>ERZ1673749.1211-NODE-1211-length-19345-cov-10.300104_pt1 | contig 19345 bp, 16 predicted proteins | sample MGYA00580204_ERZ1673749 | MGnify/ENA primary metagenome ERZ1673749 (study PRJEB41218, sample SAMN15661745) | gut metagenome | host: Homo sapiens | place: Canada: London | collected 2015-08-20/2019-03-30 | study: EMG produced TPA metagenomics assembly of...
ATACCATATTCAGAAGTTTTATGCATTTCCCAAGTTCTAATTTGTATCTCATAAGTTCTTCCGTCATGAGCTAATATTGTAGTGTGTAAAGATTGGTACATATTAGGTTTTGGAGTTGCAATATAATCTTTGAAAGTATTCGGAATTGGCCTGAAAAATCTATGAGCTATTCCCAAAACATCATAGCATTCACTTTCTTTGTTGACTATAACTCTGATGGCTGATAAATCTTTGATTTCTTCAAAAGCCAAATGTTTTTTGTACATTTTTTTATATATTGAAAAAACACTTTTTGGCCTTCCAAAAATCTCCGCTTTTATATTATATTTTTCAAGTTCATCTTGAAATTGTCTTATAATATTTTGTATTTGGGATTCTCTTTGTTGTCTAGTTTCGTTTATTTTATTTACAATATCTTGATAAATATTTGGTTCCAAATACTTTAAGCTTAAATCTTCTAATTCCCATTTTATAGTAGACATACCAAGTCTGTGAGCAAGTGGTGCATAAATTTCTAAAACTTCATTGGCTTTTTCAATCTGCTTTTCGCGAGTCATGTATTCCAAAGTTCTCATATTGTGAAGCCTGTCAGACAACTTAATTATTATAACTCTGATGTCTTTGGCCATTGCCAAGATCATTTTCTTTAAATTTTCTGCTTGATTATCTTTTTTAGTTTTAAATTTGATTTGTTTTAATTTTGTAACACCATCGACCAGGTCAGCTATTTCTTTGCTAAATAAATACTCTAAATCTTCGTATGTTATTTCTGTATCCTCTACGACATCGTGAAATAGCCCGGCTATAATAGTTGCATCATCCATGTTCAAAGAAGCCAAAATTTTAGCTACAGCCATCGGATGAATTGCATAAGGCTCACCAGAATTTCTAAATTGTCCCTCATGAGCTCTAACCATGTAGCCATATGCTCTAGTTATCTCATCTACATCAGTATTTGGATTATATGATTTTATAGATTTTATCAAACTTTGTAAATCCGATTGTTCATAATGCATAAAGCTACCTCCTAATAATTATTTTGTTATAATTATACCATAACATGAGCATTATTGTTAACATTTATCTTAAATCGATTAAATTTAATTGAATATTCTTAACATTATTAAAATCATTTATTTCAGGATAGTATATAATATCTATTTTTGCATTACAAGCAATACTATTTTCAAGTTGAATCATTACATTTTCACCGAATTTTTCTAATAAATAATTATATTTTTCTATAGCTTCTGAAAACATAATTGAATCAATTGTTTTATTATTTTTGAGTAATTTCAACTTCAAAACATTCTTATTTTTTCCAATCATCCTAGCAAAGATTATTTCCAGATTTTTATCTCCCAAAATCGGTCTAGGATTATCCTTGCCAAAAGGACGAAGACGATCGATTTCTTCTATCAAATCAAAATCTATCTTGTCTACATAAAAGCTTGAATCAATAAGGATTTTTTTTACAAAGTCCTCTTTGGTAAGTCTGCTTCTTTGATTAACTTTAGTTCTAAACTCATCTAATTTATCTACTTCAATTGATAATCCACACGCCATAGGATGACCACCAAATGATACAAACAATTCTCTAAACTCATCAAATTCTTTGAATATATCATACTCTGAAATACTTCTTCCTGATCCTTTAAGAACATCTTGATTTTCTGATTGTGTTAGTATTAACGTTGGTTTATTATATTTTTCTTTAATTCTTCCAGCTATGATTCCACAAACACTTTCATGAATTCCTTCAACATTACAAATCAATATATCATCATTTATCAGTCCTGTGTTTTCAATTATTTCAATAGCTTTATTAAATCCATCTTCTGTTAACTTTTTTCTTTTTTCATTGAGATCAACTAAAATTTTAGCGTAAGCCTCAACATTATCCATATTTTCATCGCGAAATAGTTCAACGCCTAATTTTGCAGTATCTAATCTTCCAGCAGCATTGATACATGGACCAATTATAAATCCTAAACTGTAAACATTTACTCCATTTTTAATTCCAGTCATATCAATTAAGCATTTTAATCCGTAATTCTCTGTATTATTGATTTCTTCTAATCCTTTAGTCACAAAATATCTATTTTCGTCCTTTAAATCTACGATATCACACACAGTTCCCATTGCTACATATTGGAGCAAATTTTCACATTCTAACATACCGTATCCTTTTTTGATATTTATAGCCTGAATTAATTTATAAGCAACTCCTGCGCCACATAAACTTTTAAATGGATAATTACAAGATTGTTGTTGGGGATTAATAACTGCATCAGCATTTGGAATGATTTCTTTTCCATCAAGTTTTATTGTTTGGTGATGATCAGTTACAATTATTTTTAAGCCATTTTGTTTGGCATAATCACATTGTTCTATAGCACTTATACCATTATCACATGTTATTATTAAATCAATATTATCTTCAATACATTTGTCTATTATGCTAAAAGAAATCCCATATCCATCAATCATTCTATTAGGAATATCATAAGAAAGTTTATCTGTAAAATATCCAAGGCCATCTAATAAAGTCATAGTCGACGAATTTCCATCTTGATCATAATCTCCAACTATTCTTATGTTTTGATCATTTTCAATAGCATTGATAATTATATCTACCGCTTTATCCATATCTTTCATTAAAAAAGGATCATGATATGAATTTTCGGCATCAGGATTTAAAAAAGTTTGGAAATCTGTTATGTTTCTATTTAATAAAATCTTTGCTATTAATGGATGAATATTATATCGTTGTGATACCTCACTAAAATTATTGCCTCTATTATTTATTAACCATTTATTCATTCATTCTCTCCAAATAAAAAAATGGATTTATAGCTCAAATTTTAAGTTTGAGCTATAAATCAATTTCTATTTTTCTTCATTATCTTCTTTTTTGTTTTCTGTTACTTTTGCTGCTTTTACATTTGATGCAATAGCATTTTTAACAAATTCAAGTCTTGTTTTTTGTGATGCAGTTTCCAAGATGACACTATCATCAGTTACAGAAACTATTGTTCCCTTAACTCCACCAATTGTAATTACTTCGTCTCCAACTTTTATAGCGTTTCTCATATCCATTAATTGTTTTTGTTGTTTTTGTTGTGGACGAATCATTAAAAAATACATTACAGCAAAAAGTGCAATCAAAGGCAATAATGATGCTAACATTTTTGGCATAAAAATCCTCCTTAAATATTTACTTATTTAATATTATCACATTTTTGGTGATAATCATAACCATAATTTCTATAGAATTCATCTTTGAATTCTAAGTATCTATCTTCTTCTATAGATTTTCTAATATTTTCCATCAATTTGATTAAAAATCTCAAATTATGAATAGACAATAATCTTGCGCCTAAGATTTCATCTACATTTAGTAAATGTCTGATATATGCTCTAGTATGGTTTTTGCAAGCATAACAATCGCAATTATCGTCAAGTGCAGAAAAATCATCTTTGTATATTGCGTTTTTTACAACTAATTTACCTTTAGAAGTTAAGGCTGTACCATTACGAGCAATTCTAGTAGGAAGAACACAATCACACATATCAACACCATGTTCAACTGCTTCGAATAAGTAATCCGGTGTACCAACACCCATTAAATATCTCGGTTTATTTTCTGGCATAAAATCAGTTGTAAAATCTAATAAATCAATCATCAAATCTCTAGGTTCGCCTACGGATAATCCACCTATAGCATAGCCTGGCAAATCAAAATCAATTGTATTTTTAGCAGAATATTCTCTTAAATCTTTGTACATACCACCTTGAATAATCCCAAAAAGATTTTGCTTATCAGTGTTTTTATGATAATCTTTACATCTTTTAAGCCATCTTAGTGTTCTTTTCATTGAGTCTTCTGTGTATTCATAACTTGCTGGATAAGGAACACATTCATCAAAAGCCATCATTATATCGGATCCCAAATCATTTTGAATTTCCATTGACTTTTCGGGAGAAATAAAATGTTTTGATCCATCAATATGGCTTCTAAACTGAACTCCTTCCTCAGTAATTTTTCTTGTCTTATTCAAACTAAAAACTTGAAATCCACCACTATCTGTTAGAATTGGTCTATCCCAATTCATGAATCTATGAAGGCCATCTGCTTTTCTGATAATTTCTTGACCCGGTTTTAAGTATAAATGATATGTGTTAGATAGAATTATTTGAGAACCAATAGATTTCAATTCATCATTGTTCATTGCTTTAACTGTTGCTCTTGTGCCTACAGGCATAAACACAGGTGTTTTTATAACACCATGATTCGTTTCTATAGTGCCTGTTCTAGCTTTGCATTGAGACGATTTTTTCTCTAGTGTAAATTTAAACATTCTTGCCTCCATTTATGAACATAGCATCCCCAAAGCTAAAAAATCTAAAATCATTTTGCTTTGCTTTTTCATAAGCATCAAAAATGTATTCTTTCTTTGAAAAAGCACTAACCAACATCATTAAAGTAGACTTAGGTAAATGGAAGTTAGTGATTAAGCTGTCCACGATATTAAATTCAAAGCCTGGATAGATAAAAATATCTGTCCAGCCACTTTCAGCTACTAATTTTGAATTATTATTGTGTGTAACTGTTTCTAAAGTTCTTACGCTTGTAGTTCCTACTGCTATAATGTTATGTCCTTTACTTTTTTGTCGATTAATAATATCAACGGTTTCTTGACTTATAGTATAATATTCAGAATGCATATGATGATCTTTAACATCATCTACTTTAACTGGTCTGAATGTTCCTAATCCTACATGTAATGTTAAGAATACTACATAAATTCCTTTTTCTTTGATTTTTTCTAAAAGTTCATTTGTAAAATGAAGACCTGCCGTAGGTGCTGCTGCACTTCCTTTGTGTTTTGAATAAACAGTTTGATACCTTTCTTTATCATCCAATTTTTCTTTAATATATGGAGGAAGTGGCATATTTCCAAGTTCATCTAATCGTTCTTCAAAAATTCCTTCATAATCGAATTTTAAAATTCTAGATCCATCTTCTGTAATGTCTACGACTTTTGCGCTTACTTTATCAGAAAATTCTATTACTTGACTTAATTTCATTTTCTTTCCAGGCTTTACCAAACATTCCCACTTATCTTCTGTTTGTTGTAGAAGTAAAACCTCAATTTTTTCTTCTTTTCCTGGTCTGTGTCCAAAAAGTCTAGCAGGAATAACTCGTGTGTTATTACATACTAAAACATCACCAGGGTTTAAATAATCTATAATATTATAAAACTTTTTTATTTCTGTATTTCCGTTAAATCTATCCATAACCATTAGCTTAGATTCATCTCTTTTATCTAATGGAGTTTGTGCGATAAATTTTTCATCTAACTCGTAATCAAAATCATCTGTATTCATCTTATAAAATCACCTCTTTCTAACTATATTAAAATGTTTGTACGCTTTATCTGTGACAATTCTTCCTCTTGAAGTTCTATTGATGAATCCTATTTGCAACAAATAAGGTTCATAAACATCTTCAATAGTAATTCTTTCTTCACCAGTTGCCGCTGCAATTGTATCAACACCAACAGGTCCACCATCAAAATTATTAATCATTGTCATTATTATTTTTCTATCAACATAATCTAGTCCACATTTGTCTACTTCTAACAAATTTAAACCACGATTACTTATTTCCTTTGTAATGGTTCCGTCTGCTCTTACTTCTGCATAATCCCTAACTCTTTTTAATAGCCTGTTAGCGATTCTTGGAGTGCCTCTACTTCGCCTTGCTATTTCCATAGCACCTTCTTCATCAATGCCTATTCCCAAAACACCCGCAGATCTAGTAACTATTTTCTTCAAACTTTCTATATCATATAACTCTAAGTTTAATAGAACACCAAATCTATCACGAAGTGGTCCTGTCAATTGACCTGATCTTGTAGTAGCACCAATAAGTGTAAATTTCTCCAAATCTATTCGTAAGCTTCTTGCAGAAGGTCCTTTTCCCACTATAATATCCAAAGCATAATCTTCCATTGCAGGATACAAAATTTCTTCAACAGAACGATTAATTCTGTGTATTTCATCTATAAACAAGACATCATCTTTTTGTAAATTTGTAAGAATACTTGCTAAATCAGAAGGCTTTTCGATTGCAGGTCCACTAGTAACCCTTAGGTTAACTCCCATTTCATTAGCTATAATGTGTGCTAAAGTAGTTTTACCTAATCCAGGTGGTCCATATAATAGAGCGTGATCCAATGGTTCATTTCTATTCTTTGCAGCTTCAATAAAAATTGACAATTTCTTCTTGACTTTATCTTGACCAATATAATCGCTCATCCATTTTGGTCTTAAATTAAAATCAATATCTTCGTCGCTTTTCGTAAAAGATGCTCCAACAATTCTATCGTTTTTATCTTCCATTTTCTCACCTACCTACTACTGTCCAAGCTTTTCATTGCTTTTTTCATTATATCTTCAATTGATAATCCAGAAATATCAGTGTTTTCGATAAATGCATCCACATCATTTTTAAAATAACCAAGTTGTAATAATGCTTCTCTTGCAAATTCTGAATCACTTGATTTTTTCACTTCTTTGTTAACAGATTTTTCTGATGGAGCAAAATCTTTTTCGATTTTTTCTTTTAGCTCTAAAATAATCCTCGATGCTGTTTTTTTGCCAACGCCAGGTGCTTGTGTTAGAAGTTTAATATCATCAGTAATAATAGCGGTTTTACATTCATCAACTGTCATAGTTGATAGTATATTCATTGCATATTTTGGGCCAATAGATGTTACATCTGTTAACAAATTAAATAAGTCTCTTTCTTTTTGAGATGAAAATCCGTACAAAATACTTGCATCTTCTCTTTCGACAAATTCAGTATATACTTTATATTCATCAAATGCACTGACATTATCCCTAAAAAAATCAGTTATGAATATTTTATAACCAATTTTGTTGTTTTCCAATACTATGTAATTTTCATGAACTTCAGTAATAACTCCAATAATATACGAATACATACTATCTCCTATTTCATTTCATTTAGATATTTAAATTTACTTCCAAAAATGTGACACAAAGCCACAGCTACAGCATCTGCAGCATCATCAGGTTTAGGTATATCGTTAAATTTTAGAATTGTTTTAACAGTTTCTTGTACTTGTCTTTTATCAGCTCTTCCATATCCTACAACTGCTTGTTTAATTTGAAGAGGCGTATATTCATAAAGACATAAATTCTTATTGATACAGCTTAGAATTTCTACTCCTCTTGCTTGAGATACAGTTATTGCTGTCTTTACATTTTTATTGAAAAACAATTCTTCAAATGCGCAATCTTCAGGTTGAAATTCATCGATAATTTTGTTCATCTCGTTGTAAATAAATGATAATCTGTCAGGTAATGTTGATTTTGAACTTGTTGTTATGCAACCATATTCAAGACATTTTATTTTGTTATTATCATAATCCAATATAGAATATCCAACGATTGCTATACCAGGATCAATTCCTAAAACTCTCACTTATTATCAAATCCTATACTCTAATATATTTTAACATGTTTTAATATTATATCATAAACATTTTGACTTGTTAATTTGCCTATATGTTATAATATAATCAGTTAAAAGGAGAAAAAATGAAGACAATTTTAATAACTGGCGCCAGCGGAGGTATTGGAGAAGGAATTTGCAAAATGTTAGAAAATCATCCAGAATATAGAATCGTTGTGCACTATTTTAATAATGAAGATAAAGCTAAAGAAATCGTTGAAAATATTAGAAATAAAGGCATAGATGCAATATCATATAAGTGTGATTTAAGAAATTTTGATGAATGCAAAAAAATGTTCGAATCAATTAGAAATAAATTTAGATGTGTTGATATATTGATTAACAACGCAGGAATATCTATTGTAGATCAATTTCAAGATATTAAAGTTAATGATTGGTATAATATGTTTGATGTTAATGTGCATGGAACCTATCATATGTGCAAATTAGCATTGGAAGATATGTTAGATAAAAAGGAAGGAAATATTATTAATATTACTTCAATTTGGGGAATGATTGGCGGATCAATGGAATCTTGTTACTCAGCAACAAAAGCTGCGATAATAGGGCTTACAAAATCCTTAGCTAAAGAATTTGGATATAGTAACATTAAAATAAATGCTATTGCCCCTGGAGCTATAGATACACCTATGTTAGATAATATCTCAAAAGATGATTTAGATTATGTTATAGAAGACACCCCTATGGGAAGACTTGGAACACCTGAAGATATTGCAAATCTTGTAGAATTTTTAATATCAGATAAAAATTCATTTATGACTGGACAAATATTAAGTCCAAATGGAGGTTTTGTAATTGTTTAAAGAAAATTTAACCGATATAAAAATTTTAATAGTTGAAGATGAGAAAAACATATCAAATGCAGAAAGAAAATACTTAGAAGTTGAAGGATTTGAAGTTGATCAAGCATTTGACGGACAAGAAGCTATTACTATGATTAATACAACAGATTATTCATTAATTATTTTAGACTTAATGTTGCCAAAAGTTAGCGGTGAAAAAGTTATGGAAGTAATTAGATCTAGAACTGAAACACCAGTAATCATGGTTACAGCTAAAGTAGATGAATCTGAAATATTAGAGGGTTTAAAACTTGGAGCTGACGATTATATTACTAAACCTTTCAGTTTAAAAATATTAGTTCAAAAAGTAAAAACAATTCTCAGAAGAGTTGAAAAGCTTGGCCTCCCAAAATCCGAAAAAATTTATTTTGATAATGGACGTGTAAGTATTTCTTTTGAAGATAACACGTTTATTAAAGACGGAGAAAGCATAAATCTTACTAGCAATGAATTTCAAATAATCAAAACTTTATTCTCTAATCCCAATAAAATATTTACTAGAGATGAAATAATAGAATTATCTTTTGGTTATGATTATGAGGCTTTTGACAGAGCTATAGATACTCACATTAAAAATATTAGACATAAAATTGAAGATAATCCAAAAAAACCTCGTTATATTAAAACAATTTATGGCGTTGGCTATAAGTTAGGTGTATACGATGAAGCTTAAGTCGGAAATATTATATGAGTTTTTAAGAGCTATTATATTTCCTATCATGTTATTGTCATTTATTGCGGTATTCATTTTTCAATTATCATTCAGAAATTTTGTTAACAATGAAGAACTAAACAGACAAAACAAAATTGAACAGCTAACTAAAAACTTATTTTTAGATCAACAACAAGGACTAAGCATAAAAAGTATTGATAAGTACATGTGGTATTTGAGCGAGTTAGATCTTGATGTTATTTTTTATGACAATAACGATAAGGAATTATATTCTTTTAAAGAAGGATTCGAATTAGCTAAGAAAACTCCACTTTATAACACTATAGTAAAAGATGTATACGATGAAAACAACAAAAAAATAGGTCATATCAAATATATTTATAGGATTAATAATAATTTCAAACAAAGAGGAGAAGTATTCATAACAAACTTATTAAGATTAATAATTTTATCCACATTTTTATCATACTTTACAAGTTTGATAATATCAATTTTCCTTTCAAGAAAGGTGACTAATCCTATTGAAGAATTAACTCAAGCTACAGTCAATATAAGAAAACAAAACTACATTCTACCAATTATAAAAAGTAATATAGTTGAAGTAAATCAATTATCCCAAAATATCAATTACATGGCAAATTCATTAAAATCTCAAGAATTTAATCGAAAACAATATGCACAAAATATTAGTCATGAATTGAGAACCCCTTTAACTAATTTAAGGTTAAATTTAGAATTGATTCAAGACGGCATTATGGAACCTAATGAACAAAATGTAAGTACTCTTCTTATAGAAATTGATAGATTGACTAGCTTAATTAATCAGCTAAATAATACATTTAAAAAATCAACTCCAGAAACTATATATAATCCTACAGATTTTAATCTAACTGAATTTTTACATGAAATATTTAAATCTATGAAAACACAATATGATAAAGCAGGAGTTTTATTTGATATGGAAATATCAGAGGATTTGGATATCCATACTGACAAAGAAAAGTTAGCTAATATAATTATCAACTTATTATCTAATGCACTTAAAGCTTGTCAAACAAAAGATTCAGTATTATTAAGAGCTAGACATATCAACAGAAAAATTGTTATCTCCGTAAAAGATACTGGAATAGGTATTAGTGAAGAAAATAAGCCGAAAATTTTCGAAAGATTTTACAGAGTTGATGATTGCAGAAACACAAAAGAAAATGGTTACGGACTGGGTCTGTCAATTGTTAAAAACTACGCTGATATTATCGGTGCTGATATATCAGTTAATTCAAAACTAAACTTAGGTACAGTAATGATGATTTCTTTTAATGACGATATAATTGTAAAATAAAAAAAGATTGGTAACAGTATTGCTACCAATCTTTTTTTTATGACCAAATCTATAAGCCGTGTTCTGTATTTGATAATCATCTATCTAGACTAATTGTTACCAATTAGTTCAAGCAATCTACCTACCGGAGACGACGAGCAGCCGTCTTTAATCCTATTTGATTTTGCACTGAATGGGGTTTACATAGCCATAAAGTCACCTTTATGCTGGTAGGCTCTTACCCTACCTTTCCACCCTTACCAATAAATGGCGGTATATCTCTGTTGCACTAGCCTTAGGGTCGCCCCCACTGGACGTTATCCAGCATCCTCGCTCTATAGTGCACGGACTTTCCTCATGAATTCATGCGATTATCTGATTTAGTCACCATAACATTATAACATAATTAGAAAATTTTTCTAGTTGGTTTTTTTAAATAATTAACATCTATTTTGATATCTGGAAAAGATTTTTGAATAGTTTGTCTTAACGGTTCAAGAATAAATTTTTCTGATTCATAGTGGCCAATATCTATTAGTATAAGATTGTTATCTTGTGCATCTATCTGTTCATCGTGTTTAAATTCAGAAGATACAAATACATCACAATTAGTATCAATACAATTTTCAATGAAGTGACCACCACTTCCGCCTAGCACCGCTATTCTTTTAATCTTTCGATTTGTATTACCGTATACAATTACACTTTCAAGATTTAATTTATTTTTCAAATCACAAATAAAATTCTCTGCAAAATCCTCTTCAATATCAGCATATTTCCCATATCCTATATTATTTTTATGAGAATCTAAAATTTTAGTATTAGTCAAGCCTAATTGTTTAGCTAGCGCATCACTTACTCCAAATTCGACACTATCTAAGTTGGTATGCGAAGAATAAATACAAATTTCATTTTTTATCGCACTAATTAATCGTGTATTTACACTATTATCTTGTTCTATAATATTTTTTAATGGATGAAAAATAACTGGATGATGTGTAAATATCAAATCATATTTTTCTCTAATAGCTCTATTCAGGCAATTATCATCTAAATCTAAGGAAATCAAAATCTTATTTATTTCTCTATTTAAATTACCAAATTGAATACCACTATTGTCAAAGTCTTCCTGAATTTCTAAAGGAACTAATTTTTCATACCAACTTATAAAATCTTTAAGCTTCAATTTTATTCAACACTTTCTCAAGTTCTTTTATTTCGACATTAATATTATCAATAGCATTTTTTACATTATCAGAGTCTTTTTCTGATATATTCGACAATATTGTTTTCTTATTTTCTATCTGTTGTTTTATATATTGCTTCAAATTTTCAGATTTATTATCGATTAAAAATTTTCCAAATTCATACTCATAATCATTCGAAAATAATTGCTTACCGACTTTAATTTTAATTATTTGATAATATTTGTCATTTTCAAACAAATCAACTTCTTCTATAATTTCAAAAGAATTGTCATGTAAAAATTTTCTTAGTACGGAAAGTGAATTATTTGCTCCTAAGATTAAGCAATTTGCACTTTTAGCTACATCGATATTTTTTCCCAGAATATCAGCGATTAAATTTCCTCCCATTCCTGAAATTATTATCGTGTCAACTTGATATTCGTTTAAATTATCCAAGCCATCAGATACATTTAGTATTATTTTTTCCGGTTTATCAAGATAATCTAATTTTTCTCTTAATTTATCTAATGATTTTTCACTAATATCCGATGCGATGACTTTCTTTGCTTTATTTGACTTTATTAATTCGAATGGAACAATTCCATGATCTGTTCCTATGTCAGCAACTATTGAATTATCATCTACTAAGTTAATTATTTCTTCAAGCCTAAGTTTTTTCATTTTATTCCAAAAAATCCTTTAATTTTTGACTTCTAGATGGATGTTTTAATTTTCTCAAAGCTTTTGCTTCTATTTGTCTTATTCTTTCTCTTGTGACATCAAAGTCTTTGCCAACCTCTTCAAGTGTTCTAGGAGTACCATCAACAAGTCCAAATCTTAATGCTAATACTTTTCTTTCTCTTTCATTTAAAGTGTTTAAAATGCCTTCTAATTCTTCTCTAAGCATAGTAAAATTTGCTGCTTCATCTGGAGCGATAGCAGTATCATCTTCAATAAAATCTCCTAAATGACTGTCTTCTTCTTCACCAATAGGTGTTTCCAAACTTACAGGTTCTTGAGCAATTTTTCTGACTTCTCTAACCTTTTCTACTTCAATTCCCATTTCTTTAGCTATTTCTTCATTTGTAGGGTCTCTTCCCAAATCTTGTAATAATTGTCTTTCAATTCTAACAAGTCTATTAATAGTTTCCACCATGTGTACAGGAATTCTTATTGTTCTAGCTTGGTCAGCAATTGCTCTTGTAATAGCTTGTCTGATCCACCAAGTAGCATATGTTGAGAATTTGAATCCTCTTGTATAGTCAAATTTATCAACTGCTTTCATAAGACCAAGATTACCTTCTTGAATCAAATCCAAAAAGCTCATTCCACGTCCAACGTATCTTTTAGCAATACTTACAACCAAACGTAAGTTTGCTTCTGCTAACTTTTTCTTAGCTCTCTTAGAGCCATTTTCCATTTCTTGTGCTAATTGAACTTCTTCTTCAGCTGATAACAAAGGAATTTTTCCAATTTCTTTTAAATACATTTTTACTGGGTCGTCTACATTAATTCCTTTAATATCAGAAACATCTTCGATGATCTTTTTGTCATCTTTAATATCGTCATCGTCTTCATCATCAATAGATTCATCATCTTCGATATCGTCTTTGTCATCATCCTTTGAAGATGATTTCTTCTCTATTTCATCATTACTTTCAAAAATCTCAATATTATTTTCAATTAACAAATTTCTTATATCTTCTATATCATCTTCATCAAGGCAAGAAATATCATCAATATTTTTGAAGTCTTTGATAGTAACTATGCCATCATTCTCATTACCTATCTCTATTAATTGGTTTAATGCATCTTTTTTTATTTGTTCAACATCCAAGTTTTCTTCTGACATAAAAAAACTCCTTTCTGACTATTTGTACTCTTTAATTTGTCTATTAATTTCTAAGATTTTATTCAAAATTTCATTGTATTCTTTATTAATCTTTTCATTAAATTCTACTGATTGCATTAGATCTAGCTGAGATTTAATATTATCTTTTTCTTGAGTCATTAGGTATTTTTTAATCTCCAATACGACTCTACCAATATTATTAATACTAATTGAATATCTAGATTTCTGATATAAATAATCGATAGTTCGATCCATTTGAATATCATTTTTGAAATAATCTCTAGCCGCTTTTTCATCAATTTCATTTTCATTATTTTTAGAATAATAAAAATCCACAAACTCCATAAAGTTATTATAAGAACTGATTTTAGTTTTGAATTTTGAGAATTCTTCTTTTAAATCATAGTATATATCTTTATGAAAACAAGCAATTGTCATTATATCAATTGCAGTTATTTTTTCCTGATTATTAATACTATCTTTTTCTGTATTTTGATTATCTTCAGTTCTCTCATAATGAAAATTCACGTTAGGCTTAGTTTCTTTCAGCTTATTATAGACATCTTTTTTCAAACTCACATATTCTATGTTTAAATCATCAGAAAATCTCTTAATATATTCATCCCTAATGACTTCTCTATCTAATTTTGATAATAAAGTTGTCAAATCATCTATAAGTTGTATTTTTTCTTTTACATCATTAATATCGTATTTTTGAAGTATTTTCTTGTATTCATAAATAACACTATCCATTGCGTTATCTATTAACCTATCGAAACTTTCATTTCCGTATTGTTTAATATAATCATCAGGATCCATATTATCAGGTATGACAATAATGTTAGGACTAATATCCTGCTCTTTAAATATTTCTATAGCACGAGATGTTGCGTTTTGACCTGCTGAGTCACCATCATAACATATATAAATATTCTTACAATATCTTTTGATTAATTTTGCTTGATCATGTGTTAGAGAAGTACCTAATGAAGCAATAGCATAGTCAAATCCATAATTTGTCAATGAGATAACATCCATATATCCTTCTACCAATATGATTTTCCCAACTTTAGTAGAATTTTTTAAATTAGAAACTCCATAAACATTCTTGCTTTTATCGTAAGCTAGGCTCTGAGGAGAATTCATATATTTTGCCCTTGAATCCGCAAGAGCTCTACCACCAAAACCAATAACATTGCCTCTTATATCTATAATAGGAAACATCAACCTATTTCGAAATTTATCATAAACATTCCCTTTTTCGTCCTGATTTATGAGGCCGACTTCTATTATATCATCTTTTTGATACCCTTTTTGTAGTAAATGACGATAAAGACTGTTTTTCCCATCAGCGTAACCTATTATAAACTTATTAATCAAATTATTATTAAGATTTCTTTTTTTTATATAATCCTTCGGTATGTCATTTATCAATAGATTTTTGTAATAAAATAATTTGGCTTCATTATTAATTTCAAATAATTTTTTGCGATGTTCGTATTTTTCTTTATTTACTTCATTTGTTTCGACTAAAATACCTAACTTATCTGCCAAAAATTTAATAGCTTCAGGATATGACATGCCCTCTTTTTGCATTATAAAGGATATAACATCGCCACCAACACCACAACCAAAACAATGAAAAATGCCTTTTGATGGCGATACACTAAAAGACGGCGTCTTCTCATTGTGAAATGGACATAGTCCAACATAATTTGAACCAGCCCTTTTCAATTCAACATAATCTCCAATTACAGAAACTATGTCTGCAACACTTTTTATCTCATCTATTTTATCTTGTGGTATAAATCCCATCTTATCATCCTATCTTTATATGCTCCAAGAATCTGGTATGAAAATTTCTTTAAAAGTTCTTTTTGCAAATGAATCAGTCATACCAGCGATATAATCTGTAACTATATCATCTTTGGTTTTATTTTGTAACTCAATATTATTGTAAATATCTGTGTGTGATTTTGGTAATCTACTAATATCTTCTAAATAGTAACTATATAGATTAGTTAGTACATATTCTACTTTTTTATCATCTTTTCTTACTATGTCGTTAAAATATACGTTCTTAAACATAAATGATCGCAAATCTTCCATTAGTCTATAAGTTTTATCAGACATTTCAATGTGATTTTTATCGAAACTATTTTCAACTAAATCATTTACTAAGAAATTAATTCTTTTTGAACCTCTATCTCCTAGTTCTTCTGTAATTTCTATAGGTAAATCACTATGTTTTATAATATTTGATCTAATAGAATCATCAATATCGTGATTAATGTAGGCAATTCTATCTGAATATTTAATAATTTGCCCTTCTAAGGTATTTGCCTTGTTGCTACCTGAATGATTCACTATTCCATCTAATGTTTGTTTCGTTAGATTAAGACCTATTCTAGAACTTGAATGTTCTAGATATTGGACAACATTAATGGATTGTTTATAATGTTTGAATCCTTTTGGATTGAGTTTATCTAATATCTTTTCACCTACATGCCCAAAAGGTGTATGTCCCAAATCATGTCCCAAGCCTATTGCTTCTACTAAATCTTCGTTTAAACGTAAACACCTTGCAATAGTTCTAGCTATTTGGGTAACCTCTAATGTGTGCGTTAACCTTGTTCTGTAATGGTCTTTTTCAGGATTTAAGTACACTTGTGTTTTATGTTTAAGTCTTCTAAAAGATTTTGAGTGAATAATTCTATCTCTGTCAATTTGAAACGGATTTCTTAAATTATCATTTGGTTCGGATTGAATTCTCGCAGCTTCATTTGATTTTGTAGCAAATTCACTATAATAATTTTCATATAATTTAAAATCTACATTCATATTAAATCACACCCTAATCTATATTTTTTATATACCCCAAAACACGGTGTATAATTCATAAATACATTAAAAAAAGCCAAACACCTGTTTGGCTTTTGGATATAAAGTAGATTTTAGTTATCTTCTTCGATTTCTTTTAATTTTAAATCTAATAATGCACCTAAATCACTGTTAATCAAAGTTTCTTCACTTGATTCTGGTTTAGTTTCTACTTTTTTAGGTTTAACTTTTTTAGGTCTTGGCTTTCTTTCTGGTTTTTCAGGTTTTGGTAATAAAGCTTTCATACTTAAAGCTATTCTTTTCTTTTCAGGATTGATTTCTAAGATTTTAACTTTAACTGTATCACCAATATTTAATTCATCTGATGGTTTATCAACGTGTTCATTTGAAATTTCAGAAACGTGAACTAAGCCTTCAATTCCTTCAGCTAATTTAATAAAAGCACCAAAGTCAACTAAGTTTACAACTTCTCCTTCAATAACATCCCCTTCGTGATTGTTTTCAACGAAAGCGTCAAATGGTTTTTGTTGTAATTGTTTCAAGCCAAGTGAGATTCTATTCTTTTCTCTGTTAGCTTTAAGAACTAAAGTTTCGATTTCATCTCCAACTTTTAAAACATCTTCTGGGGATTCAATTCTATTCCAAGAAATATCTGAAATATGAAGTAAACCATCTACTCCACCTAAATCGATAAATGCACCAAAGTCTGTTAATCTTTGTACCTTACCAGTTATTGTTTCACCAACAGTTATGTTTTCCCAAGCCTTATCTTCAATTTCTTTTTGTTCTGCTTCTACAACAGCTCTGTGAGATAAAACTAAACGTCTCTTCTTTTCATCTATATTCAAAACTTTACATACCAAAGTTTCTCCTACATATTTAGATAAATCTTTTACAAAGTGAGTAGTTACTTGAGAACCTGGTATAAAAGCTCTTACATTATCAATTGTAGCTATTAAGCCGCCTTTTACTACTTGTGTTACTTTTGCTTCTACAGTTGAATCATTATCAAAACTAGAAACTAAATTCTTCCAGTTTTTAATTCCTTCAACTCTTTTTGTAGAAAGTACAACATTTCCTTCTCCGTCATCTAGCTTAATAACGTAAACTTCGATTTCGTCGCCTTGTTTGTACAAATCCTTAGGTAATTTACCTTCTTCTGTTGATAATTCGTCTAATTTAATAATACCATCAGCCTTATAGCCAATATTAACCATGACTTCATCATCTGTTACATAAATAACTTCACCCTTTACGATTTCTTTTGGGTAAATCTTATTCATGCTTTCTTCTACTTGTTCCATAAAATCCTTGCTGTAATTATCCATTAAATTTACAACCTCCTCAATAATCCAAGCCGGTGTGGACGCACCAGCTGTAATACCTAATAATTTAGATTCAATAATACTATCATCGATACAAATATCCTTGTATGTTTCAATTCTTAAAACTTTTTTGCAATTTTGTTTTGCAATATCATACAATTTATTTGTGTTAGAACTATTCAAGCCACCAATCACAATCATACAATCGACATTCTTAGAAAGCTCTAAACAAGCCATTTGTCGGCTTTTTGTAGCCCCACAAATAGTATTATCTATCACAACGTTAGTATTACCTCTTACTATTATATCAGAAATTTCCAAAAATTTCCTCTTTAAATTAGTAGTTTGTGAAATTACATATAATTTTTCACCTTTTATTTTTTTTGCCTCATCAATTGAGTTAACAACTTCAACATTATTTTCGACTTGTCCTTTCATCGCTATAATTTCCGGATGATTTGGATCTCCAATAATAATAATTTTGTAACCTTCTTCGTGTTTTTTATTTATTTTTTCATAAATTTTTAATAGTGATGGGCAAGTTAAATCTACTAATTTGTATCCATTATTTTTTATTTCTTCTTTTAATTTTAATGTTGCACCGTGAGATCTAATAAAAATCGTAGAGCCTTTCTCAGCTTGAGTATAATCGTCTATCTGTTTTATACCCAAAGCTTCTAATCTTTTACATTCTTGTTCGTTATGGATAAGCTTACCCAAAGTATACTTTAATTTTGATGGGTCATTTTCAATTATCTCTATTGCTCTTTTAACTCCATAACAAAATCCCGCATTTTGTTGTACTATTATATTCATCAATTCACCTTGTAAATATTTTCGTATATAGCTCTAGTTATTGCTTTATTTCTTATATCTTTTGAAACATCATCAAAACTTGATATAGCTATTTTATCTCTTACAAACACTTCTACTTTTGATCTGAACTTATAATTAGAATTTATGAATACTGGGATAACATCTGCTCCTGCTCTTGACGCAATCATAGCAACTCCTGTTTTCATATTTTCTTCACTAACTGTTTTTACTCTTGTTCCTTCTGGAAATATTCCCAAAACTTCATTGTTTTTTACAAGCTTGATAGCATCTTTTATCGTTTTAATATTTACATTATCTCTATCAACCGGAAAAGCTCCAAACTTGTTTAGTAAAAAACCTAGAAATTTATTATCAAATAATTCTTTTTTTCCCATAAATCGTATGGGTCTCTCAAAAATTATCGCTAATAAAATTGGATCCCATAAATTTATGTGATTTGCACAAATAATTAAAGGAGTTTCAGGAAGTTTCGTATTTCCATGAACAACTAATTTGTATCTTATTTTAAATACTATTTTCAATAAAAATCTTGCAAATCTATAAAACATTTCTACCTCTAATTATCTCTATTATTTTTTCAACAACTTCATCAATATTCATATCATCAGAATTTATATAAACAGCATCTTCGGCTCGTTTCAAAGGAGCATATTTTCTATTTTTATCCTGTTCATCTCTTAATTTTATGTCTTTTAGAATCGTTTCATAAGATGAATCGTCTTTTTGTTCGTTAAATCTTCTTTTGGCTCTAACTTCGGGTGATGCATCCAAATAAAACTTGTAATCAGCGTTCTTTAGTATGTTAGTACCAGCATCTCTTCCATCAATAATAATCGCTTTGTTGCTCGCAATCTGTCTTTGAATTTCAACTAATTTTTCCCTTACAGAATAATATGTTGAAAC
>ERZ1673749.1213-NODE-1213-length-19320-cov-3.471373_pt1 | contig 19320 bp, 19 predicted proteins | sample MGYA00580204_ERZ1673749 | MGnify/ENA primary metagenome ERZ1673749 (study PRJEB41218, sample SAMN15661745) | gut metagenome | host: Homo sapiens | place: Canada: London | collected 2015-08-20/2019-03-30 | study: EMG produced TPA metagenomics assembly of...
ACTGGAAGAGTTATTTCTGGAAAGAAAATAGGAATTGTTCCAATTTTAAGAGCAGGTCTTGGCATGGTAGAAGGTTTACTTACAATTGTTCCAGCAGCAAGAGTTGGACACATAGGAATGTATCGTGATCCAGAAACTCATAAGCCAGTAACTTATTATTCAAAATTACCTAAAGATGTAGCATCAAGACAAATGATAATAGTAGATCCAATGCTTGCAACTGGTGGATCACTTATTGAAGCTATAGATGAATTAAAGAGAAATGGTGCAACAAATATAAAATCAATTAATCTTTTAGCAGCACCAGAAGGAGTTAAGGCAGTTGAGGAAGCTCACCCAGATGTAGAAATTTATCTTGCAGCTCTTGATGAAAAATTAAATGATGACAAATATATTGTACCTGGACTAGGCGATGCAGGAGACAGATTATTTGGAACGAAGTAAGAGGTTAATATGTATAAATATTTAGTACCCTTTTTAGCGGCTTTTGCGATTACATTTTTGCAAATGCCCTTTACTATAAAGTTTGCTAAAAAGAAGGGTTTTTTAGATGTGCCAAAGGACAACAGGCGTGTCCACAAAAAGCCTATACCAGTGGGCGGTGGCATTGCCATGGTAATATCTGTGTCTATACTTATGCTTTTCTTTTTACCCATTAATAAGGGACTTGTAATGACAATTGTAGCTTCTCTTATCATTGCCATATCTGGACTTTATGATGACAAAAAGGGTTTAAGTCCAAAACTAAAATTTATTTTTCAAATTTTAGCAGCAGTGATTTTAATAATTGGTGGAATGAAAATTGAATTTGTCACAAATCCTTTTGACTCAAATGATGCCCTACTTATTTTAAACATGCTATCAATACCAGTAACTATATTTTGGGTGTGCGGTATAACAAACACAATAAATTTAATTGATGGTCTTGATGGATTGGCATCAGGAGTTTCTATGATATGTGCAATTTCAATGTTTTTTATAACTTACAATATGGGAAGATATGACGTCAGTCTTGTGTGTGCTTTAATAGCTGGAGCTTGTCTTGGATTTTTGCCTTTTAATTTTAATCCAGCAAAAATCTTTATGGGAGATACAGGAGCTCTTTACCTAGGTTTTATGCTTTCATATATAAGTATATCTGGCTTTTTAAAACAAGCTGCCATACTTATGATATTTGTGCCAGTATTAATCTTAGGAGTTCCAGTATTTGACACAGCCTTTGCTATGGTAAGAAGAAAATTATCAGGAAAATCTATGGTGGAAGCAGACAAGGGTCATCTTCACCACAGATTATTAAAAATGGGATTAAATCAAAGGCAGACAGTTGTAATTCTTTACTCTATATCTGCAATATTTGGATTACTTGCAAATTTAATTTCAAAATTCCACTCATCTATTGCCCTAGTAATTTCTATTGGAGTAATAGTCCTTATATTGGCAACAGGAGTGGCAGCAGGTATGTTAAAAAATAAGGAGGAATAAATTGAAGGTATTATTTGTATTTGGTACAAGACCTGAGGGCATAAAAATGGCTCCTATTATAAAAGAAGTTCAAAAAAGAGATAAATTTGAATGCTATACTTGTGTCACAGGTCAACACAGGGAAATGTTGGATCAAGTGCTAGAAATTTTTGATATAAAACCAGACTATGATTTAAATATTTTTAAAAAGGGACAATCCCTTACAGATGTAACTACAAAGACTCTTCTTGGTCTTGAAGAAATTTTAGATGAATTAAAACCAGACATACTACTTGTTCAAGGAGATACAACAACAGTATTTGCTGCAGCCTTAGCTGCTTTTTATAAAAAAATAAAAATTGGACATGTAGAAGCAGGACTTAGATCAGGTAACTTGTATTCGCCTTATCCAGAAGAGGCAAATAGAAAGCTTACTGGTGTAATTTCCAACTACCATTTCGCACCAACTAAGTCAAATAAAAAAAATCTTTTAGAAGAAGGTTATGATGAAAAAAATATTTTCATTACTGGAAATACTGTAATTGATGCACTGAAGTATTCAGTTAAAGAAGATTTTGTATTTGACGATGAAATTTTGAACAATTTAGATTATAATAGAGATGTAGTGTTACTTACTGCACATAGGAGAGAAAATTGGGGCAAGCCAATGGAAGATATTTTCAGTGCCATAAGACAAGTAGTTATGGAAAGGGAAAATCTTGAAATTGTCTTCCCAAGACATTTAAATCCTATAGTAAGGGAAGCTGCTGAAAAGTATTTCGCTGATTTAGACAGAGTTCATTTAATTGAGCCTCTTTCTTACCTTCCTTTTTCAAATCTAATGGCAAGAGTAAAATTTGTAGTTACAGACTCAGGAGGAGTTCAGGAAGAAGCACCTGCTCTTGGCAAACCTGTTCTTGTTCTTAGAAATGAAACAGAAAGAATGGAAGGAGTAGAGGCAAATACAGCAAAACTTGTGGGTACTGATTCACAAGATGTTTATGAAAGTATAGTTAGCTTATTAGATAATAAGGAACTATATGATAAAATGGCAAAGGCTGTAAATCCTTATGGAGATGGACACGCAGCTGAAAAAATTGTGGACGTACTCGAAGAAATGATTTAATTTTAGGATATTAAATCTGTTTAACTTGGGTAAAAATAAATTAGCAAGTCTTTTAAGCAAAAGTTGAAAATATTTAAAAATAATATTTTGACTCAAACAACTTGTACAAATCAAAGGGAGAAATTGTTTTAAACTAGTGGTTTATTCCACAAGTTACTATTAAGGAGGAAAAAATGGAAGATAGAATTGTTATAGCATCAGCTGCAAGAACAGCTGTAGGTGACTTTGGTGGTCAATTTAAAACTGTTCCAGCTGTAGAACTTGGAGTAGTAGCAGTAAAAGAAGCTCTTAAAAGAGCAAATGTAAAAGAAGATATGGTTGATGAAGCTTACATTGGTAATGTTCTTCAAGCAGCTCAAGGACAAAACGTTGCAAGACAAGTTGTTCTTGGAGCAGGAATTGATATCAAAACTCCAGCTGTTACTATTAACGCTGTATGTGGATCAGGTCTTCGTGCAGTAAGTTTAGCAGCTCAAGTTATTAAAGCAGGAGATGCTGAAATCGTACTTGCTGGTGGTACTGAATCAATGTCAATGGCACCATACGCTCTTACTAACGAAAGATGGGGAGCAAGAATGGGAGACAAAAAAGTTGTTGACACAATGATTAAAGACGGTCTTTGGGATGCTTTCAACGACTACCACATGGGTATCACAGCTGAAAACGTAGCTGAAAAATACGGAATTACAAGAGAAATGCAAGATGAACTTGCAGCTAGATCTCAAAACAACGCTCAAAAAGCTAGAGATGAAGGAAGATTTAAAGACGAAATCGTACCTGTAGAAGTTAAAGACAGAAAAGGTAATGTAACTGTAGTTGACACTGACGAACACATTAGAGAAGGTGTAACTATAGAAGGACTTGCAAAACTTAGACCAGCTTTCAAAAAAGATGGCGGTACAGTTACTGCAGGTAACGCATCTGGAATTAACGACGGTGCAGCAATGCTTGTATTAATGAAAGAATCAAAGGCAAAAGAACTTGGAGTTACTCCTCTTGCATATATTATTTCTTATGCAACAGCTGGTGTTGATCCTAAGATTATGGGTACTGGACCTATTCCTTCTTCTACTAAAGCTCTTAAACTTGCAGGACTTAAAGCAGAAGATCTTGACCTAATTGAAGCTAACGAAGCTTTCGCAGCTCAAGCATGTGCAGTTAATAAAGAAATGGGATTTGACATAGAAAAAGTTAACGTAAATGGTGGAGCAATTGCTATTGGTCACCCTATTGGAGCAAGTGGAGCTAGAATCTTAACTACTTTATTATTTGAAATGCAAAAGAGAGATTCTAAGAAAGGTCTTGCTACACTTTGTATAGGTGGAGGAATGGGAACTGCTCTTATCGTAGGAAGGGACTAATCTAGAATGGATTACAAATTTCTAAAAATAGAAGAAAAAGCTAATGGAGTAATTCTTATAACACTTAGTAGAGAAAAGAGCTTAAATGCTCTTAACTCTGCTATGTTAAAAGAACTTCACCACTTCTTTTCAAATGTGTGTGATGAAGTAAGATGCATCATAATAACAGGAGCAGGAAAATCCTTTGTTGCAGGTGCCGATATTGCAGAAATGGCAAACTTCACAGCAAGTGAAGCCTATGACTTTGCAAAACTTGGAATGGATACATTCATGGAAATTGAAAAATGTAGAGTTCCAGTAATTGCAGCTGTAAATGGATTTGCCCTAGGCGGTGGATGCGAAATCTCTATCGCTTGTGATATTAGACTTGCATCAAATAAAGCAAAATTTGGTCAACCAGAAGTTGGTCTAGGAATCACACCAGGATTTGGTGGAACTCAAAGACTATCAAGATTAGTTGGTCCAGGTTATGCAAAAGAGCTTATTTACACAACAGAAATGATTGGTGCTGACAAGGCTTACCAAATTGGACTAGTAAATCATGTTTACGAACCAGAAGAATTACTAGACAAAGCTGTTGAAATGGCAAATAAAATTGCATCACACGCTCCTAAAGCTGTTGAATATGCTAAGCAATCTATTATCAATGGATCACAAACTGATATTGATACAGCTATGCAAATTGAAAAAACTCACTTTGGCCTATGTTTTGCAACTAATGACCAAAAAGAAGGTATGAGTGCATTTTTAAATAAGAGAAAAACTGAATTTAAAGGGGAATAAAAGGGAGATAATTATGAAAATAGCAGTAATTGGATCAGGTACTATGGGAGCAGGTATTGCTCAAGTACTTGCAACTCATCACGAAGTAATTGTTAGAGACATTGCACCAGAAGCATTAGAAAATGCTAAGAAAAAAATCGAAAAAGGTTATGAAAAAAATGTTTCTAAAGAAAGAATGACAAAAGAAGAAATGGATAAGGCTCTTGGCAACCTAAAATACTCAAGCGACATCGAAGATGTAGTTGATTGCGACCTTATCATTGAAGCAGCAACTGAAAATCCAAAAATTAAAAAAGCTATATTTACAGAATTATGTGAAAAATGCGATGCAAAAACTGTTCTCGCATCAAACACTTCATCTCTTTCAATAACTGACATTGGTGCAGCTACAAAAAGACCTGAAAAAGTAATTGGTATGCACTTCTTCAACCCAGTTCCAGCAATGAAACTTGTTGAAGTAATTTCTGGAAAGAAAACAGATCCAAAAGTTAAGGATATGATAATTGAACTTTCTAAAGAAATTGGAAAAACTCCAGTAGAAGTTGACGAAGCTCCTGGTTTCGTTGTAAATAGAATTTTAATTCCTATGATTAACGAAGCAATTGGAATTTACGCAGAAGGCATTGCATCTGTTGAAGATATTGACACAGCAATGCAACTTGGTGCAAACCACCCAATGGGACCTCTTGCACTAGGAGATTTAGTAGGACTTGATGTTGTACTTGCAATTATGGAAGTTCTTTACACAGAATTTGGAGATCCTAAGTACAGACCACATCCACTTCTAAAGAAAATGGTTAGAGCAGGTCTACTTGGAAGAAAAACTGGAGAAGGATTCTACAAATATTAATAAGAGATTTTTAAAGAAGGCTTAGGCCTTCTTTTTTTATGCTAATTTATAAGAAAAAATTTATATATTTTATGAATTAATTTTGGATTTAAATAATTTAATTTTTGGAATAAGGGGAAAAGTTAACTTATTTTATTCTAATTTCTTTATAAAGTAAGTTTAAAATATTAAAAAATATTAATAAATCAAAGAAATAATTAATTTATTCAAAGAATTTGTCGTAAAAGCTTTAAAAATCTCTTTATTTATAGTAAAATGTAATTAAATTGAACGTTGTTCAGAAAATATTTTGCTTAGAAATATGGGAGGTTAATTGATGAATACAAATTATAAAGAAGATGTTTTAAGCAGAGAAAAAGATACTAGTAAGCAAAAAACATTTGTAGAAAAGAATAAAGAAAAACTTTTTTCTGGAGCTCTCAACTTAGCCTACAAGAGAATAAAAAAAGACCCTCAAAAGGGCATGCTTGAGGTAGTTAATGATTTTGATCAATTCTTAATGCCTGAATCTAGCGATGAAAACAGTGCTAAGGTGGCTCTTGAAAGAGTTAGAGATGAATTAAAAGATGAAAACTCTAAGTGGGTTTCCTTTGGAAGTGATATAGTAAATGAAATTGACGAAAATATTGTCAAAACTTCTGTAAAAAATATTGGATACAATGCTGCCTATATTGGAAATGCCATGAGAAATAAATTGCAAAAGGAATACAACTGCAATATTCCTTGGACAATTTTATTTGACCCAACTTCTGCCTGCAACTTAAAATGTACTGGATGCTGGGCTGCCGAATATGGTCACAAGAACAATTTGACTTATGATGAAATGGCAAGCATTGTAAGACAAGGGAATGAACTTGGAACTTATTTCTTTATCTTAACAGGTGGAGAACCTCTTGTTAGGAAAGATGATATTATAAAACTTGCAAAAGAATTTAATGATTCTGCTTTCCACGTTTTTACAAATGGAACTTTAATTGATGAAGAATTTTGTAAAGAAGTAAAAGAAGCTGGAAATATTTCTTTCGCCCTAAGTATAGAAGGTACAGAAGAGTCAACAGACTTTAGAAGAGGAGAAGGAGTTTTCCAAAAGGTTATGAAGGCAATGGACCTTATGAAGGAAAATAAACTTCTTTATGGTGCTTCTATTTGCTACACAAGCAAGAACTATAAATATGTAACTGATGATGATTTTATAAAGATGCTTGTAGATCACGGATGTAAACTTGCTTGGTACTTCCACTACATGCCTGTAGGAAAGGGAGCAGATACTAGTCTACTTCTTGATCCAGATCAAAGGGAATATGTCTACCACAAGGTTAGAGAAATTAGATCAGCTGAATATCCTCAAAATATTTTTACAATAGATTTCCAAAATGATGGAGAATTTATCAACGGTTGTATAGCTGGTGGAAAGAATTATTTCCACATTAACTCTCTTGGAGATATGGAACCTTGCGTATTTATTCACTATTCTGATTCAAATATTAGAGAAAAAACTATTAAAGAATGTCTAATGAGTCCACTATTTATGGGATTCCACGACAATCAACCATTTAATAAGAACCTTTTAAAACCATGTCCAATGCTTGAAAATCCTGGAAGACTTACTAAGATAGTTAACGATTCTGGAGCAAAAAACACTGACATGATTGAACCAGAAAGTGCAGAAGATTTACAAGAAAAGACAACTCCTTATGCAATGAATTGGAACAAAAAGGCAAATGAACTTTGGAAGGCTTCAAGGGAAAAAGCTAAATCTTTTAAATAAGATATAAATTAATATTAAGATATAAATTAAGATAAAAAAATTGGAGGACCTTGAAGTCCTCCTTTTTTGTTAGGGTTTTTGATAAATTATTTTAATAAATATTGTATATATTTATAATAATATTTTTAATTTAATTACATTTTTAATAAATTATTTTATAAGATTTCTAAAAGTTCTTTAATGGAATCAATCTTGTAATTTGCATCTTTTCCTTCACATTCATCTCCAAATCCATAAGTGCAGAAAATGCTTTTTAAGTTATTATTTTTGGCAGCAAGCATGTCGTGATGTCTGTCGCCTACAAAGATGATTTCTTCTCTTAGATTTTTTCTTTCTTTTTTTATGATTTCGTCTTTAGGAATGTAGTCATAACTCTCAGCAGCATAATAATTTTTAAAATATTTTTTTATCTTGTAGACATCAAGAGCTTTTTCAAGATAGGATTCACGGCAGTTGGATAGTATATACAAATCATAGTTTTGATAAAGTTCTTCTAAAACTTCTACTGTGCCTCTATAAAGTTCTCCAATTCCTTTTTTAATATTTTCATCCATCATTTTTCCAACATGAGCCATAACTTCTTCTTTAAAGTCTTTATCAGCATCCTTTGCCAAAAGATCATATGCGAAAGTTGGTTTTTCACCTAAAAACTTTGATACGTTTTCTTCAGATAGTTCAAAGTCCTTTGCAAAGCCATGTTCTCTTAAAATTTTAATGCCAGAAGAAAAAGCAGGATAGTAAATTTTTATGGTGTTGTGGAGAGTTCCATCAAAATCAAAAATTATGCTTTTGACATTTTTAAATTCTTCTCTTATAGGATTTTTATCCACGAATTTCACCTAGAAGATTTGCCATTTCAATAGCAGCTGTTGCGGCATCAAAGCCCTTATTACCAGCTTTTGTTCCTGCTCTTTCAATAGCTTGTTCAATATTTTCTGTAGTAATAACACCAAAGATAATTGGCACTCCAGTTTCAAGTGAAGATGAAGCTATTCCCTTGGCAACTTCTGCTGATACAAGTTCGTAGTGACTTGTTGCTCCTCTTATAACTGCTCCAAGAGCAATTACTGCGTCATATTTTTTTGTCAATGCAAGAGATTTTGCAGCTAGGGGAATTTCAAAAGATCCTGGAACCCAAATTACTTCGATTTCATCTTCTTTTACCCCGTGTCTTTTTAGTCCATCTAGACATCCATCTAATAGTTTTGAAACTATAAATTCATTAAATCTAGCTAAAACTATTGCATATTTTTTTCCTTGAGATTGTAAATTTGCACTGTAAATTTTCATATTTCCTCCAAATATATATTATTTTTTTATTTTACTTAGTAAATTCAGATAAGATGTGGTTCATCTTTTCAGCTTTAGTTCTCAAATAAAATTCGTCATGTTTAGTTGAGTGAATTTCTATTGGAACTCTTTCTTTTATTATCATTCCAAATTCTTGAAGAGAGTAAACTTTGTCAGGATTATTAGTAAGAAGTCTTAATTCTTTAACTCCAAGGTCTTGCAAGATTTGTGCTCCAGTTGAATAATCTCTAGCATCTTCAGGGAAACCCAAAGCTAGATTTGCTTCCACTGTATCCATCCCTTGATCTTGTAGGGCATAGGCCTTTATTTTATTCACAAGACCAATTCCACGACCTTCTTGTCGCATGTATAATAAAATTCCTCTTCCTTCCTTGTCAATTTGACTCATGGCAAGGTGAAGTTGATTTCCACAATCGCATCTTGATGAACCAAAACAATCACCAGTCAAACATTCAGAGTGAACTCTTGTTAACACATCCATTCCATCTCCAATATCTCCTTTTACAAGGGCAATGTGATGTTCACCAGTAACCTTATCAATATAAGCATGAGCTCTAAAATCACCGAACTTTGTAGGAAGTTTTGCTTCTGCAACTTTTTCTATGATCTTTTCGTGTCTTTTTCTGTAAAGCAAAAGCTCTTCTGTTGTTGTGATTTTCATGTCCAATTTTTTTGCAAGTTTAAAAAGATCTTCACCACGCATCATGTGACCATCATCTTGCATAATTTCACAACATAATCCAACTTCTTTTAGACCAGCAATTTTTAAAAGATCAACAGTTGCTTCAGTGTGTCCACGTCTTACAAATATTCCATCTTTTTTTGCCACAAGGGGAAACATGTGACCTGGTCTTCTAAAATCTTCTGGCTTTGCATCATCTTCTGTAAGCTTATTTGCTGTTAAAGCTCTTTCCCAAGCTGAAATACCAGTTGTAGTTTCGATGTGGTCAACAGAAACTGTGAAGGCAGTTTCGTGGTTGTCAGTGTTATCTGCTACCATTTGATTTAATTTTAATTTCTCTGCATATTCCTTTGACATTGGCATACAAATAAGTCCCTTTGCAAGAGAAGCCATAGTATTTAAACTTTCTCCTGTGGCAAATTCTGCAGCTTGAATCATATCGCCTTCATTTTCTCTGTCAGGCTCATCAGTTACTATGACAATTTCGCCATTTTTAAGAGCATCAACAACTTCTTCAATTGAATTTACTTTCATTTTTTTCTCCTATATTTTAAAAACCATTTTCTAACAAAAAACTTTTGCTTATTTTACTTTCTTCTTTTGTGTTTATAAAATTGTAGACATAACGACCAATAATATCTGTTTCAATATTTATCTCATCTCCAACTTTTTTATTGATAAGATTTGTATCTCTTATAGTAGTTGGAATTATTGAAACTTCAAAATAATTTCTCCCAAGTTTTGAAACAGTAAGACTAATGCCGTCAAGGGCAATGGAGCCCTTTTGAGCAATGTATTTGAAATTATCAGAATCAAATTTTATCCTGTAGACAATCTCATTACCATGATTTAGGATGGAAATAATTTCGCCAAGTCCATCAACATGGCCTTGAACTATGTGACCATCAAGTCTTTTTAGGGGGCTTAAAGCTCTTTCGAGATTTAATTTTTCTCCTCTTTTTAAATTTTTAAAAGTGGTAGAATTAATAGTTTCCACCATTACATCTGCCTTATAAAAATCTTCTCCAAGTTCTGTAACAGTTAAGCAAACTCCATTTGTTGCAATTGAGTCGCCAATTTTTGTCCCTTCCAAAACTTTTTTGCATGAAACTCTTAGACAATAGAGGTCACTATCTTTTTTTATGTCTATTAAATTTCCAATTTCTTCTATTATTCCAGTGAAAATTTTAATCACACCTTCCAGTGACTATAATGTCATCAAATAATTTTTCGCAGGTCATATCTTTTATTTTTATTGAATCTTTTAAATCTTTAATATCAAGATCTCCTATGGCAGAAAGTCCCTTAGATCCAAGTAGAATTGGAGCAATGAAAAAATAAAATTTATCAACTAAATTATTTTTTAACATTTCTGCCGATAAGGTCCTTCCACCTTCAAGAAGTATAGAAGATATGTCGTAGTTTTTTAACTTTTCCATAAGATCTATTAAGTCGACTTTATTGTCTTTGTCCTTACAGATTAAAACTTCAACATTTTTCATTTCTTTGAGTTTTTCTAACTTATTCTTGTCACAATTTTCTGTAGTTGCAAGAATAGCAATAGAATCGAAATCACCATTTAAAACTTTAGCATCAAGGGGAATTCTAAGTTTTGAATCTGTTATTATCCTAATGGGATTATTTTTATATTTTCCATGTCGAACATTAAGACTTGGATTATCAGATAAGACTGTTCCAATTCCAACCATTATTGCGTCTAGCTGTCCTCTTAGTTCGTGGGAGTGAGCTCTTGAAAATTCTGATGTAATCCATTTTGACTCTCCACTTTCTGTTGCAATTTTTCCATCAAGAGACATGCCAGCTTTTAAGACTACAAAGGGTCTATTATTTTTTAAGTAAGTAAAAAATCTTTCGTTTAGATTTAAACACTCTTCTTCTAAAAGACCTTCTGTTACAGAAATTCCTGCATCTTCTAAGATTTTTACTCCTTTGCCAGAAACTTTTGGGAAGGGATCTAGAGTTCCAATTACAACTCTTTTTATACCTTCTTCAACTATCCTATTGGCACAGGGAGGAGTTTTGCCAGTATGGGAGCAAGGCTCCAAGTTCACATAAAGTGTAGCATCTTTTATATCTTCTCCCTTATTTTTTGCATCTAAAATTGCATTTACTTCAGCATGATTGTCACCAAATTTTAGGTGAGCACCCTCTCCAATTATTTTTTCATCTTTTACAATTACACAGCCAACTAGGGGATTGGTTTTTGTTTTTCCAATTCCTTCTTTTGCCAGTTCAAGGGCACGTTCCATGTAAAAGACGTCGTTAAAATTTTCTATATACATTAAATCACCTATAAAAAAAGAGCCCATGCAGGGCTCAAAAAATTCAAAATTATCTTCTTTCATCCAGACTATACTGTCGGTATTGGAATTACACCAATTCAGCTTTCGCTCGCGGACTTTTACCGCCGGTGAGGAATTGCACCTCGCCCTGAAGAGTTTTATTAACTTATAAATTTATGATAACACTAGAAATTAAATTGTCAAGGAAAAAGAAAATCATTTTCCTTCTTTAATATTTTTTATAAGACTCATCACATCTTCAAAGACAGAGTCTATATCCCTGTCAGAATCTATGTTGTAGTCAGACGAGGAGTCTAAATCTTCTAAGACTTTTAACCTTTTTTCGATATCATTTTCATTGTCTTTTCTTTTTTTCATTCTATCTCTTAAAGTTTCTTTGGAGCACTTTAGATAGATGGAAATTGTATTTTTAAATTCCTTTTTTATAGCAAGGACGCCTTCCTTGTCAACGACAATTATGCAGTCTTTGTCCTTATTATTATTTTTTTCGAGATCTTCTTTTAAAGTTGAGTAATAATTTCCAACATAGCAAGTTGTTCCAATAAAAAGATTGTCATCGTCCATTTTTTTAAAATTTTCTTGATCAATAAAATTATAATCAATGCCATTAATTTCAGATGCTCTTGGCTTTCTAGTTGTATAAGTGATTATTTTTTCGAGACCGTGGCTAGTAAGTGCATCTCTTATAGTGGACTTGCCAGAGCCTGAATGTCCTAGTATTAAATAAATCATAGCTACTCCTTTAGTTTTATTAGATAAAGTATAACATATTTTTTCTATTATACTTTACAATTATAAAAATTTGAAGTAATATAGAAAAGATAAAATATTAGATGGAGGTAAAGATGAAACATTTAATAGAGCCACTAGATTTTACAACTGAAGAATACGAAGAAATTTTTAGACTAGTTGATGACATTATTGCAAATCCCCTTGAATATTCTCATGTTTGCGACAATAAGTTATTAGCTAGTCTTTTTTTTGAACCTTCAACGAGAACAAGACTATCTTTTGAAACTGCAATGCTAAGACTTGGAGGACGTGTAATTGGTTTTTCTGATGCAGGAGTAAGTTCATCTACAAAGGGAGAAACTCTACTTGATACCATAAGAGTTATAGAAAATTATGCAGATATTTGTGCCATGCGTCATCCAAAAGAAGGAGCAGCCCTAATGGCATCAAAGGTAGTTAAGACAATGCCAATTATAAATGCAGGAGATGGAGGACATTTTCACCCAACACAAACTTTTGCAGATTTAATAACTATAAGACATTATAAAAAATCCTTTGACAATTTAAGAGTTGGACTTTGCGGAGATTTAAAATTTGGAAGGACAATCCACTCACTAGTTAGAGCTTTAAATCGTTATGAAAATGTGAAATTTATATTTATTTCACCAGAAGAATTAAAGATGCCAGATCCTTTTAAAAGTTTTATTGATGAAAAAAATTATTCTGAAACAAGAGATCTTGCAAGTGTAATTGATAAAGTGGATGTACTCTATATGTCTAGAGTTCAAAAAGAAAGATTTGTGTCTTCAGATGAATACGAAAGATTAAAGGATTACTACATCTTAACTGAAGAAAAATTAAAAAATGCAAAAGAAGATATGATAATTTTACACCCTCTACCAAGAGTAAATGAAATTGCACCAGAAGTGGATAAAGATCCTAGGGCAGTTTACTTTGAGCAAACAAAATTTGGCATGTATGGTAGAATGGCGTTAATCATGAAACTTTTGGAGGCTAACAAATGATAAATGTTTCAAAAATAAAAAAGGGAATTGTACTAGATCACATAGAAAGTGGAAAGGCTCATGTGCTTTATAGGGCTCTAGAATTAGATAAAGTCACAGATGCCGTTGTGCTTATGCAAAATATTTACTCAACTTCAATGGGAAAAAAGGATTTAATAAAAATTGAAACAGACTACGATCTAGACTTTACAGTTTTGGGACTCATTGCCCCTCATACAACTGTAAATTTTATTGAAGATGGCGAGAGAGTAAAAAAAATACGCATGGAGTTGCCAGATCTTGTAGAAGATGTTTTGATTTGTAAAAATCCAAGATGCATAACAAATAGCGAAAGAGAAATACCTGGTCACAAATTTTACCTCTATGACAGGGCAAAAAAAGAATACAAGTGCGAGTATTGCGATACAGTTACCAAATATGGAGAATGATATGGCAAAGATTATAGAAAATATAGAAGTTTGTAAAGATTATTTTATACTTAGGACAGATTTAGACGTAAAAGTTTATCCCGGACAATTTTTTATGCTGAGAGCTTGGGAATCCTATCCAACACTTTCTAGACCAATTTCAGTTTACGATGTCACAGATGGAGTTGACTTCTTAATAGAAAAAAGAGGAGAAGGAACAAAAATCTTAGAAAAACTTGAAAAAGGTGATGAAATAAAATTATTTGGTCCCTTTGGAAATAGCTTTTATGCAAATGTAGATGAAGTTGCCTTAGTTGGCGGTGGAGTTGGCGTGGCACCTTTTCACTATTTAATAAAAGAAATTCAAAAATTAAAAAAAGATTCAAAAATTACTCTCTACATAGGAGAAAGAGAAGAACTTGAACTTGAAAATGCTTTTAAAGATATAAATTGCGACATAAAAATAAAAAAAGGCGGATTTATAACAGATATAATTGACTTTGAAAAGCACAAATTAATTTATGCTTGTGGACCAGAAATTATGATGAAAAAAGTTGTTGAATTTGCAAAAACTCATGACATAAAAACTTATGTATCCCTAGAAAAAAGAATGGGCTGTGGACTTGGAGCTTGCTTATCATGTTCTTGTGATACAAAAAATGGAAGAAGAAGATCTTGCAAAGAGGGACCAATATTTAAGGGGAGTGATTTACTTGACTTCTAGAACTGAAATAAATTTAGCTGGTATAAGATTAAAAAATCCAATAATAATGGCAAGTGGAACTTATGGATATGGAGAAGAATTTAAAAACTTTTATGATCCAAAAATTTTAGGAGGAATTTCTTCCAAGGGAATAACAAGATATCCAAAAAAGGGAAATGAAGGTATAAGAATTTGGGAAACTCCATCAGGGATTTTAAATTCTATTGGACTTGAAAATCCAGGAGTAGAAGAATTTGTTAAGACAAAAATTCATGACATGAATAAATTGGGCACAGAAATATTTGTAAATTTAGGTGGCAATACAATAGAAGAATATGTTGAATCAGCAAAAATGCTAAATGATTATGATTTTGCAGCTATTGAACTAAATATATCCTGTCCCAATGTAAAAGAAGGTGGCATGGCCTTTGGCATGGATAAAGACTCTGCAGCAAAAGTTGTAAGAGAAGTTATGAAAGTAACTAACAAAAAAGTTTTTGTTAAACTTTCACCAAATGCAGGAGACATTGTGGGAATAGCCAAGGCAGTGGAAGCTGAAGGGGCAACAGGACTTTCTCTTATAAATACAATTCTTGGAATGGCAATTGATTTAGATAGAGAAGAAATCGTCTTTAACAACACTTATGCAGGCATGTCTGGACCAGCAGTAAAACCAATTGCTTTAAGAATCCTTCATCAAGTTGCAAAAAATGTTGATATTCCAATAATTGGAATGGGAGGAATTGCAAATTATAAAGATGTCTTAGAATTTTTAATGGCAGGAGCAAGTGCAGTTGAAATTGGGACTTATAACTTCATGAATCCTTTTGCTGGTGAGGAAATTATAAAAGAACTTGAAAATTATCTTGAAGAAAAAAATAAGAATATAAATGATTATGTAAAAAAACTAGTATAAAAAATTTAACTTTGAACTCCTTGTGAAGAGGAGTTCTTTTTGTAAGTTTTAAATTATAAAATTATTTTACAAATTCACTTTAGCATATTATAATATCAGAAAAAGGTATAGTATGAAATAGTTTAAATAAAGGAGAAATAATGGATTATAGAAATGGATACAAGGAAACTATAAAGGCGAGAGAGAGGATTAGGGATTATATTTATGAAACTCCCCTAATTAGACTTAATTATATATCTGAGATGCTTGGCACTTCTGTCTATGCAAAACTTGAAAATATGCAAAAGACAAATTCTTTTAAGATAAGAGGTGCCTTAAATAAAATTAGGAAACTTTCTGATGAGGAATTGAAAAAAGGTGTTGTAACTGCATCTTCTGGCAATCACGGAAAGGGAATTGCGACTTGTGCAAAAATGCTAGGCATTCCTGCAAAAATTGTCTTGCCAGATACTTCTACTGAAACAAAAAGACAGATGATAAAAGATCTCGGAGCAGAAATTGTTATTTCAAGTGTGGAAGAGAGGTTTAATGTTGCAAAAGAAATTGCTGAAAAAGAAGGAATGACTTTTATCCATCCCTTTGATGATTTAGATGTTTCTGAAGGACAGGGAACTATTGCTGTTGAAATTTTAAACAAAATGGATCATTTAAAAATGATTGTGCCAATTGGTGGTGGCGGACTTATTTCTGGTATTGCCATGTACACCAAGGGCGTGACAAGATGGTCTGAAGTAATTGGTGTTGAACCAGAAAATGTAAATAGATACACCTTATCTTTAGAAGAAGGCGAGCCTAGAGACGTAAAAAGAGGAGAAACTCTTGCAGATGGACTTCTTTCTGTAAAGCCAGGAGAAAATGTATTTCCTATTGTAAGAGATCTTGTTGACGACATTGTAACTTGTCAAGATAAAAATCTTAAAAAAGCACTAGATTTATTGTATAATAAAGAAAAATTAATTGTGGAGCCATCTTCTGCCATAGGTCTTGGTGCAGTTTTAGAAGGAAAAATAAAATTTGATGATAGGGATAAACTAGTCCTTATAATCACTGGTGGTAATGTAGAAGGAAAAGCAATTGATGAAATAATAAATTCTTAGGGAGGAAATCATGAGAGATTTTATTTGTAGCAAGTATAGTAATATAGGTCCTTCTGGTATTAGAAAGATAAATGAAAAGACAATTGAAATGGAAAGAGATGGCAAGAGAATCTACCATTTTGAAGTGGGCAGACCTGACTTTGACACTCCAAAGGTTATTAAGGATGCCACAATAAAAAGTATTGAAAATGGAGATGTTTTTTATACTTCAAATTATGGAATAATGCCTCTAAGGGAAGCTGTTGCTGAAAAACTTAGAGAAGAAAATAATTTAGACTATACTGCAAAGGAAGTCTTGATAACAGCTGGTGCAACTGAATCAATTTTTGATTCTTATTCACTAATTTTAGAAGAAGGCGACGAAATTCTTCTTCCAAACCCTTGTTGGCCAAATTATGTCAACGCAGCCCACATTATGGGAGCAAAACCAGTGAGATATAGTCTTGCTGAAGAAAATGATTTTCAAATTGACTTTGATGAATTAGAAGGGCTTGTTACAGAAAAAACTAAGGCTATTGTAATTATCACACCATCAAATCCAATAGGTTCTATGTTTTCTCAAGAAACTTTGGAAAAACTTGCTGATTTTGCAAAAGAAAAAGATATTTTAGTAATTTCTGATGAAATTTATGAAAAAATTGTCTATGGAAATAAAGAACACATTTCTATGGCATCTCTTGACGGAATGAAAGAGAGAACTATAACTATAAATGGATTCTCAAAAACTTATTCTATGACAGGATTTCGCCTTGCATATATTGCTGCTCCAGAAGAATTTATTAGAGTTTTAAATATTATTCACCAACACAATACTTCTTGTGCAACTTCTTTTGTTCAATACGCAGGTATAACTGCACTAAAAGAGGGGAAGGAAGGCACAGATGAAATGGTGAGAGAATACAAGAAAAGACGTGACTATATTGTGGAAAAAGTAAATTCCATTGATGGACTTAGCCTAAATAATCCAGATGGAGCTTTCTATGCTTTTATAAATATTAAAGATGTGGGAGTTTCTTCTGAAGAATTTTGTAACTACCTTCTTGACGAAGAATGTGTGGCAGTAGTTCCAGGGACTGTTTTTGGAAGTGCAGGGGAAGGCTTTATTAGATTTTCTTATGCATCTTCTTATGACGATATTGTCGAAGGTCTAAACAGAATGGAAAAAGCTTGTAAGCATTTTTTAAATAAATAAGTAATCGTGATTTTATAATCAGGTGAAAGAATGAAAAAAGTTTTAATAATTATATTAAATGTCCTTGTTTTTGCCATAGCTTCAACATTACTTTCACGAGGTCAAAAAAGTGGCGATTTGATTTTAAGAATAATTTATTCAGTAGCCCTAGTAAAAGCAGGATTTAATATAACAAAGGCATTAAAAAAAGAGTAGGTTTCTCATTGAACCTACTCTATTTTATTTGCATAAGTTTTTAAAAATATTCCAACAAGTTTGTGAAATCTTGCAAGGTCACTTATATAAGCATAGTCACTTCCGTAAATTTTTTTAATATTTGTGCTTTCAGATTCTTCTCCAGTAAAAACACCAAAAGTATTTATTCCCTTTAATCTTGTCAAAAGAACTTCCTTTGATGTGTCCATGACAGCTTCTTCGTCCTTATAATTTTCCCCAGGAGTTTTGGATGCACCAACTACTCCAATGTCGATTTCGTCAAAGGGAAGACCATCAGTCAAAATAATTAAAAATCTTCTTGAGTCGTGATTTTTGGAAATCAAGTGTCGCATAAATTTAATTGCGTGTCCATCTCTATTTGATCCCGAAGGGGAGTACTTGAAGATGTCTTTGTTTTTTACTCTAGGGTCATTGTAGTCCCTATATTTTTTTATAACAGTGTAATTATAAAAATTGTTGTAGGAAAAAATTCTAGTTTTTATATTTAAAGATGTGAGGGCCTCTGCAATAATATAAGTTTCTGTTGCCAAAATTTCTTTTCTTTCATTTTGTGAAGCAGAAGAGTCTAGAAGAATATCTACAAAGATTTCGTTGGAATCCTTCCTATTTATTTTTTTAAAAATCCTATCTTCATTTAATTCTCTTGTTTTCCAAATTTCTGATGGAATAATTTTTCCGGAAGTTGATTTTACTATTTCATCTTCAGATTCCTTTAATAGAGAATTTTTAATAACTCCAGCTAACTCTCTTATAGCACGAGAATTTTGGAGTTTATTTTTTTCATAAAAATTTAAGTTGTCAGAATAATTATTTCTTTCCTCACTTGCATAATAGGAAGATTTATTTTCAAACTCTCCAGATGGAAAGAAAAATTTTATGTCACTATGGATTCCTGTTGAAATTTCCTTAGCAATTTTATCAGCAGTATTTCTCTTTACTTTTTCAAGTCCATAGCGTTTTACTAAAGATTTATAAATATTTTTGTCAGAAAAATTATTGACTAAGCTGTCTTCTTTTACGTTGATATCTCGAAAATCATCGTTAAAAAAAGTAAATTCTGCAGATTCAATGTTATATCTTTCTAAAAAACTGTTGTCTAAGATATTATTTCTTTCGTAGGGAATATTCTTTTTAGAAGATGAATTTGATTTTGCTTCTTTTTTAAATTCTTCATAAGATTTTTCTGTATCCTTTGGAAGATCTTTATTAATGTGAAAATATTTTTTGAAGAGCCCTCTTAAAAAATCAAGATAGAGAAAAGTATCTTTTTCTTGGAAGTCACAAATATCTTTTAGCATCTCTTCCAAAATCCTTTGAACTTTTGGATATTTTCCCCTTTCTTTTCTGATGTAGCCAATTTTAAGTT
>ERZ1673749.1229-NODE-1229-length-18954-cov-5.584052_pt1 | contig 18954 bp, 18 predicted proteins | sample MGYA00580204_ERZ1673749 | MGnify/ENA primary metagenome ERZ1673749 (study PRJEB41218, sample SAMN15661745) | gut metagenome | host: Homo sapiens | place: Canada: London | collected 2015-08-20/2019-03-30 | study: EMG produced TPA metagenomics assembly of...
TGTGAAGCCGTGCCCGTCCCCCGATGAAAACGGCCCCTTGCACGGCCCGCGACGCAAGTCTTGTTGTGTGTTTAGCCCCAGCTGTTCGCGGCTGCGTTGTTGACGGCGAGCATGGTGGTGTTGCCATCTTCAACGGTGTTGGCGATCTGGTTGAGGATCTGGTTCAGATCCGCTGCTGCCTGGTCCCACTTGGCCTGGTGTGCCTGGTAGGCCGCGGCTGCGGTGCCTTCCCAGGTCTGGGCCATGGGCTGGAGCATCTGCTTGAGTTCGGCCAGGTCGCCGTTGATGCGGGAGGCGGAGGCGCGCATGTCCTCTGCGGCGCCGGCGATCTGCGCGAAGTCGTACTTGATCTGCATTGTTTCCCCTTTACAGTGCGAGTCCGCCGGCGATCTGGCGGAGGCTGTCGGTGTTGGTGGCGTCGGTGGTTTCGTAGTTCTTTGCGTTGTCGCGGATGTTCACGGCGATCGCGCTCAGCGCCTCAGAAAGCCGCTTTTGAGCGTCGTCGTAACGCAGCATCAAGTCGTCGAAGCTGCGCTGCGCGTTGCCCACCCAGTAGCCGCGGGTGGCTTCGGCGACTTGCTGCACGCGGTCGATTTCGCGGTTGACGTCGGCGTTGGTGTCGTCGGTGCGGTCTGCAGCGGCGCGCATGACCTCGGCTTCGGTTGCGAACTGCTCCATGTTTTTCTTTCCCCCTCGTTGTGTGTGTTGGGACGGACAACTTCTGTGCTGTCCGTATATCTGACTGACGTTTGGCCCAATCGGTTCCATCGTTTGCAAAACTTTTTTATGGCCCCACGTCAGCCCCCTTATATTCAGCGGATTCCATGGCCATACGGCAGGTGGCGCGTTGCACGACGGTGGGTTCGGCGCGTGTGTGGCAGCCCACGAACAGCTGCACCGTCCCGTTGGGCCAGGTTTTCCACAGCGATTGCGAGCCGTCGCCGGCGCGCTCCAGGTAGGTCACCGCAATGCCGTCTGTGTCGACGAGTTCGACCTCCGGGTCGGTTTCGATGTCGGCGAGGAGTTGTTCGGCCATGGTGCGCGCTGGCAGCTGGTAGAGGTGCTCGACGGCAATCTGCAGCCGGAAGTTGGGGTCGCTTCCTGTGGCGCGCCACATGTCGTCGTCGGCTTCGAGGGTGAAGCCTGCGGGGAGTTGGACGGTTAAGCCGTCGCGCTCAATGCTTATCGACGTCTGCTCCGCCCGTTCCTCCTCCTGCGCAGGAGACGACACTGGTGCTGATTGCGTCTCCGGCGGCTGCGACGGTGGCGGTTCCCCCTCCCCCGGCGACTGCGTTTTGCCGCTGGTCAGCCCCCAGATCACGGCGGCACAGGCGAGGGCGACTGCGGCGACGACGGCGGCAATGATCCACACACCGGAACGCGATTCCTGCTCGGGCGGCGGGGGCCGGTGGAAGGGTTCTGGGGTGTCGTCGGGTGTGGGCGCGACGGGTTGGAGGGGCTCGGTGGTCAGCTCGATGTCGTAGTCGGCGAGTGCGTGTGTGAGCTCGCTGAGGCGTTGTGGGTCGGCGGCGATGTGCACCGGTGCGCCGTGCGGGTCGGGGCCGAGCACGCTGCGGACGGTGCCGGCGATTTCGCGGCTGGTGGGCGCGTCGAAGCGGTGGATGTTGGCTGCACCGGTGATCACGGTGGATGCGTCGGTGGCGGTGATGCGCAGCTCGGTCATGGTGCCTCCGGGAGTTGGACGGTGCCGCGCGCTTCGCCGTGGATCCAGGTGGCGCGGCCGGGTTGTTGCGGGCTGGGTCGCACGCCGAAGATGGCGCCTTCGTCGCGGGTGCCGTCCATGAGCAGCACGTCGGGCTGCAGGTCCTTCAGGGCGGTCAAGAACGGCCCGAACAGGGCGCGCGAGACGCCGCCGAATTTGCGGGCGGCCACGACGTGCAGGCCGATGTCACGCGCGTGCGGCACAAGCTCCGCGATCGGGCGTAGGGGTTCTTCGCCGACGAGTTCGTAGTCGTCGATGATCAGGTACAGCTCGGGCCCGCTCCACCAGGACCGTTCGCGCAGCTGCTCGGGTGTCACATCGGTGCCGGGCAGGCGCGACTGCAGTGTGACGGCGAGCGATTTCGCGGCCTGCGTGATCGCGCTGGTGGAGGCGGCGTACGCGGCGACCATGTCCTCGTCGGCGCGACCGAGGTGCGCGCGTTTCGGGTCGAGCACCACCATCCGGGCGGCCTCGCGGCCCATGTGCTCCACCGCGGCGATTGTGCTGGCGATGAAGGCGGATTTTCCGCAGCCGCCAGCGCCGACGACGAGGATGTGCCCGGAGGAGTACACGGGTTCGAGGTTTGGCCCGCCGATGCCGAGGGGGATCCTTTGGCCGTCGAGAAGCGAGCGCGTATCGACGGCATCCGGCAGCACCCGCAACCTCTCCACCGGCGCCTGGTCGGCGGTGGCGGCGAGGTGGGCGATGTCCTCGCCGCTGGTGAAGACGAGCTGGACGGTTTTGCCGTCCGGGGTCAGGCCGCGGCCGGGTGTGGCGGGCAGTTTTTCCTGGTGTTTGCGGTTGATCACGGAGTCCATCGGTTCGGTCAGCCGCAGTTCGAGGCGGGTGCCGATGAGGTCGCGCACGTTCGGGCGGATCGCGCTCCAGCGCTGCGTGGTCACCACGAGGTGGATGCCGGCGTCGGGGCCTTCGGAGGCGATGCGGGCGAGCGGTTCGCGCAGGTCCTCGTCGAGCGCGTGCCAGCCGTCGACAACCAGCATGACCGGCCGCGGGTGGTCGAGGAACCCGGTGACCTCGTCGATGACGCGGCGGGTGCGCTCGGCGTCTTTCATGCTGGCCACGCCGGCGACATGCGGCAGTGCTTCGAGCTCCGGTACGTCGCCGATGATGTAGACGGCCAACCCCTCCCGCATGTGCGTGGCGACGATGCTTCGCACCGCCATCGTCTTGCCCGTCTGCGGCCCGCCCGCGATGGCGACGTGCCCGCCGGCAGTGTCCAAGTCTAGGTGGAAGGGGGTTTGGCGTTGCTTAAACGGCTCGTCGATAAGCCCGAGCGCCCCGTCCGTGTGCGCCAGCTGCGGCAGCGGGATTCGCTCCGGCAGCGGCGGCAGCCAGACCTGGTGCGCGCGCATGCCGCGGGTGTCGGCGACCTCGCGGGCCTTCGCCACCACCGCGTCCAAAAGCGTGGTGGAGCGGTCTTCCTGCACGTACGCGGTGGGTGCGAGCTCGATCTCGTCGCCGGTGAACAGCCGCACGTGCTGCTCGCCGGGGTGCTCCACCACCGTGCGCGTCAGCGGGCCGGAGACGTACGCCGCGCGGAAGCGGGTCAGCTTCATGCCGGCTTTGAGGTAGCCGGACCCGGGCTCGCCGGGCAGCTCGTAGGCGTCCGGCACGCCGAGGACTTGGCGGGACTCGCCGGCGGAGAACGTCTTCAAGCCGATGCGGTAGGACAGGTGGGAATCCAGCCCGCGCAGCTTGCCCTCTTCCAGCCGCTGCGAGGCGAGCAAAAGGTGCACGCCGAGTGAGCGGCCGAGCCTGCCCACCGCCACGAACAGGTCCGCGAAGTGCGGGTGCTGGGTGAGCAGCTCGGTGAACTCGTCGACCACGATCACCAGTGACGGCAGCGTGTTGCCCGCCTTCGTGTAGTCCGTGATGTTGGCGAAGTTGCCCGCTTTGCGCAGCAGCTCCTGGCGGCGGTGCATCTCACCCGAAATCGCGTCGAACATGCGCTCCACCAGCACCGCCTCGTCCTCCAGGTTGGTGATCACCGCCGCAGTGTGCGGCAGGGACTCGCAGCCTAGAAACGTCGCGCCGCCCTTGAAGTCCACCAGCACGAAGTTCAGCTCGTCGGGCGAGTGCGTCGCAGCCAGCGCCACCACCAGGGTCCGCAGCAGTTCCGACTTGCCGGACCCGGTTGCCCCGATGCACAGCCCGTGCGGGCCCATCCCGCCGAGCGCCGCCTCCTTCAAATCCAGGTACACCGGCTGGCCGTCGGGGGTCGCGCCGATGGGCACGGTGAGCTTGTTGCGCACCCCCGGCCACATCGTGTGCGCATCCAGCGCGTCGACGTCCGGCACACCCAGCATGGACAGGAAATCCCCGCCGGCCTCCACCGCGCCGTCGGGGCGGCGGTAGAAGCCTAAATGCCTAGCGACGAACTCCGCCTCCGCATCCGTGAACCGGTCCGGCACGCCAAGTTGTTCCATACCCTGCGCCGTGACCGCCCGAAGCACGTCGGTGCAGATCAGGTGGAACGCGTCCGGGTCCACGAAGAAGTCCGGGTCGTCGTGGATGGTCACCACCAGATCGGAGTCGGTGGGGGCGGGAGAGGCGTGGCCGTCGATAAGCGAGATGCGAAACGCCCCCTCGCTGCGCGCGTGCGGCAGCCACTTCGCCCACGCAAACGGCGCGTCGATGCGGACCTTTTCCGGGCCGTAGAAAAACGCCAGCTGGCACACGATCGAGCGCGCCACATCGGCCGCCGCGGGCCCGGCGAGCGTGATCGCGTCGAACGCGTCGAGCTGGACGAGCATCGGCATGCCCGGCACCGTGCTCACCGCCGCGACCGTGCGGCGCAGGCTCACCGCGCACACCGGGTCCAAGTCCTCGGGGCTACCCGGATCCTCCACGTCCACCGGGGTGCACAGCGCGCCCGCGCCGGTGCCCAGGCGCACCGTCGGGGCGCCGGTGCGCTCCCAGACGCGCTCCACCGGCACCGCGGCCACCAGCTCGCCCGGCGCGGGGTGCAGCGCGGTGGCGTGCGTGCGCTGAGTCGCGGCGTTCGCGCGGGCCTTCTTCGCCAGCGCGTCGAGGTGGCGCAGGTAGACGCGGCGGGTCTCGTCGATGTCGCCCTGCTTTTCCTGCGGGTTGAACATGCCCACCAGCCCGAAGAGCATCATCAACGGAAAAATCAGCATCATGGGGCTCACGGCGCGGCCGGAGGTGGCCATGAGCACCATCACCGCGCCGACTGCCACCACCATCACCACCGGCAGCAGGATCTTTATCACCGGCGGCGACTGCGGCTTTTGCGCCGCGGGCACGGGCTCGGCGCGCAAGCTTCCGGTCGGTGGCGGCGCGGCGTCGATCGCCGCATCGTGGGTGCCGGTTGTTGGTGCGAGCACTTGGTCGTAGTCGAGGCCAAGCATCGTGGATTTCCCCCCTTGTGTTTTCTCACAGTTCCCCCGAACTGTGGACGCGCTGTGGATTGTAAGCCATACTGTTTCCCGTCGCGCGGCGAATGGGGGCCGCGCCTGATATTTCGGGGGTTTTGAAGTTGGTTGCAACGTCTGCGCACCACATCGTGCGCGTCACTGTCCGCATTTCGGTTGTCGCGTTCCACCGCGACATCGACGTCACGCTGCCGACGTCGTCGACGCTTTCGGAGGTGTTACCGGAGCTCGCGCGCCTGGTGGAGCTGCCGGAGGTGCACCGCCCGTGGCAAGCCACCACCGCGGGCGGAGTAGTGCTGGATATGCACACGCCGCTGTACGCGCTCAAGCTTCACGACGGCGCCACCATCTCCCTCCACCCCCAAGAACCTGCGCCCCCGCCGGTCGTGCGCGACGCGGCCGACGCCCTGGCCGGGGCGGCCGAGTCGGCCCGGCAGGTGCGCGGGCTGGACGCGGCGGCGACGTTCGCCGGTCTTGCGGCGGTGCTGCTGCTGGCGCGGGTCTTCGCCCCGTGGCCGGTCGCGCTGGGGGCGGTGGCGCTGTTGGCGCTGGCGGTGGCGTCGATAGGCAGGTCGCGCGCGGCTTTTGCGGCCGTGCCGCTGCTAGCGGGGCTCGCCGCGGGCGCGTGGGTTGCGGGAGGTGGCGGTGCAGACGCTGCCTCGCTCGGCCTCGGTGCGTTGGCGGGGCTCACCGCGGCGGCGGTGGCCGTCGGCGCCGGCGTCGCGCTGGGGTTGGCCGGGGCTGCGCAGGTGGCGTTTACCGCCGCAGTCTGCGTGCTCGGCGGCGCCGGCGCGGCCGGCGTGTGGCTGCCCGGCCCGCTCGCCCCGCCCGCGCTGACCGTGCTGACCGGGGTGCTCGGAGTGATGGCCACGCCCGGCGCGGCGACTCGCGCGGCGGGCCTGACGGTGCCGCGGGTGCCCACCGCCGGCGAGGAGTTCGACCGTTCCGACAACTACCAGCACGACGTGGACGCCCGCAGCGCCGCAGCTGCCACCATCGCCTCCGCCATCTCGGCGGCGATCGCCGCGTGCTGCGTGCCGGCGCTGTTCTGGCTGGGCCGGGCCGGCGGGGCGTGGACGTTCGCGTTCTGCCTGGGTGTGGCCGCAGCACTTGTGGTCTACGCCTCGCGCCAGCACTGGTCGGTGCCGCGGGCGTGCCTGACCGCGGTGGCCCTTTCCGCAGTGGTCGCCGCCGCGGCCGCCGCAGCACAGACCGGGCACCCGGCGTGCATCGCCGTCGCGGCGCTCGCCGCCCTGGCTGCCGCAGCGACGGTCGCGTGGGCGCCGCGCGTGCCGGATGTGGAGCCGACCACCATCGTGTGGTTCGAGCGAGCCGAGATCGCCGCCACCATCGCCGTGATCCCGCTGGCGGTGCATCTGACCGGCCTGTTCGACATGATCCGGGGGCTCTGACATGCGCAAACTCACCGCCATCGCCCTGCTCGCGCTCAGTCTCACGCCTGCGCCTGCCCAAGCCCAGGATGTGGCGTGCGCGGTGCCGGCGCTCGTCGATAAGCCTCCTGCTTTACCCGCATCCGAAGCACTGCGGGAGTTCGCCACCGGCACCGGGGTACGCGTGGCGGTGATCGACACCGGCGTCGCGCCGCACCCCGAGATCGCCCACTTGCGCGGTGGCCGCGACTTCGTGGCCGCGGACGCGCTGCACGACTGCGATAACCACGGCACCGCCGTCGCCGGGATCATCGCCGGGCGCAGCCTCGGCCTCGCGCCTGACGCGGAAATAATCTCGGTCCGGCAGACTTCGGCGCACTACCGCGACGTCGACGCCGGCAACCTACAAACGCTCACCGACGCGATCCACAACGCCCTCGACGAAGGCGCGAGCGTACTCAACATCTCCGTCGTATCCTGCCTAGAGCCCGGGTTCGCCGCGCGCATCGACACCTCCGGCATCACTGCCGCCCTCCACCGCGCAGAGGCGCAAGGCGCGGTTGTCGTCGCCGCCGCGGGCAACGCCGGGCCGGACTGCGAACCCGGCTTCGAGGTCTTCCCCGCCCGCTTCCCCACCGTGATCGCGGTGGCCGCGCGCGCCGACGACCACACCATCGCCGACTACTCCCTACCCGCCGTCCTCTCCGCACCGGGCCATGTGCCGGCCGCGCTCGCCCCGGGCGGGTGGGCGGAAGGCACGCTGCTCAAAGACGGCGTGCACCCGTACGCGGGCACGAGCTTCGCCACCCCGGTGGTCAGCGGCACCGTGGCGCTGCTGCAGTCGCGCTACCCCGGCATCACCCCGGAGCATGTGCGCTCGCTTCTCGACGCCTCCGCCCAACCCGGCGGCGGCGCCATCGACCCATTGGCAGCGCTGACCCAACTGACGCCCCACGAGCTGGCGGACCGCCCGACGGCGCAGGTGCGCGCCGTCGAGAAGCAGCCCAACCCGGCGGTGGGCAGGCTCGGCGCGCTCGCCGGCGTAGCGCTCGCGCTGGCGGCGCTGGTGGTCGCGCTGCGCGCCGCGCGGCGTTAATAGGTCGCCTGAAGCGCCGCGTCGCGCGTCAGCTCCGCGCCCTCCGGCAAGAGCGCGATGAGCTCCCACGGCACCTCTTCGACGTGCGCCGCGCCCACTGTCGCCAGGGTTTCCGCGTCCGGTGCGCGGTGGCGCAGCCCGTTGGCGGAGACCACGTGGAACCCGTGGCCCGAATCCACCCCGACAGAACCGCCGTGAAGCCCCGCGAAGTGCGTGGCAACGGACGTGCCGGAAAGCGCAATGCCTTCCGGCGCCTCGTCTACGGTTGCCCCGCCGCGCCCCTGGTCCACGCACGCCAGGTGCGGCTCGATCCACCGTGGCCGCTCCCCTGGCAGGCGCAGCTCCTCCTCCGCGTCCGGGTAAGACGCCAGGCTCTCACGACTCGCGACGGCTGCCTTCGCCCCGGCGTCCAGCAACATGGTGCGCTGGGTAGCCGTGATCGGCTGGATGCGGCCATCTGAGAGCGCCCAGGCTTGGTCGTCCGCGTCGATGACCTGCGGCAGCGGATCCGGCAGCGCCGCCGGCGGCAGCTCCTGCAACGCCGAAATGACCTGCGTCGGCGGCGTCCACCGGGGCGTGTCCGGGGCGATTCCCAGCGCCCGGCGGATCACGCGGCCCTGCGGGGTGTTGGCCTCCGGCAGCAGGCGCCGCCCCTCAGCGGTAACGACCCACTCGCGGGTGGCATCGGCAGCGAGGACTGCGGCGTCGATAGGCAATGGCTCCGGAGCCTCACCCGCAACCACAGTGATCCTGTCCGCGCCGCACACCGACCAGCTGGACGAAGGCGCGTCCTCGGGCGCGAACATGCCTGGTGCCGCTACGATGCCCACCGGCACACCCCGCGGCAACTCGGCGAGCTTCTCGTCGCCGATGCGCGCCGGCTCAGCCGCCTGCCCGGCGATCAACCGCGCGGACGCCAAGTTCGTCACCGGGTGCGCGGCCTCCCCCACGCGCACGTACAGCGTGCCGTCCGCGGCGCGCACAATCGGCGCATCGCCCGGGTCCGCGTTCGGCCGCATCCACGCAAACAGCCCCATTACGCCCGCGATCATCACCACCGCCGCGGTACCGAAAATGGTGGCGCGCCGCCGCGCGGCCAGCGGATCGTGGATCATGCGGATATCGCCGAAGACTAGGCCGTGCTCCATACGGCGGCGCATGAACTTATGCCCTGACACCTGGGCACGCGTGGTTGGCAACAGCTTCGCCATGACAATTCCCCTCCCCCGAGAAAAACACCTGGCGCAAAGCTTACTGCGTAGTACCGGCCTCCGCGAGCGCAAACAGCTCGTCGGAGCCGTTTTCCTGCCCGTCTGCGACCATGTCCTCCAGTTCAGCCTTACTGAACTGGCTGTTCACCGCGAAGATCGCCGTGGAGCCCTTGCGGTAGACGGGTGTCACGCCTTCTGAGACCCAGAAGTCGCGCAGCATCTCGTACGGCGGGTACTGGTAGTGCCAGAACGCGCCGGGGCTGAGCAGGAAGAACTTCACGTTCAAGTTCTCCACCGTCTCGTCGACGAGGTTGTGCTCGCCTTCGCCGATGAAGTCGGCGTTCCAGTACATGATGTCGCCGTTAGTGCCGCGCCCGCCGTTGGGCCACAGGTAGTGGCGGTTCAAGGTGGGCACGCCGTTGTAGGCGTACATCCAGGAGTAGCCGTCGGCCGGGTCGCCTGCGGTCAGGCCTTCCCAGGCGGCGGGTTGGGTGGCTAGCCAGTCGAATGCTTCGAGGTCGTCGGCGTCGACCATGCGGTCGGCGACGCGGGCGGCGGCGTAGGTTTTCTCGGCGCCGTGGTCGGTGTGCTCGCGGATCATCGGGACCGCCGCGGAGGCGACGATGCAGGCGACGACGATGCTCGCGATCGCGGAGGTGCGCTCGCCTTTCGCATACCGCTTTGCGACGGGCGCTGCCGTGACCACGCGAATCCCCGCCGCCACGGCAATGGCGGCCGACGCGGTGACCGCCATGACCACCGGCATGATCAGGCGGTGTCCGGTGCTGTAGTGCAGGTTGCCCACGTAGTCGAGCAGTCGGCCGAGCGTGTTGCCGAACGGCACCAGGGCGTTGGCGGTAATGGCCAAAGATACCGCGTAGAAGAGCACCGGCCAGACCTGGCGGCGCCACAGCAGGCACACCACGGCGCCGGCGGCGGCGAGCCAGAGCAGCACGGTGGCATCGTACGCCGGGAAGAACTGCAACACGTGGCGCGTTTCCATCCGCAGCGCTGTGCCCCACGCCCCGCCGACACCGAGGGTTTCCTCGGGGCGCCAAGAGGCCACCTCGCCCGCCTGGGCGGAGCCGGCGAGCACCTGGGGGACGAACATGGCCACGCCGGCGACGGCGGGCAGCGCGATCCACAGCGTGTCCGTCAGCCGCGTGCGCTCCGGGGCAATCAGGGTGGAGGTCAGCCAGTAGAACCCGACGGCGAGCACGACGATGGTGACCGCGGACGGGTGCACGCACAGCACCGCCACGAAGGCGAGTGCGGCGGGCAGGGCGCTGGCGCGCCTGCGCGGCACGGTGACCAGCAGCCACGTCACGGTGCCGGTGAGTGCCACAGCGAACAGGTAAGGCCACATGCCCACGTAGTCCGGGATCCAGAACAGCTGCGGGGCGGCGTAGCCCATGATCGCGGCGAGCGCCGCGGCGATCTGCGCGGTGACCCCGGTGGAGCGCAAGAACGCAAACACCAGGCACGCCAGCGTGGCCGGCAGCGCCAGCGCGGGCAGCACGGTGGAGGCGATGTTCAGCGCCGGGATGGGGTCCAGGCCCGCCGTTTCGCCGAACAGGGCAATGCCTGCGTGGTAGGCGGACGGGTAGAACAGCTTCAGCTGCGATTCCACGTTCTGCAGCTCGCCCATCCGGGTGGCGGAGGCAATGCCCTCGTCCATGATGAAGCGCACCAGGTTGGCGTGCCACTGCACGTCCCACCCCTGGACGATGTTGAAGACGCCGTTAGGCATCCGTTCCAGCCAGTGCAGCCTCTCCGAGGCCGCCATGAACGCGCCCACACCGACGCCTGCCGCGGGAAGCACCCAGTACGGATCGGCGATGCTGCCCTTTCGCACGTCGCCGGGAAACAGCGCCCGGCGCCAGCTCACTGCCCCGCCGCGGCGGGCCCGGCGCACGAACAGGTACCGCCACGCCGCGGCCGCTAGAAGGGCCACGACCATGCTCACGCCGAACGTCCACAGGTTAAAGGGCGCACTGGTCAGCCCCCAGAACCAGGAAGTCACGCCGAACAGGCCGAAAGTCACCGGCAGCGCGGCCGCACCTGCGGCCGGGGCTTTCATGCCGGCGACCCAGGAAAACACGAAGCCGGGGAGGGTGAAGAACACGACGGCGAACCACGCGGCTGCGACTGTGGTCATGGCACCTCCCGATTCTGATGTAACCCAAGCATGCTACATCTCGCGGGTGGCTCTCGTCGCTTCGGCTCGCGCCGCCAGTTCGCTATCTTCCGGGTATTCCACGCCCACCAATGTCAGTCCGCGGGCGGGGGCGAGGGGGACGTCGGGCGAGCGGGCGTCGAGAAGCAAGAGTTCCTCCGGCCACTTGGGCGCGCGCCTGCCTTCGCCGACGGTGAGGCAGGTGGCCACGAGTGCGCGGACCATGTTCCAGCAGAACGCGTCGGCGGTGATGCGCGCCTCAAACAGGTGCGGTTCGACCTCGCGCCAGGTGAAGCTGTGCACCTCGCGGATCGTGGTGCCGTGCTCTTTCGGGCGGCAAAACGCGGCGAAGTTGTTCAGGCCGACCAGGGCGTCGGCGCAGGCTTGCACCGCGCCGAGGTCCACGGGTTTCGGCCACACGGCGGTGTCTCTCGCGCGGGTGGGCACGGCACCCGCGGGGTGGGTGGTCACCCGGTAGCAGTAGGTGCGGGTCAGGGCGGAAAAGCGCGCGTCGAAGCCGGCGGGGGCTTGCGCGACGCCGAAGACGCGGACGTCTTCAGGCAGCAATTTTGCTAATCGACGCACCAGCCGCCCCGGATCCCCGCCAATCGAGCGTTGGTTGAGCGACTCCGCCGGAATATCCGCGTGCGCGACCTGGCCGGCGGCGTGCACGCCCGCGTCGGTGCGGCCGGCGACGGTGAGCGCCACGTCGGTGCGCAGGACGAGCGAGAGCGCGTCTTCGATGGTCTGCTGGACAGTGCGCAGGTCCCCTTTTTGGCGGGCCCAGCCGTGGAAGTCGGTGCCGTCGTAGGCGATGTCCAGGCGCAGGCGCAGCGTGTCGTCCATGGTGAGGCATTGTATCGCCGGAAATGGTGCGCACAGCAAAGCGCCCGGGGCACCGACGTTGCGGTGCGTCCCGGGCGCTTCGCGCAAAGGGAGGACGTGTTGGACTACTTCTCCTCTGCGGCCTCCTCAGCCGGAGCCTCGGCGGTCTCCTCAGCCTCAGCCGGAGCCTCCTCAGCCTTGGCCTCCTCGGCCTGGCGGGAAGCGGCGGCGCGTGCTGCGCGGGTTGCCTCGGAAGACACGGTCTCCTCGAGCACCAGAGAGATCTGGGTCATCGCAGCGTTGTCGCCGGCACGGTTCTCCAGCTTGATGGAGCGGGTGTAGCCGCCATCGCGGTTGGCGAACTTCGGTGCGAGCTCGTTGAACAGGTAAGCAACGACTTCCTTGTTCGGCAGCTCAGCGGCCACGGCGCGGCGGTCAGCCACGGTGCCCTTCTTCGCCTTGGTGATCAGCTTCTCGGCGTACGGACGCAGCATACGTGCCTTCGCGTCCGTCGTCTTGATTGCGCCGTGCTCGAACAGGGCCAGGGCCAGGTTGGACAGAATGTGCTTCTGGTGGCCGGCCGAGCCTCCGAGACGGGCGCCCTTCTTCGGGGTAGGCATTTTCGTACTCCTCGTGTGCGGTTAATTGAGCGCGTGCTCTGTGGTGTTACTCGGTCTCGTCCGCGCTGGTGTCGACGTAGTCGCCAGTCTCAGCGTCGTAGCCTTCGATCTGGGTCGGGTCGAAATCTTCCGGAGCGTCCTTCAAGGTCAGGCCCAGGCTGGCGAGCTTGATCTTGACCTCGTTGATGGACTTCTGGCCGAAGTTGCGGATATCCAGCAGGTCAGACTCGGTGCACTCTGCGAGCTCACCGACGGTGTGGATGTCCTGGCGCTTCAGGCAGTTGTAGGAGCGAACGGAGAAGTTCAGGTCCTCGATCGGCGTGGAGTACGCGGCGATGTACTCGGTCTCCTGCGCCGACGGGCCGATCTCGATGCCCTCGGCCGCGGTGTTCAGCTCGCGCGCCAGGCCGAAGAGCTCCACCAGGGTGGAACCGGCCGACGCGAGGGCGTCACGTGCGGTCATGGAGTTCTTGGTCTCCACGTCGATGATCAGCTTGTCAAAGTCGGTGCGCTGCTCAACACGGGTCGCCTCAACCTTGTAGGCGACGCGGGTGACCGGCGAGTAGATCTGGTCGACCGGGATGCGGCCGGCCTCACCGCCGGAGTTGGGCATGGCCGGGACGTAGCCGCGGCCGCGCTCGACAACAAGCTCCATCTCGAGGCGAGCCTGCTCGTTCAGCGACGCGATGTGCAGATCCGGGTTGTGGATCTCCACACCAGCCGGCGGCTCGATGTCGCCAGCGGTGACGTCGCCAGGGCCCTCAACAGCAAGCTGCATGACAACCGGCTCGTCGGAGTCGGAGGACAGCACGATGTCCTTGATGTTGAGGATGATCTCAGAGACGTTCTCCTTGACGCCGGTGATCGTGGTGAACTCGTGGAGCACACCGTCGATCTTGATGGAGGTCACGGCTGCGCCCGGGATGGACGACAGCAGCGTGCGGCGCAGAGAGTTGCCCAGGGTGTAACCGAAACCAGGCTCGAGCGGCTCGATGATGAACTTCGAGCGGTTGGTGTCGATGTACTCCTCGGTCAGTTCAGGACGCTGAGAAATGAGCATGGACTTCTCCTTTGTCGGCTCCCGCTATTTGAAGCCGGTAGGAACGGATATTTGGAAGATTTTCGAGCACCGGCCGAACACGTCGGCAGTGCGCGGGGTGAAGCAAACGAGAGTTTACTTCGAGTAGAGCTCGACGATGAGCTGCTCCTGCAGCGGCACCTCGATCTGGGCGCGCTCGGGCAGCTGGTGCACGAGGATGCGCAGGGTGTCCGGAACGACCTGCAGCCACGCCGGGACGACGGCGTCGAGCAGGGCGTCCTGGGCCTCTTCGAACCACAGCATGTTGCGGGACTTGTCGCGGACATCGATGATGTCGTACTGCGTCACCGCAAACGACGGCACGTTGATGTGCTTGCCGTTGACGGTGAAGTGGCCGTGGGAGACCAGCTGACGTGCCTGACGGCGGGTCTTAGCCAGACCAGCGCGGTAGATCACGTTGTCCAGACGGGACTCCAGCAGGATCAGCAGGTTGTCGCCGGTCTTGCCCGGGCGACGGTTCGCCTCTTCGTAGTAGCGGCGGAACTGCTTCTCCATCACGCCGTAGGTGAAGCGGGCCTTCTGCTTCTCCTGCAGCTGGAGCAGGTACTCGGACTCCTTGATGCGGGCGCGGCAAGCCTGCCCCGGAGGGTACGGGCGGCGCTCGAAGGACATGTCGCCGCCGACGAGGTCGACGCGGAGGCGACGGGACTTACGGGTAGCAGGGCCGGTGTAACGAGCCATGTCTCTTTACCTCTTTCCTTTCAGCCTTAAACGCGACGACGCTTCGGCGGACGGCAGCCGTTGAACGGCTGCGGCGTCACGTCGGAGATCGAAGACACCTCCAGGCCGGCGGCCTGGAGAGAACGGATTGCGGTCTCGCGGCCGGAGCCCGGACCCTTGACAAAGACGTCGACCTTCTTCATGCCGTGGTCCATTGCCTTGCGGGCGGCGTTCTCCGCAGCCATCTGCGCGGCGAACGGCGTGGACTTACGGGAGCCCTTGAAGCCGACGTGGCCGGAAGATGCCCAGGAGATCACGTTGCCCTGCGGGTCCGTGATGGACACGATGGTGTTGTTGAAGGTGGACTTGATGTACGCGTGGCCTGCGGCCACGTTCTTCTTGACGGCGCGGCGTCCGCGACGCGCGCCGGAACGAGTCTGAGCAGCCATAGGTTACTTCTTCTTTCCTGCGATGGTCTTCTTCGGGCCCTTGCGGGTGCGCGCGTTGGTCTTGGTGCGCTGGCCGCGGACGGGCAGGCCACGACGGTGGCGCATGCCCTGGTAGGAGCCGATTTCAATCTTGCGGCGGATATCTGCCTGCACCTCGCGGCGCAGATCGCCCTCTACGGTGTAGGAGGACTCGATCGCGTCACGCAGAGCAGCGAGCTGATCGTCGGACAGATTGTCCGTGCGCAGGTCCGGAGAAATACCGGTCTTCTCGAGCAGTTCCTTGGCTCGGGTTGCACCGATGCCGTAAATGTAGGTAAGTGCGATCTCCATGCGCTTATTGCGCGGGAGATCAACACCAGCTAGACGTGCCATGAGGTACGTGCCTTTCGGGTTGTTACGGTGGTTTTCTCCCCACCCGTCCACGCCAAACAACGCTTTGTCCGGGCCGTGCCGGAGAGTGGGTTGAGATTACGCGCGGCTCCAGCCACCGTGGCCAGAGGTGCACGATCCGCCACTGGGACGGATCTGGGTGAGAAGGCTGAAATGCTTACTTGTAGCGGTAAGTGATACGCCCGCGGTCCAGGTCGTAGGGGGAAAGTTCCACCACGACGCGGTCCTCCGGGAGGATGCGGATGTAGTGCTGGCGCATCTTGCCACTGATGTGGGCGAGAACCTCGTGCCCGTTGTCCAGTTCGACCCGGAACATCGCGTTCTTCAGGGGCTCGACAATGCGACCCTCAACCTCGATTGCGCCTTCTTTCGCCATACACTCCACTTCCTACGCCGCCTGAAAGTGCAGGCAGCAGACGTATTTACCGGTTACATGCGGCGCTCGTGCAGGCATGCACAAACACCGCTGGACTACATTAGCCATTTACCTGCGAAAACGCAAAAAGCCCCAGCGATAGCCGGGGCTTGTAGCGGGGCGAGTATTAGAACACGTAAACCTTGTCGCCGATCTGCAGGTCGTTGAAGTAGCGCTCCGCGTCGCCGCGGTACATGCGCACGCAGCCGTTGGACAGGTAGTTGGGGTCGCCTTGGTGGAACGCGATGCCGTTGTAGGTGAAGTAGGTCGCGTACGGCATCGGCGCGTTGCCGAACTCCCAGGAAATCTCGTCTTTGACCTTGCGGTTGACATAGAACGTGCCGCGCGGGGTCTCCTGCCCCGGCTTGCCCGGCCCGATCAGGCCGGACTGGTAGTACATGACGCCGTTGTTCTGCAGCCAGGAGCGGCGGCCGTCGATGTCGACGCAGACCTTCGCGTCAGCCGGGCACGGGCCGTAGTTGAAGTCCCCGCGCGGGTTCTGCTGCGGTGCCGGTTCCTGGGCGGGAGCCGGTGCCGGCTCAGGCTTCGGGGCGGGAGCCGGCTTCGGCTTCGGGGTCTTCTCCGCGATCAGGCCCGGGAAGAACGTCTCGAGGATCTCGTCGATACGCTTCTTCGCCTTCGCCGGCAGCTCCGGGTTGATGGCGGCCAGGCCGTCGGCCTGCTGGCGCAGACCGTTGCGAATGTTCCACGCGGTTTCGCGCGCGGACTTGTCCAGGTTGCCAAAGGACGAGGTTGCCTGGTTGGACAGCGAGTCCAGGCTGGACATGGCCACCGGGTTCTGCGCGGGCGCAGCCTGTGCGTTCACCGGGGCTGCCAGGGAGGCAACGACACCGAGACCGGCGGCGAAAGTGGTTGCGCGCCGCTTCAGCGGCGACTGCTTTGCGTGACGGGGACGGTAAGACATGGCGGAAGTATAACCTCCCTGCCATCAAACGCACTACAACGCGCCAGAAAATTACACGCGCGGCGTAAGAATTCTCGGGCCCTCGGCGGTCGCCGCGACGGTGTGCTCCCAGTGGGCCGCAGGCGAGCGGTCCACGGACACCACGGTCCATTCGTCCTCGAGCACCTCGGTGTCTACTTCCCCGCCCAGAATCAGCATCGGCTCGATGGCCAGCACAGATCCCTCCTGGATGACGGGTCCGCGGTTCGGCTTGCCTTCGTTGGCCAGGTACGGATCCTCGTGCATCGTGCGGCCGATGCCGTGTCCGCCGTAGCCGTCAACGATGCCCAGCTCCACCCCAAAGCGCTCCTCGGCGGCGTAGGTGGCCAGCTCGAGCGCGTGCGAGACGTCGGTGAGTTTGTTGCCCGGCACCATCGCCTTGAGCCCTTCCGCGAGCACCCACTCGGTGGCGCGGTTGAGCGCGTCCACCTCGGGCGCCAGCTCGCCGACGCCGAAGGACCACGCGCTGTCCCCCACCCAGCCATCGAAGGTCGCGCCGCAGTCGATGGAGACCAGGTCGCCTTCTTCGAGCACAATGCTTGACGACGGAATCCCGTGCACGACCACCTCATTCACCGACGCACAGATGGAGCCGGTGAAGCCCTGGTAGCCCAAAAACGTCGGGGTCGCGCCGTGGTCGCGGATCACCGTCTCGGCCACCTTGTCGAGGTCGAGCGTGCTTACGCCCGGCTTGGCTGCGGCGCGGACCTCCTGCAGGGCGATGCCGACGATGCGCCCGGCGGCCTCCATCGCGTCGAGCTCAGCCGGCGTCTTGGCCGCGATCTTGCGTTTTCTGAAAACCATTGCGTTGTGGTCCTTTGGTTCGTCGATAGGCAAAAATGCGAAAGGCCGGTGCGAACACACCGGCCTTCGATTGAAAGGGCTACTTGCCCAGCGCTTCCATGGCGCGCTGGTTGATCTCGTCCACGTCGCCGACAGCGTCGATGGAGATGATCTGGTCGCCGTAGTGCTGGATCAGCGGGGCGGTCTCGTCGCGGTAGACGCCGAGGCGGGTGCGGATGGTCTCCTCGTTATCGTCGGCGCGGCCGCGGGCGAGCATGCGCTCGACCACGACGTCCTCGTCAACCACGAAGTTGAGCACGCCGTCGAGCTTCTCGCCCTTCTTAGCCAGCAGCTCGGTGAGGATCTCTGCCTGCTCGACGGTGCGCGGGAAGCCGTCCAGCAGGAAGCCGTCCTTCGCATCGTCCTGGTTCAGGCGGTCTTCAACCATGCGCGCGGTGACGTCGGTAGGCACGAGCTTGCCGGCGTCGATGTAGCTTTTCGCTTCAACGCCGAGCGGGGTGCCCTCGCCGATGTTGGCGCGGAACAGATCGCCCGTGGAGATGTGCGGCACACCGAGCTTCTCGGAGAGGATCGCGGCTTGGGTGCCCTTGCCGGCACCGGGAGGGCCAAGGAGAACGAGACGCATTATCGCAGAAGTCCTTCGTAGTTGGATTGCAGGAGCTGGGATTCAATTTGCTTGACCGTGGTCAGGGCCACGGAAACCATAATCAGGATCGCGGTGCCGCCGAACGCACTCATGCCCATCTTGCCGGAGCCGGTGATACCGGCGTCCATGGCCAGGTTCGGCAGGACGGCGATCACGGCAAGGTAGATGGCGCCGACGAACAGCAGTCGGTTCATCACAAACGCCAGGTACTCCGCGGTCGGGCGGCCCGGGCGGATGCCGGGGATGAAGCCACCGTACTTCTTCATGTTCTCCGCCTGGTCCACCGGGTCGTACTGGATGGAGACGTAGAAGTAGGAGAAGAAGATGATCATCACCACATAGGTGAGGATGTACTGCCACGAACCCGGGTTCTGCAGCCACGCCATCACGTGGTTCATCCACCAGTTGTCCGGCGGGGTCTGGTTGTTCATGGTGACGATCTGGGTGATCAGCACCGGCACGTACATCAGCGAGGAGGCGAAGATCACCGGGATCACGCCGGCCTGGTTGACCTTCAGCGGCAGGTAGGTGGAGGACCCGCCGTACTGGCGGCGGCCCACCATGCGCTTGGCGTACTGCACCGGGATGCGGCGCTGGCCCTGCTCGATGAACACGATGCCGACCACGAGCGCGATCAGGGCGAGCACCACCAGGGTCAGGGTGACGGCGCCGGACTGCTGGAGGATGAAGGCGCCCTCGGACGGGATCTGGGTAGCGATACCCGCGAAGATCAGCAGGGACATGCCGTTGCCGACGCCCTTTTCGGTGATAATCTCGCCGAGCCACATGATCAGCACCGCACCGGAGGTCATGACGATGATCATCATCAGAAGCGTCCAAATGTTGCGGTCCTCCACCAGCACCGGCATGCCCTGGCCGAGCAGCTGCTCGCGGTCCGCCAGCGCCACGATGCCGGCAGACTGCAGCAGCGCCAGCGCCACCGTGAGGTAGCGGGTGTACTGCGTCATCTTCGCCTGGCCGGACTGGCCTTCCTTCTTCAGCTCCTCGAACTTCGGGATCACCACGGTGAGCAGCTGCACGATAATCGACGCCGTAATGTACGGCATGATGC
>ERZ1673749.1236-NODE-1236-length-18839-cov-5.262298_pt1 | contig 18839 bp, 19 predicted proteins | sample MGYA00580204_ERZ1673749 | MGnify/ENA primary metagenome ERZ1673749 (study PRJEB41218, sample SAMN15661745) | gut metagenome | host: Homo sapiens | place: Canada: London | collected 2015-08-20/2019-03-30 | study: EMG produced TPA metagenomics assembly of...
CACCGACGGCAACGCTCTCGGCTCCAACGACGGCCTGTACGCTGTCGGCCTCGAGGGCGAGAACCGTGGCCGGGTGACCTGCTTCCTCACCGTGCCGTACGCAGCTGAGACCTGTGGCCCGATCGTCACTGACGAGGTGGTCATGGTCAACGTCCAGCACCCGGGTGAGACCGACGAGGGCACCTTCGAGAACCCGGCGTCCCACTGGCCGGACGGCGGCGACTCCGTTCCGCGCCCGGCCGTTGCACAGGTGTTCCGCACCGACGGCCAGAAGATCGGCATGGAAAAGGCGTAAGCCCTAGGTGCCATCCGATCAACCCCGCCGCTGACCACAAATGTGGTTCGTGGCGGGTTTTCCACTTTTTACAGCCCCCTTTACCGGAGTACGATTTTTTCCCATGTGTGGAATCGTTGGATACGTCGGCGCCGGAACCGCTGAGCGCGACGCGAAAAATGTCATTGTCGAGGGACTTCGCCGCCTCGAATACCGCGGATACGATTCCGCAGGTGTTGCTGTGGCCAACAACGGTGTCATCGAGTGCCGCAAGAAAGCCGGCAAGGTCGCGGACCTCGAAGCAGAAATTGCCGATAACCCCATCGCGTCTTCGAAGCTGGGCATCGGGCACACCCGCTGGGCAACCCACGGCGGCCCGACCGACGCCAACGCCCACCCGCACGTGGTCGGCGACGGCCGCATGGCTGTGGTCCACAACGGCATTATCGAGAACTTTTCGGCGTTGAAGGCGGAGCTCGTCGATAAGGGCTACCGCTTCATCTCCGAAACCGACACTGAGGTTGCCGGCACCCTGCTGCTGGACATCTACGACAAGGAAGCCGACGGCGACCTCACCCGGGCGATGCAGCTGACCGCACAGCGCCTTGAAGGTGCGTTCACCCTGCTGGCGATCCACGCGGACCACCCGGACCGCATCGTCGCCGCACGCTGGAACTCCCCGTTGGTCATCGGCGTGGGCGAGGGCGAGAACTTCCTCAGCTCCGATGTCGCCGGCTTCATCCAATTCACTCGCGACGCGGTGGAGATGGATAACGGCCAGATTGTCACCCTCACCGCCGACGGCTACGAGGTCTGCGACTTCGATGGCAACCCCGCCGAAGCTAAGCCGTTTACCGTGGAATGGGACGTCACCGCCGCGGAGAAGGGCGGCTTCAACTCCTTCATGGAAAAGGAGATCCACGATCAGCCCTCCGCCGTCCGCGACACGCTCTACGGGCGTTTCGACGAACAGGGCAAGCTCATCCTCGACGAGCTGCGTATCGACGAATCCGTGCTGCGCTCCATCAACAAAATCATCATCGTTGCCTGCGGCACCGCCTCCTACGCAGGCCAGGTGGCGCGCTACGCCATCGAGCACTGGTGCCGCATTCCGACGGAGGTAGAGCTCGCCCACGAGTTCCGCTACCGCGACCCGATTGTCAACGAACGCACCCTCGTAGTGGCCGTGTCCCAGTCCGGCGAAACCATGGACACGCTCATGGCCGTACGCCACGCCCGTGAGCAGGGCGCGAAGGTGATCGCGATCTGCAACACCGTCGGTTCCTCCATCCCGCGCGAGGCAGACGCGTCGCTGTACACCTACGCTGGCCCGGAGATCGCCGTCGCGTCGACGAAGGCGTTCATCTCCCAGATCGTCGCCGCCTACCTGCTCGCCCTGTACCTGGCGCAGGTGCGCGGCAACAAGTACGCCGACGAAATCCGCCAGATCGTTGACGAGCTGCAGGAAATGCCGGACAAGATCCAGCAGGTGCTGGACAACGAAGGGCAGGTCAAGCAGCTGGGACAGGACATGGCGGATGCGAAGTCCGTGCTGTTTTTGGGCCGCCACGTCGGCTTCCCGGTCGCTCTCGAGGGCGCTTTGAAGCTGAAAGAAGTGGCTTACCTGCACTCAGAGGGATTCGCGGCCGGCGAGCTCAAGCACGGCCCGATCGCGCTCGTGGAGGAAGGCCAGCCGGTGTTCATCATCGTGCCGTCCAAGCGCTCCCGCAATAACCTGCATGCCAAGGTTGTCTCCAACATCCAGGAGGTCCGCGCCCGTGGTGCGGTGACCATCGTGATCGCGGAAGACGGCGACACGGACGTGGAGGCCTACGCCGACCACATCATTCGTATCCCGCAGTCCGCCGGCCTGATGCAGCCGCTGTTGTCAACCATCCCGCTGCAGATCTTCGCCTGCTCCGTGGCAGAGGCCCGCGGCCTGAACGTGGACCAGCCGCGCAACCTGGCCAAGTCCGTGACGGTGGAGTAGGTGTTTCGCGCTTTTCTGGCGCCGGGCTCGGGCGGTTTCGATCGGGCCCGGCGCCTTCTTTCATGCCAGCTTCGCGGATCGTCTAGCAGCGCATAGGGGAGTGCTAGACGATCAGGCGTCGGGCGGAGCGTTTGCACAGGTGATGCTGGAAATGTTTGCCGTTGGCGGCGTGATCGTATAGTAGCGGTGGTGAGCTGCTAGACGATCCGACGATCGGGCCCGAGTTAGCGAGTCTGGGGAGACCACGCCATGGATGCGTTCACGGAGGCAACCTTTTGGTCTTCACTGCGTGGATCGGTCATGGTGCAGAAGTTCACCTGCTCAGAAGTGGAAGCGGAACCCTGCGGATCTGCTAGTTCTGCTCTGGACGGCACTAGCAGATAAACTGTCCAAGTTTTTGTTTGCGCAGGTGGTGGTGAAACTGTTTGTCGGTAAGAGCGGGATCTGCTAGTTGCCTGGTCTCGAGGTGGTTGGGGAACTAGCAGACCCGCGCCTACGCCAGTTCGTGCAGGTACGGTGTGTCGGCGCCGGTGCGGGAGACAGTGATGGCGGCGGCGCGGGCGGCGAAGTCGAGGATCTCACGCCACTCGCCTTCGCCCAGCGCCAATAGCGCGGAACGGTCGAGGCCGCGGGCGGCGAACTGGTGCACCAGCGCGGCCATGACGGTGTCGCCGGCGCCGATGGTGTCCGCGACCTCAACCTGCGGGGCCTGTACTTCCGCGGTGCCGAAGGGTGCGCGGACGCGGATGCCGTCGCCGCCGAGGGTGGTCACCACAACGGGCACGTCGGAGGTGTCGCCGAGGAAATCGACTTCCTCGTCGGATAGCTTCAGCACCGTGACCGACTCCAAAAGGCCACGCAGGAACAGGCGGTGCTTTTCGGAGGAAAACGCGGGCCGCAGGTTGGGGTCCAGGCACACGATCGCGCCGTTGTCGGCGCTGGCGCGCGCGGCTTCGGCGTAGCGCAGCGAGCCGGGTTCCAGGGCCAGGGACAACGTGCCGAACACTGCGTAGCCGTCGGTCACCGGCACGGGTTCGGCCAGCCTGTCGGCGGTGCCGTCCACGTAAAAGGTGTAGGTGGCAGCGCCGTCTGCGTCGAGTGACGCGACGGAGAGGGTGGTCGGTTCTTTGCCGGTCAGGCAGTGGGAGAGATCCACCCCGTCGGCGGCGAGGGAATCGCGCAGTGCCGTGCCGAAGGCGTCGTCAGACAGGCGCGACTGGAACGCCACTGAAGCCCCGAAGCGCCCCAGCGCGCGGGCCACGTTGAACGGGCCGCCGCCGAGCGCCGGGGTGAGCGGTGCGAGCGGTCCGGCGGCGGCGGGGACGAGGTCGACCAGGGCTTCGCCGTACACGGTGATGGAGGAGGTCATGCCCCGTAGACTACGGAACCATGTAGTACCGGCCGAAACACCACCTCACGCCGCCGCAGGAAACCGGTTACACCCCGTCGGCAAGCCTGTAGAGGCGGTGGAAGTGGTGCACCGGCCCATGGCCTTGGCCGACGTGGAGTTCGTCGGCGTGGGCGATGGCCTCGTGGAGCCAGTCGGAGGCCCAGGTAACGGCGTCAGTGGCGCTGCCGAGTGCCATGCGTGTTGCCAGCGCGGAGGATAGGGAGCAGCCGGTGCCGTGGGTGTTTTTCGTCGCTACGCGGGCAACTTCGGCGACGTGGGTGGTACCGCCGGGGGTGACTAGCGCGTTGGAGGCACGCTCGTCGCTGAGGTGGCCGCCTTTGACTAGGACCTGCACGTCTGCCTCGCGGGCGTAGCGCTGTCCCAGCTCCACCGCCGTTTCGAAGGATTCCGGCTCGGGCTGGCCTGTGAGCACCGCCAGCTCCGGCAGGTTCGGGGTGACCACGGTGGCGTGGTCGCGGACCAGCTGGCGCAGCGCATCTTCGGCGTCGGCGGAAAGCAGGCGGTCGCCGGAGGTGGCAACCATGACCGGGTCCACCACGACCACCGGCACCGGGTGGGCGGCGAGGTAATCGGCCACAGTGTCGGTGGTTTCGGCGTCGCCCAGCATGCCGATCTTCACGGCGTCGACTGCGACGTCGTCGAACACCGCGTCGAGCTGTGCGCGCAAAAATGACTGCGGGGGCGTGTGGATTTCCCGCACACCCTGGGTGTTTTGCGCCACCAGTGAGGTGGTCACGCACATGCCGTAGCCGCCGGCCGCCGCGATGGATTTCAAGTCGGCCTGGATGCCGGCGCCGCCGGTGGGGTCGGTGCCGGCGATGGACAGGACTCTGGGAATTCGTGCCATGTCCGCCGACCGTACCGGGAATTCCGCCAGAGAAACTACCCCGTGGCCACGGCGATGCGCTCGGCGAAGCGGGAGTAGTCCTCCCGGATGGCCAGCAGCGGATCCACCACTGCGGTCTGGGAGACCTCGGCGACCTGTTTCTGCACCGCCGAGCGGGTGCGCCGCTTCACCCCGGAGCCGAGCATCCCGCCGAACACCGCGGTGATCAGGCCGATGACTAGGCCGGTGAGCAGTCCCGCCATGATCAGCAGCGTCGGAATGGGCCAGCCCTCCACATCGGGGACGAGGTCGCCGCCGAGCAGGGGAGTGAGCACGCCCGGCACGAACGCGACCAGCAGGTACCACAGCACGCCCACCAGGGCGGCCAGCAGTGCCAGCCACTGGATCACGGTGAGCAGCGACCAGCCCTTGGACGGCTCCGCGGGCAGCGAGGTGCGGGCCACGGCGCGGTCCAGCTCCGCGGGCAGGCCGGCGGAGACCTCCTCGGCGCGGTCGGCTACGGCGGCGGACCACTCGTGAGGCAGCCCGTCGGAAACGGCGCCCGCGTAGTCGCGCACGCCCCGGTTGGCCACGGCCTTCGAGGCGGCGTCGAGCTCCGGCATGGAGCTGCGGTGCACACCGATCTCGTCGGATGCTTCGCGCAGCCCCAGCCGACGCAACGGGTCGGGCTTGAAGCGGGTGATCCAGGAGGTCAAAAGCCACCCGGTGCGTTCGCGTAGCCGCTTGCGGTAGGCCGCGGCGGTGGTCTGCGCGATGCGGTCCGCGCCGGCGGCCTGTGCGAGCACGGCGTCCATGTCGCGTTTCGCATTCTTTGCGACGCCTCCGGCACCCTTCACCCCGGCATACCCCTCGGCAACGGAGCGGATGTCCGCCTCGATGCGCGCAGTCTGCGCCGTGTGGGCCTTGGCCACTTTCGCGATCGCGGCGCGCAGGTCCTCGATGCCTGCACCGGTCAGGGTGGAGGTGGGAACGACTTGGACGTTGGAAAGGCCGTCGTCACGCAAAAGCCCCGCATACGAGTCCGCTACGGTGCCGACATCGCCTGCGGCGAGCAGGTCGGACTTGTTCAGCACCGCCAGCGTCACGGCGGAGTGGTTGGCGTGCGGGCGGATGAACTGGTCGTGGATGACGGAATCCGCGTACTTCTCCGGGTCGGAGACCCACACCAGCACGTCCACCTGGCCGGCGAGCCGCTCCGCGATGGCGCGGTTGGACGCTTCCACCGAGTCGAAGTCGGGCAGGTCCAGCAGGATCAGCGGGCCGGCGCCGCGGGCGAACTCGCCTTCGCGTGCGCGGCGGTCTTCCACACCGAGCCAGTCCAGAAGTTCCTCGGAGCCGTCCGGTTCCCAGATCGCGGCCAGCGGCGAGGAGGTGGTGGGGCGCCGCGCGGCGGCCTTGCCCAGGTCCTCGCCGACAACCGCGTTGAACAGGGACGTCTTGCCGGAGCCGGTGGCGCCGAAAAAGCCCACCACGGTGTGATCGCCGGACAGCGCGCGGCGTTCCGTGCCCGCCTTCGCCACGCGCTCGAGGCCCTCGCGGTGTGCGGGGGAGAGGTACGGTGCGCCGATCTGCGCGGCTTCTTCCAATGCCGCGAGCCGCTCGGTCAGGCCAGCCTTCTTCCTAAACATTGCCGTCCCCCTTGCCAAAGTTGCCGCGCAACTGATCGAACAGGCCGCGCAGCGCGCCGCGCTCGAAGCTTTCCTCCACGTTGTCTTGGGCTGCAGGAACTGCAGGAGCTGCGGGCTTATCGACGAGCCCAAGGAGCCGCACGTCCACAGCGCGCTTCGCCTCCTCGGAAGCCTCCCGCATCTGCTCGGCGGTCGAGCCTTCGAGCAGGGGATCCGTGAAGGCGTGGTAGCGGTCTCGCTCCGCGGCGAAGAGCTCGCCCAGACGCTGGTTCAGGTCCTCGCGGGCCTCGGTGACCATGCGGCGCACGGTGTCCTCACCGAAGATGGTCTCCAACAGCTTCTGGCCCACGACGGCGGAGCCGCCCGCGATGGCAACCTCGCTGCCAGTGATGCCCGCGGTGGAGGCGAACACGGCCAGCATCAGCGCCACGGTGACCACGTTGAGGCCGAAGGACATGATGCGGGCGCGCTGGCGCTTGTCGCCCGCGGTGTCCTGGATGCGGTTGACCATGTCTTGCTGCCAGTCGCGCACTAGCTGCGCAGCCTGCTCGGCGATGTCGGCGCTGGCGCGGGCCAGGGCCGGATCCGCGTCGGTGCGCAGCTCCGGGGCTACCGAACCGGTGTGGGACCAGGCGCGCGAGGCGGCGGTCTCGGCGGCGTCCACGATCACGGCGTGGAGGCCGGACTCAATTTCCGTCTCTACCTCGCGCAGGGGCGCGGGCTGACCAGTGAAGAAGCTGCCCACCTTGTCCACGGCGCTGGAGAACCAGCGCTCGAAGCCCCGGAACACATCTGAGGTGCCGATGACATCCTGCCAGCGGTCCATCACCTCGGAGCGCAGCAGCTTGCCGTCGGAGGTGGCGTCGATGACGTGGCGGTTCGCGGCGGTGTAAAACTCGTGGATCGACTCGTCCAGCTGGTTGGCAAAGTTTTCCTGGCGCTCGCGGCGGCCTACCAGGGCGTCCACGCGGGTCAGTGCCGATTCCACTGCGCCAGCGACAGTCTTGCCGGCCACGTCGCGCCGGGCGGCGGTGTCCTCCGCGAGTGTGGTCAGGTAGTCGCGCAGGGGAGATACCAGCTCCTCACCCAGGAACTCGCCGGACTGTTCGCCGCCCAGGTCCGCCACGAACGGGACGGTAAACACGGTGGCCTTGGTCAGGCCGGCGTCGTTCATCATGCGGCGCAGGTCGTCCGGCACCGTCTCCGCGGCCTTTTCGTCGAGGCGGTTGAGCACCACCACGACCTCGATGCCGCGGCCGGCGGCGTCGTTGAGGAAGTTCCACACCAGCTGGTCCGCGTAGCGTGCCGGGGTGGTAACGAAAATCCACAGGTCCGCCGCGGCGAGGAGCTGGGACGCCAGTGCCCGGTTCTGGTCGTCGATGGAGTCGAAATCGGGGGCGTCGAGAAGCGCCAGGCCCTCCGGGATGCGGGGCGTGTCCACGACACGCAACGTGGTGGAGCGCTCGTCTCCTGCGCCGTGGGAGCGGGCGAGGCCAGGCAGGACCTGCGGGGAGTTGAACCAGTCCGCGTCGCCAGGGTTGGCCACCAGCACCGGCTGGCGGGTAGTGGGGCGGATCACGCCCGGGTTGGACACCCGCTCGCGCAGAAGCGCGTTGACGAGGGTGGACTTGCCGGAGCCGGTGGAGCCGCCGATGACGGCGAGCAGGGGAGCGTCGAGGTTGGCCAGGCGCGGCAGCACATAGTCGTCGAGTTGATTGACTACGGCGCGGGCTTCGGAGGCGACGTCGACAGGCAAGGCCGTGTCCGCTACCGCATCGCGCACGCCGCGCACGGCCTGAAGGACGTCTGGGGCCGAGTGGGAAACAGGTGTATTCACCCGTCCCATTCTGGCAGACGGTGAGAGACTAGTCCTTGTAGTCCGTCTTCGTGCGGTTGAGCCAGCCGTAGAGGCCGCCCATGATCAGGCCGCCGCCGACGAAGTTGCCCAGCCACACGACGACCCAGTTGCGGATGACGTTCCAGTTAGTGAAGCCCTCGATCGCATCCGGGCCGAGCGAAAAGCCGCCCAGGCTGGTGAGAATGAAGTTCGCGATGGAGTGTTCGTAGCTCATGGTGGCGAACGACGGGATGATCAGGATGACACCCCACAGTTTCGCGCTGAAGTCCTTGCCCGCCTGCGTGGCAAGCATAAAGGCGATGTTCACAACGACGTTGGCCAAGATGGCCTCTACAAACAGCGTCTTACTGGATTTCTGCAGCTTCGCCACAAGCAAGTCGTGGAGGAATCCGTCCACCTCAACCATCTGGCCCATGGTGGTGCGGGAAATCAGCCATGCGATAGCCACTGAGCCGATGAGGTTGAAGATGGTGACGAACAGGACCAGCAGTAGGCCCTTGGGAATGCTGTTCTTCTTGTGGATTGCGCCATAGGTCATGAACATCATGTCGCCTGTGGCGAGTTCGCCTTGCAGCACGATGATGATGTACAGCGTGGAGGCGAAGATGGCGCCGAACGCGTACTTGCCCCAACCTGGGGCGTAAATGTCCAGGAGTTGGGCGGTGGAGGCGGCGAACGCCGTCATGATGCCCAGGTACACGCCCGCCAAGACTGCACGGGTAGCAAACCTGGCGGGTTCTTGGGTGAAGAGGTCAACCTTGTTCTTGATCGCCGTAGGGGCGGCTTCGTAAAAACTCACGGGTTTTTAACGTACAAGAGGTAATACTTTTGGCGAAACTTCGCGATGATAGCAAAATTGCGATGACCTGCAGCGTTGATAAATTCACTGCCTGATGTATTCAGATTCACAGACACAAGTCACTTTTTCAGGCGGCCGTTCGGGTAGGGGCTGACGGTGTGCATGCGTTGTTGCAGGGTCGGATTTGGGGAATCTGCCCAGCTCGTGGTTGAATACCTTAGTTGTCTACTGCTGGTCGGTTGCGACGCGCGTTTCCGAGCTGAGCATCCGAGACCCTTCGACCACGTGGTGGTTCGTCGATAAGCAATGGGCACCGAGAGCATTGACCACGTGCGTGCAGGACGGAAATCTGGCGCACATTGATCCAGGTCAGGAGACCAACTGTGATTCAGAAAGAATCGCGTCTGAAGGTCGCCGACAACACTGGTGCACGCGAAATCCTGTGCATCAACGTTCTCGGCGGTTCTGTTCGACGCTTCGCCGGCATCGGCGACACGATTGTCGCCACCGTGAAGGAAGCAGCCCCGGGCGGCAACGTCAAGGAGGGCGAGGTTGTCAAGGCCGTCATCGTGCGCGCCAAGAAGGAAACCCGTCGTCCGGACGGCTCCTACATCTCCTTCGACGAGAACGCTGCCGTCATCATCAAAAACGACACCGAGCCGCGCGGCACCCGCATCTTCGGCCCGGTTGCTCGTGAGCTGCGCGACAAGCGCTTCATGAAGATCGTGTCTCTCGCACCGGAGGTGATCTAACTTATGAAGATCAAGAAGGGCGATATGGTCCAGGTCATCGCCGGCAAGGACAAGGGCGCTCAGGGTCGCGTCATCGAGGCGTACCCGCAGCGTGACAAGGTCCTGGTCGAGGGCGTGAACCGCATCAAGAAGCACGTCGCCAACTCCTACACGGAGCGCGGCGCCGAGTCCGGCGGCATTGTCACCCAGGAAGCCCCGATCCACGTGTCCAACGTGATGATCCTGGATTCCGACGGCAAGCCGACCCGCGTCGGCTTCCGCTTCGACGAGGACGGCAAGAAGATCCGCGTGGCCAAGTCGAACGGGAAGGACATCTAATGACTGAGAGCATTCAGAACTACACCCCCCGCCTGAAGACGCGTTACCAGGACGAGATCCGCACCAAGCTGAATGACGAGTTCTCTTACGATAACGTCATGCAGATCCCGGGCCTGACCAAGATCGTTGTGAACATGGGTGTGGGCGACGCTGCCCGCGACTCCAAGGTCATCAACGGCGCGCTCGAGGACCTCACCGCGATCACCGGCCAGAAGCCGCAGCTGCGTCGCGCGAAGAAGTCCATCGCTAACTTCAAGCTCCGCGAAGGCATGCCGATCGGTGCGAAGGTCACCCTCCGCGGCGACCGCATGTGGGAGTTCCTGGACCGTCTGCTGACCGTGGCGCTGCCGCGTATTCGCGACTTCCGCGGCCTGAACGACAAGCAGTTCGACGGCAACGGCAACTACACCTTCGGCCTGTCCGAGCAGACCATGTTCTACGAGATCGACATCGACAAGATCGATCGCGTCCGCGGCATGGACATCACGCTCGTCACCACTGCCACGAACGACGACGAGGGTCGCGCCCTGCTGACGCACCTCGGCTTCCCGTTCGCTGACAAGGACGGCAAGATGAAGCGCGCGTAAGCGTTTTGCTTTGCAGCTTTGCGACGATGCCTCCGGTTCTCCCCGAGCCGGAGGCATTTTCGCGTCTTGGTGGGGTTTTCGCTGTGTATCCACCGTTCGAAAACTTGCTTTGGGGTACGGATACGCGGCTCTTGTCGGCGATCTTGTGGCAGTAACGAGCTGCAACTAACGAGTTCTGTGGGGGTCGGTCGGGGAGGCTCGGCGAGCTTCCGTGGGCAGTCCGTGGTGAATGGAAGCTTTTTGTTCCACACGGCTGGGAGATATGATTCCGTTCGTAATTTATGCAGGCGAGACGGCAGGAAGCGTCCATGTCAATTTTCTCCCGGGGTGCGATCATCGCGCCTAAGGACTTCAACCGCTGGCTCATCGTCCCGGCAGCGTTGGCCATCCACCTCTCCATCGGGCAGGTGTACGGGTTTTCCGTGTTTAAGAAGCCGATGATGGAGCATTTCGGGGTGGGGGAAGTCGCCGTTGGGTGGATCTTCTCGCTGGCGATCGGCATGTTGGGCACGTCGTCTGCGCTGTTCGGCTCGTGGGTGGAAAAGGTCGGGCCGCGCGCATCCATGTCTGTCGCGGGCCTGCTGTGGGTGGTCGGATTCCTGGTGGCCACGTTGGGCATTCACACCGGCAACCTGTGGCTGGTGTACTTCGGCTACGGGTTCATCGGCGGCATTGGCCTGGGCGTCGGCTACATCTCTCCCGTGTCCACGCTGATGAAGTGGTTCCCGGACCGGCCGGGCTTGGCCACGGGTTTGGCGATTATGGGCTTCGGCGGTGGCGCACTCATCGCGTCGCCGGCCTCAAACCGGTTGATGGAGGCGTTCGGCGGAGGCGCTGAGCTCGCGGACCGCGCGGCGGGGCTCGAGCCGACGTTTATCACCCTCGCCGTGATGTACGCAGCCGTGATCGCCATGGGCGCGTACTGCATCCGGCTGCCGCACCCGGATTGGACCCCGACCGGCGCGCCGAATTTGAAGGTGAAGCCGGCGAAGGTCGCCATCGTCGGTGCCAATGTCAGCGCGAATAACGCGATCCGCACGCCCCAGTTCTGGTGCCTGTGGGTGATCCTGTTCTGCAACATCACCGCCGGCATCGGCATCCTGGAAAACGCTGCGCCGATGGTGCAGGACTACTACCCGGCGCTGAGCGCTGCGGCCGCCGCCGGGTTCGTCGGGCTGCTGTCGCTGGCCAACATGGGCGGGCGCTTCATCTGGTCGTCTGCCTCCGACCTGATCGGCCGGAAGAACATCTACATGGTCTACCTGGGCGTTGGCCTGATCTTCTACTTCGTGGTGGCTTCCGCTGGCCACACCAGCCTGGCGCTGTTTGTGGTGAGCACCCTGATTCTGCTCACCTTCTACGGCGGCGGGTTTTCCACCATCCCGGCGTACCTGCGCGACCTGTTTGGGGTTTACCAGGTCGGTGCGATCCACGGCCGGTTGCTCACCGCCTGGTCCGCGGCAGGAGTAGCGGGGCCGTTGATCATCAATACGGTGGTGGAGCGCCAGGCCAACCGCGGCAACTCAGGCCCGGCGCTCTACCAGCTCTCGCTCTACATCATGTGCGTGCTGTTGGCGGTGGGCCTCGTGGCGAACATCCTGGTCCGGCCGGTCGCCCGCAAGTGGTTCGAAGACCCGGAGACGGTGCAGGCCAAGGTGGAGGCGGATCGGGCGTCGGCGAGAGCATCCGCTACGACGGCGACCGGCGGCGGCGCCGGATCCCTGCATGCACTCGTGGCGTCGGTGCTCGCGCTGGTTATCGCGGCGCTGCTCGTCTACGGGCTGTGGGAGACCGCGGTGAAGGCCTCGCAGATGTTCGCTGGCTAAGCCCCGGCGTAGACGCTGAAGCGCTCCTCGCTCACCTCGCCGACGAGCACCGTGTTGGTGGCCCGGGCAAGCTCCACGGCCATCGACGTCACGCCGGCGGTGGTGGCCACCGCGCCGAACCCGGCTGCCGCGGCGGCCCGCACGATCTCGAAACCCACCCGCGCATCGGTTGCGAGGGTGAGGGCGGGGGACGCGGAGGCGTCGAGAAGCATGTGCCCCGCAATTTTGTGCACGGCATTCAACGGGTCGAGGTCCTGGCGGCCCGTGCCACCCGCGACGGCCGTGGGCAGGTCGCGCGTGCGGTGCCGCGACAAGACCCCAGGAAGTGCAAAGATCTCAGACGGGTCGAGCTCCATGAACTCGCCGCGAACGTCGAGGTTGGCGGCGAGCTCGCGCACCCGCTGCTCTGCGGAGATGCCGCACGCGTCGCCGGGGATCGGGTCAATGAACTGCGGGGCCGTGGGGCGCGCGAGCTGGACGTCCAGCAGGTTGTAGGTGTTTTCGCCACCGATCGCGCCCTCGCAGTAGCGGGCGGTGACCACGTCTTCGACGCGGGCAATCATCCCGTGCGACAGCAGCAGGCCATGCGCGAGCTCGATGTCGTGGCCTGGGGTGCGCATAAGCGTTGCGACGCTCACGCCACCGGCCCGGATCTCCAACGGCTCTTCAACCGCGACCTGGCCCGCGCGGGTGTCTCGGGTGCCGTCGGCGGAAATCTTGGTCACTGCGAAGCTGCGTTTGGTCCTGCTCACGGAAACCGATGGTATCGCCGGATTCTTAACTCGCGAACTCGCGGCGAATCTACGTGCGAAAACGTGGGTTATCCACAGGGGTGCGAACGCGAATTCCACAAGCCCGAAAACACACGCCTTGACGCCCCGCTACAACTGCACCCACACATCCGAACACAGAAAGGGGTGGGTGCGTCCGATGCGTACCGAAGACAAGATCAAACAACGACTACAGAAACTGCTCAACCAGGCCCGCGACCGTGAAGGCACGCCGGAGGGCGACGCGTTCTACGCCAGGGCGTTCGAGCTCATGGCCGAGTACGGCTACGAACAGCGCGACCTGGACACCGAGGACGGCGACGAGGTGGGCCAGCGCACCTACGAGTTCGCCGGCGCCTACACGGAGATGCAGGCAAACCTGCTGCTGACCATCGTATTCGCACTGCACTGCACCGGGTTTTCGCAGCGCGTGTACAACTCCACGCGCATGAAAGACGCCGTCATCTTCGGCTGCGCGCGTCACCTGGAGCGGGTGGACATGCTCTACGCGCTGCTGCTGCCCGTGATGCTTGCGGATGCGCAGAAGGTGCGCGCGACCAGCTGGGGCGAATCGGCGGTTGTGCGCCGCCGCAGCTTCATGTCCGGCTTCGCCGCCAGCATCGGCGCGCGCCTCGCCGAGGCGGAAAAGACCGTGGAGGAATCGGACGGCGAGTATGGGCTCGTGCTTGTCGACGACTTCCAGAAAGCCACCGAAGCCCGCGACAATTTCGCGGCAGAGATGGGCTTCTTTCTAGGCAGCTTTTCGTCCAAGCGGTCCTTCGACGCGGATGCGTTCGACCAGGGGCATGAGGCGGGGCAGCGCTCCGACATCGGGCAGACGCGGGTGCGCTCACGCCCGGCGCTGCCGTTCTAACGGGGGCTACTCGCCATCCACCAACCACGCGGCAGCCGCCACGATCATCGCCTCGGCCGCGCGGTCGAGCGTGGGCTGCAGGTCGGGCGCGAAGGTCGGGGAGTGGTTGCCGGGGGCGTTTTCCCAGTCCGCGAAACCACCCAAACCCCAGTAGGTGTACGGCACACCGAGTGCGTCCGGGATGATGGAGAAGTCCTCCGAGGCGGTGACTTGGCCCAAATCCATGGCGTCGTCGCCGAAGTGGGCGTCGAATGCGCCCCGCACACGCGCGGTCATCGCCGGGTCGTTGTGCGTGAGCGGGTACTCGTCGTAGAACGTGATCTCCGGCTCGCGGGGGCTGCCCGCTGCGGCGCACTCGCCCTCCACGATGCGGATAATCGCGCTGCGCAACCGGTCGCTGACCTCCCGGATGTATGCCCGGGTGTCCACCAAAAGCTCGGCGGTTTCTGGGATCACGTTCGCTTTGACGCCGGAGTGGATCGCGCCGACGGTGAGTACGGCGGTGTCCTTCGCATCGATCTCGCGGGAGACCACAGTGTGCAGCCGGGTGACAATGTTTGAGGCCTACAGGCTCGGATCCACGCCCTTGTCTGGCATCGAGCCGTGGGTGCCTTTGCCCCAGACGGTGATCTGGGCGGAAAAGGACTGGGACATAAACGGCCCCGGGTGGGTGCCCACCACGCCTGCGGGCAACATCGGCAGCACGTGCTGGCCCAAATACACGTCGGGTTTCGGCATTGCCTCGCGGATGCCGTTAGCCAGCATCACCCGGGAACCGGCGTACGCCTCCTCCGCAGGCTGGAACACGGCGACCAAGGTGCCGCGCCAGCAGTCGCGGTTGGAAGCGAAAGCCTCCAGCGCGCCGAGCACGCCCATGATGTGGAAGTCGTGCCCGCAGGCGTGGGCGACGTGCTCCTCGCGGCCGCTGACGGCATCAACCTGCGTGGCGGTGGAGGCGTAGGGCTTGCCGGAGCGCTCCTGCACCGGCAGGCCGTCGATGTCCGCGCGTATCGCCACCACCGGGCCGGGGCCGTTCTCCAGCACGCAGACTGTGCCGGTTTCTCCGACCTGCATGTGCGTGAGCTGCAGCGCGTCCAGCCGCGAGCGGATTTTCGAGGATGTCTGCAGCTCCTGCAGCGACAGCTCGGGATGCTGGTGGAACCACACGTACAGTGCTTCGCGCACCTCGCGCGTGGCGGCCAGCGATCCAACGAGCTGAGCAAGAGCAGATTCCATAGAGATTTAGTCTATGGGGTCGCGTGGGCGGCCGGGGATCGGCGGGGTGGCGGAGTTCGTCGATAAGCGATTTGCTCATTAGTGCAGGAAAGCGGTAAGTTACCCCCTCGGACTTGCGCGCCGAGGATTCGGCGTGCGCAAGCCGAAGTACATTTGAACATCCAACTTTGTTGCAGGCCCCCCGCCAAGATGCGGACCGCGTGCAAGGGAGGCGGCGAGCGGCCCACGCTATTGAGTGTGGGCAGCGTGAGTAGCCCCCGACAGACCATGCGGAAAACGCGACCTCAAGCGCTCACGCGCGGCAGGTCACCCGGTGGATGGGAACCGCAACGAGAAAGGTAACGGTCACCACAATGACCATGACTGATCCGATCGCGGACATGCTGTCGCGCGTGCGCAACGCAGCAACTGCGCAGCACGACACCGTGTCTATGCCTTCGTCCAAGATCAAGGTGAACATCGCCGAGATCTTGAAGCAGGAAGGCTACATCGCTGACTACAAAGTTGAGGAAGAGAAGGTCGCCAAGTCGCTGACGCTCAACCTCAAGTACGGCCCGACCCGCGAGCCTTCTATCGCCGGTCTGCGCCGCGTGTCCAAGCCGGGCCTGCGCGTGTACGCGAAGTCCAACGACCTGCCTCAGGTGCTCGGTGGCCTGGGCGTGGCAATCATCTCCACGTCCCACGGCCTGCTCACCGACCGCCAGGCTCAAGAGAAGGGTGTAGGCGGGGAAGTCCTCGCTTACGTCTGGTAAAGGGGAGGTTGAATAGACTATGTCGCGTGTAGGTAATGCACCCATCGCAATTCCGAACAACGTCGAGACCAAGATTGACGGCCAGACCGTCGAGGTGAAGGGCCCGAAGGGCACCATGACCGTCGACATCCCGGCCCCGATCACCGCTGCCGTCGAGGACGGCAAGATCGTGGTGTCTCGTCCGGACGACCACCGTAAGAACCGCTCGCTGCACGGCCTGTCGCGCTCGCTGATCAACAACCTCGTTGTCGGCGTGACCGAGGGCTACAAGATCGACATGGAGATCTTCGGCGTTGGTTACCGTGTGCAGCAGAAGGGCAAGGACCTCGAGTTCTCCCTCGGCTACTCCCACCCGATTTTGATCGAGGCTCCGGAGGGCATCGCATTCGCTGTCGACGGCAACACCAAGTTCTCGATCGAAGGTACCGACAAGCAGCAGGTTGGCCAGATCGCGGCGAACATCCGCCGTCTGCGCAAGGATGACCCGTACAAGGGTAAGGGCATCCGCTACGCAGGCGAGCACGTACGTCGCAAGGTCGGAAAGACGGGTAAGTAATCATGAGCAATACTGCAGAGAACACCAAGCGCACTCCGGTCGGCAAGGACATCTCGTCCCGCCGCCGCGAGGCTCGCGCTCGTCGCCACAACCGCATCCGCAAGACGCTGCGTGGCACCCCGGAGACCCCGCGTCTCGTTGTGCACCGCTCCTCGCGTCACATCCATGTCCAGGTCATCGACGACCTCGCGGGCCACACCCTGGTGTCCGCGTCGTCCATCGAGCCGGACGTGCGCAACCTGGAGGGCGACAAGAAGGAAAAGGCTGCCAAGGTTGGCCAGCTCGTCGCTGAGCGCGCCAAGGCTGCAGGCATCGAAGCAATCGTCTTCGACCGCGGCGGCTACAAGTACCACGGCCGCGTCGCGGCCCTGGCCGAAGCAGCTCGTGAAGGTGGTCTGAAGTTCTAATGATCACCGCAAACATCACCATCAACGGAAGGATCGCGTAATGGCCGAACGTGAACGGCGTGACGGCGGGCGCTCCGCCGACAACCAGAAGAACAACGACCGCAACGACCGCGGCAACCGTGGTGGCCGCGGCCGCCGCGACGACCGTCGCAACAACCAGAACGACGAGCGCGATAAGTACATCGAGCGCGTCATCACCATCAACCGTGTTGCCAAGACCGTCAAGGGCGGCCGCAACATGTCCTTCACCGCACTCGTCGTCGTCGGCGACGGTGAGGGCATGGTCGGCGTCGGCTACGGCAAGGCAAAGGAAGTCCCTGCCGCAATCCAGAAGGGTGCAGAGGAAGCTCGCAAGAACTTCTTCCGCGTCCCGATGATCGGCGGCACCATTCCGCACCCGGTTCAGGCAGAAGAGGCCGCAGGCATCGTCATGCTTCGCCCGGCTGCCCCCGGTACCGGTGTGATCGCCGGTGGCGCTGTCCGCCCGGTGCTCGAGTGCGCTGGTATTCAGGACATCCTGGCCAAGTCCCTTGGCTCGGACAACGCCCTGAACGTGGTCCAGGCAACCGTCGCTGGCCTGAAGCAGCTTGTCCGCCCCGAAGAGGTGGCTGCCAAGCGTGGCAAGTCCGTCGAGGAAGTTGCACCGGCTCGTATGCTGCGCGCACGCGCAGGACAGGAGGCCTAAGCACCATGGCACTGAAGATTACGTTGCACCACGGCAAGATCGGCGAGAAGCCGGCTACCCGTAAGAACCTCGAGGCTCTGGGGCTGCGCAAGATCGGCCAGTCCGTCGTGAAGAAGGACAACGCTGCTACCCGCGGCCAGATCCTCAAGGTGCGCCACCTCGTCACCGTTGAAGAAGTTGCAGGGGAGTAGATACAACATGGCTGACATCATCAAGCTCCATGATCTGCGCCCGGCAGAGGGCGCAAACAAGGCCAAGACCCGCGTTGGTCGCGGTGAGGCCTCCAAGGGCAAGACCGCCGGCCGCGGTACCAAGGGCACCAAGGCTCGTAAGCAGGTTTCCGCTGCTTTCGAGGGTGGCCAGATGCCGCTGCACATGCGTCTGCCGAAGCTGAAGGGCTTCAAGAACCCGAACCGCGTCGAGTACCAGGTGGTCAACGTCGCGGATCTGGCTGAGGCCTTCCCACAGGGTGGCGACATCGACATCGCCGACATCGTTGCCAAGGGCCTCGTTCGCCCGAAGCAGCCGGTGAAGGTGCTGGCAGAGGGCGACATCAACGTCGCGCTCAACGTCACCGCGAACAAGTTCTCCAAGTCCGCTGAGGAGAAGATCAAGGCTGCTGGCGGTTCCGCCAACGTGGTCGAGTTCTCAAAGCGTGCCTAAGAGCACTTAGCTTTACGACGAACCCCCGCCCCGGACATTCCCGTCCAGGGCGGGGGTTTCGCCGTTGGTGGGGGAGGGCGTCCTGACAGATTCCGTCGGCCATTTGCGCCGACCTGGGCGTTTAGGTCCTGCCTGACAGATTCCGCCGCGATGTGTCTGGGGAGCGTGGGGGATTTGTTCACTCGCGCGGTCGGTCTGGGTGAACAAATACCTAGTCGGGTGGGCAATGTGTTCATTTTGCCCAGGTCGGAGAAATCGACGAACGGATCCGTTCACCGGCGGGTGAATCAATTTGGGTGGGGGGGAGCCGGGCCCGGCGGATTCCTGACAGATTACGTCGGCCGTTTGCGCCGACCTGGGCCGATAGAGCCCGCCTGACGGATTCGGCCGCGATACGTCAGCGGGGACGCCTGGGAGGAGACTGAGAGTCGCGCCCGAACCGAACCTGAAATATCAACTTTCCACCGGGTGCTGTTAGGGTGGTTAGGTCAAAAGACCGCCCCGCCTGTTTTTGCGTGCCCGCGAATCCTGGGCGAGGAGTCGAATGTCCACTACCTCCCGTCCGTGGCGCGGCGGGGGCCAGGAGGCTTTGTGTCCGCTATTGCT
>ERZ1673749.1244-NODE-1244-length-18719-cov-5.504876_pt1 | contig 18719 bp, 19 predicted proteins | sample MGYA00580204_ERZ1673749 | MGnify/ENA primary metagenome ERZ1673749 (study PRJEB41218, sample SAMN15661745) | gut metagenome | host: Homo sapiens | place: Canada: London | collected 2015-08-20/2019-03-30 | study: EMG produced TPA metagenomics assembly of...
ACCGAGGACCGGCCCGGTGTCACCCGGGCCAAGCAGTGGGTGCCCATCGACCGCGGGCTGGAACTGCTGGATACCCCCGGCATTCTGTGGCCCAAGTTTGAGGACCAGAGCGTGGGGCTGAACCTGGCCTACACCGGCGCGGTGAAGGACGAGATCCTGGACATGGAGACCCTGGGCTGCCACCTGATGGCGTACCTGGGCACCAACTACCCGGAGGCCCTGAGGACCGGCTACAAGCTCCCATCCCTGCCGGAGCGTCAGGACGGCGAGGAGGACGTGGCCTGGGGCTACCGCCTGCTGGAGGCCGCCGGGAAAAAGCGGGGCTTTCTGATCTCCGGCGGCGAGGTGGACACGGAGCGGATGGCCAAGATCCTGTTGGACGAGTACAGAGCTGGCAAGCTGGGACGCTTCACACTGGAAATGCCGGAGGAGACGGAACAGCCTGCAGCGTCAGAATGAGGGAAGCGCGCCTATGAATTGCCCGTCTTGCGGAAAAGAGATGGAGCGGGGGAGCCTTTATACGGAGCTGGGGCGGGGCCTTTTCTTCCTGCCGCCCGGCGGAAAAGTGGGATTCTGGGATACGAAGCGCAGTGTGGAACAGCACGGCGGGATTGTTTTGGATGGCCCGCATCATATACGGGGGAACGACCGCGCAACTGTACATGGCTATGTCTGCCGCGCCTGCAAAAAGATCCTTCTGGAGTATTGACATCACTTGGCGGGAATCGCGGAAAGCGAAGGAACCTGCCCTGCGAGGAGGGAGGCATATCCATGAACTGCCCTATCTGCGGAAAAGAGATGGAAAAGGGCCATGTCATCACCAAGAACAGCATCGGTCTTTTTTTCATGCCGGGAGAGAAAGACCTCCGCACGTTTTATACGAGGCGGAACATCGAGGCAGATGGCGGCATTGTGCTGGACGGACCGATGACGTTCCGCTACAACCGGACATGGCTTCCCGCCTGGGTCTGTCGCACCTGCAAGAAGATCGTCATGGAGTATTGGTAGGATGGAAATGGACCTCTGGACCTATGAGCGTGAACAATGGAATAGTGGTCTCACGGCCCTCTGCGGAGTGGACGAGGCAGGAGCCGGGCCCCTGGCGGGGCCAGTGTACGCCGCTGCCGTCATTCTGCCCCGGGAGATCGTTTTTCCTGGCCTCAACGACTCCAAAAAGCTGACGGCGAAGAAGCGGGATGTCCTGTTCGACCAGATCACCGCCACGGCAGAGGCGTACAGCATCGCCTTTGTGACGGCGGAGGAGATCGACAGTTTGGATATCCTCAACGCCCGGATGCTGGCTATGAACCGGGCCATTGAGGGGTTATCCATTCGGCCGGACCTGTGCCTCATTGACGGCAACCGGGACCATGGCAGCAGCGTCTCCATCACGGCGCCCCACATGTGCCTGGTAGGCGGGGACGGGAAGAGTGCCTCCATTGCGGCGGCCTCCATCCTGGCCAAGGTCAGCCGGGACCGGTATGTGACCGGCGTGCTGGACCGGGAGTATCCCCAGTACCAGTTTGCCAAACACAAGGGCTATGGGACGAAGCTCCACTATGAAATGCTGGATCGGTACGGCCCCTGCCCTGCCCACCGGCGGACTTTTCTGAAGAAGTGGGAGGCCCGGCGCACATGAATACCACCAAGGCCCTGGGGGACCGGGGCGAGGCCGCAGCGGCACAGTACCTGCGGAAGAGGGGCTGCCAGTTGCTGGCAAGCCAATGGCGCTGCCGGTACGGAGAGCTGGATCTGGTGGCCCGGGACAGAGACGGCACCATCTGCTTTGTGGAAGTAAAGCTCCGCAGCGGCAGCTTCGCGGGCCTGCCGCGGGAGGCGGTGGACCGGCGGAAGCAGGAACGGCTCCGGGCCGCAGCGGCCTGCTATCTCAGTCAGCACGACCTGGACGCTCCCGCCCGGTTCGATGTGGCGGAGGTTTATACGGATGGGGTTCACCGCCCCCTCCGGCTGGAATATTTGGAAAATGCGTTTTGAAAAACAGTCAGAAGGAGAGAGCGACATGAAGTATTACAGCACACGGGACGCCGCCGTCCGCATGGACGCAGCGGAGGCCATCAAGATGGGCCTGAGCCGGGACGGCGGCCTGCTGACCCCCTGCGAGATCCCGCAGATCGACCGGGCTTTTTTGGAGAGCCTGGTGAATGTCCGGTACCAGGAGCGGGCTGCCAAGGTCATGGGCCTGTACCTGACCGACTACACCTATGAGGAGCTGTCCGGATTTGCGGAGAACGCCTACGGCCCTGAGAAGTTCGACTGCGACGCCGTGGCCCCTGTCCGCACGGTGGACGAGACCACCCACTGCCTGGAGCTGTGGCACGGCCCCACCAGCGCCTTCAAGGACATGGCCCTGCAGATGCTGCCCCAGCTGCTCTCCGCCGCCCTCCGCAAGACCGGAGAGTCCAAGACGGTATGCATCCTGGTGGCTACTTCCGGCGACACCGGCAAGGCTGCGATGGAGGGCTTTGCCGACGTGCCGCAGACGAAGATCCTGGTATTCTACCCCAAGGACGGCGTGTCCAAGGTCCAGGAGACCCAGATGGTCACTCAGGACGGCGCCAATGTGGGCGTCTGCGCCGTGGAGGGCAACTTCGACGACGCCCAGGCCGGTGTAAAGCGCATTTTCTCCGATGAGGCCATCCGGGCCACCCTGGCGGACCGGGGTTACTTCCTGTCCTCCGCCAACTCCATCAACTGGGGCCGCATCCTGCCCCAGGTGGTCTACTATATCTCCGCCTACTGCGACCTGGTCCGGGACGGGAAGCTCAGCATGGGCGACAAGGTGAACTTCTGTGTGCCCACCGGCAACTTCGGCGACATCCTGGCGGCCTACTACGCAAAGCGCATGGGACTGCCGGTTGGGAAGCTGATCTGCGCCTCCAACTGCAACGATGTGCTGACGGACTTCCTCCGCACCGGCGTGTACGACAAGAACCGTCCGTTCCATACCACCATGAGTCCCTCTATGGACATTCTGGTGTCCAGCAACCTGGAGCGGCTGCTGTTCGACCTCTCCGGCGAAAACGATGCGGAGGTGAAGGGCTACATGGATGCCCTCGCCAAGACCGGCAAGTACGAAGTGTCCGACGCCATCAAGGCGGCCCTGGCGGACCAGTTCTGGGGCGGCTTTTGCGGCGAGGCGGGCACCTCCGCTGCCATCGCCAAGTATTATAAGGAGAACGGGTATCTGATCGATACCCACACCGCCGTGGCCGCCAACGTCATGGAACAGTACCGCAAGGCCACCGGCGACAAGACGGTGACGGTGTTCGTCTCCACCGCCTCCCCCTACAAGTTCTGCGACCACGTGCTGCGGGCCATCGGGGAGACCCCGGCGGGCGACGGCGTGGAGCTGCTGGACCAGCTGTATGAAACCACCGGCACGGCGATTCCCCGGCGCCTGGCGGCCCTGAAGGGCAAGGCCCGGCGGTTCGACCTCACCTGTGAGAAGCCCGGCATGGACAGCGTGGTGCTGGACTTTTTGAAGTAAATCGCGCTGCAACAAAGCAACGCGGGAAACGGCTTAATGCGGCAGACTGTAAATCTGTTGCCTTTGGATTTTGGAAACCTGAAAGAGGGCAGGGAGGCTATTGCGTGAAGCCTTTGAGCCGGGCATTTGCCCGATTGGTGCTGCTGTTCTTTGCTTTGGGAATTTTCTTCCTGGCTGTCAACGAGCTGATTCCCTACCGGACCCTGGGAGACCGGTACCGGGTGATGGACACGGCCTATTGGATCAAAAACACCCTGCGGATCACAGGAATCGTGCTGCTGGTCAACGGAGGCATCCAGTGGGTCCGAAACCTCCGCTGCCCATACTGCGGCCGTGGGTATGCCATGCCATGGTGGCGGAAGGGGGAAAAGCACTTCTGTGACAGGTGCGGCAGGGAAATTGTCTTTGATGACCCGGAGGACCCAACCGAAAAACGCAAAGGGGAGTAGAGCACCATAGCACAGGAGCGGCGCTGTCCCTATTGCGGCGGCGAATTGGCGCCGGGCGGATCCGGGGTGAAGGCTACAAAGGGTCCCACTGGCTCCCGGAGGGCAGTAAGCTGCCCGGCATTCTGCTGACCAAGACAGGCGTCCGGAAGGTGGGCGGACGCGTTTGGGGAAAGGTCAGCAGCGTGAAAATCGAGATGGACACAGATCAAGATAGATCAACAGAGTTCCGGGGAGTTGGAGCCGCCGAAGAGGACGGCTGACTCCGCCTCACGGGACACAGAGAAAGGAGGGGTGCCGCATGGCCCTCTACGCCATCGGGGACCTGCACCTCTCCCTGACAGCGGACAAGCCTATGGAGGTGTTCGGCCCCGCCTGGGAGAATTACACGGAGCGCATCGGCGATGCTTTGAGCCGGCTGACCGCCGGCGATGTGCTGGTCCTGGCGGGGGACACCTCCTGGGGCATCGACCTGAATGAGGCGGAGGCGGACTTCCGCTTTCTGGACCAGTTCCCCTGCAAAAAGTATCTGGTGAAGGGGAACCACGACTACTGGTGGTCCACGGTGTCCAAAATGAAGAACTTCTTCACGGAGAAGGGCCTTACCACCCTGGACTTTCTCCATAACAACTGCGCCCTGTATGGAGACTACGCCCTGTGCGGGACCCGGGGATGGTTCTTTGAGGAGGACCAGAAGCCCCACAACGCCAAGGTCCTCAACCGAGAGGTGGGAAGACTGGAGACTTCCCTGAAGGCGGCGGAGGGACGGTCCATCTTCTGCTTCCTTCACTATCCGCCGCTGTATCAGGGCTACGAGTGCCCGGAGATCCTGCGGCTGCTCTCGGCCTACCCCGTGGAGCGGTGCTGCTACGGCCACCTCCACGGCTACGCCATCAAACGGCGGCTGGAGGGCGGGTGGAATGGGACGGACTTCTCCCTGATCTCCGCCGACTATCTGGGATTTGTTCCAAAAAAAATTTGTGAATAACGGAAAAAAGTATAGCATTTTCAGGTTTTGTATGGTAAAATACCATTTCGCACCGGCTTATGACCGGCGATGAACGGAGGAATAAACAAGATGAGTGTGAAAAGCTGCGAAAAGATCGAAAAGAGCCAGGTCGTTCTGACCATCGAGGTCGGTGCACCGGAGTTTGAAGCTGCCATCGAAAAGGCATATCAGAAGATGCGCAAGAAGATCAACGTGCCGGGCTTCCGCCCTGGCAAGGCCCCCCGGAAGATCATCGAGGGGATGTACGGCGCAGAGGTGTTTTTCGAAGAGGCAATCAATATCGCGTTCCCCGAGGCCTATGAGGCTGCCGTGAAGGAGCAGGAGCTCCAGGTGGTGGGCTATCCCTCTGTGGAGATCGAGGGCCAGGTGACCCGCGACGGCTTCACCTTCAAGGCCACCGCCCCTGTGTATCCCGAAGTGACCCTGGGCCAGTACAAGGGACTGTCCGCCCCCAAGGAGGAGGTCAAGGTCTCCGTTGCGGATGTGGACGAGCGCCTGAAGGCTCTGACCGACCGCAACACCCGTCTGGTGAGCGTGGACCGGGAGGCCAAGGAGGGCGACACGGTCGTCATCGACTTCGAGGGCTTCCTGGAGGGCAAGCCTTTTGAGGGCGGCAAGGGCGAGAATTTCAGCCTGGAGCTGGGTTCCCACACCTTTGTGCCCGGCTTTGAGGAGCAGCTTGTCGGCGTGAAGGCCGGCGATGAGAAGGATCTGGACATCACCTTCCCGGAGGACTATCACAAGGACCTGGCCGGCAAGGCAGTGGTGTTCAAGGTGAAGGTCCATGAGGTGAAGGAGAAGGAGATCCCCGCCCTGGACGATGAGTTCGCCAAGGACGTCAGCGAGTTCGACACCCTGAAGGACCTGAAGGCTGATCTGAAGAAGAAGATCGCCGCCGAGCGGGAGGAGACCGTGAAGCGCGCCTTTGAGGACGCCCTGATGGAGCAGGTGGCTGAGAACATCACCGCCGATGTGCCCGACGCCATGGTGGAGGCCCAGTCCCGCCAGTTCTTGGACAACTTCAAGATGCAGCTGGCCCAGCAGGGTCTCCAGTACGACCAGTACATGAAGGCCACCGGCATGGATGAGGCCCAGTTGCTGGCCGACGCCAAGGAGCCCGCTCTCAAGCAGGTCCGCATGGATCTGGCCATGGCCGCCATCATCAAGGAGGAGAACATCGACGCCACCGATGAAGAGGTGGAGGCCGAGTTCCAGCGGATGGCCGACCAGTACGGCATGGATCTGGAGACCGTGAAGAAGTATCTCCAGGCTGAGCAGGTAAAGGACCAGCTGAAGAGCCAGAAGGCCATCGCCGTGGTGGTGGACAGCGCCACCGCCGTGAAGGCGGAGAAGAAGCCCGCCAAGAAGACTGCCAAGAGGGCAGAGGACGCCGAGGGTGAGGAGGCCGCTGAGGAAAAGCCTGCCAAGAAGACCACCCGCAAGAAGGCGGACGAGGACGGCGAGGAGAAGAAGCCTGCCAAGAAGGCCACCAAGAAGGCTGCGGCAAAAAAAGAAGAGGAGACGCCTGCTGAATCCAAATAATTCCGGGTATACTAGGAATTGACGGCCCCGGCGGAGCGGTGTGTTTTTCCGCCGGCGGAAGGCGCTCTACATCGATTTGACAGATTCCCGCATGGCGTCTATATTAAGATAGGCGTGTGCGTTGGCAGAGGCGCGGCGGCCCGCAGGCGGGCCGGGCGCTTTTGCCTTACCTGCCCCACCGGGGCGGGGAAGACGCATCGGGTTTGGGAGGAACAGATCTGTCATCTGTGCCGGTCCCCGGTGCGGAAATCAAGGAGGTTTTACCAATGAGCTTAGTCCCTTATGTAGTCGAGCAGACCAATCGCGGCGAACGGTCCTATGATATCTTCTCCCGTCTGCTGAACGACCGGATCGTCTTTCTGGGGGAAGAGGTCAACGCCACCACCGCCAGCCTTGTGGTTGCCCAGCTGCTGTATCTGGAGGCCCAAGACCCCGACAAGGACATCCAGCTGTATATCAACAGCCCCGGCGGCTCCGTCACTGACGGCATGGCCATCTACGACACCATGCAGTACGTGAAGTGCGACGTATCCACCATCTGCATCGGCATGGCCGCCAGCATGGGCGCGTTTCTGCTGTCCTCCGGCGCCAAGGGCAAGCGCATTGCTCTGCCCAACGCGGAGATCATGATCCATCAGCCCTCCGCCGGTACCAAGGGCAAGGTGACAGACATGGAGATCGACGTGGAGCACTTCCTGCGGATCAAGAAGAACTTGAATGAGATCCTGGCGAACAACACCGGCAAGACGGCAGAGGAGATCAAGGCGGCCTCGGAGCGGGACCACTGGATGACAGCCCAGGAGGCTTTGGACTTCGGCCTCATCGACAAGATCATCACCAGCAAGAAATAAGCACCAAATTCCAAAACTGAGGTAATACCATGAGTGACGAGAGCAAGAAGGGCCTGCGGTGCTCCTTCTGCGGCAAGCATGAGAGCCAGGTCCACCGGATGATCCAGGGACCCGGTGTGCGCATCTGTGATGAGTGCGTCCAGCTGTGCATGAGCATTTTGAACGATGGGTTTGAGGACACCTCTTCCAGCGCACTGGAGGACCTGCCTGATCAGCTGCCCACGCCCCGCGAGATCAAGGACGTGCTGGACCAGTACGTCATCGGCCAGGACGAGGCCAAGGTGGCCCTGTCCGTGGCGGTGTACAACCACTACAAACGGATTTACTTCGGCGGGGACGAGGATGTGGAGCTGCAGAAGAGCAACATCCTGCTGCTGGGGCCCACCGGTTCCGGCAAGACGCTGTTCGCCCAGACACTGGCCCGGATTCTGAAGGTGCCCTTCGCCATTGCGGACGCCACCACCTTGACGGAGGCCGGCTATGTGGGCGACGATGTGGAGAACATCCTGTTGCGGCTGCTCCAGGCCGCGGACTTCGACGTGGAGCGGGCGGAGCACGGCATCATCTATGTGGATGAGATCGACAAGATCGCCCGGAAGAGCGAGAACACCTCCATCACCCGGGACGTATCCGGCGAGGGTGTCCAACAGGCTCTGCTGAAGATCGTGGAGGGGACCGTTGCCAACGTGCCGCCCCAGGGAGGCCGGAAGCATCCCCACCAGGAGTTCATCCAGGTGAACACGAAGAATATTCTCTTCATCTGCGGCGGTGCCTTCGACGGGCTGGAGAAGATCATCGAGCGGCGGCTGGACCAGAAGTCCATCGGCTTCGGCGCCAACGTCCAGGGAAAGAAGGACAAGGACATCAGCAAGATCCTGCACGAGGTCCAGCCCCACGACCTGCTGAAATTCGGCATCATCCCGGAGTTGGTGGGCCGCCTGCCGGTGATCGCGTCTTTGAATGCGTTGAAGCGGGAGGATCTGGTCCGCATCCTGACGGAGCCCAAGAACGCCCTGGTGAAGCAGTACAAGAAGCTGATGGAGTACGACGAGGTGGAGCTGGAGTTCCAGCCGGAGGCCCTGGAGGCCATCGCCGACAAGGCCATCGAGCGGAACATCGGCGCCCGGGGCCTGCGGGCCGTCATGGAGGGTATCCTGACTCCCATGATGTACGACATCCCCTCCGACCCCACTGTGGTGAAAGCAGTCATCACAAAGGACTGTGTGGAGGGCAGGAGCGGTCCCGAGCTGACCCACGACCCCAAGAAGATCAACTATTCTGTGAAATTGAACACCGGCAAGGGAGAGGGCAGGCCGGCTTCCGGCTCCTCGACCCCCGCGTCGGCGTCTTAATGAAGAGAGGGAGGGACGCTGCCGCGCCCCTCTCTCCTGTTTTACCATCCCCTCAGAAAGGAACAAGCACATGGAACTGACCACTTGGAATCTGCCCGTTCTGGCCCTCCGGGGCCTGACGGTGTTTCCACACATGACACTGACCTTTGACGTGGAGCGGCCGATCTCCATCGCGGCCCTGGAGCGGGCCATGGAGGCCGATCAGGACATCTTCCTGGTGACCCAGCGGGAGATCGGGGTGAACGCGCCGGAGGAAAAGGACCTGTACACCATTGGCACGGTCTCCCACATCACGCAGATCCTGCGGCTGGGCCAGTCCTCTGTCCGGGTGATGGTGGAGGGGCGGCAGCGGGCCCACCTGCGCCGCCTGTGGCAGACGGAGCCCTTCCTCCAGGCCAATGTGGAGGCCATCCCGGAGGAGCCGTCCTCTGAGGCCATGCGGAAGAGCCCCCGGACGGAGGCCCTGCTCCGCCAGACCTACGCCCTGTTCGGCGAGTATGCCGAGCAGGCCAGCGGTGTGCCGGAGGAGGTGGTGGCCACGGTGATGGACAGCCGGGACCCCGGCTTCCTGGCGGACTATATTGCCCAGAACATCGCCCTGCGCTACACCGACAAGCAGGAGATCCTGGAGGAATTCTCCCCCTTCGCCCGGCTGCGGAAGCTCAACGGTTTCCTGGTGCGGGAGAACAACGTGCTGGGCTTTGAGCACGAAATGGAGAGCAAGGTCCGGGACCAGCTGGTCCGCACCCAGCGGGACCAGATCCTCCGCACCCAGATCCGGGTCCTCCAGAACGAGCTGGGGGAGACCGATGACGGCGACGAGGACGAGATTGAATCCTACCGCCAGGAGATCCTGGCCCTGGAGCTGCCGGAGGAGACGGAGCAGCACCTGCTGAAGGAAGTGAACAAGCTGGCCAAGCAGCCCTTCGGCTCCGCCGAGGGTGCGGTGATCCGCAACTATCTGGACGTGTGTCTGGAGATGCCGTGGAACACCACCACAAAGGAGCGGGTCAGTGTGGACGCCGCCCGCAGGGTGCTGGAAAAGGACCACTTCGGCCTGGAAAAGGTGAAGGAGCGGATTCTGGAGACCATCGCTGTCCGGCAGATGAATCCGGACGCCAAGGGGCAGATCCTCTGCCTGGTGGGCCCGCCCGGCGTAGGCAAGACCTCCATTGCCATCAGCGTGGCCAAGGCGCTGAACCGGAAGCTGGCCCGCCTGAGCCTGGGCGGCGTTCGGGACGAGGCGGACATCCGGGGACATCGGAAGACCTACATAGGCTCCATGCCCGGCCGGATCATCGAGGCCATCAGCCGCAGCGGGTCTATGAATCCCCTTCTGCTGCTGGACGAGATCGACAAGTTGGGCAACGACTACCGGGGCGACCCGGCCTCCGCACTGTTGGAGGTGTTGGACGGCGAGCAGAACAGCACCTTCCGGGACCATTTCCTGGAGATCCCGGTGGACCTGTCCAAGATCATGTTCATCACCACCGCCAACACCACAGACACCATTCCCCGGCCCCTGCTGGACCGGATGGAGGTGATCCAGCTCTCCAGCTACACGGATGAGGAGAAGCTGCAGATCGCCAAGCGCCACTTGTTCCCCAAGCAGCTGGCAGAGCACGGACTGAAGAAGAGCGCTGTCCGCATCAGCGACGACGTGTACCGGGCCGTCATCCGGGACTACACCCGGGAATCCGGTGTGCGCCTGCTGGAGCGGCGGCTGGCTGCCATCTGCCGGAAGGCGGATATGCGCCTGCTGGAGGGCACTGTCAAGCGGATTACCGTGACAGAGGAGGAGCTCCCCAAGTTCCTGGACTGCCAGCCCTATCCCCCTGATCTCCACACGGACCGGGAGGAGATCGGCGTGGTGAACGGCCTGGCCTGGACTGAGGCGGGCGGCGAGATCCTGGAGGTGGAGGTCAACGTCATGGACGGCTCCGGCAAGCTGGAGCTCACCGGCAACCTGGGAGACGTGATGAAGGAGTCTGCTCAAGCGGCTCTCAGCTGCCTGCGGAGCCGGGCGGCGGTGCTGGGGATTCCAGCGGACTTTTACAAGACGAAGGACATCCACGTCCACTTCCCAGAGGGCGCAGTGCCCAAGGACGGCCCCTCCGCCGGCATCGCCGTCACCACTGCCATGCTCTCGGCCCTGACGGACCGGAAGATCAAGGCGGGCATTGCCATGACCGGCGAAGTCACGCTGCGGGGCCGGGTGCTGCCCATCGGCGGATTGAAGGAGAAGACCATGGCCGCCCTCCGCAGCGGCATCACCACGGTGCTGATTCCCAAGGACAACGTCCGGGATCTGGAGGAGATCGACCAGACCGTCCGGGCTGCCCTGCGGTTCGTGCCGGTGGAAACGGTGGACCAGGTGTTCGCCGCCGCTCTGTGCCCAGAGCGGGATCCCATCCGGGAAGAGGTGGCGGACCATGTGGCGGCCTTTGCCCCGGCGGGGCGTGAGAGCGGCCGTGACGCCGCCGTGCGGCAGTAAAGGAGTGTTTGTATGGCTTTGAATTTTGCCAAGGCGGAGTTTGTCCGCTCTGCCGGACGGCGGGAGGATTTCATTCGGGACGGTCTGCCCCAGTTCGCATTTGCAGGCCGGTCCAATGTGGGAAAGAGTTCTGTCATCAACCGGCTGGTGGGACGGAAGAACCTTGCCTATGTGGGCGCCTCCCCCGGCAAGACCACTCAGGTGAACTACTTCCTCATTGACCGCCGGGCCTATCTGGTGGATCTGCCGGGGTACGGCTATGCCAGGGTCTCCCAGGCGGAGAAGGAGCGGTGGGCGAAGCTGATGGAGAGCTACTTCCAGGAGGAGGCGGACCGGATCACCACCGGCGTGCTGATCGTGGACATCCGCCACAAGCCCACGGCCAACGACCTGACCATGCACGACTGGTTCCGCCAGACGGGCTGCCCGGAGATCGTGGTGGCCAACAAGCTGGATAAGCTGAAAAAGAGCCAGGTGGAACCGGCCCTCCAGCTGATCCGGGAGACGCTGGAGCTGACGGAGCGGGACCTCCTGATTCCATTTTCCGCGGAAAAGGGAGATGGAAGGGATGAGCTGATCCGCCGTCTGGCGGCGTCCTGCGAAGGATGAGCTGAAAAGAGAGGACTTCGGTCCTCTCTTTTTTGTCCCGCGGTCCGGCCAATTTTCGGAAAATCTTTGTCTACCCCCTATGCAAAAGCGGAAAAATACGCTAAAATATCTATGACATTTTAAGGGCAGAACAGACGGAGGTTTTCATCATGGCGAAGCCTGTGTATAAACGGGTCCTGCTGAAGATCAGCGGCGAGGCCCTGGCCGGTGACAAGCATACCGGCCTGGATTTTGAGGTGATTGGTCAGGTCTGCGATGTCATCAAGGAGTGTCTGGACATGGGCGTCCAGGTAGGTCTGGTGGTGGGCGGCGGCAACTTCTGGCGCGGTGCGAAAAACAGCGGCGGCGCCATGGAGCGCACCCGGGCCGACCACATGGGAATGCTGGCCACGGTGATGAACTGCCTGGCTGTGGCGGACGTGTGTGAGCAGAAGGGGATTCCCGTCCGGGTGCAGACTGCCATTGAGATGCGGGCTGTGGCGGAGCCCTACATCCGTTCCCGGGCCATTCGGCACCTGGAGAAGGGCCGGGTGGTGATCTTCGGCGCAGGCACCGGCAATCCCTACTTCTCCACGGACACTGCGGCGGTGCTGCGGGCGGCGGAGATCGACGCCGACGTGATTTTGCTGGCCAAGAACGTGGACGGCGTCTACACGGCCGACCCGGTAAAGGACCCCACTGCGGTGAAGTACGACGTCATCACTTATGACGATGTGCTGGCCCAGCACCTGGCGGTGATGGACTCCACCGCCACGTCCCTGTCCATGGACAACCACATTCCGGTGCTGCTGTTTGCCCTGAAGGACCCGCGGAACATCATCCGGGCCCTGTGCGGTGAGAACGTGGGCACCATCGTCAAGGAATGAGAGCACGCATGCGCGACAGCGCCTCCCCATACACTCAACTGTGAAAGGAAGGACCTATTTATGCTGAAGGAAGATTACAAGATTTATGAGGGCAAGATGAAGAAGAGCATCGACTCCGTGGCCGCGGACTTTGCCTCCGTGCGGGCGGGCCGGGCCAATGCCTCCGTGCTGGACCGGATCATGGTGGACTACTACGGCAGCCCCACCCCCATCCAGCAGATTGCGGCCATCTCTTCCCCCGACGCCCGGACACTGCTGATTTCCCCCTGGGACAAGACGGCGGTGAAGAGCATTGAAAAGGCCATCCAGAACTCCGATCTGGGTATCAACCCCCAGAACGACGGCGCCAGCATCCGGCTGAGTTTCCCCCAGCTGACGGAGGAGCGCCGCAAGGAACTGGTGAAGCAGATTCACAAGTACGCGGAGAACGGCAAGGTGGCCATCCGCAACATCCGCCGGGACGCCATGGAGGCGTTCAAGAAGAAGGAGAAAGCCTCCGAGATCACGGAGGACGATCTGAAGCAGGCGGAGAAGGATCTCCAGAAGCTGACGGACGACAGCTGCAAGGAGCTGGATGCGCTGCTGGCCAAAAAGGAAAAGGAACTGATGGCGGTGTAAAAGCCGCCGGGGCCTCCGGCGGGAGCACGGCTGCCCGCCGGGGGCATTGCACATTTTGTAAGGTGCTGTCACCCTTTCAGGGCCTGTGAGGTGACCTGCGGTCACTCGGGGCCGCCGCCCGGCGGCCGGGGGGATTCTGCTCCCGCCGGAGCCGCTTCCACGGGGGGCCGGTAAAAGAGAAAAAACGCTTCAGAACCGTTCCGGTGCAGCGGCTCTCCGCGCTGACAGGCGCCGGTGTATCAGTGCAAGCGCCGATTTGGGCTGCTTTTGGGCACACCATGGCTTTCTGCGATTCCCCGACTGCCGTCCTGTGGCGGATGGTGCAGATCTCATCGGGGTGGTCGTCGTATTGGCGTCCTCCTCTGTTCACTGCTGTTGGACCGGCAGCTGCGGAAGTGGAATCTGGGGGTTATTGACTGAAGGAGAGGGGACTATGAAACTGGAACAGAAATGGTATTCGGCAGCCAGGGGAACACTGTTTGCAGCGGTTTTGCTTTTGTGTCTGGCGGGCGGGATCCGGGGCGGACTGGGGTTGGTATTCCTGGCCATGGGAGTTGCTGCGGCGACCGCCTTTAGGGGGATTGAACTGCGCCATCTCCGCTGTCCCAACTGTGGGCGCTTCATACTGCCCTGGTTTTCTATGGAGGAGACCCAATACTGCAGCGCCTGCGGCTTCCACTTTCCTTGGAAGTTCGACCGCTGGTGGGAAAAGGGGAACTAAGCAGCCGACACATTTCTCCCGATACAAAAAGGAGGAGGTACAAATGTCGTTTGAAGCAGAAGTGATTCCCCTGTTCATCGGAGGTGTGATCGCGGTCAGCGCGATAGAGTTTTTCCTGGGCTGGCGGAGTCTGCGGCATCGGAAGGATCTCCGGGGGCTGTTTGCCGGGCACGTGGTTGCCATGCTGCTGGGATTTTTCTTCTTGATTCGCAGTCTGTTTGCCAACTGGCTGGGGCTCTCTCTGGGTATTGCCTCCATTTCCAACTCTGCGAATATAGGCCTTTTCGGCCTCTGCTGGGCTGTCAGCGCCCTCTGCGTGGCAGTGATGCTCTCCCGCTTGGCTGTACCAAGACATTAATCATCCCGGTGTGCGGTTCTGGCTATCCAGTAAATACCTGTGTTTCTTGCCACAACGCTCGGCCAGTGCGCAGCAGCTGCGCAGTTTTTGGCGGTTCTGCCGCCTTACAGACGCGGCGTACCGCTTGCGGGTAAAGCGGAACGGGCGGAAAGAGCAGCTGGTCAAATGCGGTTTTGCACCCCCGATTTTCATCGGTCTCCCGTAAATACACAGGCACCGTCTCACACCGGCTCCGCTGTATTTTGCACAGTGGGGAGAGGAGGGGCGCAGTTTTGCCGCAGGCGGAAACTGCGTTTAGCGGACTTTGCGATGACGACAATGGGGGAGAGAATGGGCCAGCCATCATCATGGCTGCATTTCCCGTCCAATGGGACAGATCCCCCCAACAATCCATTTTGAAATGAGAGAATTTATCATGCCAGAGAGTATCAACGGTGCGGTGGACCAGCCCTTGGTCCCGCCCCGCCACATTGCGATCATCATGGACGGCAACGGCCGCTGGGCCACGAAGCGGGGCCTGCCCCGCACCGCTGGCCACAAGGCAGGAGCGGAGACGTTCCGCCGCATCGCTACCTACTGCAAGAACATCGGCGTAAAGTACCTGACGGTGTACGCCTTTTCCACGGAAAACTGGAAGCGGTCAGAGATGGAGGTCTCTGCCATCATGGCCCTGCTGAAGCGGTATCTGCTGGAGGCAGTGGACACCATGGAGAAGGACCACATCCGGCTCCACTTCTTTGGGGACATGACCCCTATCGCCCCGGATCTGCGGGCCCTGGCCCGGGAGACGGACGAGATCACAGAGCACCTGTCCAAGGATGACTTCCAGGCCAACGTGTGCCTGAATTACGGCGGGCGCGACGAGATTCTGCGAGCAGCCCGGCGTTTTGCCACCGACTGCGCCGCCGGGAAGAAGCGGCCGGAGGAGTTGGATGATGCCCTGTTCTCCAGCTATCTGGACTCTGCGGGGATCCCGGACCCGGAGCTCATCATCCGGCCCAGCGGAGAGCAGCGGTTGAGCAACTTCCTGCTGTGGCAGTGTGCCTATTCGGAGTTCTATTACACGGATACCCTGTGGCCGGACTTCGACGAAGCGGAGCTGGACCGGGCCATTGCAGCCTACCAACAGAGAGACCGCCGGTTCGGCGGCGTAAAGAAATAAACCTTTACAGAAATTGAGAAAAGGGCTGATCCTATGTTCAAGCGTGTGATGGTGGCCGTAGTGGGCCTGCCGCTCCTGATACTGATCCTGGGCTGGGCCCCGTCCTGGGCCACCATGCTATTGCTGGCGGCCATGTGCGCCATCGGCGCCTGGGAGCTGATGCGCGCGGCGGCGGGAGAGAGGGGCAAGCCCCTGACCCCCCTGACAGTGATCGCCGCGGCGGCGGTGCCGGTGTGCGTGTACGGGGAAATGTCCATTGAGAACACGGAGCTGACTGCCCTGCCGGTGCTACCCTTCGCTGCCCTGTTGGGCGCGGTGTTCATCTTTGCGATCTTTGCCCTGGCTATCCACCGGTATGACGAGGAGCAGGGCATCCCCTTTGCCGCTGTCACCTGCGCTATCTTCGCCGGGCTGGCGTTCCCCTTGATGTTCTCCTGTCTGCTGCGGCTTCGGATGATGCCCGCCATCGGGATGCTGCAGGTGTTTCTGCCCTTGGCCATCTCCTTTGGCAGCGACACCTTCGCGCTCTTTGCCGGAATGCTGTGCGGCAAGCACAAGCTGGCCCCCAAGGTCAGCCCCAAAAAGACTGTGGAGGGAGCCATAGGCGGCCTGCTGGGTGGTGTCATCGGCATGACGGTTTTTAAGCTAGTCGCGGACAGCATGGCACACACCCTGACTGTTTATCCGCCAATCGAGATGGCAGCTGGTTCGCAGATCTCCTGGGGGGCAGTCTTTGCACTGGGTATTATCGGCAGCACCATCAGCCAGATCGGCGACCTGAGTTTCTCCGTCATCAAGCGGGAGTTCGGCGTCAAGGATTATGGCAACCTGCTGCCGGGCCATGGCGGCATCCTGGACCGGTTTGACTCTGTTACCTTCGTGGCGCCCTTCGTGTGGCTGGCCTTACAGCTGCTCTGAACGGGTGATTTGGGAAGATTTAGGATTGTTTTCAGCTGTTTAGAATAGGATAATGCTATGAGCAAGACGATTTCAATTTTAGGTGCCACCGGCTCTATCGGCCGCCAGACATTGGACGTGGCGGAGCAGCTGGGACTGCGTGTGGCCGCCCTTACCGCCCACATGGATGTGGAGCGGCTGGAGGCGCAGGTCCGAAAATTCCGGCCCCGGCTGGCGGTCCTCACCGATGAGGCGGCGGCCCGTGACCTGGCGGTACGCCTGGCCGACATGGACACCAAGGTTTTGGGAGGCCCGGAGGCCCTGCTGGAGGCCGCTGTCTGCCCGGAGGCGGATACGGTCGTCACCGCCGTGGTGGGTATGGTGGGACTGCGTCCCACCCTGGCCGCCATCCGGGAGAGAAAGCGCATAGCCCTGGCCAACAAGGAGACGTTGGTCTGCGCCGGACAGCTGGTGATGGATGCGGCGGATACGCACGGCGCCGAGATCGTGCCTGTGGACTCGGAGCACTCGGCCATCTTCCAGTGCCTTCAGGGCTGCGCCGACCGCCGGGAGATCCGGCGGCTGATCCTGACCTGTTCCGGCGGGCCTTTTTACGGCATGACCTATGAAGAAGTGGGCAAAATGACCAAAGCGGATGCCCTCCGCCACCCCAACTGGACCATGGGACCCAAGATCACCGTAGACTGCGCCACGCTGATGAACAAGGGGCTGGAGGTCATCGAGGCCATGCGCCTCTACCGTCTGCCGCTGGACCAGGTGTCGGTGGTGATCCACCGGCAGAGCATCGTCCACTCCCTGGTGGAGTACCGGGACGGGGCGGTCCTGGCCCAGCTGGGCACACCGGATATGCGCCTGCCCATTCGATATGCCATGACATACCCCGAACGGGTGGAAAGTCCGGCGGAGCCGCTGGACCTGCTGTCCTGCCCGCCCCTGACCTTCGCCCAGCCGGACCGGGATGCATTTCCATGTCTGCAGCTGGCAGAGGCGGCGGCGGCTCAGGGCGGCACCGCCTGCGCTGTTTTGAACGGCGCCAATGAGGAGGCGGTGGGCCTGTTCCTGGCGGGCAGGATCGGCTTCCACGACATTCCCCGCCTGGTGGCGGAGGCCCGGGCAGCTGTGCCGGCGGAGCAGGAACCGGCGCTGGAGGACATTCTGGCGGCGGATCAGGCGGCGCGGCAGGCGGTGCTGGACCGGGCCTGAAGCAAGTTTTTTGACGGGAGTTTTTGCATGACCATTGTGTATATCCTGGCGGCCATTCTGATTTTCGGCGTACTGATCGCCGTCCACGAGCTGGGCCACTTCCTGGCCGCCAAGCTCTGCGGCGTGCGGGTCAACGAGTTTTCCATCGGCATGGGGCCTCTGATCTGGCACAAGGAGACGGAGGAGACCCAGTATTCCCTCCGGTTGCTGCCCATCGGCGGCTTCTGCGCTATGGAGGGGGAGGATGAGGACTCTGGCGACGAGCGGTCTCTGGGCCGTCAGGGCTTCTGGAAAAAGGTGGTGATTTTTGCCGCCGGCTCCTTTATGAATTTCCTGGCGGGGTTCCTCATCATTCTGGCGGTGTATAGCGGTGCCCAGGGATTTCTGATCCCGGCGGCCGCCGGGACCGCGCCGGAGTTTGAGGAGCGGAACGGCCAGACTATCCAGGCCGGAGATATTTTTTATTCCGTCAATGGGGAGCGGGTGTACCTGTACAGCGACGTGTCCCTGCTGATGAGCCTGCACCAGGGCCAGCCCATGGATTTGGTGGTCCTGCGGGACGGCGAGAAGGTGGAGCTGAACGACGTCACATGGGGCACCTACACCGGCACGGAGGGGGAGACCTATCAGGGCTACGGCGTCTATATCGCAAGAGACCAGATTGAGGAGGCCAATCTCTGGACGATCCTGAAGACCAGCTGGCTGAACACCATCGACTTTGTGCGGATCGTGCGGCTGAGCCTGCAGATGCTGGTGACCGGTCAGGCGGGCATGGACGATCTCAGCGGCCCGGTGGGCATCGTCTCCACTATCACCCAGGTGGGCACCGCGTCGGAGACCATTGCCGCCGCGGTGGAGAACATCCTCTACTTCGGCGCCATGCTGGCGGTGAACCTGGCAGTGATGAACATGCTGCCCATCCCGGCTCTGGACGGCGGCAAGATCTTCTTCCTCATCATTGATGAGATCGCCATGAAGCTGTTCCGAAAGAAGATCCCGGAGAAGTATGAGATGGCGGTGAACACCGTGGGCTGTGTGGCCCTGATGGGCTTCATGCTGGTG
>ERZ1673749.1249-NODE-1249-length-18652-cov-5.396784_pt1 | contig 18652 bp, 25 predicted proteins | sample MGYA00580204_ERZ1673749 | MGnify/ENA primary metagenome ERZ1673749 (study PRJEB41218, sample SAMN15661745) | gut metagenome | host: Homo sapiens | place: Canada: London | collected 2015-08-20/2019-03-30 | study: EMG produced TPA metagenomics assembly of...
CGGTAGGTGGTCAGGTTCGGTTACGCCACGTCCCCTATCTCGTCGCCGTCGGCGCGGTGCGCCGGCCGCCGGTGAGCATGCCTGCGGTAAACGCGGCGTGCTCCGGGTCGTCGTAGAGCGCGGTGGCCGGCACCTTGCCCGGATTCGTGGCCAAAAACGCCGACATGGACTTCAACTGCCACGCCTGCGACAGGTGGTGCTCCGCGCCGACAGTCAGCACCTCCGACGACAAGTGGCTGGATTCGGGCCTGACCCGGTCGCTAAGTACGTCGTAGTCGTAGACGCGGCCGACGTAGTGGTCGGAGAACGAGTCGGCGACACCGTAGCCGTTGTTGCCGCCTGCAATGCGTGTCTGTTGCAGACCCTCGGCGCGCCCTCGCAGGAACGTGATTGACGCGGCGCGGTAGTCCTCGTTGGCGAACTCCATGAAGTGCATGGTTTCGTGCAGCGCGGTTTCCGGCTGGTCGTCCGGCGCAGTGATCTTGGCGTCCACGACCTCCTCGGTCCACCTGCTGCGCTTGACCATGAACCCCGCCCGCGCCGTGGTCTTGCCGACCGTGAGCGGAACGCCTTTCCTGCGCACAGAGTCTGCGGCCTCGACAAAGTCGTCCCGGTTGAGAAACGACCCGGCGCGGTCCAGCGTGTCGTTCATCTTCTTCGACAGTTTCGCCTTCGTGCTGCGCTCGATCTGGTCGGTGTACGCACCGCCGTAACGCGGGGCGACCGAGTCCATCTCCTCGCGCAGAATGTCGGCGCGCATGGTCGCCGCGTCGCGCTGCTTGGAAAGCACCTCGTCGGTGGTTGCGCGCGCCAACGGTGCCTCCGCACCGCGGCCGTTCTTGGACGCCGAGAGTCTGCGCGTGACGTCCTGGGCGATGATGTCGGACGCAATGACGGCCACCTCGATAACGTTGTCGAAGTCCTCGTCGGACCCGAACATGCGCTTCGAGCGGGCGAACTTGCGCTTGGTCCGCTTGACCTCCGCGTCAATCTCGCCCTCGTCGATGGCGCCGATGGACACCATGTCCTTGCGCAACTGTGCGGCGCTGACCGCGCTTAGCCTGCCGCCGAGGGGAACGCTCTGGGGGTTGGCGCCGATCACGTCCATAAGTTTCTTCGAGTTCTCCGGGTCGCCCTGGGACAAAATCTCGCCCGCCGACATCGACGACAGCGCCGTGCGGTCCTGCAACTGCTTGATCGCTTCGGCGGCATGTCCCCCACCGGATTCTTCCAGCGCGGTAGCAAACCGCAGGTCCGACGCCAGCGACACGCACGAGCCGAGTTCGGTGCTGACGCGCACGCGCTCGGGGCTGCGTCCGATACCGGAGACGCTGGTGAGTTCCTGGCCGAACTCCTGGGCACGCACGCGCGCCGCATGAGCAACCGCGTCTCGCTGGGCCGGGTTCAGTGTCTCGGCGAGGTGGTACGCGGGGGTCTTGCCTTGCTTGGCGAGTTCCGCGTTGTAGAGCAGCACGCCGGCCGGCGACTTTTCGTAGAGCACGTCGATGATGGCCTCGCGCGCTGTGGCCGCGTTCGGCTGCGCCGGGTCCACGTAGATCGGCGACGACGTGTCGTCCATGCGGGCGGACACCGCCGCGGCGAAGTCGTCGCGCGACAGTGATTCGCGGGACTCGGCGATGGCAGCGGTGCCAACGTGTCCGTTGTTGTCGGCCGTAAACCTGGACTCGGAGCGTTCCAAGTAGTTTTCCAACTGCTGTTCCACAGCCGGTTCTGTTTCGGGTTCTGTTACGGGTTCCGTTGCGGGTTCTGTTGCAGGTTCTGTTGCAGGTTCTGTTGCGGGTTCCGGCTCCGGTTCTGGTGCCGGTTCTGGTGCCGGTTCTGGTGCCGGTTCTGGTGCCGGTTTCGGCTCCGGCGCGGGTTCCGGGGCCGCGTCCTTTGCCGGCTTCGTCGGCTTCTTGCGCGGCTTCTTCTTCGGCGCCGCCGGCGCGTCCAGCGGCGACAGCCCCGACCAGCCAGCGTTGAGCGTGGTCACGGTGACCGGCTCGGATACCGGGTAGGGCGCGGGGGACGTGGCAGTCGCGGACGCCTCGACTCGCTGGGGTTTGCGGCCGCGGACTTCGGCGTAGTCGCGCTCTGCCCGGCGCGCAGCGCCCCGGTGGGATTCACCGGCTCGCTTTAACTCGCCCTGGTTGCAGTCGCAGCGGAGTTTGCCCGGTGGGATTCCCGGCGTACCGGCGGCGTAGCACATGGTTTGACCTCCTGAATTGTGACGGTGTGTTACACTGATTCTAGCACTTTCACGTCTGAAACACGTCCTGGCAGAGGAGAGAAAACATGGCGAACGAGCAGCGTAAGAAGCACATGCTCATGGCAACCGGCGACAACGGATCGGTGAGTTGGCAGCCGGCGTTCGACACACACGACCCAGACCACGCCGACCGCATTGTCGCTGGCGGATACATCTCCGGACCCTCGCAGCCCGCGGCGGTCGCGCGCGAGTTGCTGACGACCCTGCGCGCGACCGACGTGCGCGTCGGCTACGCTACGGTGTACCCGTTTCCTGTTGTGGGCCGCGCAAGCGACATCGTCCTCGACGTCAGCGACGACGGTGTGGTCACTCCGGTGCCACCGAAGATCGAAGTCCAGCCGAGCAAGGCCGACATCGTCGCTGCGTTGATCTACGCGGTGCAACTCGGTTCGTCCACGGTCGTGCTCAACGACAACGCGAATCGGGCAATGGCCGACTACCTCGCCGACACGGGTGTGCAAGACACCTCCGACACCGACGAAGACGACGGCGAATACGTCACCACCACGCTGTTCTAGAACTTCAAAGGAGCAACTATGACCGCGCCAACTCCGCCGACACCCCCGGTGTTTTCCACACCGCTGGCAACCCCGCCAGCGTCGCCGGCGCGCCCGCCGCAGCCGCCCGCGGCGCCGCCGGCTCCGTCGCAGCAGCCCGCGACCGATCAGGCTCCCGCGACGGCGGCTCTGGAACGCCACGCCATGCGGGGTATGCACGTGGAGATTCCGTTGCAGTCGCCGACACCTCCCGGTCACCCGGCGTGGGACGCGGTGCCGGAGGTTCGTCCTAAAGTGCCGCCGGTGGATTTGCCGGCCATCGACGTGCCGGAGGAGCAGACCTGGTGGCCGGACGTGCAGGCCATGATGTGCACGGGCACCGAGACGGTGCGGCGCGTGGTCGAGGAGTACGAAGCGCGACCCCCGCAGCGGATCGCGGTCGATATTGAGACGCACGGGCTGTCTGGCCCCGGCAAGTGGGAGATTACCTGTATCACCGCGGCGTTTCGGCTTGCCGAGGGCACGGTCTACAGCGTGTTGTTCGACCCGCTGCGAAACCCGGACGACCGCGCGCTGTGGGAGCGCGTGCGCGACCGCGCCACCACGATGGTGTTCCACAACGCGGCGTTCGATATTCCAATTCTCTACGCCCATCAGTTGATTCAGTTCTCCAACATTCGCAAGGTCGAGGACACCGTCCTGCTGTCGCGCCAACTCAACACGATCAGCCGCGGCGGCCGCAGCCTGGAAGACCTCTCCGGCAAGTACGGCATTGCCGACGACTCCAACGTGAAGATTCTCAACGCGTTCAAGGCCCAGAACCAGACGAAGGAAACCGGCTACGCCAACTCCGACATTCACGCGGCGTTCTACCGCCGCGGCGCGATGTCGGATACCGCGGCCACCCTGCGGCTGTGGGACGAACTCTACGTCGCTGTGGTCAACCTGCACGCCATCGGACAGCCCGGTGACGCGCCGAGCATGCTCACACTGCCCGAGGCCCACGAACTTGTCGCCAACGTCCAGCGCGCCGGCCAGGTGACGTTGCAGATGTCGGCGACGGGGTTGAACTGGGACGAAGACCACATGAACACCTGGCTGACCAACCAGGAACGCAAGGTCGCCGAGGCCACGAAGTTGATCGAGGACGCCGGCCTCGACCCCGGCAATGGTGCGCAACTGGTGAACAAACTCAACGACGAGGGACTGCTGCCGGCGGATTGGCCGCGTACCGACAAGGGCGCGCTGAAAGCCGACAAGAACGCCATGAAGATGTTGACCAAGCAGGACAACCCGCTGGCGAAGGCGCACACGGAGATTGCCGAGTACGGCAAAATCTGGAACTACATGACCTCCACCAGGGACACCGCCAAGGCCACGGGTCGTGTGCACGCGGGTATCGAGATTCTGGGTGCGCACGCCACCGGACGCATGTGCCTGCCGATGGACACCGCTGTGCTCACGAAGCGCGGCGTACTGCCGATTCACGAAGTCAAGGCCGGGGACTTGACGCCCGACGCAGCGGGGCGGTGGACACCGATTAGCGCGGTGCACATCTTCGACGATGCCGACGTTTATGAGTACCCGACGAACTGGCGTGGCCGGACACTTGTGGCAACCCCGGAGCACCGATGGGTGCAGCGCACCCGCACTGGCACCGTGGTCGCACCGCTGTACACCGGCACCGCAACGGTGGTCACCACCCCGGACCCCGAGCGGGTTCGCTCGGCGCACTTGACCGAGGACTTTCCCGACCCTGCCAGCCTGACCAAGGACGAACTGCACGCAGCACTGCTCGGCTGGGCCGTGTCCACCCGTCCCACGGTGCAGCACCGCGAACACGAAACCACCATGACCATCGGAAACGCCGGCGGGATCGGCAAGTACCTCGCGGAGATGGCCGACCTGCTCTACGACGGCGCTGTCAGCGTCACCTACGACGAAGTCTCGGCCACGCTAACCGCCGGCGAGGGCGCGCCAAACCGCTTCAAAGTGCTGGTGGCAGCGTGTCTGGTCGACACGGACGACACCTACCCGGAGCGCACCGTGGCGTCGTTCGATGGGTCGTGCTCGCAGATGTTCTTGCAGTCGGTCGTGCTCGGCGGCATTGTGGACGACCCTGACGGTGTGCACGTAATGGTGTCCGCGCCGTGGGCGCGCGCTGTGGCGATGGCAGCGCACCGCGCCGGCATGGCCGCGGTGGTTGGCCGCGCCGACAACCGCGCGTGGGCGACGGTGTCGCTGCTCGAATCCGGCGACGTGGAAGTCTACGCAGACGCGGCACGTCGTCTCGACAACCAGCGCGTCTACTGCGTGACCACCTCGTCGGGCACGTTCACCTACTTCGACGGCACCATGTTCTCGGTGACCGGCAACTCGGTGAACAACCCACCGTTGCAGCAGTTCTCCGAAGACGCACGGCCTGTGATCGCAGCCGACGGCGACGACGACCTGTGGTCGGTTGACTGGTCGTCGATTGAGCCGGTGATCTTGTCCAACATGGCCGGCGACACCGACTTCATCACCCCGTTCAACAACGGCGGCGACCTGTATATCCCGCTGGCTCGGCGTGCCGGCCTAATCCCGGCCAATGTCTCCGACGACGACGCGGCAAGCCACCCAGGGCGAAAGAAGGCGAAGCAGATGTTGCTCGCGTCGATGTACGGCCAGGGCATGCGCTCGTTGTCGGAAAGCATGGGTATCTCGGTGGACGAGGCGTACCAGATTCAGGCGGGACTACGTCGCGCCATGCACGTGACGTGGTCGTTCATGGACCAAGTCACCGCGAACACGAAGCGCAGCGGATTCTCGTGGACGATCTGGGGCCGCATGATGGACGAACGCCTCCCCGACGAAATTAAGACGCACGTGGCTGTGAACCACTTTTGCCAGGGCAGTGCAGCCGACGTGCTCATGGACACTGTGCTTCGACTCGACGACGCCGGGGTGGGACACAGAATGAAAATGCTCATTCACGACGAGGTCGTGTGCGGCAAGAAGGACGTCGATCTGGTGAAGCACGTGATGTCAACGCCACCGAAGGCGCTGGCAGAGCGGGCGAAAATCACGCCTATCCTGCGTGTGGACGCCCAAGAGATGGGCCAGCACTGGCTGAAGGTTTAGCCCAGGTACTGCATGCCGTCGTGGTCAACGACCGGGGCCAGCAGCGCGAAGTCCGTCAGGAAGTCGTGGGTCTGTCCACCCGTCGTCGGCGACGACGACAGCACACCGATCACGGCAATCTCGCGTCGTTCCTTGTTGGTGTAGGTGTAGAGCAGCGATCCGGAGTCGCCGCCGAGCGAGAAGATGTGTACGCGCACCTCGGAATCGTTCGACGCAACGACCGGGCCGCAGGACTCCTGCGAGCGGTATCCGAGTTTGCACACGTCCATGCCAGGCGTGATCTGGTCGGGCGTGAGCATGTCCACAACAGTCAACTCGGTGGCCACGCGCGTGTCTAACGTCGCGGCGACGTCCTGATTGACCATGACCAGCGCCACGTCGGTAGCGAACGGGTAGACATCGCTGGCGCCGGGCTTGCCCATCGACTGCCACTGGTCCACCTTGCCGAAGGGACGAACATTCGGCTCGTTTGCCAACTTGTAGTAGACGTCGGTGAAGCCGCCCTGGACACAGTGACCGGCGGTGACACCGTAGACGGTGTTGGCCTTGCGGACGTAGCCGGCGAGCGTACACTTGCGCGACTTCCCGGTGTCCGGGTTCGCCATGAGGATCGTCATGGCCGCGGTCGGCACCGGCCATGCGAGCCAGTTGTTGTTCGGGTACTCGTCGTAGTTGTAGACACCGTACGACTTCATCATCTTGTCGCGCTGCTCGATGTATCCGAGTTCCCATTGGTGCAGCAGCACGCCGCGCTCGGTGGCAACCGCGGCCACCTCGGCGGAGGAGGGCTGCTTCGCAGACGAATCGGAGTAGGAGTCGTAGACGTCGGGCACCTCGCGTGCGCTGGTCTTGCGCGGGATACCGGCGTACGGGTCGTTGTTATCGACCGGGGTGGCGTCGGCGGCGAGGTCGTCGGTGGGTTCGGCGACATCGTTGTCCCACACGTTCGTAATCGTGGTCGCACCGGAGTTGCCCGGAGAGATGGCCTCGTTGACCTTCGTGGACGCGACCTCGCTGTAGGCGACGACGCCGGCGACGATGGCGATAACTCCTAAAATCAGCGCAACCGTTCGATTGCGTTTCGTGTGCGTTGGGTCCGTGGTGTGTGCGGTAGTCATGTCTGTGTCCTTTACTTTGATTGTGTAATTGGTTCACAGTCTAGTCCACCGCCTTGACCAGTCAAGGTCCGGCACCTAGCACACGGTCCAGATACGGCCGAAAACCAGCCGAACAGACACACGAAAACACCCCTGCCGAAGCAGGGGTGTTGGACAAAACCGCAGGTTAAATGAGTTCCATTTCGTCAAAATCGTCGTCGATTTCGATTGCCGGGGACGTGCCACCAGCACTCACGGAACCCGTGCCAGACGGCTTGATTTTCTCGCCGGTAGCACCGAGCGCCTTGTCGTGGATTTCCTGCGCCGCGGCTTGGATCGCGTCGTCGTTCATGGAGCCGTCCGCGTTCATAATCGCCTTGGACTTCTCGGACAGCGAGTTCAGTTCCGCCATCTGCTCCCTGACCCACTCGTACTCCGGCACGTACGCCTCCGGGGCCGGCAGTTCGACACCGTCGGGGTGGGTGAACAGGTACTTGCGGTCGCGGGCGAACTCGTCGTTGAGTTTCTTGGCGTAGGACTCCAACTCGCTGCGGGTGACGTTGTGGAAGAACGCGCCGATGTAGGCGTAGTTGTAGGACTGCGGGTTGCCGTCCGGGTCGTTCTGGTTGGCGATCACCAGACGCACCGGGGACACCTGCGGGTCGAGCGCGAGCAGGTCGGTGATCTTCTTTTTGAGCGTGTCGGCGATCTTCTTCGCGCGCTCAATGCCGTCGTAGGTTTCCAGCATGTAGAGCGACAGGGCGTGCTCGACAATGACGGGGTAGCGCGTGGAACGCTTCTCCTGCGGCTGTGTTGGGGTAGTCACGTGAAAACTCCTCGTGGGTCTGTTGTTGTGGCCGCAGGTTAGTCTACAGCCAACCCCGAGTGACACGTCCCGTGGTGGTAGGGTTGGCTGTCGTAACCAGCACGATTGCGAGAGGGACGAACCATAATGAAGAAGTTGAACTGGCGTGCGATTGTCGCAGGCACCGTCATTGTCACGCTGTGCGATGTGGCGTACACCTACTACACCATCGCCAAGGACATGGAGGATCGCGCGAAGTTCCACGAAAACCGCGCGGACAAGCGAGACAAGCACTACATGGCGGTGACGGACAAGTACAACGGGCTTATGCGCCGTTACGAGGCCACCGCCCGCGAGCGCGACACGGCAGTGGCGGAGTTGGAGCGGCTGCGCGCCGAGGTCAACGGCACGGACGTGTTGCGCGCGCGGATCGTCTCGATTGTCACCGAGGCGGGCGAGGAGGGGGTCACGCGCGGGCCGATTATGGCGAAGTTGTCGCGGCCACAGCGTGAGCACGCCGGTGCGATGTTGCAGTCGCTGGTGGCCGAGGGCGCGCTGGTGGAGCAGCCGACGGAGCACAGCACCCGCTACGTGGCGGTGGCGAAGCAGTAGGCGCGGTGCGACGCTGCGGAGCAGGGTACAGGGAGCGCAGCGGGTCGCGGCCACCACAGCAGAGCCAGACAGAGTAGAGGGACACGGAATTACCTGATGAAGCAGACTAATGACACCGCCACCACGCGGATTAATCGTGAGCCGTTGACGCGGATTGAGGACGTGCGGTTTTCGCTTGCGACGTGGCTCATGCGCGTCGCAGTGTACGTCGTGGCACCGGCGAAGAAACGGGGGAATCTGGACCTGCTGTTCGCGCTCGGGGCCGAAGCGTATGCGGCCGAGCGCGAGCGACAGAAACAGGACGTACCCGGCGTTCGGTTTACCCCGCGGCCGGCACAGGACTTGCACCGGGAGCGCGAGCGAGCCGACGACAAGGACGGTGCGTAGGTGCAGTACGGATACCAGAGGCGCGTCACGCACGAGATGATTGCCCGCTCGCGCGCCCGGACCCACGCGGCAATGGCCGGCGATTTCAGCGGCGAGGTGGACGGGTACGACCCGATGATCGCCGCGGCCCGCGCGATGGACCGGGCGGAGCAGGCAGCGGCTGACGCCATCGACGAGAACGAACGGTGCCTGCGCGCGTTGAGGGCCGTGCAGTGATCGCTGACATCATCGCCGCCATCGTGGAAGAAGCACTGGATTGGTGGCTGGACCGGCGCGACGAGAAGCGACGGGCCAAGAACGAGAAGAACGAGAAGAAGGGCGAGGGAAGTAGTGAAGATCGTTGACCTGTTCTGCGGCGCGGGTGGCATGTCCCTTGGGTTCTCCCGCGCCGGCTTCGAGGTGGTGCACGCCTTCGACAACTGGCAGCACGCCGTGGACACGTCCGCCGCGAACATGGACCACCCGGTGTCGCTGCTCGACCTGGCCGATGTGGCGGCGACGGAGTCGTCGCTGACGCCGCTGTTCGACGTGAACGAGCAGGTTCGTCCTGGTCTGATTGGTGGCCCGCCGTGCCAGGACTTTTCATCTGCCGGCAAGCGGGTCGAGGCCGACCGCGCCGACCTCACCGAAAAGTTCTCGGGCTACGTGCGCGTCATGCAGCCGTCGTTTGTGGTGATGGAAAACGTGGCGCGCGCCCAGCATGCGGGCGTGTACCAGCGGGCGCTGAACACCATGCGTGCGTCCGGCTACGCGGTGGACACCATCGTGATTAACGCTGCGGTGGTCGGCGTGCCGCAGGCGCGAAAGCGGCTGTTCGCCATCGGCACCAGGGACGAACTAGACACCGCTGCGGTCATGGACCGACTGCGCGCGGGACTGGCGGAGACACACATGACCATGCGTGACTACTTCGGCGACTCGCTTGGCACCGAGCACTACTACCGTCACCCGCGCTCGTACGCGCGCCGCGGGGTGTTCTCCATCGACGAGCCGTCGCCGACGGTGCGCGGGGTGAACCGGCCGATTCCACCGGGCTACCGGCCACACCCCGGCGACAGCGCGCCGATTGACCAGGCGCGCCCGCTGACCACCGCAGAGCGCGCGGCGGTGCAGACGTTCCCGGCCGACTACGAGTTCTGCGGCCCGGCCACAGCGCGCGAGCAGATGATCGGCAACGCGGTGCCGCCGCGACTTGCCGAGTACGTGGCGGCCGCTGTGGCCGACGTGCTGGACGGCGAGTAGTCGGCTAGTACCAGCAGCCCGAGCAGTCGTCGCAGACGCAGGCGGAGGGCGTCAAACTCGGCATGGTGTCTTGGCACTCGCAGCCGACATGGTCGGCAACGTCGGCGAGGACGCCGGCAAGTTCACGCACCGAGTCTGACTCGTGCTCCGGCGTGGTGACGTTGAGGTCTACCTGCCGCGGCGTGGTACCGGCGGCGTCGTCGTTGCAGGTCGCTACGGCAATGAGGTTGGTGTCCCCACCGCCGGCGATGTCGTAGACGGTGAGGTGCGCACCGCCGTGCAGCGCGACGGTGGCGTAGACCTCGTCGGTGTTGTACTCGTCGGTGCGGACGAACCGCACGCGCTCCACGTCGGCGGCCACGGCACCGTGCACCGATACCTCGCGCGCAACGCGGTGGGCAAGAGACTCGGGGTTGAACATGGCTACCTCCTGGCCGCTGTTGCTTCGCTGCGCGCTATTGCGCAGCCGATCATCGTCGCAATGCACCGCACAGCGCGGTAGCAGTCGTCGGCGAAGTCGGCGTCGTCGGCGAAGTATGCGCACCTACCGTTCGTATCCATGACCTCGGCGACGACGTTGACCCGCCCGGTGCCGATGGAGTCGTAGACTTCCACGGACACCCCGTTTTTCAGGCTTACTGTCGCCGACGCGTTGTCGCCGTCAGGGTCTGGGTCGGCTGCGGTGTAGTCCGCGAAGTCCAGCATGTCGTCGAACTCGTGCGCGAGGGCGCGTCCAATGGTATGGGCGTGGCTGTCAATATCGAAGTCGGACATGGTTTCGTTACCTCCTGGTCGTGGTTTTATTCAGCGTCGTCGTAGTCGTCGTAGTCGTCGTAATCGTCGTCGAACTCGATGTCGTCGGTTCCGGTATCGAGGGCGGCAAGGGCCATCTCGGTCAGCACGCGGGCTGCGGCCGCGCAGGTGGCGTCGTCGTAGGCGGGCAGCACCGCGTGATACCACGCGGGCGCGCCGAAGTTGGACATCGTCACGCTGATGTGGGCGAGGCCGTTAAAGTCCCGGTCGTCGATTCCGACCCTCGTGCCGTCGTCGAGCGTGTAGCCGGCGTAGCACTTAGATCCGAAGTCGGAGCGGTATGCGGCGGTGCGAACGTGCTGTCCGATGTCGGCGTTGTCGTCGAAGACCAGGTACGCAACCTGGTGTGCTGCGGAAGTGTCAGTGAACATGGCTCCGAGCATACACCGTTGTGTGACTCTGGTTCACAGTTGGGCCGGTGCAGCAGGTAGCACGTCCCCAACGGTGTGCGTGCCGGGCCGGAACCGCCACCGCGACAGGCGCGCGGGCCACGGCAGGCCCGCGTGATCGGGCAGGTCCGCGTGATCGGGCAGGTGCAGCAGTCGCGGCGTGGGCATGCGAGCGGACCTGGGGAGGAGGCGGCGCAAGTACAGCCGGTGCCGCCGACTCCACAGCCAACCCTGCACAGGCCCGCGCGCATGACCAGGCCGCGGCAGCGGCACCGGCGCCGTCCGCGACCACCCCGACTGGCACCGGCTGTGGCTCGCGTGCCGGCCGCGCTGTATGCACGCGACGTATATACAGCACCTGTGCCAGCCACCGCAGCCGTCGCCGCCGCGTCGGCACAGTACGATTCCAGCCATGACCCAGGATCACACCTACGACGCTGGCCCGCGCGACCACTACCGCCGCGCCGTCGCCCTGCTCGCCGCCGCCCTCGCTGCCGCCGTCGTCGCCGGCGCCGCCGTGGCCCTGACATGGGGCCGGCCGCAGTTGCCGCTTGCCATGATCGCCGTGGTCTACGCGCTGTTCACCGGACTTGTCGCCATCGAGCGAGCCGCGGACCACCTCGCCGCAGCCCGGCCATAAGTACAGGGACGTGCCGTGTGCTGGTGCCGGTTTCTGCTGCGGCCGGCACTAGACTCGTGCCTATGACTTCCGCACAATTCCCCGCACCGGCCGACCCCTGCGCCGGCGTCTCGCGCGAGTTCGGCTTGGACTACGCGCACGCGCTGCACCGTTTCCCCACGCCATACGTGGAGGAGTCGTGGACTGACGGCAACGGCAACCGCCTGACCGTGACCACTAGCACCGACTACGACGCGGTCTTCGACGATTACGACGACGAGGACGAAGATTGCCCAACCGCCGACGTCGAGTGCGCGGACGAACAGACACCGGCGTGGGTAGGCAGCGTGCTGCACGTGCTGGGCATTGCGGAGGTGGCGTAGATGGCAACCGCAATCACTCCGCGTGAGCGGATCACCGAGTCGCTGCGTCGCCGCGGCACCGCCAGCGCGCAGCGCGTTGCCCGCGATACCTCGTACACGATGTACTTGGTTGTCGCGGAACTCACCGGGTTGGTGAAGTCCGGCGACGCGGTACGACACGCCGACGGCACGTTTGCACTTGCGGGCGACCGCACCACCCTGTAATGTGAACCTTGTTCACAAACCACCGAGATGGAGGACACCATGACCCCCGAGAAGTACCTGGACGACGTGCTCACCTACGCGCTGGACAAGGCGGGCACCATCGTCGCCGATCAGACCGACTACAGCGTGCGCGCCAACCTCGACCGCGTCGCCGTCTCCGAGTTCAACATCGAAAACTCCACCGCACGCGCGCAGATCACCTGGCGCATGATTCCTGTGGCCGAGCCGACCAAGGCGTTCGACATTCCGACCGCGCTGCGGTTTGAGGTGGACACCGACATCGAGGGTCTGGCCGTACGGGTCACCGACATGCGCGTGACCGCACGCGGCGGCTGCGAGATTGAGATTGCCGGTGTTGGCACCGTCGTCTCCGGCGAGGACTACACCGACATCGAGTCCGCCGGCCACGCCATCGACCTGGTCAACTACGTCAACCACCAGGTCGCCATTGCCGAGAACCTGTGGGAGCAGGCCAGCGTCATGGCAAACTTCTAAGACGAACGCGCCAACCGGCTCGCGCGCCGCGTACCGTACCTCACGGGCCGCGCCGCGCGAGCCGGCCACAGCACACGATCAGGAGGCACGCCCATGAGCCGTGACTACCGCGACCAGCGCGGAGGGCACAAGCGCAAGTTCCCGCGCAGCGAGGAAAGCCGTGCCGAGTTCACGCGCCGGACCCGGCGTGCGGGCCGTACCAAGGCAAAGCAGGCGCTGCGAAACGGGTGCGAACCTGACCCCATGTACGCCGTTGAGCGCGAACACTACGACTAGGAGGACGAACCATGAGCCGTGACTACCGCGACCAGCGCGGAGGGCACCGCGGCGGCTACTACATCTCGAACGAGTCGCACGCCGAGTTCGCACGCCAGTGCCGCCGCTCGGCACGCGCCAAGGCAAAGCAGGCGCTGCGACGCGGCCGCGAGCCGGAGCCGTCGTACCCCGTCGAGCGCGAATACTATGACTAACAACTACTGAAAGGACGAACCGACAATGCTCGGTATCTTCAACCTCATTCTCGCCGTGGCGCTGATCGCCGCCGGCGTTTACACCCTTGCCCGGCCTGCCGCGGCCATGCGTTCCGTCGGCATGACCCGGCGCAAGCGCGTGCGCAATGCAGACACCGGCGAGTACGAATACAAAGACACCACCACCGACGCGGACAAGTCCATTGCCCGCACCACCGGCGCGGTGATTGCCCTGGTGGGCCTGACCATCATCACGATGGCTATGACCGTGGTGGTGCCCGCGCGCACCGTCGGCGTGGTCACTGCGTTCGGCAAGCCTACCGGCACGCTGTCCAACGGCCTGCACGTCGTCAAACCGTGGGAACAGGTCGAGAAGATGGACGCGTCGCTGCAAACCAACCGCTACACCGGCGACAATTCCATCGGTGTTCGTCTCGCCAACCAGTCCGAAGCCCGTGCAGACGCATCAATTCAGTGGCAGTTGCGCGAGGAGGACGCCGAGCAGATGTACCTCGACTACCGCGAGTTCGAGCGTATCCAGCACGACCTGGTGGACCGCGAGTTCCGCGCCAGCGTCAACGCTGTCCTGGCTCGCTACAACCCGCTAGACGCGGACGCTATTGCCGAGGGCGGTATCGACTTGAATGGGTACGCCGAGGACATCAAGGACGACATGCAAGAGCGCATGGGTGACGCCGTCGAGGTCCGCAGCGTGGCGCTGCCGATCATCAACTACGACGAGGAAACCCAGCGCAAGATCGACCAACTCCAAACCGAAGTTGCCAACACCCGCGCCGCGGAGCAGTCGAAGAACACGGCCCGCGAGATTGCCGAGGCGAACGAGATTCTGCGCAAGTCGCTGTCGCCGGAGGTGCTGTCGCAGCGGTGTATCGAAGCCGCCGAGAAGGTGGGTGCCGCACCCGTGGGCTGCATTGACGGTGCTGGCGCTACGCCGCTGGTGGACATGCGGAAGAACTAGGGCAACAGCACAAACCCCGCCCCGGCTCAATCCGGTGGCGGGGACCACCGGAACCCGCCCAGACAAAGGAAACAATCATGGACACATCGCCCGTATCAGCGTCGGTGCTCGTCGGCAGCATTTTCATCACCGCCATTGCTATTCGCGGATTGCTCGCACCCATCTCCGACCGGACCACCAAAGGGGCACCCGAGGGCTACACGAAGGGAGACAGAAGCGGTCTGTACGCGGCGGCCGTCGCTGTGGCCGTCATTGCCCCGTTTTCTTATTGGATCGCGCCCAAACTCGCGGCGATCCAGGCGGAGAATGATGTGCTCCCAGACGCTGCGTGGACAGTGTTCGCGTATGTCCTGGTCGCCGTGTCAGTGCTGAACGTCGTCCGTGGCCTCAACGTCAAGTACATGTCGGACGACCCGCTTACGTACCCCGGCGTCAACGACGGTGCCAAGACCGCCAGGTCTGTCGTCCACACCGCCGTGGGCGCGCTCGCCGGTTGCCTTGCGGCCGCGATGATCGTCGCCTAGTTCGCCAGCCCAGGAGACGCGCACAGCGCGCAACTAAACCCCGCCACTGGATCGCTCCGGTGGCGGGGTGTTGCTGTGTCCGCGGCCGGCGGTTACTGCCACTGCTCGCCGGGCGCGAGCACCAGGCGCGAGGTGTAGTGCTCGCTATCCGACGACGCTGCGGCGCGATCCTCTGCGCGCTCTGCCTTTGCGCGGTCGAGCGTGTTCAACTCGATTCGGTCGATGATGTCGCCGGTGCGGGTGTCGGTGATTTCGATGTGTGCCATGTCGGTGTCCTTGTCTCTCGGGAAGTCGTTGGGTCCAACGATACGGCCGCGACGGGGCTGTGCAAAGCCAATCAGGTGACACGTCCCCGTCAGACACAAGAGAGTTCCGCTGTGTCCGCGGCCGGCGCGTGCGTTCCGAAACCGCACGCTCGCGCGCCGCAACGCGACCGCTCGCGGGCCAAACCGGAGCGCACGTGCCGGCCGCGTCACTGTATGGGTCAGTGTCGTCACTGCATGAAGTGAGCGCGTCACTGTAGAAACTGACGCGAAAACCGGCCGTCACTGTGTGCAGTGACGGACTCACTGTGGAAAGTGAGGGAACCTAGACGAAAGTGAGCAGCATGGCGGTGGTGACGCCGAACCCGGTGAGCATGCTCGTCCACGCCAACGCCGCTGTGACTCGGTCGCTGGCGCAGCGCATGGGGATAAGCCGGGCCGCGGTCGCGCACAGGACGGCAGCGGCGGCGAGCGCGACGAACCCGGCGCATGCGGCCAGCACCGCCCACACAGCCGCGCCGCGGGGCACGCCGAACACGTCGTTGAGCAGCCACGCCAAGGACGCGACGGTGAACATGATGATGTTGGCCACGGTGAACGCGGCCACGGTGTTGCGCACGCCGTGGCCCCGGTCGATGATTACCGCGGCCGTGCCGGTGATGGCGAACAGCAGCGCGCCGATGGACCAGGCGATACCGGCGGCGTCGGTGGTGGCGAAGGCGCGCAGGTAGTCGAGCATGGCGGTGTCCTTGGGTGGTGCGGTGGTTTATGTGGCACGTCCCTCGTGCCCTCGGGGTCTGCGTCAAGACTAGCGCATGCCGGCGCGGTGGCCGGCGGCACGCCCTACGGTCAAATTGTGAACTAAGTTCACAATCGTGGTACAGTGGCGCCAACGCCAACAAGGAAGGACACCACCATGACCGACTACAACTCCAACCACGCAGCCCAGCGGATCATCAATGCCATCGCCGGCCGCCCGGACCTCGCGTCCGGGATCAAGGAAGTTGCCTACGCCTACGACGAGTCCGACCCGGTCGGCCCACGCGGCGTGCTCGAACTCAACAACGGCGCGTGCGTGATCGCCATATCCGGCGTCGATAACCACAACGACGTGCTGGTGAGCATGGTGCCGTTCCGCGGCCAGGGCGCAAGCGACGTGGCCCGCGACCTGCGCCACGATGTTAGCGTCGGCGACGAGGTGGAGTTCACCGCGTTCGTCGCGGCCGAGTTCATCGAACTTGCGGCACACGTGAACGAAACGTACGCCGCCTAACCCGTACGGTGCGCGGGCGGTGCAGGGACCGCAGCCGTAGCCCCGACATGCGTTGCCGCACGGATACGGCCTGCGCGCATGCCGGTGCCACAGTCGCAGCCCCGCCCCGGCGCGCACACCGGCTGCTGCCTGGTACACCGGCGCGGTACGGCTCCGGCGCGGAGTCACCGACGTGTGCGGACTCGCAGGCCGTACCGTGCGGCCGCGTCGTCACACGCCGGTGGACCCGTGGCCGGCGCTGCCGCGCTCGGTGTCGGTGAGTTCGTCCACCACGGCAAAGCCTGGCAGTTCGACGCGCTGGACCACAAGTTGCGCGATCCGCATGCCGCGGGTCACGGTAAACGTCTCCGCTCCGGCGTTGAACAGATTCACCTTCACCTCGCCGGTGTAGCCGTAGTCGATGGTCCCCGGAGCGTTCAATACCGTCACGCCGTGCTTGTGGGCCAGTCCCGAGCGCGGGTGGACAAGGCCGACGTAGAAATAGGGCACGGCCACGGCAATGCCGGTGCCGACCAGTGCCCGCTCGCCCGGCGCGATCACCACGTCCTCGTCGGCGATTAGATCGGCGCCGGCGTCGCCGTCGTGCGCGCGCTGCGGCGGCTGCGCGGTGTCGGTGAGCAGTTGCACGGGAATCGGCGGGATACTCATGCCGCCAACCATAGCAGGGGGGACGTTCTGTTTTCGGGTTGTGTCCCGATCAGTGGGTGGGGTATCGTTGTGGCTGCAAGTTAGACGAAAACTCTAAAACCAGCAGGTCGTGAACTCTTTCCCCGCGTATGCGGGGTTGAACCGGCGCGCTGGTATCTCGACCGCGCCATTGCGTAATTTTCCCCGCGTATGCGGGGTTGAACCGGCGCGCTGGTATCTCGACCGCGCCATCGCCTACCTGGAAAAGCACGGCGACGGCAGCGACGACAACTAAGGGACGAACCGCATGTTCACCACACCGCGGCCGCTCGACCCGCTCACCGCGTTCACTGGGCCGCTGGACAAAACCACAGCCCGCGTGCTCGGGCTGGTCGAGTGTTTCCGCACCGGCATGATCTGGTGTGAAAAGCAGGGCTACGTGGACACCCTCGTCGGTGACTTGCTCGCCGCGTATAGCGTGGCCGCGATCCACGACCGCAAGCGGCTGGTGGCCCGTGTACGCCGTGTCCGCTACCCGCTGCGCGTGCCGTTTCCCGCGTGCTCGTGGCTAGAGGCCGTCTACACCGTGATTATCGACGACCTGCGGCGCTGCACATCGTCGGTGGTCACTAGAGACTTGGAACGGCTTGCACACCTCACGGTGAAGGGAGCGGTCGCGGACCCCGACGACCCAATGGTGGCCTACTACCGCGACATCGCCGGGAAAAACAGTTTCCGGCCGTTGTTTAAGGTTCGTCCCGACGACATCGGCAGATGGCTGCTGAACGAGCGCGACCTGGCTGTGCGCGCGGAGGTCTTAATCCCCGCAATCCGTGTCGCCGTGGCCGAACACACCGCACGCGAGTACCCCATGCTGTTCCGACGCGGCAAGGACCTGCACTTCGACATGCTCTACACCGACTACGTCGCCGCGGGCGGCCAGTTCGAGGTCGAGTCGTTCAACCGCTACGTCGAAGACGACCCGGACGAGGCGATGGTCTACGTCGTGGCGTCCACATTCGGAATCGACCCGGACCACGCGGATCACCTGCTGCTGCCGGTGGAATCCATCACCGTGCACACCGACCCGGGCGAAACCCCGCCGTGGTGCACGCCGACGACACTGCGGCCCGACGCGGTGCTCGATCCCGAGGGCGCGCAGACCTTGCTGTGGCGCGTGGCCGAACTCACCGGGAAGTTTTTGAAGTAGGGACGTGACGGCACTCATGGCTGGCGGAAGTGCCAACATCATCACCGCGAGCACGCACAACACTCATCATCTAGAGGAGACACAGATGGCAGATGTAGTCCAGATCGTCCTGAACGACCCGGAGCCAGATCAGGAGAAGTCGCGTGCCAGCGAGCGCAGGGAAAATGGTTTGAGGGCACTGGCTTGGTTCGTCGCTGTGTCCGTTCTGGTTGCGGTTACAGCGTTGTTCATCATCTCCGCGACGGACAACGGGACCGTCACAGCGCACAGAATGGTTTTGGACGTGCTAGCCGGCATAAGCGGAATAGGGTCGCTGTTGGCATGGCTGTACTTCACGATGTATTTAGAGATTTACGTCGATTTACTGGGGC
>ERZ1673749.1250-NODE-1250-length-18637-cov-10.178937_pt1 | contig 18637 bp, 10 predicted proteins | sample MGYA00580204_ERZ1673749 | MGnify/ENA primary metagenome ERZ1673749 (study PRJEB41218, sample SAMN15661745) | gut metagenome | host: Homo sapiens | place: Canada: London | collected 2015-08-20/2019-03-30 | study: EMG produced TPA metagenomics assembly of...
GCATTACCCGCAAGAACGAGCCGGTCGCAGAGCTCCTCGGCCGCTTCGAGGCCGCCACGACGCAGGCGCTTCTCGACGCCGACGTCACCCCCACCGACCGCTTCGCCCGCTTGGCCGACGCCACCAGTGTTGACGACTACCTGCGCGCCGCCCCCACCCTGTTCTGGCACGGGCATCTCATGGACAACCCGGCCTACACCATGGACGCGTCGAGCTTCGAGATCGTGCACGACTTCTACGGCTCCGAGGACGGAGCCGGCGAAGATGGTCTCGCCATCCGCATCCACACCGACTCCTACTGGGACGACCTGCCGGAGAATCAGCGCCCCTTCTACGTGCGCGAAGTGACCATCCCGATCACCCTGCCCGAGGGCGTGCACACCGGCGCCTCCCCGGTTGTCGACGACGCGCGCCTGCCGAAGGCCGTGTTCGACCTGCTCGCGGGCCTGGCCGGCGTGGGCTCGGTGTCCGAGGCCGGCGACGAGATCACCGAACTGCCGTCGATTATCGCAGGCTCTGCGGATACGGCGCACCCCTTCGGTGTGGCGCGCACCAGCTTCCACTTCCCCGCCTCCCTGTTGCAGGCGCACACCGCGGTCACCGGTGCCGCCCTGGGCACCGATGTGCCCGACGGCACGCCGGACGCGCTGGTCGGACCGTGCTGGCCGGCGATCTACACCGCGCTCGGTTCGGCCACGCTTGCAGATGGCTACCCGGTCATCGAGGGCCTGCTCAACGCCGTCCACCTCGACCACGTCATCGCGCTTGAACCCGGCGCGGACCTGCACTCGCTTGCCGACGGCCGCGAGCTTGCCGTCACCTCCTGGTGCAGCGGCATCGAGGAATCGGTCTCCGGGCGCATCGTCACGGTTGAGCTGCGCATCGAAGACCGTGAGGGCACCGTCGTGAAGCAAATGCACCGTTTCGCTATCCGCGGCCGGGCGACCACCTCTACCCCGCCGAGTGCCGCACCCGAGTTCGGCGGCGTCGAGGCCGCAATCGAGGCGACCCCGCGCTCCTTTGTCGACCGCGCAACAGTGACGGCCCCCGCCGACATGACGCCTTTCGCCCTGGTCTCTGGCGACTACAACCCGATCCACTCCTCCTACAACGCCTCCGGGCTCGTGGGCTTAAGCGCACCACTGGTGCACGGCATGTGGCTGTCTGCCACCGCGCAGCACCTCGCCGGGCGCCACGGGCGCGTGACCGGCTGGACCTACTCCATGTACGGCATGGTGCAGCTGAACGACGAGGTGGAGCTGACCGTCGAGCGAGTCGGCCGCGCCGGCATCCAGCCCGCGCTCGAGGTGACCTGCCGGATCGGCGGCGAGGTCGTCTCCCGCGGCCAGGCGCTGCTCGCGCAGCCGGCCACCGCCTACCTCTACCCGGGCCAGGGCATCCAGTCCGAGGGCATGGGCGCCGGCGACCGCGCGGCCAGCCCGGCTGCCCGCGAGATCTGGCGTCGCGCCGACGCGCACACCCGCGAGAACCTGGGCTTTTCCATCCACCGCATCGTGGATGCCAACCCGACCGAGCTCACCGTGCGCGGCGAGGTGTTCAAGCACCCCGACGGCGTGCTGCACCTGACGCAGTTCACGCAGGTCGCCCTCGCCGTGGTGGCCTACGCGCAGACTACGCGGCTTCGCGACGCGAACGCGCTGGCCACCGACGCGATGTACGCGGGCCACTCGCTGGGCGAGTACACTGCGCTCGCCTCGCTAGGCAACATCTTCGACCTGGAATCCGTCATCGACGTGGTCTACTCCCGCGGCTCTTCCATGGGCTCGCTGGTCCCGCGCGATGCGGACGGTAACTCCGACTACGGCATGGGTGCGCTGCGCCCCAACATGATCGGGGTGTCCGACGCTGAGGTCGCCGACTACGTCGCCAAGGTCTCGGACGACACCGGCGAGTTCCTGGAGATTGTCAACTACAACATCAAGGGCCAGCAGTACTCCGTCGCCGGCACGAAGCGCGGCCTTAAAGTCCTGGCCGAACGCGCAAATGCCGTGCGCGAGCGCGCCTACGTGCCGGTGCCGGGCATCGACGTGCCTTTCCACTCGCGCGTGCTGCGCTCCGGTGTGGCCGACTTCGCCGCCAAGCTCGACGAGCTGCTGCCCGCGCGCATCGACGTCGACGCCCTCGAGCACCGCTACGTACCCAACCTGGTTGCGCGCCCCTTCGAGCTCACGCAGGACTTCATCGACGCCGTACGCGCCGAGGTGCCTGCCGACGACCGCGCCTCCCAGGACGCGCTCGCCGCGCTCAACCCGGCCACCATGGACCGTTCCGACGTCGCCCGCGTCCTGCTGATCCAGCTTTTGGCCTGGCAGTTCGCCTCCCCGGTGCGCTGGATTGAGACCCAGGATCTCATCTTCGCCCGCGTCGAGCAGGCGATCGAGGTGGGCCTGGCCTCCGCGCCAACCCTGACCAACCTGGCCAAGCGAGAGATGGCCGTGACCGGCCACCACATCCCGGTAGTCAACGCGGAGGCGAACTGGGAGCAGGTCACGCTCAGCGACACCGTCGCGGCCCCCGAGCCGGAGGCCACGGAAGACGCAGCGGAAGCCGCCGAGGCAGAGGCACCCGCAGAAACCACGCCTGCCGAGCCCGCACCGGCCGCACCTGCAGCACCGGCAGCCGCTCCCGCCCACCCCGCTTCCGACCTGCCGTTTCACGCCGCCGACGCGATCAACGTGCTCTTCGCCTTCCAGAACAAGATCCGCCCCGAGCAGATCACGGACGCCGACACCATCGAGGAGCTCACCGGCGGGGTCTCCTCGCGCCGCAACCAGCTGCTCATGGACATGTCCGCCGAGCTCGGCGTGCCCGCCATCGACGGCGCCGCCGAAGCCGACGTGGTCACCCTGCGCGAGCGCGTGAACACCGCCGCGCCGAGCTACGCCCCCTTCGGCTCCGTGCTCACCGAGGCGATCGGCGCGCGCCTGCGCCAGGTCCTCGGCGCCGCAAACCTGGCACCCTCTTACGTCGCGGACTACGTCACCGGCACCTGGGCGCTGCCCGCCAGCTGGGTCCCGCACGTCGAGGCCGCCGTCCTGCTCGGCACCCGCGAGGAGGACTCGGTCCGCGGCGGCACCCTTGCCACCCTGCCGCAGGCCAGCTCGAAGGCCGAGGTGGCCACGCTTCTCGACGCCGCCGTCGAACTCGTCGCCGCCAACCACAACCAGGAAGTCGCCAAGGCATCCGCCTCGGCCTCCTCCGGCGGCGGAGTCGTCGACTCCGCAGCACTCGACGCCTACCGCGAAGAGGTTTCCGACACGCTCGTTGCCACCGCGCGCACCCTGCTGGACAAGCTCGGCGTGGAGTCCGCGGCCGCAGACGCTTCCGCCGACGCCGAGGCAGCCGCCGAGGCCCGCACCGTGCTTGACACCATCGAAGCCGAGCTCGGCACGAACTGGGTCTCGCAGGTCTCCCCTGTCTTCGACGCCCGCCGCGCCATTCTTTTCGACGACCGCTGGGCCCAGGCCCGCGAGGACCTCGCCCGCATCGCCACTGGTGATACCGGCGCAGACTCGGATGCAGCCCGCTTCTCACCCGAGCGCTTCACCGGCACCGGCCAGACGATCGCCGACCAGGCACGCTGGTACGCCGCGCACACCGAAGGCGCACCGCGCAAGGTCTTAGAGGAGATTGCGACCAACGCGCTTGCCACCCCGCAGCTCGAGTACGCAGGCGACGTGGCGCTTGTCACCGGTGCTGCGCCCGGCTCCATCGCCACCGCCCTGGTCGAGCGCCTGCTCGAGGGAGGCGCGACCGTCATCATGACGGCTTCCCGGATCACCCAGTCCCGCAAGGAGTTCGCACGAACTCTCTTCCGCGACCACGGCACCCCAGGCGCCGCCCTCTGGCTCGTTCCGGCGAACCTGTCGTCCTACCGCGACGTCGATGCGCTCATTGACTGGATCGGTTCTGCCCAGCGCGAGACCGTGGGCAACGAGGTCAAGCTGATCAAGCCCGCACTCGTCCCCACGCTCGCCTTCCCCTTCGCCGCACCGGGTGTGTCCGGCTCGCTGGCCGAGGTCGGCGGGAACACGGAGACCCAGGCGAGGCTCCTGCTCTGGTCGCTGGAGCGCACCATCGCCGGTCTGGCCCGCCTCGCGCAGGACGCGGACGTGCCCACCCGCGCGCACATCGTGCTGCCGGGCTCGCCGAACCGCGGCACCTTCGGTGGCGACGGTGCGTACGGCGAGGTCAAGGCCGCGCTCGACGCGATCGTAAACAAGTGGAACGCCGAAACCGGTTGGCCGGACGGTGTGACCCTGGCCCAGGCGCGCATCGGCTGGGTCGCGGGCACGCACCTGATGGGCGGCAACGACGTGCTCATCCCCGCCGCGCGCGAAGCCGGCATCCACGTCTGGGACCCGGAGGAGATCTCCTCCAAGCTCATGGGCCTGGCAAGCGCCGAGTCGCGCAAAACGGCGCAGGAGCACCCGCTGGACCTCGACCTCACCGGCGGACTCGCAGACTCCGGCGTGTCGATCGCCGAGCTCGCCCGCGAGACGAGCATCGAGGCTGCCCCGGCTCAGGTAAACAACCCAGACACCGACGCCCCGCGCATCAAGGCACTGCCGAACCTGGCCAACCCCGCCCAGCCAGACGGCTCGGTGATCGGCCAGCTCGGCGAGGTGACCTGCCCGCTGGACGACATGATCGTCATCGCCGGTATCGGCGAGGTCTCCTCCTGGGGCTCCGGCCGCACGCGCACGGAGGCCGAGTACGGCATCCAGCGAGACGGCACGGTCGAGCTCACCGCCGCCGGTGTGCTCGAGCTTGCCTGGATGACGGGCCTTGTCCGCTGGGCCGAGGACCCCACCCCGGGCTGGTACGACGCCGACGGCCAGGAGGTCGCCGAGGAAGACATCGCGGACCGCTTCCGCGACGAGGTCATCGCGCGCGCCGGTGTGCGCCGCCTGAGTGACAAGTACTTCCTCACCGACGGCGGCTCCATCGATCTCACCGAGGTTTTCTTGGACCGCGACGTGACCTTCTCCGTGGCCAACGAAGCCGAGGCCCGCGAGTTCGCCGAGGCCGATCCGGACAAGACCCGCATCACCTGCACCGACGGCGAGTGGCAGGTCACCCGCCTCGCCGGTGCCACCGCGCAACTGCCGCGCAAGGCCACGCTTTCCCGCTCCGTCGCCGGCCAGATGCCGGAAGGCTTCGACCCCGCCAAGTGGGGCATCCCCGCCCAGATGGTGGACAACATGGACCGCATCGCGGTGTGGAACCTGGTCACCGCGGTCGACGCGTTCATCTCCGCGGGCTTTAGCCCCGCCGAGCTGCTGCGCGCGATCCACCCGGCGGATGTCGCGTCCACCCAAGGCACTGGCATCGGCGGCATGGAGTCCCTCCACCAGGTCTTCGTCTCCCGCTTCATTGGCGAGGAGCGCCAGTCCGACATCCTGCAGGAGGCCCTGCCGAACGTGGTGGCCGCGCACGTGATGCAGTCGCTGGTGGGCGGCTACGGCTCCATGATCCACCCGGTTGCCGCCTGCGCTACCGCCGCGGTGTCCGTGGAGGAGGCCGTGGACAAGATCAAGCTGGGCAAGGCCGACTTCGTCGTCGCGGGCGGTATCGACGATGTCCAGGTCGAGTCGCTCCAGGGCTTCGGCGACATGAACGCCACCGCCGAGACCGCGAAGATGACCGCGCAGGGCATCGACGACCGCTTCATCTCTCGCGCGAACGACCGCCGCCGCGGCGGCTTCCTCGAGGGCGAGGGCGGCGGCACCCTGCTGGTGGTGCGCGGCTCGCTCGCCGCGGAGCTGGGCCTGCCGGTGCATGCGGTGGTCGCCTACGCCGATTCCTTCGGCGATGGCGCGCACACCTCCATCCCGGCACCGGGCCTGGGCGTGCTCGCCGCAGCTCGCGGCGGCGAGGCCTCGCGCCTGACCCGCAGCATCACCTCGCTCGGGCTTTCGCTTGACGACGTCAACGTCATCTCCAAGCACGACACCTCCACCAACGCCAACGACCCGAACGAGTCCGAGCTGCACTCCCTGCTGTGGCCCGCGGCCGGCCGCGACCCGCACGCACCGATGTACGTCATCTCGCAGAAGTCGCTCACCGGCCACGCCAAGGCGGGCGCAGCCCTGTTCCAGATCGGCGGACTGCTCGAGGTCTTACGCACCGGCCGCCTGCCGCAGAATGCGTCGCTGGATTGCGTCGATCCGCTTATCAGCCCGAAGGCCACCAACCTGGTCTGGCTGCGTGACACCCTCGACCTTGGCGAGGGCGCGGTGAAGGCCGCGGCGCTGACCTCGCTCGGCTTCGGCCACGTCGGCGCGCTCGTCGTGCTCGCCCACCCGGGCGTGTTCGAGGCGGCACTCGCCGCCGAGGGGCGCGACGTCGAGGCCTGGCGGGCTCGCGCCACCGAACGCCTCCGCGCCGGTGCCGACCGCCTGGAGGCCGGCATGGTCGGACGCGCCGCCCTGTTCGAGCAGGTGCACAACCGCCGCTTCGCCGACGGTCACACCCACGACAGTGAGATCGCCCTCCTGCTGGATGCGGACGCCCGCCTGGGCGAGGACGGGGTCTACCCGGTCGCGCGATAGCACCACAGGCGGCGGGTACCGCCGGTAACGCCACCCAGACTTGCAGGAGATATACCTGCTGCAGACGTCAACGGGGTGGGCCACTTCCCCGGCCCACCCCGTTGGTGTTTGTTGGGGGAGTTCTTACACGTTCCAGTTCTCTGGCGAAGACTTCGCGTAATCAACCCCAATGGCCTTGAAGTGCTTCTTCGCCGCAGCGATCTTGGCACGTTCAGTCGGACGAAGCAGGTTCGGGTCAGCTGAGACAACGTGTCCGGCACTGAGAGATAGAGCAATTTAGCGCATCAACCAAACCGGCCTTGCGTCATCGCGAGGGCAAAAGTCGTCTGGAGATCACACCGAAGATCCGTTACCTGGCCAACTACGGACTCTAGGGCTTTCCCTCGGCGGGTGTAGCCGGCGTAGCGTGGCAGACATGAATACGATGCAGAAAGCACTCATCCCCGTCTTCGGTGGCGCGGGCGTACTCCACTTTGTCAAACCTGAGCCCTTCGACGGCATCGTTCCCGAGCAGCTTCCGGGCAGCGCGCGGACCTACACCTACGTCTCCGGCGTGGCCGAACTCGCCACCGCAGCCCTGCTGGCAAACACGAAAACCCGCGCGACCGGCGGCGCCGTCGCCGCGGCGCTCCTGCTCGCCGTGTGGCCGGCCAACTTCAACATGGCGTGGCAGTGGCGCAACAAGCCCTGGTATTTGCAGGCCGGCGCCATCGCGCGTCTCCCGATGCAGATCCCGATGATCCGTGCTGGGTGGGACCTCTATAAGCAGGGCGCGAAATAACACGTGCCAGTTCGCTGCTAGTTCCCCTCGTCTGCTTGGTGGGCCAGCATAAATTCGACGACGGCATCGATCGCCCGGCCGTCCTCGTCACCACAGATGTAGGCACGGGCCAGGAGGTCGTGGAATTGCGCCTCTACGGCCCCACTCCCCTCCCGATCGTGCGGGACCACCAACACGATGCCGTCAGGCAGGAGCGCGTTCGCAGCCAAAATCGCGGTTCGCTTGTTACCGTCCTCGAACGGCTGAGCCCTAGCCAATACGACGAAAAGCCGTGCTGCGTCAGCAGGCGTCGGGCTTGGTCCGGTCACGGTGTCGTCGATAAGCAATTGCAGCGCGTCCATATCCAAAGCCGGGGGCATATGGTCGCCGTGGACCGTGCGCACACCAATGCGCTGCTCCTCGCGGCGCAGCTCACCCGGATGTAAGGCCGCCGAGCGCGTCATTGCGGCATTAATCTCACAGACATGCGTCGCTGCGATTGTCTCGCGGCCACGTTTTATCCGCAACGCCACTCGCGCAGCAGCCTGCAAATCTTGTAACAGCTGCAGGTCGGCACGCGAGGAAATCCCGTCGGTTGTGCCGTTTTCCAAAAAAGCCGCGGTCGCGAGCCGCCCTGACCGCAAATTTTCAAATACTTTGCCAGCAGAGTAAATGACTGCGACAAGCTTGTCCGTACGCAACATGCCTCATAGGATAGCGCCTCGCAACCGATTCCGCCCATACGTTCGACGATTCCTCTGCCGATGTTCGGCTGCCCAATTACTGTGGGCCACATGACAGATACGCCCCACCCGCGCTCGTCCCCCTACGCCACTGCGCTGCTCGCGGCCGTCGATACTGCGCAAGCCGGCGACCCGCTCGCCCCGGTGACCGTGCTGTGCCCCACACCAGCCTTCGACGACGTGGTCGCAACCATCGCCACCGGCGGGCCGCGGCTTGGGGTCGACGTGGTCACGCTCGATATGCTGCTTGCCCGCGCCGCCCGCGACCAGGAGTCGCGCACGCTGTTGCAGCGCAGCGACGTCGCCGCCTTCGTCGCCGGCATGCTTGCCGAGGGTGCGACGCCAACGCCCTTCCATGAAGCGCAGCTACACACCTCCGCAGCCACGCACGAGGCGCTGACGGATGCCCTGTTCGCACTCCTCAACAGCCCCGCCGAATGGCGCACGCAGCACGGCGGGGCAAAGCTGCCCGAGATCGTGGCGCAGCTCGCCGAGCGTGCCGACGCGCACTTTCACGACACCCACTTCACCTTCCCGGACGCAGTAGACGCGGCCGCCGCCTCCCACCGTGGGGCGCTTGTCACCGTGGGCGCGTGTGCCCACGACGCCCGCACCGAGTGGGCGCTCGCCCAGTTCCCGGATGCCACACCCGTGGAACTACCGGACCTGCGCGAGCACACCGAACGCATCTCGCTGATCTCCGAGCCGGACGAGGCGGCTTACGTCACCGGCCGCATCCTCGACGCCGTCGCGGACGGCACTCCACTACACGCCATCGCGGTGGCCTACTGCGAGGACGCGGAGCTGCCCTTCCTCACCCACGCGCTCGATGAGGCGGGTATCCCTTACCACGCGCCCGCGCGCGAGGTGTGGGCGCAGCACAACGTGTTTCGCGCGCTGCGCGCTCTACTCACGCTGCGCCCCGAGGAGATGCACCGTCACCAGCTCGTGGAACTGCTCTCCACCGGAGAGGTTAAGGACTCCCCCGGCCTACGCGCCTTTGACGCCGGTGCGCGCGACCGCCTCGGCACCGCGCTGACCGGCCGCGACTGGGACGCAGTCCTTGCCACGGCCGCGCGCCAGACCGAGGACGCTACCCCGGATCGGGAGCGTGTCCCCGAGCGCAGCATCACCGCCGCCCGCTGGGTTGTAGGCCTGCGCGAGGTGCTCACCCCACTCTGGGAAACGAAGAGCTGGGAGACATTCGCCGACGCGTTCCAAGACGTGGCAGGCGCAGTACTCTCCGACCAGTCCCAGCTGGCCGCCTTCCTCGACCCGCTGTGCGAGCAGCTCGCCGCCCAGCAGGGCACGCCAAATCGCGAGCGCGCACTCGAGATCGCCAGCGCCTTTGCCGCCCGCCCGGCGCGCGCCACCACCACGGGCGTGCTCACGGTCGGCCCGCTGGAAAGCCTGGACGGGCGCAACCTCCAGCTCGCCTTCATCACCGGCACCACCGACGCGGCGCTTCCGGGCACGCTGCACCCAAGTGCGACGCTGACGCAGGCGCAGCAGCAGACCACCCCGGAGCAGTTTCTGGTCAGGAGGCGGGCCACGCTTGCGGCGGCGCTTGAGGCGTCGAGAAGCATTGTGCTCACGCGGGCCCGATCCGGCATTAGCGGCGGAGGGCTGACCGAGCCCTCGACCTGGCTCGACGGTGAGGAGGTGCCCATCAACGCGCTGCACCCGGCGCTCGCGAGCGGCGAGCGCACGCCCACCAGTCACGCGCAGCTTGCGCTGGCGAACGCGCTGGCAGGTAACCCGAGCGAGCGGGCGGCGCGCTACGCGCAGATCATGCGGGCGCGGCAAGCTGGCGAGGCCGGCGAGTTCACCGGTTTTGTCGGTTCCGATGTTGGCCTGCGCACGCTGACAAAGCCGATCTCCAGCTCCGCGCTGGAGGGCTTTACTAGGTCTCCGCTGGCGTTTTTCATCGAGCGTGTCACCGGCAACTGGGTGCTGGCCGACGACGCGGCGGAGATGGAAGTCGCCGCCGCGGATACCGGCACGATCCTGCACGCCGTGTTCGAGCGCTGGACCAACGAAGTGTGGCTGGACAACCCCGCGCGCCCCGCGCGCTACGCCGACCTGGACTGGGACGGTAAGGCCCGCGCCGCGCTCGAGCGCATCCTCAGCGAGGAGCTCGCCGCGCGCCGTACCGACCAGGTCAACCCGCTGGTGTGGGAAACTTTCGCCGAGCAGGCGCTTGCCGACGTGCGCACCTGGCTGAAGGCCGAACAAGGCGAAGCCGAGGACGGGTGGACCCCGCTGGCGACCGAGTTCGCCTTCGGCAACACCGAGGACGAACCCGCCGCGTCCCTGCCGCTGCCCGAGCTCGGCGTGGAACTTCCCGTCAAGGGCTACGCCGACCGCGTGGACTACAAGGTAGAAGACGGTGCCGTCACCCTGCGCGTGACCGACTACAAGTCCGGCAAGGGCAAGACGACGGACTCGTACGTGGGCCAAAAGACACCGACCGGGCAGGTCAAAGACGGCGCACCGCACTACTACTTCCAGCTCGCCCTGTACGGCTACATCGTGCGCACCCTCGCCGCCACCGGAGATCCGACCGAGCTCTTCCCCGGCGGGCCCGGCGTGTGGCCCGGGGACATCGCCGCAGTGCAGGCGCGCTACTGGTTCTTCCGCGACCCGAATGATTCGCACATCAAAATCACGGTCGACAACAACGCGGTGAAAACGCTGCAAACAAACCTAGGCAACGTCTACCGACACATCCAGCGCGGCGCGTTCCCGCCGCACGCCATCCCGGAGCGCTGGGCGAGCGACGAACGCCTGCGCCTCGGCGTGTCCAACTACAACGCGCTGACCGCCATCCTGCCGCCGTTGGACTTCGACCAGCCGCTGACCACTGAGTACACAGAACCCCCGAGCCCGCCGACGCTTAGCCCGCGAGAGGAACACCGAAAATGATTACCGCACAGTTTGCCGACCGTCTCGCCGAGGACGAAGCCAACCGCGAATTCATCCAGAACCAGGTCGGCCTTTCCTGCTTCGTCGAGGCAGGTGCCGGCTCCGGCAAAACCGTCATGCTCATCCAGCGCCTACTCACGCTCATCATCGAGCACGGCGTGCGCATCGACGAGATCGCCGCGATTACCTTCAACGAGGCCGCCGCCGCGGAGCTGACCGCCCGTTTGCGCCGCGCGCTCATCCAGGTCTGCGACACCGGCGAGTACACGCTCGGCAACGGAGCGCCCCGCACCTTCCCCGACGCTGCGCTGGCGAAAACCCGCGCCACCCAAGCGCTCGAGGGGCTGCCCGGCGCGGCGCTCGGCACGCTGCACTCCTTCTGCCTGCGCGTGCTCAAGCAGTACCCACTCGAGGCGGGCCTTCCGCCCAAGGTCGACGGCGTCGACGACCTCGCCGCCTACTTCTCCCCCGCCCAGCACAGCGAGGCGATCATTGAGACCATCACCGCGCTGTTCGAGGGCAACGAGGAAGCCGCAGCAGCTATCAACGCCCTGCCGACGGACATCACCGCAGACGAATTCCTTTCCCAACTGCAGTTTCTTCTGGGCGAGGGCGTGACCTTCCAGCACATACAGGAACTGGCTGAGTGGATGGATGCGCACTGGGGCGAGCTCGACGCCACCATCGCCGCCTCCGCCTTCGAGGCCCCGTCGGAAGACGAGATCCGCGCCAGCCTACACAAGGAGCTGCGCCTGATTCGCGACCGCGCCCACACCTCTGGCGTTTCCGACAAGCTCCTCGCGTTCTTCGACGATCGGCTGGCCGAGCTCGACGCGGCCAGCTCCCTCGCCGAACTCAAGCTCGGCAAACCGGGCAACACCGGCGGCAGCAAGCCGGAAGCCAAGCAGGCCAAGGATGAGTACAAGGCCTTCCTCGCGCAACTCGAGGCGTTTGGGCTCTACGCCGGGTACGCGGCGACGTCGACAATCGCCCCCGTGCTCGCCGCACTCGTGCGCGAAGCCGCCGACGCCCGCTGCCGCACCGGTGTGCTCGAGTTCCACGACATGATCTACCTGACGCAAAAACTTGTAGACAACGACGAGGTGCGCGCGAAGCTGCACGAGCAGTACCGCGTCATCTTCGTCGACGAGTTCCAGGACACCGACCCTGCGCAGCTCGACATCGTCACCGCGATCGCCCGCGGCCCACACGATACCCCGCAGCCCGGCCGCCTGTTCATGGTCGGCGACCCGAAGCAGTCGATCTACAAGTTCCGCAATGCCGACATCGACACCTACGTCGCCGCTCGCACCAGCGCCGCCGCCCGCGACGCCGACCACGGCGTCAAGCAGCTCTCGCGCAACTTCCGCTCCTCGCAAGCCGTCGTCGCCGCCGTCAACGAGCTCTACGGGCAGCTTTTCGACGCCCACGCGGCCTCCACCAACGGCCCCGCCCAAGCCCACTACGTGCCCATGCTCCCCCAGGACGCAACCGACGGCCGCGACGGCGCGTTCATCGTCCTGCAGGATCCGGACGCGGAAGATCTGTCTCCCGCCGAGCTGCGCGAACGCGAGGCCGCGGACGTCGTTGCGCTCATCCGCGCGGCGGTTGCAGGGGTGGACCCGCGCTTCGTCCACCACAGTGGCAAGCACGCAGGTGAGCACATGCACTACTCCGACATCGCCATCGTCGTGCCCACGCACAACGATGCGCTGCGCCTGATGCAGGTGCTTGATAGCGCCGCCATCCCCTGGGTCTCCGAAGGCTCCGGCGCACTCTTTGCTACCCCGGAGCTCAACGACCTGTTCACCGTGCTGCGTGCGATCGCCGACCCGGCCGACGACTTCACCCGCGTCGCTGCCCTGCGCACCGCGCTAGTGGGGTGCTCGGACGCGGAGATCGCGCGCTGGGCGCAGCAGGACCCGACCGCAACGCGCGTTGTGGACGCCGAGGCACAACTGCGACGACTTGCCGGAGAGGCGCTGCGCGTCGACGCGGCAAGCATGGTGCGCAGCGTCGTTTCCGAATTCGGGCTCGCGGAAGCCTACGCCGCCAGCGGCCACCCAGACCACCTCCCGCGCGTGGAGACGCTGCTCGCGCTGGCCGACCGCTTCTCCGCTGCCACCGGGCTGGGCCTGCGCGAATTTGTCCGTTGGTCCGACGCCCAAGCTGAGACCAACCAGGGTGTGACCGAGCCGCTCCTCGACACCGGCACCGACGCGGTCCGCTTCATGACGATCCACAAGTCCAAGGGCCGCGAGTTCCCCATGGTCATCGCCGCCGGCATGTCCGGGCACACCACGGGGAGCCGCGCCGTCCGGGCTTTCTCCCGCGAAGATGACACCGCGCAGTTCAAACTCAAGGACGCCCAGACCCCCGACTACCTGACGGCCAAGGCCTTCGACGATGAAGCCGACGCCAACGAGCTGACCCGCCTGCTCTACGTCGCCATGACGCGCGCCAAGTCCGTCCTGGCCATCCCGCTGCAGCTGAAGAAGAATAATCCCCGGAAGAAGGGCGGACCGCGCGACTACGCCAAGACGCAGCGTGGCGCGAAGCTCGCCGCGGTCATCGACGACTCCACCCAGTACGCCCCGATCACCCGCGAGGAGCTGCCCGGCTTCGACGCCACCGCCGCACCCGCAGCCCCAAACGCCACCCCCGGCGCACCTGCCGCCGAACGATTCAGCACCAACGCGGCAGCACTCGCTGAGGCAACCGGTATCACCCAGCGCATGGGGGTGACCGCCATCGCACACGCCGCGGACCAGGCCAACGACGCTCCACGGCACACGCGCCTGACCGGCACCCGCCTGCGCGCATCCCTCGACGAGCAGGTGTCCCGCGCGGGCTACCCCGCACGCCAGATCACTACCGGGCTGTTCCGCGATAACGCGGGAACCGAATTCGGCTCCGCCGTCCACGACGTGATGGAGCATCTGCCCGCAGGCGGCGAGCTCGAGCAAATCGCGACGACCGTCGCCTCGCTCTACGAACTGCCGGACGGGGCGGCGAAGGAGGTGGCGCGCGTCGCTGACTGCTTCGCGCAGTCCGCCCCGTACACGCGCAGTCTTGAAACGGAGTCGCACCGGGAGGTCCCCGTCATCGGCACTGTCGGCGGCACCGCGGTCAACGGCTACATCGACCTGCTGTACAAGGACGGCGACAGCTGGGTCATCGCTGACTGGAAGACCGACGTCACCGCTACGCCGCAGACGGTGACCAGCTATTTTGTGCAGCTAGACATCTACGCCACGTTCCTCGAGGAAGCGCTTGGTCAAAAAGTCACCCGCCTCGAGCTCATCTTCGCGGGTGCGGAAGGACCGCAGGTTGTGGTGCACAAGCGGGGCGCGTAGCAACGCCCCCGAAACACCTGCGCCCTCTCGGACGATAGGCTTCCTGGTTTCATCTTTGTTGCACAACAGATAGGGACATAGACTGAGGGCTTATGGGCGAAAAGACTGCTAAACCCGATTTGAAGACGACCGCGGGCCGCATCCAAGACCTGCGCAACCGCCTCGACGAGGCGCGCACGCCTGCGGCCGAGCGCGCGGAGGCGCTGACTGAGGGCGCGATGACGGCTCGCGCGCGCGTCGAGAAGCTGCTCGATGAAGGTTCCTTTGTAGAGACCGACGCGCTGGCCCGCCACCGCGTCGAGGCCTACAAGATGGACCGCACCAAGCCCGCCACCGATGGCGTCATCACGGGCTATGGGCTTATCGACGGCCGTCGGGTCTGCATCTTCAGCCAAGACCCCGACATCTTCGACGGTGCCATCGGCGAAGTCTACGCCGAGAAGATGCTGAAGCTTTATGACCTGGCAACCAAGACTGGTGTGCCGATCATCGGCATCTACGACTCTGCCGGCCCCCGTTGGCAGGAGGGTATTGTCACCGCGCACATGCAGGCCAAGCTGCTGCGCGCGGCCACCCAGGCTTCCGGGCTGGTGCCGCAGATCGCGCTGCTCGCCGGTGAGGTGGCAACACTTGCAGCCACCACAGTGCCGCTTGCCGACGTGACCGTGATGGTCGAAGGCGCGAGCCTGCACCTGGCGGACACCGACATCGTCGGCCAGGTCTCCGGCACCCCAACCACGGCCGAGGCGCTCGGCGGCGTGGGCGTCCACGCGACCGAGACCGGCCTGGCCCAGGTCACCGCAGCCGACATGGCGGGCGCGCTCGACGCTGTGCAGCGCATCGTAGGCTACCTGCCGCTGAACAACCAGGCGGCCTCCCCGCTCGGCGGGAACGCCGCCGCGTCCGAGACGGACCTCGACGCGATCATCCCCGACGACGACGCGCAGCCCTACGAGGTCGCCGACATCATCGCCGCGGTCACTGACGGCGACTTCTTCGAGCTCGGCACCACCCACGCCAGTAACGTGCTCACCGGCTTTGCGCACGTCAACGGCCGTGCCGTCGGTATTGTCGCAACCCAGCCAAGTGTGCTCGCCGGCTGCCTGACCGCGGCGGGCGCGCGCAAGGCCGCCCGTTTCATCCGTACCTGCGACGCCTTCAACCTGCCCATCGTCCAGTTCGTGGACTCCCCCGGCTTCGTACCCTCCGAGGACGAGGAGCGCGCCGGTGCCGCCGCAGGTGCCGCCGCCCTCGCCTACGCGTTCGCCGAGGCCCAGGTCGGCACCATCACCGTGATCACCCGCAAGGCGCTCGGCACCGCCTATACCGTGCTCGGCTCCAAGGGCCTGGGCGCTGACCTGGTGTTCGCATGGCCGACCGCGCAGATCGCGCTTGCCGACGCCCCCACCGCCGCCTCCCACCTCAACGTCGACGCCGAGGCCTACGCCGCAGAAAACATCAACCCGTACGTGGCCACGGAGCGCGGCCTGGTCGACGCGGTCATCCCACCCTCGGCAACCCGCCACCACGTCCTCGAAGGCCTACGCCTGTTGGAGCGCAAGGTGGCCTACCCGGCGCAGAAGAAGCACGGCAACATTCCGCTGTAGCCGCTACACTTTTGCTACACTAACTATTTTCTCGCCGGAAGGAGCACCATGACCGCACCAACTGCCACGCTATTCACCGTCACCAAGGGCAACCCCACCGAGGAGGAACTCGCGGCCCTCACCTCGGTCCTCGCCGATATGCAGGCCGCCGCCAAGGCGAAGCAGCAGCCCGCAGACCGCAACCGCTGGGGCGCGCCCGCCCTGCCGCAGCACCAGCACGTGGTGTTCAACCCGCACGCCTTCGCCAACGTCACCTACTTCTAAACCCGATGCGTCTCGTCCTCGCCTCCCAGTCGCCCTCGCGCCGCATGCTGCTCGAACAGGGCGGCATCACCCCAGTCCTCCGCCCCGCCCATATCGACGAGGACGCCATCATCGCCGAACTCGGCGAGGCGAAGCCGCGTGTGGTCGTCGAAAAGCTCGCCCAGGCGAAGGCCGCCACCGTCGCCGACGACTTCCCTTCCGACGTGGTCGTCGGCTGCGACTCGATGCTGCTTCTCGACGGCAAACTGCTTGGCAAACCCCACACCCCAGAGCGCACCATCGAGCGCTGGAGGGCCCAGCGCGGCAAGGAGGCACACCTGCTCACCGGCCACGCCGTGGCACACAAGGGCGAGTGGGTCGTCGACACCGTTGCAACCGCGATCCGCTTCGGCGACGTCTCGGACGCAGACATCGCCGCCTACGCCGACTCCGGCCAGCCGCTCGAGTGCGCAGGCGCGTTCACGCTCGAGGCGCTCGGCAGGCTGGTTCATCGACTCCATCGACGGCGACCCCACCAGCGTCATCGGCCTGTCCATGACGCTGCTGCGCCGCTGCCTCTACCGCTTCGGGCTCAACGCCTCCGACTTCTGGGCCTAGTACCCGCAGGCGGCGAGGAACTCGTCGAGCACATCTAGCTTGCCGGGGCGCCCATCGACGTTCATGCGCAGCCAGCCGCCGACCGTGTTGACGGGGTTGTGCACATTCGACGGCGCACTCAAGTCGAGCTCCTCTGCGCCGAAGAGCGCCTCGTAAAGCTCGCGGCGCTGCTCGTCATCATCCACTCGGATCTTGATGGCCATCTGCACGGGCACATCCCCACGGCGCTCGCGGAAATTCACGTCCGCGCCGCCCTGAACAAGCCTTTTGACCAGCGTCCCGTCACCCGCGCCGAGATGGCGGTGCCGACCAAGCAGAATGGTCAGCGCGTTTTGCCCGTATTCCGTGCGGGCCGCATCCGCTCCGCGGTCCAACATGTCGTTGCAGATATTCGCGCGCGCCTCGGGGTCATCGTTGGTCAGTGCTGCGAACAGCATGTCGGTCACGTCGTTTTCTTCCGCGTCGAAGACCTCGCAGAACTCTTCGTACGTTCCAGTCTTCGCAACATAGAGTGGGCTAGCCATTTGCGACTCCTTCGCTTGAGGTTGCGAACCACTGTAAAGCACAACGTGAACGCCGGCACGTCGAAAAGCGCAAACTGTTAGCCTGACGCCATGGAAATCAACGACATGCTCGCACCCCCGCCCCTGCACCTGCCCGACGATCCGGCGAAGGGCAAGGACCTCCTCGACCGCGAGACCGCGCTCGCGCACCCGGACTCGCCTGCCGTGTGGGCCGCCCGCGCCGAGGCAGAGCTCGACAGCGGCGACGTGCTTGTCGCCTACGCGTACGCGCGCACCGGCTACCACCGCTCGCTCGACAGCCTGCGCGCCAACGGCTGGAAGGGCTGGGGCCCTGTCCCGGCCTCGCACGAAGCGAACCTGCCGGTGCTCAAGGCGATCGCGATGCTCGCGCTTACCTCGAAGGCGATCGGCGACGACGCTGAGTACGACCGCTGCCGCCAAATGCTTTCCGACGCCGACCCGGCCAGCGTCGACGAACTCCTCTAAGAACCCATGCGACGCATCGTTCCGGCCGCCGCCCTCGCGGCACTTTTGCCGCTCGCCGCCTGCAGCACCGAGCCCGCCGCCCCACCTTCCGTGACCGTTACGCAAACCACCGTGGTGGAAGCACCGCCGCCGGAGGACGACGCCGCGCCGCCGGCCCAGCCCGACACCACCGACGCGTGCGCGCAGCTGCCGAAGGACCCCCGCGAGGCCTATCCCTCCGGCTCCGCGCCCGGGCGCATGCCCGCCGACGACGGCAGCGACTACAACTACTGGATCGAGGACATCGACAACGCCTACGACCCGTGCGCGCCGCTGAGCTGGATCGTCTTCCGCGGCTCGCTTGGCGACGAGCACCACCGCGCCGGCACCGCAGCCTCAGTCGCCGACGGGCTGGCGCTCTACATCAACGGCGAACCGGCCGGAGAGATGAAACTCTTCGGCCGGATCGACAACATCACACCGCTCGACGGCGGCGGGGCCGCGATCGAATGGTCGGAACGCGGCCAGTACACCGCAGAGGGGTTTGTCCATCACTACTCCGCGGAGCTCCGCGCCACCGGCGATGCGATTACCGCCGTCTCCGGTGACGCCGCGAAGTTCCACGAGAGCTGGGACTACCCCATCAGCTACCTGCTCGGCACGTACGACTAGCCGTGCCTACGCGGACTTCGCCTCAACGCGGCTGATGGCTTCCTTGGCCACCAGCTCCTGGATGCCCATGTCCAGCTCCGAGGTGAAGCCGACACAGGAGCAGTTGATCTCGCCGAGGACGTAGGTGTCCTCGCCGGTCTCGTCGTCGT
>ERZ1673749.1257-NODE-1257-length-18530-cov-4.294127_pt1 | contig 18530 bp, 17 predicted proteins | sample MGYA00580204_ERZ1673749 | MGnify/ENA primary metagenome ERZ1673749 (study PRJEB41218, sample SAMN15661745) | gut metagenome | host: Homo sapiens | place: Canada: London | collected 2015-08-20/2019-03-30 | study: EMG produced TPA metagenomics assembly of...
TAAATGACCCTTGCTCCACAAACGGCTGCGCTATCTTTTGTGCGGAGATACTTTCAGCGGATATGAGTTTGGCATTGATGTGACCGTCTTTGTCAACTAAGAACGTCTGCTCACCCTTGTTGTTCTGCACTTTGAAGTTGTCAGACGTAGCAGTGAAATCCTTATCTTTGAGACTAAATCCACTCGCTAACAGAGCTTCCACTGTGCCATCGTACGCACACCATGGCGTTTCCTTGTTGCCCTCTTCGAGCTTAGGGTGGCAAACGAACAATGTGGCAGGCTTCGTACCATAGATGTTCATCGTCACACTGCCGTAGTTTAAGTCATCTGTCGTGAAGGTTCTGGCAAATCTAATCCATCCGTCGGTCGGGTTACTAAATGCTGGGTTCTCGCTAAAATTCAAACGACTGGCATTATTGGGCTTGCGCCCAGTCGTTGGACTTTCATTTTTGAAAGCTTCAAAGCCGAAACCGACATATCCGTCAGCTTTCACGTCGAATTCTACCTTTACCCATGCGGACAACGTATAAGTCGTGTGCTGTTTCAACTTAATGTTGCTTTTCGCACCAGTCTCTTTTTCCCAAAACAACCCGGGATATTCGGACACGCCCTCCAAGGTCTTGAACTTGATTGCATCACCACCACCAACGCCACCTCCTTTCTGATACTCAAACCACTCTTTGCTGTCAATCTTTGTACTTGCAATCCCCATGCCCAAATGCTCCTGAATGGCTGCCTTGCACTCATTAACCTTATTCCTTGCAGTGTTTATCTTATTGTTGCAAGCATTTATCTTCTCCTGTAGGTCATTCCGCTTTGCCGTGTCATTGGTAGGCGTGTCATCCAACTGCCTTTGCAACTCTTCCTTTTTAGCGGTTTCCTGTTTGATATTAGTCCCCTGTTCGTAGGCAAGCTGTATCTTATCCTGCACCTCCGACAAATCAAGGTCGCTGCCCCAAAGCAAGTTAGGACGAGTGCCATTATTCACGGTTAGGCTGATTTCATCGGACTTTACTTTCAGTTGCGAGTATTGTTCATCCAGCTTTCCAACCGTATTTGAAGTCTCTTCAATGGTCGCCTTAAAGCTGTTCACCTTACCGTCAACGGTTTTTATATCGCTTCTTATCTCTCCATTTTCAGTATCAATGTCAAACACCACCTTTGGCTTCATAGTGATAGGCACAATTCGCTGGTCTACAATGTCAACGCCTTTTTTCAGTGTCACCGTGAAACTATTGACGTGAATCTTATCATAGTCCACACTCTTAGATAAGATATACATACCCCTGAAATTATTGAACGATTCATCATCCACGCTTGGCTGTACGGTGAGTGTCATTCCATCGGATGTCAATGTAGTGAAGGTCACCTGCTCACCAACGCTCTTCTGTATTTTGTACACCAGCCTTATGTCAACTTTTTTCGCCTTTTCTTTCTTTTTCTCTGTGTTATCCGTATTATTCTCATCCATCTCTGTGAAGTAGGCAAGCGCATTTTCTGACATTGGTATCAGCTTGTAGCTCACAGCATCCTTGCCTGACTTAGCTTCGGGAAAAATAGTGTCTTGCGCAAGTAATTCACCCGTCTTGCTGTTCATAAGATGAACGGTCAGGCTGCCACCTGTAAAGAAGTCGGCCACGTTCAAATCTTCTCCCAACACCGCCTGTCGCTCATTTCCAGTAGCACCGTCTATGATGACAGCATAAAGTTGGTCAAAACCGTGGTTAATTGGGTTATCTTCATACCACGTTGTACTTTCCCCAACCGTGCGACCATACGTCAGTTTAAACGTCTCACCTTGCTTGCCCGTGATATTGTGAATAGAAAACGCTACCTGCCATACTACCGCATCCTTTCCGGGAACACCGTTCTTTCCGTCCATGACAACATGTATCTTCTGCTTGTCAACTAACTTCTGCATATCAGCTAACTTGTCGTTGATAAACAAGTTCACATTATACACATCAGCCATGTTTTCTTTGTCTGCCCACAAATTCCACTTATCGCTGCGCACAACCAAGGATTCTTTTTCATCGTCTTTAAGAGGGACTTCGTTCTCGCCTTTGGTCACGCGCACTTTCACGCTTTCACTTGGCGACAGCTGCGTAAGATTCTCACCTTGTACCTTATAAGCATAGATAGAGATGAATTCTGGTGAAAGACTTCCATCTGCTTTCACATTAAACTGCGAGCTGCTCATTACCAATTTGTACAACACAGAACTATTTTCAGATGCAAGCCCTTTCATATATTCTTCGATAGACTCAAGCCCTCCATTATCACTCTGCACCTTGAAGTTGCCCGTCACCTGACTTCCATTTGCGGCAAACCAAGTGTATCTATGTTTGGAAATATCATAGTCGTTCACACCAACGTAATGCGCCCAATAAGACGGCTTCAACTCGGGATCAAAACTATTATAAGCGCACGTCATGATAACGCTTTGCCTTTCTTTCTTGTCAGGGTTTCCTATCTGAACGAGGTCGTCACCCACCTGCGGTATATCAATGGTATTCTCGGAATGGTCAGTCTTGGACAGCACTATCTTCAGGCACTTTTCCTCCTTTCCGTTAATAACATGTGTCACCACCTCTTTGGGGGCTTTCGTTACCTTGCGCCAGTAGAAGTGATTTCCTTTCCCACCCTCGAGAATGTTCATACCGTTGGAGCACATCATCTGGTCGGACACCTCGCACGTCTGCAAAAGCATTACACCGTCCTGCTCTGCTCGTTGGTAACATACATATCCGTCGGTGTCGGTTGCTTCCTCCACCGCATCTATATGGAAAGTACCAGCAGAGTTCACAGTCATACCCCCAGCTGCCTTGGCCTTCTGAATCTCCAACTGGAAGAAAGTGGCCTTTTCCGTTACCCTGAGGTTCCTCGTTACGATATCACCCGAATTTGTGATGTCCCCATCGTTGCGAATGTTACCATTGTTCTCAATGCCATTGAAGAAAGACTTTACAAGAGCCGTCAGACCCTGCCAAAACGTAATATGTCCTTTGGCTTCATCTGCAACGTCCTTGCGGAGAAATCTCGGTAGTGTGAAATTCTTGATGACGTTTTCTATCTGCGATGCGTTCAGTCCGCCACCACCACTGAAATTGCCAGACAGAATACTCTTCACGTCCTCCTTTAACTGCGTAATCGCACCCTTTACGGCTTGGTTGCCAACGGTAATGCTCTGTATGAAAGGAAAATCTATCTTGCTCTCTATCTTAATGATACGGGTGCTTAACTCATAGCCTTGACCGTCATTGAAAATCACCTTTTGACCGATGTGGAGGTTTGGATTCTTTTCCTCGAACGCAACTGGGTTGGACGAGAATGTATAGTTGTTGTTGTCCTTGAACCTGCGCTCAATCTCCTTTTCTGTGCGCTTTACCAATTCTTCTTGTGCTGACGCTATCTCTTGTTGTCCTTGCTTGATGTTGAATAACACAACAATGTTACAAGTGAGGTCAGGTAGGTTATTTCCACGAGGGTACAGTCCTTCCTCTTGGTTTGTTGGTATGATGACGTCACCACTCTGATAGAACATTATCTTATAGTCGCCAGCCTTGATGTTGATACCACTGTCACCGTCATTTTGGTTGGACGGTATCTCCTTAGCGTCGTTTTTATCGAAATAGGCAAGCTCAAAACCATCCTGCCCGTTAGGCTGTCCTACGAGCGACTGCGTGAGGGCATCATACTTTCCATTTGTGGTGTGCGTGTTGACCTTGAACGTTGCTTTGAGCGTATGACCTTGCAACACTTGTTCCTTGACGTTAAGCTCATAGTCGTACCAATAGTGCGTCACCTGCTTACCATGTTCATCAATGTCGTTCGTGGTGTTGACGAGCGTCTTTGTGTCATCCTTTACGGTGGTTGGGTAAGCGAGCCGCATGTACCATGTGGTGTACACTTTGTTTTTCCCATTGGCATCCTTTTCTATCTCGTTTGTCTGTCGGTTCTTGAGGTATCGGTAGCGTGGACGCACGTTGTAAGCGTATAAGTCTATGTGCGGGAACACATCATCGAACGACAATGCCACCATTTGTTTGACAGCACCACTTTGCCCGAACGCATCCTTTGTGATTACGTTGCTGTCTTTGTCTACATAGATACAACCGTCAGGAAACTTGTTTTTGTTCAGTCCAAGTCGCACCAACGTAGCCACGTTACCTGTTCCAACCTGTGCCTTGCGTGACATGTTCCTTGATGAGCCTTGCGGATAGAAACAGTTGTAATATGGCTCATTGGAACTGTTTACCGTTGCTGGGTTGATGTTTTCGTGTACTTTAAGCAATGGGATTTTCTCTCCCAAGTTGATGAATATCTGACCGAAGTACAGCGTATGATCTTCCCATGACAGGTGCCATTCAGAACTGTTGTCCTTGCATGCCTGCGCCATGGATGACAGCACCGACAGAATGTCGTTTGACGATACGGAGAAACTGATGGTAGGGTCTACCGTTCCGCACAGGGTGTAGGTGAACTTCTTGCTTTCGTCCGTGATGCCCAAGGCTTCATTGATAGCCTTGCAGGCATACTCCAAAGCATTTGTGGTAAGCCCATCATAAGACCACTCCTGCTGCTTGATAGGGTTGCCGTCTTGATCTGTCGTGTCATATAGGAACGGAATCCTACTCAAAATAGCAAGCGGATGATTGAACGCTGGCTCGTACTTCAAACTTGTGCTGCCCTCCGATGGCGTGTAGTCGTCCAACAGGCGATATTTCAGTCCGTCATCAAATGGGACGATGTATGAACCGACTGGCAGCGTTGTCTTTTTGTTACTATTCCAAGACAGTTTTACAACGTCTGTCTTTCCAAGCTCACGCTCAAGGACGGCACCCTCTGTGAGAATGGCGTCCATTAACTTGCTTCCGTGTATGTCGTAAATTATCATATCACCAAAGTTCGTCATTTTATCACATTGCGTGAGGTTTGTTTTAATTTGAAACGTGACAATTGGATGAATGTCATAAAAAAGTGACAGCCATGGTACAAGAATATCAGATTAAATAGCTACCTCGCTTCTTATTTTCTATTCCTTGGGTTTGGCTCCATGAATTTCACGCCTACTTTGCAGAACGTCCGCTCCACGTTTTGTGCATACATGCCAGTAGTGTCTTTGAATTTAAGGTGGAAAACCTTTGCGCTATTTTTTGGAACGGACAGAACCACATCACCTTTACTCAATTCTTCGTAAAACAAATCCTTTTTACTAATGAAGTCCGCTTGATTATTACCCATGATTGTAAACGTGAGTGTCAACGTGCGCTCGTTCATTTTAGGAATTGACTTGCAATATTCTATACCGTCCTTCGTGCGGTCATTATTTGTAATATATTCTTTCAAACCAGCTTTATCGCCAAGGGCATCGAGAAACTTATCTCCCATGTTGACACCAAATTCATTGTAGGCATCCTTTCCATTAATCAATAATTCTCCTATCATAATTTTTCCTTTATTAACCTGTTCATGCTGTTGATGTTTTCGTCTATCTGTGTAAGACACTTTGCCGAGACACCCGTGTTTTCGTTTATTTCTTTTAGTTCCATGTATGAGTTGGCAAGTATTGTCCTCGTCTCATCGGCTATGGAAATTGTGTCTTTTCCTATCAAAGAAATTCCAGTGAGGGACAAATCAATGGAGCTTAGCTTCTGCGACAGTAAAACATCTTTTATCTGATCTCTTGATATATTCCCTGCTGTGGTAAGTGCCACGATATTGCTTGCCTGCTCGTAAGTGATGGACGATACGCCATTGGCGGACGCACTTTGCTCTGCGGAAGCGACATCATAACCAACAGTCTTTGCAAGTTCGTCACGCATTTTTATCGCTTCATCTACATACCCCTTATATTCATCAGTAAGACTTTTTCTCTCGTCTTCGGTCATTCCTCCTTCCGTGCTTTTGGCGAACTTGTCGTACCAATCTTGAAGTTTCTTTTGGAATTGTATGCCTATTTGGTTTGTCAGAACGGCTTTCATAAATATAGTAGAAGCATCTTTGCTAAAATCTGCCCATGACGTTTTCATGTCCATGAGCTTGTCTACAAATCCATCGAAAAGACTATCAAATGAAATCTGCGTAAATTGCTCCTTTTGCTTTCTCTGTATCTCTTGGATACGCTCATCACCATCGATTATTCCATCAAGGTATTTCCTTACATCGTTATCAAGCTGCGCCCAGAATGTCTGTGCTCCTTCCTTTAACTTACTCAACTGCTCTGCTGTAAGGTCAAATAGGCCTGTCATCCTACCTCCAGCAATACTGTTGTAATTCAGCCCAATTTCTCTTGTAACATTACGAAGCTCTGACCATCCTTCAGAAGATATTTTTTTCCTCTGTCTTATACCAATAGAGTGTGACCCAACACTTGCACCACTGTTAAGCCTTTCCTTTCCAAGAATCCTATAGCTTTCTTGACTTTTATAGGCAAGTTTAATAGCCTCATCAGCTACCATTTGCGCTTCCATACCATAGGATGTGTTGATATATTTAAGTTTCTTGTCTATAAGACTATCCCAGATACTGTTGAGGGTATTGTACCTTTCTACCATTTCGTTATAGTGGGAATAGTCAGCTCCGAACATGCCATCTAAAGAGTTTATTACTTGTGAGATGCCGTTTATCGCTGACATAGTACCCCCAACAATATCTCCTGACATTATCTGTCCTACACCTTTCCCTGTTGTGGCTAATCCATCGAGAGCGTCTGCTGCACGTCCAATCTTATCGCCTAAGTCATTTCCGAAAATCGTTCCGAGTGAGTTGCCAAACTCTTTTACGCTTGGCAAAAAAGAATGAACGGCATCAGCAATAGCCATTATTCCATTAGCGATGTTTTGTTTTCCGCATTTGTTTAATTCTTTGCCTGCTTCTTTTATTTCTTTTTTTAGCAGTTCAAATGGACTTTTTGCGCCAAGTTCACCTTTTAGCCTGTCGAGAGCGGAACGTATGCTTTCTATCTTTGTAGGGTCTTGCTCAAGATTGGAAAGCGCATTCTCGCTGATACCAAGTCCGAGTAAATCTTTTCTTGATACATTTTTCCCATTGATAGTCGTATTTCCATTTTCATCTTTGACAGCTTCGAGATAAGATAATAATAACTGTGTTTTGTCAATTACATCCTCAATCTCTGATATGCTTTTCTTGGATGCGTCGGCGAAAAGCTGCCCCATGAGTGTTGTTGAGTTCTTGACAGAATTGTCGAGTTCGTCAAACTGATTTGCATACTGTTTGGTTAGAGTTGCTTTCTCTGCTTGTTTCTGACTTTCGGTTATGCTCTTTCTGTCTATCTCAGCCAGTTTGTCGTTTAGTTCCTCTTGTAGAGCCTTTCTCTTCTCTGCGTATGTCCCAAAATTATGGTAATACGCTTGCCATGCACCACGTGCGTTTCTAATCCTTTCATCCTCTGCTACCTTATCCTCGTTGACGTGCTTCTTGATGGTATCTGTACGCATTTTGTCGAATTTGTCCTGCTCATCTTGTGTCAGCGTGACAGATGCAGCGTTGAATTTCTTCCCTTTGTTCTTTGGGTCTTCCTCGAATATTTGTTTGGCGTCACTGATTTTCTTTTGCAAGAAGTCACGTTTGTACTTTTCCAAGTCGTCAAGCTCCTTCTTATGATTGAGTTCTCGTTGCTTCCTCTCTTTCTCATAGCCGTTTTGCAAGGAATCTATGTACACCTGTGATGATTTATCGGCAAGCTCTCGCTCTGCGTCTGAACGCTCACGGGCGAGCTTATTATAGTCAACGTTCATCAGGTTTGCCTTGCTGTTTTTTACAGGATTTGTATCTTTGTAGCCTTTATATTCTGAAACACCAATCTTCTTTAACAAGTCTTTGTTTTCCTTGGTTACCGTCTCAAGTCCTCCTTGCAAAGATTTTATTTGCTTATCAAGCTGTTCTTTTGCTTTCTTTTGGTTTGTGACAAGCCTCTCGTTTGCTGCATGACTCCTCTTGGCATTGATTTTGGATGCTCCCTTTGCAGTCAGTTCAAACTGTGTTACACTGTTAGTAAATGTTGTTGTATAATCAATACCTTTGCGTAAACCTTGTAATTCTTTCGGAACAACACCTGTCGAAATAAATGTTTTCCCAGCCTTTATTGTTTCATAGTACCCGCCACCCTTAAGCGTACCTTTATTGTACTCTGTTTGCTTGATGTACCTCTCTGTTGCTTCTTGCATCTGCGCATAGTATGCCGCTGCTTTGGCACGTGCCATAATGGACTGCACCACCGCATCTGTATTCCCAGACATGACACGCTCGGCATCACTAACGCTATTGACGGCAAAGCCAAGCTGGTTGAAAGCTGTCTTATTGGAATCCACGAACTTTCTCTTTTTATCAAGATTATTCCCTAACGATTCCCATTCACGCTGCATCTTACGATAGGACGTAATCTGTTGTGAAGCTGTCTGCGCCACACTATTACGCCATTCGTCATGAGACTTCTTAATGATTTTAGAAAACTCAACAGCCTCTTTTTTTGCTTGTTCCTGGGCATCGTTTGCTGAAAACAGGCTCTTCACCCAATTTGCTATATCTTTTCCGTAAACTGTAAGGAGAGTGATTCCTACCATCATGGCCGTCTGCCAGCTAAACATTGACGAAACGAGCTGTTTCCATACTGGAACAGGTTCATTTCCTGCCGCTTTCATTTCTTTGTTGAGTTCTTTGGCATACTTGATTTGATCTGCCATTATGGGGACATTATTTGATATCGCCATGAAGAACATGTTGATTCCCATTGTAGCAGACGGAAGTTCCCTTACTATTTGTTGTACGGACATATTCAGCCCGTTAAACCTCCCTTGGTAGTTTCCAACATTTCTCTGATGATTGCCTATGGCTGCGTCAAGCTCCTTTATTCTCGTGTCTGCATCTTTGATTGACTTCAACAGATTCTGCCCGAACGGTGAGTTTCTTTCCTCCTCGTTCAGTGCTCTGTAGGCTGCCCTCATACGGGATAGTGACTGAGATAGTTCATTCATGGAGCCAACCGCCGCAATGCCCATCTTTGCGTTGTTATTCAGTTCCTGCCTTACTTCAGCGATAGCCTGTTTGTGTGTTAATAAGCTGTCGTTGAGCTGTTGTAACCTTTGCACCTGCGCTGATGTCAAGCCCCTTCCGTACTGTCTTGACTTGTTTATCTGCGCTATCTCTGCATTAATAATACGGATGGCATTCTGCTCATTCAGCAATTGTCTGATATTCTGTTCACGAGTTCCGAGAATAGAATCAATTTCATCCTTCAGGTCAAGATATGCCTTAGCCTGTCCCTCAACAGCGGTTGTCTGCTCCTTACTTATTGTTGTATCAGTTGGTTTAGCAGCTTTCTCCTGTGAAGCTGTAATATAATCTACAGCCTTGTCTATCCGCTTAGCCGATTCCAAGAGTTTCGCATCGGCTTCCGCAGCCTTAGAAACAAGAGTATCATACTGCCTCGTAAGGGCTTGGAGTTTTTGTTCCAAATCCTTACGAATATCTATCTTTACGTTAATGTCGATAGAGCCGAGAGCCTTTTTCACGTTCTCTATCTCTTGCCTTAACTGTTGTAGGCTTCTAATATCGTCACCTACATTTGTGATTATTCCTGCCATTATTCTTCTATTCTTTTGTCTGCGTACAATATTGCCGAATCCAGTACGTCATAGCCTTTTGCACGAACATAAGACGCATATTCCATGCCGTCAGCCAAATAAAGACCGTCATGTGATTTATCGCATTGTTTCAGCAGCCTTTCCGTATTTACCTGCGCCTTTGGATGAGCTGTGTCAGCAGCAACCTCTATCCATACTATTTTGCCGTTCCGCACGACACACGCACCAGGTGCGTTGTGTAGGTTGCCTGTCCTGTTCTGATACTCTTTCAGTCCGCTTGTAACACGCTTCTCCTGCGCTATTTTGATAGCGTTCCGCCCGATGTCTATGAGGATGTCCGTATTGATGTCGTCGACCAAATCGTCTAATTCGTCAATCCCCGATATGTCTCCCTTAAACCGCATAAAATTACACTTTGTTCAAAATTACACCTTATATGTTGAGTTGTGTGTTTTTCTTTTGGTTATAAGCAACAACGGGAACATTGTTGCAAAAAAATGAAAAAGGACTGCCTACCAAATGGCAAACACACTCCAGAGCCAAATATTTTTAGAAAAAGTTGCAGAAAGATTTGCACTTGTATGGAATAATGGCTACTTTTACGAAGTAAACAATAAAAATGAAACAATATGGAATTATTTGTATCTTTAATCATCATCGTGTTTGGCATTCTGCAAATTGTCCTATTCTTCAAGCTTTGGGGAATGACAAATGATATTAGGAGATTAACAGAACATCTCTGTGTCACTTCACAAGAACAACAATTGGAGAATAAAAAGCCAGAAAAAGAAGAAGTTAAGGAATACGACCCAAGACTTGACACGATAAAACCTGGAGATAAGGTAGAATCCATTTTTGACGGAAGAGAGTTAATCGTAGATTCTATTAAAAATGGAAAGCTCTTTTGCAAAACTGGTTCTTTCTCCGGGTATAAATATTTTGAAAAAAATGAGGTTAAATACATAGAATAGAAGGATAGTCGTTAAGACTACCTCTCTATTCTAATTTTTTTGTCTACGTTTTGCCATATCCTTACCACTGATGGTTTTCACCACGTCTCCATACACCTCATGCTGTTTGTCTTTCTGCATAATGACAAGGTTTCGATAAGGAATTTTATTAACTACTTCGTCATACGTCAGATGCAAGCTATCCATGAATGACGCTATCTGTCCCAATAGGGTGCGATTGCCGACTATCTCGGACTTGCTGCCAGCAGGCTTGCGTTCCTCGTCAAACTGGCAGCTTTCAAGAAAGGGGTTACACCAACCAAGTCAAAAGCAGACGAAAGGGCATCCAACACTTCTTCAAACGTTCCCTTGGATAGTTCAGCACTCAACGACTGATTGCCTTTAATGAACCATGACAGAGCCTTTGCGTATGCCTTGCAGTCCTTAGCGGAAAGCAACATGTCCTTTAACGTGGCACTATCGTTAAACTCCAAATCACTGATACACGATATTGCTCCTGCGAGCCTGTGAATGGTTGGTGGATGAATGGGATAAGCCTTTCCGCTCACATACACGATTGTGTAATCTGCTCCTATAATTGCGTTAGACACCAATTTACTTGCTTTGCTCATAATAAAAATTAAAAGGGGTGGAGGTGGTCTAAAATGCCACGTTCCACCCCGATGTTATCCTACAATCTTGTTACCCTATTAGCCTGCCTTGACAACGGAAGCGTCAAACCAATATTCAGGAGCTACACCATCTACTGTTGGCTCAAGCTCTGTCCCTACAACAGGCAATCCAACAGCCTTATCTGTTGTTGCCTCACGAGCAGAAATATCGGCACGAGGAATGACGATATACTGATCATCCTCTGTCAGTCCAACAAGACATTTCTCAATGTTAACCTTACCAGCAGCACGCTCCCACGATGTTTCTGTGGCTGTACCACCCAACATGTCTGCCTTGGTCTGATAGTCGTACTCACCAAGCGTAAAGTTCATTTTCACTTCTCCCATTTCCTTGTCAGAGCGATAAACCTTACCTGTCAGCTGATTTTTATAGGCAGTCTTGTTTGCTTCGGCTTCTTCCAGCGTCCATGTTTCCTGATGAACGTTCTTTACTTCTGTAAGTTGCTTTAGCATAGCAAACAACGTCTGTCCTGTAATCTTGGCTGTAATCTTTGATGTGTCGCCGTACCACAATTTTTTGATATTGACGGCTGTAATAGTCTTTCCCATAATCAAATCGTATTTAATACATTAAACAATAATCTACAATTAACAAAATGACACTTCAAAGCTGTGTCCGCTTCAATAGAGATAGTATGTACTTCATAGTGATACGTTGTGTTTTTATACCTGCCAGTTACGCTTCTAAAGTCATCTTTTGCCTTACGTTCAAGCTCTCTTAGCCGTATGAAATTGGCAACAGTGTCTACCACATTGCATGTTGTGCTATCTGTCAAGTCAGGAACACATAAATTGACTTCCACAAAGCATTTTTCCCAATACTTCTCTGGCGTCTGCCCTTTGACATGGATAGTGATGCGCTCATCGGGCAGCTCCCCTGTGAGGGTTTTCCCGAAAGGCACAATCTTTATTCCAAAGCATTTGCAATCTCTGTAGAGAATATCAGCTATGTCGGTTGTAACTATCATTCAAATATTTCTTTCAACTTCTTTTCCGCTCTCAATGCTGAACCGCTCAATACGTCAAATCCCTTTGTCTCTACATAAGAAGCATAGTCGGCAGTATTGCTTAGCGTTAGTCCATCTTTATCGGTTTCATACTCATTGGAGGATTCAAGGTTTCTCGTTCGGTTCGTATAGGTATGGTTTTCTTTGGCATCCTCAACGGCTTCTTCGCCAACATTAGCCATTGTACTTTCCACATCCTGTTCACCGTCCTCAAAGAATTTATCTACATCCGAAAAATCACCGTTCATAACCATAATTCAGAATAATTGAAATAGTTGGTTTTCTTTGGGATATAGACCTTTCCTTCTCCACGCACGCAATTGCCTTCAAGACATCTTACCTCTGTTCCAGCTTTTATATTTACACGCATTTCGCATACTACATGGTAATTCGGTCGGTACACTTCTCCATTGGCTGATTTGAACTCCTTTGTGGTGTTGTCATCACAACGACATTTGCACAACGTCTTCCAACTCACACCACCCGTATTAGGGATAGGATGCCCAAATTCATCCTCTTGAAGAGGTGTCACTACTTTTACCTGTAGAATGTGTGGAGCATACATCATAAGAATCGTATTTTAGGACTATTTGCATCAAGTTCGTTTCTCAATCCATATCGCTTGCACATTGCGTTATAGAAGCTCAAAAGCGCATCCTTGTCCCACGACATGGAGAACCCACTTTCGCTAACTGACGACGGTCTGCTCATCAAGAAAGGAACATATTGCACCAAAGCAACAATGACATTCTCCAAGTTATCGAAACTTATGTCTTCATCGAGTATCACATTGGAGCTGAATGATATATCTAACAAGTCAGCCTCCGACACCTGTATGCCGAAAGACTGAAACTTGTTTGATATATATTCCTTGATGCTCATCAAGAGTTCACATTAGAGAGGTCAATGTTCGTGATCAACGTTGGGTCTGCAATCTGTGGAATCCACTCTGCGGTGTACTCAAGATAGCGTCCGTTGTGATCTCTGTTGGAAGCTACAAGCATATCGCCAGCACCAGCAGGAGTGTAGTTCATGCCAGGCACTGGGTCGGTAGCCTCGTAAGGGGTATGGAAGCGCATGTAGCCTATCTTATCCTGCGGAATCATGGTAATGTAACCGTCTGCATACACCTGAACGTTTTTGCCGTTCTGTTCCTTAACATAGTCCTCCTTGATTTCGATTGCTGGGAGACCAATACCTGTGAACAACTGCGATGCAAGGTCGGAAGTAACTAATCCTGTGGATAGATACATCTGATTCTGACCGAGCTGCATCTTGAACATTTCGCCAAACTCGCTTGAGCCGAGAATATTCTTCACAAAAGTACCACGAGACATAATCATCTTGTTGTACTTCCCATAATCAGGAGCAATCTCGTTGAGTTTAGCCTGCAACCAAGATACCATTTTAACCTTACTGTCTACGACAACATCGTTCTTCTTTGGAGCGATTACGTTAAATGGTAATTCGATGTTGAGGAACTCGGTAGCGTTCTGGTCTGAAACTGCTTTGTCTTTATTGCGAACTACAGCCTTACCAGTCATTATGAGCGAGCCAACAACCAAGTCCATACGCTTGTGAGCTGCAAGCATTACCTGTCGGTAGTCGTCATAGATAAATGCGATGATGTCATTCAAAGCGGAAACCTGTCCTGCTGCGTTTGCTGCGTTGTACTTATCGATAAGGTCTTGGAGGTCTGACAAACGATCTACGCTCATCTGATAACGATCACCAAGATAGGCAATCTCACCATATCCACTTCCGATGTTCTGACGCTCACGGATAGGCTTCTCGCCAAACTGTGAGTTGATGCTACCTGCCATAACGCCACGGACGGAGCCAATGTAATCTTTAAACACTCTGGTTGTAGTACGTCGGAAGTCGAGGTACTGCTGCCAATAAATAGCGTCCTTACGGGTCTGTAGGACACGGTTGATAACTGCGCCCACGATTGCGGGTTCGTTAAACAAAGTCTGTATAGTCAATGTCATAATAGTGTGTCCTTTCTTTTATTCGTTAAACTGAAAATGAGGGAGGTTTGCCTTGTCTGCTGCACAGAATGGCATCACCAATTTCTCTGGTTCTATCTCAAAAGCACGCATCAAGAGTGCAACGCTGTTGATACCTTCCGTTACCTTGTGATTCTCGTACAGAGCCGAATTAGCGACGGCTTTGGGAGTTGTTCCTCCTTCTGCCGATGCCTCAAACAGAGTATCTCCTGTCTTTACTTTTGCACCAAAAGCTGCTGCGAGAGTTACCTCGTCATAGTCGGCATTGGTGCGGTCAATAGATTGAACGACTGCGCCATTCTTTCCAGTGCCAAGTGTCATGCCATCCTTGATATAAGGATTCTTTGCCACCTTGATTTTCGTTGCTGCTGTGTCTGCGGTCTCAATGACCAACGCACGCACGGCAATCTTTGCGGTCTTAGCTTTTAAGTCCGCTGCTATTGGTAGGAAAGAAGAAACGTAACTTCCTATCTCCAGCCCTGCTACATCGAGGATATAGTTTCCACGACGACGAATGCCAGTAGAAACGTCGTAACGTTCCTCCTGCACTTCTTTTGGCTTCAAATTATAAACAAATCCTGCTGCCATAATTTTTACTTATTATTTTGTTCTACAATCTCTTTTGTCCCTTTTTCGATTTGCTCGGCGATGGAACTTATCTCGCTTTGATGTTCGTGGTTTCCCTCTTCGGGAGACTTGACGAACTGGAAACCGCTGTTCTGCATCTCCTGCTTCAAGTCAGTGAAGTACTGGTTAAGGTCTGCATCATCAGCGATTTGCTTGCCCTTGTAGGCAAATTCTGGAATGCCAAACGACTTCGCCACCTCATCAATCTGCTGGTAACGGATGTCCGCCTTTGTCTTGGCGTCCATGGCTGCCAACTTCTCACTCAAAGTCTTATTGGAATCAATAAGGCTCTGCGCCCATGCTGGCACTTCTTCTACTGGCTTAGGCTGCGGAGTAGGTGCAGGTGTCTGTGGTTGCTGTGGTTTGGTTTCCTCAACAGGCTTACCGTCCTTAATGTTGTGCTTCTTCTCGTAATTTGAAATTGCGGTCTTCTGCGCTCCATCAGCCCGATAGTCGCCATAACTGTTCAACACGTCCTGAAAGGAGATACCCTCAACGATAGAGTTTACCTTGCTCTCGTCCGTTACTCCCTCTGACTTCTTGCTTGCAATCCGTTGGAGGGTGGCATCCTCAACCCCTTGAAACTTGGTTTTGAGAGCTTCCAAAATCTGTTCGTAAATGTTCATACTTTAAAGTGTTATCCTGAAACAATCTTTTGTTCAAAATTACGTCTTATCCTATATGTTACGAAGTTTTTTACCTTCATAAAAACAACAATTGGTTTATTGTTGCGAAAAAGGTATGAAAAAGGGCTGTCCACCATACAGTGAACAACCCATAAAAGTATATTTCCTCCGTTTGCACGGACAGGAAAAAGCCGCCTACACTCACGTGCAGACGGCTCAAAGAGTTCATTTAATACATGAAATACACCGAACTTTAGAAAGATGCGGCATGTAATTCCGCTTTTATCTGCTCAATGCAAGAAGACAAACGCTCGTAAGTCTTCTCGCCAGCCGTTTTCACTCCGCTGGTGTACTGGCGCATCAGCGAGGGATTGATACCTGCTCGTTTGGCAATGTCAGATACGTTGAGGAAACTGAAATAATTGAAGAAAGAGCGCAAATCATATTTGTACTCGAAAGACAGTCCATTGTACCTTTTGTCATCGGGGTAAGCCTCCCGGCACTCGTCCACTGCCCTTAGAAAATCTGCCTTTGCTTCTTGGACGGTCTTGCCGTCGCCATCAACGAGCGCATAATCTCCTATGGGCGTTTCGCTGTAACAGGAGTAAGTACCGTCCTCACCATATTCAACCGTTACCAAAATCTTCTTTCCCATATCCTTATATATAAATTGTTTACAAAATAAAGAGTTCTTAAAACATTCAATACACCGAACTTTCAAAAGGGGCGGCACGCCCAGACGATTAACGTCCGAGCAGTACCTTGTAAATTCTCTTTAACAGCCCCGTCTTGACTTCATGGCTGCCGTGCCTTGGTATTCTGATTTTCGCCCCAGTTGCGGGGTTTAACCATTCATCATGCTCTGCGCCATGTTGAGTGAGCAGGCATCCCGCCTTTCTCAACTCTTTGTAAAGTTGGTTGTATTTCATGACTTTAAAGAACTCTTTGTCTTAATGACAATGCAAAGGTAGCGAAAATGCTATAATTTACAAAACGAATAAGTAACTTTTTTTGCTACTTAATTACTTTTTTAACATTTCAGGCATGAAAAAACCCATGACACTTGCGCATCATGGGGCTATTGATAGGTTTTTGTAAACGATTAAACTTCTTCCTTTGATTTGGCTTGGCGTGTCTGTCGCTCAACATTTTTCATTTGCTCTTCCTTGATTTGTTGAAGCTCGTCTTGCAACTCGCCATAGTTGGAGCAGTAAGCAATTCCATGCTCAAGAGACCATACTCCACCACTCACGGCTGCGGCTGCGGTGGTTACCTTGTCGCTCTCGCTGTCTATCATAAACGGAACTATCTCTGTCTCAATGTCAACGGTACGGCTGGCTTCTTCAAGCGATGCGTTCAATGCGCCAATGGCGGAAGTGAGAAAGTTTACACGACGTTGGAAAAACGAGCCAAGCTCCTCCGCATGATTCTGAACTGCCATGTGTGCCGCCATGAAGACATATCGAAACGCTGTTCCGCTCAATGCGTTGCCTACGCCTTTGAGCTGGTCGAAGGAGATGCGTGGCGTGTTGGTCAAGCCATATATCTGATTGAAGTATGTTTCAATCTCCACTTTGATAGGGTCGCTCGACTGGTTCCATGTGAGGTATTGAGCGTTTGCACCATCCCCCGTGAGCTGCATCATGCGGTTTCTTGCATCGCCTGTAATGCTGTCGGGCTGCAAGTCACCAAAGAGCATAAGGAGTGGGAAAAAATGGTTGTCGATGCAGTCGGCATAACCGCTGAGACACTTTTCCAACCTCATGCGAAGCTGACGTACTTTTGCGCACAATGGCTCGGAGCGACTGGCATAGACGACTGGAAGTTTAGGCAGGTTGTGGGCAAATGACCGTTCTGCATTTGCTTCCCACGTCTTGTCCAAGTTCCACTGATAAACCATCTTATCGGTGATAGTCATGAACACCTTGTGCTTGTTGCCATTGATGTCTGTCTTCTCATATTCACGGGAGAAAGCCACCATGTCGCCGCTGTTGTCAAAGAAAGGATAGAGTGTATCACCACGAAACGGAGACCACACCTGCGACTTCAAACGGTATTTCGGAGCTTTCTTGCCAAATAATCCTGCAACCTTTCGCTTGAGCTTCGCCCAAAAGCCATCATCTTTGACGGCAAACCAATATTCAGCCACCTCCTGCTCTGCGAGCCATGAGCGTACAATTTTCCTATTCTGATATTTCAGCTTATTCTTCTTGAATACTTGTTTGATAGCTTCAAACACACCCTTTTCCTTGTTATCCTCTGGCTGACAGTCCAATGTAGGCTCCATTCCGACAGTAAACGCAGTATGAATGTTTACGATGTCCTGATCGATGGGGAGTGCGATGCGGTTAGGCTCTTTCATCTCGTACTTGGCAGGGGTTTTAATTGACTTCCCTGTCTCTGGGTCAAACTTAACATCCTCCATCTTGACCAGCACCCTTATCTTCGGATAGAGTTCTGGTTTCATGATGTCATGGAGTGTTGGATTCCAGTCTGCCAAATTCTTGTCCGTGTCGGGCAATGATGTGCGCCTGCCTTTCTTAAGATAGGCTATCTTTTGGTCGATGTCCTCAAGTGCGAGGATTTCATCTAATGTCTTTGGTGCTTCCATATCGTTATCCTAACTCTACTTTTGTAGTTTTTGCTAATTGTTCCGTATTCAAAGCTGCAATATCATCCATGCTGATAGCAACGGCTTTTAAAACATTGCCAACATTTTCTGCATATTTTAGTGCTAAAATATCCTGATCCATATCGTTCTCCTTTCTTCAACTTATCAAACTCATCGTGAATAAATTTACAAATATCTTCTATTATCATTCTCTGCAAATCTTCATAAAGTTTTTTATGTACTTCACTGCTTTCTTCATAATTTTTTATGAGTTTGCTTACATCTTCTATTTGCTCCCTTTTCATAGAAGATTTTTCCAAATATGGAATTTCTGATAATAACATATTCTCCATATCGCTATATTTTTATCTGGCGAACGCTGCTACGATGTCGCCCTTTGGTT
>ERZ1673749.1263-NODE-1263-length-18441-cov-5.257750_pt1 | contig 18441 bp, 17 predicted proteins | sample MGYA00580204_ERZ1673749 | MGnify/ENA primary metagenome ERZ1673749 (study PRJEB41218, sample SAMN15661745) | gut metagenome | host: Homo sapiens | place: Canada: London | collected 2015-08-20/2019-03-30 | study: EMG produced TPA metagenomics assembly of...
CCTGGCACATATGGGACGCATCACGGTAGTCAATCTGGACAGCGTACGCCAGGCATTCTCTGAACTCTGCGCCACTGTCCGGTTGATTCTGAAACGAAAGCGGTGGTGAAAAATGGCGATCATCAGCTTCACTAACTACAAGCGGGGCCAGACCACCGGATGCATGGGAGCCGTGATGCGGTACACCATGCAGAACAAGAAAACCGAGTGTGACGGTCAACGGTTGGTCACGGGCATCAACTGTCAGCCGGAATCTGTCTACGCGGACTTCATGACCACCAAGCGGCTGCATCACAAAACCGACGGCGTGCTGTTCTACCACATGGTGCAGAGCTTTCCAAAAGGCGAAGCGGTCGATCCGGTCGCCGCTCATGCGGCGGCACTGAAGCTGGCTGAGTACTATGAGGGCTATGAAGTTCTGGTCTGCACCCACACAGACCGGGAACACATTCATTCCCACTTTCTCATCAACTCCGTCAACTTCGATACTGGGAAGAAACTGCACATCGCAAAGGAGCAACTCCAAGAACTGCGGCAGCGCAACGATCAAGTCTGCACGGAGTTTTCTCTCCCTGTGTTCAACCCCGCGAACAGGAACGAAAAGGCCAAGACCATGTCCATTGGTGAGTATCACACCGCAGCCCGTGGCCAGAGCAAGAAGCTGCAGCTTATGAACATCATCAACGACTGTATGCGCCACGCCTCCAGCCGGGAGGAGTTTATTGCGCTGATGGAGAGCGAGGGCTACAAGGTACGCTGGGAAACCTCCCGGCGGAACATCACCTACACCACACCCAGCGGCTGGCAGTGCCGTGACCGCCTGCTGTTCGGGGACAAATATCTGAAGGAGAATATGGAATATGAATTCAGGATCAGAGAAGAAATTATCTATGGACGAGCTGTTGGAAAAGAATCGACCTACGCAGATGGTACAGATCACGCCGCAGCCTCCGGCGCAGGAGCTGACACCGCCTTCCAAAGTGCATCCTACGAAAGCGGAGTGGGAGGAACTGCTGAGCAGCCTCTATGCACTGGGGGACCACACCGAGAGACAGACTGGCTATCTCAGGAAAGTCAGCGAACTGCTGGCGAAGCTCCCGACCCGGGCGCAGATGGACGAGCTGCTGAAAGCGGTGAAGCATCTGGAGAAGATGAGCGAACAGGCTGGGAAGCGGAACGAGAAGCGTTTTTCTCTGCCCAGCATCAGACTGCCCAGACCGAGTCTGCCGGACATTCCATGGACCAGTCTGCTGTTGGGACTGGCGGCCCTTGCGCTGACTGGGCTGGTGCTGTGGGTGGCGTGGTCCAGTTTGGACACGCTCTGGAGCGCGGCCAAGACAATGCTCCCGCGAGGGACGCCACCACCACGCACTACCACGCAGACAGCAAGGCCCTCCGGAAAGAACGACAAAAGAAAATCGCCCAAGGCCACGCCGAGGACGACCACGAAGAAGAACAGACTTGGCAGCAGACTATGTAAAGGAGGATGATCACATGAGTTATCAGAAGGCAATATATGATCGGGAGCATCCCCGATACTCTGAGCCGACAGAATATATCACGATGGAAGTGGACGGACTGATTGTTGCTCTCCGCTTCAAAAACACCATCACAAAGCCTGACACAGTGTCTGAAATTGAGCAGACGCTGTTGATGGCGCAGGACTTTGAAAATCTGAACAAGCCTGCTTGATTCAGTAGACTTTTTACCAGTGGTGTGGGATACTGTGTGTGCATATGAACCTTGACAATTTAATCTGAGCAAACCATATGCACCGCAGTCCTACACCAGAAAGGACAAGGTGCAATCATGGAAAAAAACAAGCGAGTATATTGCCTCTATCGAGTCTCTACCAAAGGACAGGTAGAAAAAGATGATATCCCGATGCAGAAACAATACTGCCGTGAATTTGCGGAGAGCCAGGGATGGACGATCATCAAAGAATTTGCGGAAAAAGGTGTCTCGGGTTTCAAGGTGGCTGCTGCTGACCGCGACGCGATTCAGGAGATCCGTCAGGATGCCGAGGGACGAAAGTTTGACATCCTGCTGGTGTTCATGTTCGACCGCCTGGGGCGGAGAGATGATGAGACGCCCTTCGTGGTGGAGTGGTTCATCCGCAACGGAATCGAAGTGTGGAGCGCAATGGAAGGGCAGCAGAAGATGGATGATCATATCGACAAACTGCTGAACTATATCCGTTACTGGCAGGCTTCCGGTGAGAGCCTCAAAACCTCCGCCCGAACAAAGACACGTCTGTCTCAAATCGTGCAGGAGGGGAGGTTCCGCGGCGGGATCGTTCCCTATGGATACCGCCTGGAAAAGCAGGGGCGCTTCAATAAAAAGAATCATGAAGTCAACGAAATTCTGGTTGACCCGGATGAAGCTGCGGTGGTGCGCATCATCTTTGAAAAATATGTCTATGAGGGGTTCGGCGCACAGCGGTTGTCCCGGTGGCTGTATAACAACGGCTATCTCAATCGAAAGGGAACCAACTTCGCCAATACCACCATCATCAAAATGCTGAAGAACATCATGTATGTGGGCATTCTGCGCAGTGGGGAAACACGCTCAGAAATCTTTCCGGAGCTGCAAATCGTTCCACTGGATCTGTATGAGCGGGCACAGGAGTTGATGGAGGCCAGGACAATGCACCACAATGAGGTGCCCTTTAACTCCAAGGGGAAGGCGCTGCTCTCCGGGATGGTCTACTGCGCCCACTGCGGTTCCAAGTTGGTGCTGACCACCAGCAGCGGCAGACGAGCCAAGGGTGAGCCCAAACGGGAAACCCATATCCGCTACGCCTGCCATTACAAGATTCGCCATCCTCAGGACTGTGACGGTCAGACCGGATACTCCGGTGAGAAACTGGACGGCATTATTGATAAGATCGTCATCCAACTCTTTGAGCGGATGAAGACTGCACCCAGGAGCCAGCTCATTCAAAAGCAGCGGGAAAAAGAGCTCCAACTGGCAAACAGTTCGGTGGCGAATCTGGAGAAACTCCATGCCGCCGCAGAACGGGAGCTGGAGAGCTACAAGAAAGAGATCATCAAAACCATCAATGGGACTGGCAGTTTTGGAGCGGACATCCTCGGCGAGATGATAGAGGACACCCGAAGCAAACTGGCGGCGCTGGCACAGGAATTGGAACAGGCCAAGGAAAAAGCGGCTGATCTGAAGCGCTCCGCCGTTGCCGTCCAAAAGGAGTATGACAAGATTATGTCCTGGGCCGACCTGTATGCGGGGAGTAGTATCGAGGGAAAGAAGATGATCCTTCGGCAGCTCATTGAGCGGGTGAATATCGGGAGGAACTTTGAAATCGAAGTAGAATTCAAAATCAGTGTCACACAGTTCTTCGACTTCCTGCATCCGGAAGGGGACAAGAGTGTGTACTATCGTGCATCCTGAAAGCATGAAAAAACTCGGGAGATCTCAAAACGAGATCTCCCGAGTGTGGTGGACCTAATCGGGATCGAACCGACGACCTTACGGATGCGAACCGTACGCTCTCCCAGCTGAGCTATAGGCCCAAATCAACAGTTCCCAAAGCGGAACAGAAGAATAAAGCAATATGAAATTATAATAGATGTGGCAGAAAACCGAACCCTTTGCGCTCCCAGCTGAGCTACGAGCCCAAATCGGCCATTTTTCAATCAAAAAAGTTATGAAAAACAGATTTTTGAGATATTCGGTTTTGAGGAGAAATCACGGAAAACCAGACTAGTGAATGGGAAGAGAACCAGCGCTGCGGGATGTAGTTTTATATGGCTGCAAACGCAGCGCCCTCCCCGTTGAACTATGAGTCCATCATCCCTGTCATGCAACGGCAGATAATATTATACCATAATTTTCTCTGTTGTAAAGACTATTTTTTTCAGAAAGCGGAAAATTTTTTGTTGCCAATTTGCAGAGGATATAGTAAAATAAATAAGCTATAACGTTACAGTCCTCCGCATGCAGCTGCGGAGCCGGTCTCGCGCAATGGATGCCCGCGAATCATGTCAGGCGGGGAACCGAGCAGCATTAAGCGGGATGTTCCATGTGCCGCGAGGGCGCCGGTTCCGCAGCTGCATGCGGAGGACTTTTTTCGCTTGGAGGTGATTTCTTGTATCAGGCCCTGTACCGCAAATGGCGGCCCAAAACGTTTTCGGATGTCATCGGCCAGTCCCACATCACCCAGACTCTGCGTAAGCAGGTGGCGGAGGGCCGCACCTCCCATGCGTACCTCTTCACAGGCACCCGGGGCACCGGCAAGACCACCTGTGCCAAAATCTTGGCCAAGGCCGTCAACTGCGAGCACCCGATGGACGGCGATCCCTGCTGCCAGTGCCCCTCCTGCGTGGGCATCGAAAACGGCAGTTTTCTGGATGTACTGGAGCTGGACGCTGCCTCCAACAACGGTGTCGACCAGGTGCGGGCCTTACGGGACGAAGCCATCTACGCCCCGGCCAATGTGAAGAAGCGGGTGTACATCGTGGACGAGGTCCACATGCTCTCCACCCCGGCCTTCAATGCTCTGCTGAAGATTCTGGAGGAGCCGCCGGAGCACCTGATGTTCATTCTGGCCACTACGGAGCTCCACAAGGTGCCCGCCACCATCCTCTCTAGGTGCCAGCGGTTTTCCTTCAAGCGCATCACGCCTCAGGACATCGCGGCGCGGCTGCTGTATGTGGCCGGACAGGAGCAGATCGACCTGACGGCGGATGGCGCGGAGCTGTTGAGCCGTCTGGCGGACGGCGCTCTGCGGGACGGCCTGAGCCTTTTGGACCAGTGTGCCGCCGTAGGCGGGACCGTGGACAGCCGGGCCGTGCTGGAGGCGCTGGGCCTGGCGGGAAACCTGCAGACGGCCCAGCTGATGGAGTTTATTCTGAGCCGGGACGCCAAGGGCGCCCTGCTGCAGCTGGACCAGCTGTACCAGGGTGGCAAGGATGTAGGCGCGGTGCTGGGTGAGCTCAGCACGCTGGTCCGGGACCTGCTGCTGCGGCGTACAGCGCCGGAGGGGGGGGCAGCCCTGCTCTCCGGCGGCTATGACAGCGCCACGCTGGACAGGCTGGGCAGGGAGATTCCCGCTACCCGGCTGATCTACTTGGCCACTACGCTGCAAAGGGCCACGGCGGACCTCTATTACAGCTCCAACCGCCGCACGGATGCGGAGCTCTGCCTCCTGCGGCTGTGCGACGAGTCCCTCTCCGGGGACCTGACGGCCCTGGAGGCCCGGGTCCAGCGGCTGGAAGACAGTGCCCAACGGGGGCAGCTTCTGCGGGCGGCCGCCGCAGAAAGCGGCGGCACGGTGAAGCCGTCCTCCAGCCCCGTACCGCCCCCGGCACCTGCGCCGGAGGATGCCCCACCTCGGGAAGAACTGCCGGCACGGGAGGAGCGCCCTCCGCTTCCCGAGGAGCCGCCTCTGCCGGAGGAGCCCGGAGCGCGGGTGTTCGACGTACCGGAGGCGCAGCCCGCCGCCCCCTCCCCTGCTGCGGCATCCGCTGTGGGGGGCAGTTGGTGGCGGGCGCTGGCAGAGGGTTGCAAGGGCCGCCTGCCGCCTATGTACCGGGTGTTTCTGGATATGTGCACAGGTGTTCTGGAGGGCGGCCTGCTGACGGTTTATGCCCCGGATGACATTACCTTGGGACGTCTGGACAATGACCGGGTGCGAAATGCCCTGATGGAGGAAGCCGCCAGCGGCGGCGTGACGGTGCGCCTGGTCTTTCAGGTGGGAGAGCCCCCCAAGGCCACGCCCCGGGAAAATCTGCAGAACCTGCTGAAATTCGGCAGTCAGTTCGATAATATCGAGATCAAGTAATACAAAGGAGAGACCAGTTATGGGATACAGCGCACGCCGTGGATTTACCAACGGCAGCATGAAGATGACCGGCGCTCAGCGCCAGGCGGAGATGCAGGCCCGCATCCAGCAGATGCAGGAGCAGGTGAATGCGGCCCAGGAGGCCGTAGAGGCCCAGGAGTTCACCGCCAGCGTGGGAGGCGGCGTGGTAGAGGCCAAGGTCAACGGCAAAAAGGAAGTGCTGGCCGTTACCATCAAACCGGAGGCCGTGGACCCGGAGGATGTGGAGATGCTCCAGGATCTGGTGGTATCCGCTGTAAATGAGGCCCTGCGCCAGGCCGGGGAGGCCATGGACAAGAGCATCGAGCAGGCCACCGGTGGGTTGGACCTGGGAGCATTCGGACTGTGAGGGAATTCGGAGGGGAGTAGGCTCCCCTCCGAGCCACCACGGCGGTCACTGGAGACGCCGCCCAAGGCGGCTGAGTCCATGTATTTTCGGCAGGCGCATATCCTGCCGAAAATGGTTTCAGATTCTTGAGCTGCCGGAGGCAGATCAACTGGGGAAAACCGAAGGTTTTCCCCTGCCCCTTTTCCCGTCCCGAGAGTGTGGGGCAGGACAGAACAGATGGAGCGGAGCCGATGGCTCCGCTCTTTTGGAAACAGGAGAACATACCATGAGAAGACGGATGTTGGCAGCGGCGCTGGCCTGTACGCTTCTGGCAGGGTGCGGGCCGGTGCGGACGGAGCCTGTGGAACAGGAGACCCCCCAGGCCGGTGCGCCGGTGATCGCCTACGTACCTCTGGATGACCGGCCAGACAACGCCGAGCGGGTGGTATACCTGGCGGAATCCTTGGGCTACGAGTTGGCCATGCCGGAGCGGGACCTGTACCGCACCCGGCTGGACGGCCAGCCCCCGAATGAGAACGGGACCCAGTACGGGGACCGGGGAGCACTGTACGAGTGGGTGGCTAAGCAGGAGGCCGCCGGGTGTGACCGGTACATCCTGTCCCTGGATCAGCTGCTCTCCGGCGGGCTGGTCAGCTCCCGGGCTATGACTGGGGAGAACCCGGTGACGCTTTCCTCCGGAGAGACACTGGTGGAAGCGGAGCTGCTGACGGCGGTGATCGACCTGCTGGCAGCGGATGAGAACAACCGGATCTGGTTGCTGGACACAGTCATGCGGCTGGCGGCCACCACCGGCTACGGCGGGTTCGGCCTCAACGAGTACAATGCCCTGCGGACTTACGGCATGGCACCCCGTCCCCACCTGGAGGGCACGGATCTGACCATCGGGAACATTGTGGCGGACTACCCCCTGGGGGCGGACGGAACCCCCGTCCCGGTGGAGGCGGAGGAGCCGCTGCCGGAGGGAGCCGTGGAGAACTATCTGGCCTCCCGGGAGCGGAAGCTGCGGCTTAGCGACGCCATGTTCCAAGCTCTGGAGGAGACGGCGGACGGGCAGTTCCGGGTATTGATCGGCATCGACGACTCCTCGGAGGAGGACAGCATCCAGAAAAACGAGATCGCCTATCTCCGGGCGCAGCTGCGCCAAGGGGACGCCCTGCTCTCCGGTGTGGACGACCTGGCCTTTAAGGCGGTGACGAAGCTCTGCCTGGAGGAGTACGGCTGGGAAGGTGCTGCGGTGTCCGTCCAGTATTTCGGCGGTACTGAGGACCAACCCGCCTGCGCCTATGACTACCAGCCTCTGGAGGCCATCGTGGCAGAGCACTTCGACTTTTTCGACCTGACGATGGCGGAACCCGGCGGCGAGGAACTGGCAATGCTGGTGCTGACCCAGCCGGCAGACCCGGCAGCCCAGGAGACGTATATCAACGCACTGGTCCAGTGTCTGAACGACAACCGGGCTGCCGGGCTGCCTACCATCCTCATCGACGCGGGAAACGGCACCTACGGGACCGCCTTCCATAAGGCGCTGACAGATCAGGCAGAGCTTGGCTGGCTTTTGAGCTATGCGGGCTTTCTGGATATGGCCATCGTCACCGGCACGGCCCTGAGCCATGGTGTGGCCCGGTATGCCTTCCTCCAGCACGGTAAGCAAACAGATGCCACAGAACAGGCATTTGTCCGGACCTTGGCGGACAGCATTCTGAAGGACTTCTGCTACAAGAACATCGTGCGCAACGACATTCTGAGCTTTGTCCGGAACGACCTGTCGGGCAATGCCGACAACTTCTGGATGCCGGACATCGACCGGGTGGCCATCCTGGAGCGGCTGGAGGCCGGCATGGCAGTGGCCGTGGCCCCGGTGATCGAAAACCTGGAGCGGAGCAACTTCATCTCTTCCCTTTCCTCCACCCGGGAGTATGCCGAGCGGGGCTGGGGCGGCGTGGAGCTGACGGGATACGGCTTCCCCTGGGACCGGGCCTTCGAGATCAGCATGGAGATCCGGCTGGGGGCATTCACAGAGCCTCACAAGGCGCTATTGGGAATTTATTATAAGTAAGGTCCCGGCGGAGCGCGGCAGGAAGCACGCGCAAAGCCGTGGAGCTTCCGGTCGAAACGGACATTGAAAACCTCATGGGCCCCGGTGCGGATTCCGCACCGGGGCCCTCTTTCGCTCGAAGGAAGCCACACGGTTTTCCGTCTCCTCTTTGCGTTTTGAACTTCTCTGCTCCAGCTGCTCACAGGGGCATCCTCCTTCCGAGAGGCCCTCTGGCAGTATGCAGGCCGCACATGGTCGGGGTTCTCGTTCACCAGCCCCGGCCTGCCGCCAGTGCGCACAGATGCCTTAGGCAGCACAGGTTCTGCGCTCATCAATAACAACGATCCGGGCCGCCTCCAGCCGGAGATGCACAAGCTAAAATGACAGTTGCTACCACATTACCACCGTTATACAACATTTCCAGAAAAAGAGAAGCCTCAAGGCCGTTGGACCTCAGGGCTTCTTTTGGAGCTAATGATGTGACTCGAACACACGACCTGCTGATTACAAAGTGTAGGCCAAGCGCCCCATGTGCCGTTTTAGGCCCTCTTGGGCGCTTTCTGCTGGGTGGGAGATTCCGTTTAGCCCTCTTCCCCCCAATGTCTCCGCCCCGATTTTCCGGGTAGTGGGTCAGGCGGTCATCTTACGATTCAAGGATTCGGGAAGGACCGAGGCGGAGATCAGCGAGAAGCAAAGAAACCAAAATCAAACTGACCGCTTACGATGACCTTTTTCAGGCAGATGAAAGCCGTGCAGACGCAAAGCTGAGTAAAATCAGAGATATTCCCTTATCGTAGATTGACGAGATTCCAGGCCACCCGTTCAAGGTTTTAATGGACGAGGATATGCAGTAGCTTGCCGAGAGCATTAGGCGAAGCGGCATAATAACCTCTGCTACCGTTCGACTTATCTTTTACCCGGTTTTCATAAATTTCAACACAAATGCTTCTCTGTGCCGTTCCTTTACTTTGCAATTCAATAATGCAGAGCTTGATTGCATTTACAAGGAAAGCAGTTTACCAGGATTTTCTCCACTCATCTTATGAATTTCTTCCTGGGTAAAACCGGTATTAGCCAATGCTTGCAGGTACCGACTCATACCCTCAATGCAGTTTCCAAACTTCGCCTGTCCATAATCAGACGAAAGGATCGTATGGTCTACGCCAATTTCACGGATATAGTCGGCAATTGCAGAAATAGCTGTTCCCTTTTCCCCCATTTCTGGGGCCGAAATCGTTCCACAATGTTCAATCCAACACCCCAAAGAGGCCCAGCACTTTACCTGCTCCAAATTTGCTCCCAACCCAAACGTGGGATGATCAACAAGGATCTTCTTGACTCCGCTGCTGACAGCCTCTTCCACAACCTTTTCGATCTCCGCCGCGTTGGCGTGCCCGGTCGCCAAAACCACATCCGGCGCCTGGGCCACCAGATGGATCACATCGCGGACTTCTTGCTTGAGATCTCCCTTTTCATCCGTCAGTGTGATCGGCCGCTCTTGAAGCGCCACCCGGGTCGAGGGAAATGCTCCTCCCGCTTTGTGGAATTCCATGTGCTGCCGCGCAGAAACCGTGGGCAGCCAGACGATTTTGACCCCGAAATTGATGGCAGCCTCCACCACGTATGGATTGACTCCGCCCACCGAGTTGTTCAGGGCGATGCTTCCGAATATCCGCAACGGAGATCCGTTAAATAAGTACCGCTGGATCTGGTCGCACGCCGGCGCCGAATTATAGTGGTGATCCTTGATGACGATCGCCCTGTAACCCGCAGCTTCCGCCTGACGGGCAACTGTTACGATGTCGGCGGAGCGGGGTATCAGCGACGGCGCAACATGCAGATGGATATCGCAGCACCCCTGCAAAAGGCGAGATTCCAACACAAATACTTCCTCCTTGTCTCACTGCTTTTCCGCGTTTGAAATGGCCCAGTCACATACCGGCACACTCGTGAGCGATCCCTCTGAAATAGCGCTTGCTCTGCTGTTTGAAAAAAACAAGGTCGTTCATGACGGTGACGATCTGAAAGCCCTCCTGAATCCTGAGCACCGCCTCCTGCATGGAGGACGTGGCAATCCCAGCCAGGATCCCCTGTTTTTTGCAGGCTGTCAAAACCCGGTGAAAGGCCCCGTCCACTTCGGGATGATGCAGATCCTGGGGATGGCCTAGGCTCATGGACAAGTCTGCGCTCCCGATAAAAACGCCTGTCAGGCCCGGTACAGCGGTGATCTCCTTAATACTGCGAACCCCCTCAGCCGTTTCACACTGCACAAATGTTGAAAGAGCCTCATTGGCCTGCTGGACATAGTTCTCATATTCTCCCCAGCGGGGACCCCGTCCGTAGTTCATACCCCGCTTCCCAAGAGGCGGATACTTCACTGCATCCAGAATCTCCATCGTCTCTTCCCTGCTGTCCACCAGAGGGACCATGATCCCGTGGGCTCCGATATCCAGGATGCGGCGTATCAGTTTTCCCTCCGGCGTATAAACTCGGACAATTGGGACCACCTGATACATTTCCGCCGCCCGGATCATATGTACCATGTTCTCCAGATCCAGGGGCGAATGTTCCATATCGAGCACCACGAAATCGATCCCGTTGAGGCCCAGGATCTCCACCAGATTGGCATCGCATGACGCACAGAACGCTCCTATGAGGAACGTTTTTTTTTGCAACTTCTCAAAAATCCAATTATGCATTTCCACGGCAGACGCTCCTTTGTCACATTTCCGCGTTCTGCTCTTCAAACAGCGGGATCGCCGCCCTCTCCCGGGGCGTCTGAGCGCGGCGGCTCTCCTCGCGTTCAGGGCGTCGCGGTGCAAACACATCCAGATTGAGCACGGGCACCTCTCCTTTGGCCACGATATAATGCTCGATATTCGCCGGGATGTCTACCAAACACCCAGGCATCAGATGGTATGGCGTGCCATCGATGAAAAAGTCGCATTCACCCTGGAGGATCAGCACGAGCTGTTCGTATATGTGCCGGTGTGGCCCGGGAGTATGGCCGGCGGAGACCTCCGTCAGCGTGGCAGTCAGGTTCTCTCCCTGATATGCCAGAACGCGCATCTTCTCCCGCACGTCCGTCCACACACAGTCATTCCAATTCTGCACATTTGCTGCAAAACTCATATTCACACACCTCACATGAAATCTTTATCCCTGCATCATGCCGGGTAGCCAGGTGCTCAGTCCGGGCACAAAGGCAAACAGGATGATACAGGCCAACTCCGTGATCATAAAGGGGAAGCTTTCCCTCACCACATCGGAGAACGTGTCGTTATTCAAAGTGCAGCTCACAAAGAGGCAGGTACCGAAAGGCGGAGTAGCCTGTCCAAGAGCCAGCAGGAATACAAAGATCAGGCCAAAGTGAACCGGGTCCATGCCATACATGGCGGCAATGGGCGAGAAAATCGGGCCCAGGATCAGATTGTTGGCAGAGGTATCTAGGAACATGCCACAGAGCACCATAATTGCGATGGTGATGAGGATAAAGCCCGTCTTGCTGGCCACATGCTCCAGGAAAAAGTTTGCTACTGTGGTGGGGATGCTGTAATAGGTGAACAGAAATCCCACCACCTGGGCTGTTACCACCAGTAGCATCAGCGTGGAAACACTGACAGCCGTGCTTTCCAGAACTTTGCAGAAGCTCTTGAAGGTAAGGTCATGGTAGGCCACAAAGCATACGATGGCACCATAGAGGCAGGCGATGGCCGAGGACTCCGTGGGCGTGCAGATGCCTGCGTATATACCGCCCAGGATGATCAGCGGCATCAGCAGCGCAAAAACGGAGCGCAGGAAGGATTGCCCCAGTCCCCGCCAGGAAAACATCTGGTCAACTTCATAGCTGCGCCTTCTGGCGATGATATACGCCAAAACGCACAGCGCCGCCGCGCAGAGCACACCGGGGACCACGCCTGCCATCAGCAGCTGAGAAATAGATGTCCCGGTAATATTTCCATAGATCACGAACACAATGCTGGGCGGAATAATGATGCCCAAAGTCCCGGCTACCGCAGGCAGCGCCGCGGAATAGGGACTGGAATATCCCCGTTTCACCATCTCCGGATGCATGATACCTCCAATCGCCGCTGTAGTAGCAACAGCGGAGCCGGAGATCGCCGCAAAAATAGCACAGGCAATAATGGCCACGATGGAAAGTCCGCCTTTCAGCCAGCCCACCAGGGCATTGCAGAAATCACAAAGGCGCCTGGAAAGACCGCCCCGGGCCATGATATCTCCGCACAGAAGGAAGCAGGGGATTGCCAAAAATGCAAAGTTGTTCAGGCCCAGGAACACCTTCTGGGGCACGATCGTCAAAACCAAATTCGGCTCCAGCATCAGGCAGGCGATGCATCCGCTCATCATCGCCCATACGATAGGAAACCCCAGCAAAATCCCGCCCACCATAATAACTAAGAGAAGAATAATCGGCGTGCTCACAGAGAATCGCCTCCTTTCATAGGCTTATCTGCCCGCCACATTCTGCAGTAGGATAAAATTTCTTGCAGAAGCTTTAAAATGGCCGACAACAGCGCCAGAACATATCCAATCTCCATCGCGATATAGATCCATGCCATGGGAATCTGCAGCGCGTCGCTGCTACGTGTCCACCCCAGCGCGATCTGTGTTTTGCTGTATATGGTAAGCACCGCACAGACAAACACGCCAGAGAGTGCATAAAGGATTCTGAAAATCCCCATCGCTTTGGGAGAAAATTTTTTATCAATGATATCCACGCGAATAAGTGAATCCCTCTGGATTCCTATGCAAATGCCCCAGGACACCAAAATTGCAAATAAAAATCGGGACACCTCTTCCGACCAGGAGAGACTTTTGAACACTACGTAGCGAAAAAAAGTCTGGGCACAGATCACCAGAACAATCACCACAAGCATGACGGAAATCGCAATCGAAATTACCCGCATAATCCGACCAATCACATTTTCACTTCTCATCATCACCCCTCCTTTTCCAGGGGGCGGAGCCCAGCGCCCCGCCCTCGAAGCTGTCAACGGTTACGCCGCCTCCGCGCAGGAATTGATCAGATCGATAGAATCCGCATACTTGTCATAGTTTTCTTCCACCATGGGCTGCAGGATCCTCTGGAAGGATTCCCGATCCACGTCGTACGTGATCGTGACGCCCTTCTCTTCCATCTCTGCGTAAGCCTCCTGCTCCTGCTGGCGAGCGGCCTCTCGCTGATAAACCGCCGCCTCATAGGCACACTCGGCAAAAATCTCCTGATCCTCAGAGCTTAGGGAATCCCAGGCGGCAGTGTTCATAATAACCGGGATGCAGGAGTAAATATAGTTGATGGGGCTGAAATACTTGTTGACCTCCGGGATATTATTACTGATGCAGAAAATGGCGGGGTTGTCCTGCCCATCAATGGCGCCTTGCTGCATGGCGGTGAACGCCTCCGCCATATCCATGGGAACGGGGTCGCAGCCCAGCCGCTGCCAGATATCGATATAGTTGTTGTTCTGCATGACGCGGATCCGCAAACCCTCGCAGTCCGCAGCGCTGCGGATCTCCCGCTTGTTGTTGGTGATGGTTCTCCAGCCGGTCTCAAAAATGGTCAGACACGAAAAGCCGCCTTCCTTCTCCATCATATCCTGCCAATAATCCAGATGGTCCAGTGTCACTGCGTCCGCCTGCGCATTGTCCTTGATCAGCATGGGCATATCAAACACGCCCAGGCCTTCCACGCTGCCCGTCAGTACGGAGACGTTGACCAGAGAAAGCTCAATGGTGCCCATCTGGATATCCTGAATGCTGTCGGCTGGCGTCGTCAGGGTGCCGTTGGCATGGACCTCGATCTGATAGCGCCCGTCTGTCTTTTCCGCGATCAGTTCCGCAAACTTTTCACAGCCCAGGCCATTGGCGGAATCCGCGGTATCCTGTGTGGCCATTTTCCACACAACAGTCTCACCCGAGGTGGCGCCTTCTCCGGCCGCATCCCCCGTCTCCATACCGCCGCAGCCGATGCAGGTCAGCAGGATGCAGGAAATCGCCAGCATAAGAGATAGCATTTTTTTCATAGTGATCCTCCTTTACGCGTCCAGTCATATCGTTATCTTTTTACGACCAAGCGCCCCACAGCTTCTGCCATCGCCTGGTCGGAAAGCTCCTGTCCCAGGCCAGGGAGTTCCGGCGGACGAAGAATGCCGTTTTGCGGCGCATAGATATACTTCCCATAAGAGCGGCATTCGGGTCTGAGAGACATATAAAAATACTCATGATAGAAGAAATTGGGAATGGCTGCTTCCAGGTGCATGGCGGCCGCCTCCGTCAGCGGAGTGCCCGCCACGTGTGCCTGTACTCTGACATCAAACAGCTGTGCCAGGTCGCAGATCTTCTTTGCCTCGGACAATCCCCCCGTATTGCAGATATCCGGCTGTATCACGGACACAGCGTTGTGCCGCAGGAGCTGGTAAAATTCCCATCTTGTATGGACCCGCTCGCCGGCGGAGAGGGGAATAAATGTACTTTGTGCGATCACGCGGTAGAGCTCCGGATTAAAATTAGCAGTTGCCTCCTCGATGAACAGCACTCGGTATTTTTTTGCGATCTCAGCGATTCCCCGGGCGGAGGTAGCATCCGAAGCACACAGGTTCTCCATGATGATCTCCAATCCGTACCCGCATTCTTCCCGAATCGCACACAGCCGCTCTTCCAGCATTTCCCGTAGCTGCGCTGTCAACGGGCCGGTCGTCTCTATTCTGGGGATCTTTTTCCCCTGCCGGTCATAAGAGAGGAAGTTGATCTTCACCGCCTTAAAGCCATCCGCCATGATCTTTCGGCAGGTCTGCGCATACTCTGCAGCTTTTCCCAGAGGCGCCAGTTGCTCTCCGTACCCTGTCTGTGCCTGGGACAGGTAGCAGCGCAGCTCTGCGTTATGCTTTCCGCCCAGAAGCCGGTAGATGGGCACACCCAGCGCCTTTCCCTTGATATCCAGCAAAGCGATATCGATGGCGCTCATGGCGGAGTAAACCACGACGCCCCCGCCGCTGAGATGGCCGTAAAGGCGATTGTGAAGGTCCTCCCAGATCACCTCGTTGTCCAGTGGATCCTTTCCCAAAATCATCTCCGAAAGGTCCTTCAGCATATGCGCCACACCGTTTTCACCAGGCCCGATAGAGATCCCCGCTTCCCCGAAGCCGCAGATCCCCTCGTCTGTATTGATACGGCACACAACGGGCTGAAACGGATAATCAGAATACGAATGCCCGCTATGGCGCAGCAGGAAAATATCGACACTCTCAATTTTCACAAAAGCAACACACCCCTTCCAGACTTTTGGCCGCTTGAAAATCCCCTATCCCTGTGGTATATTTCCTCTGACGGCCGGAGGAACTCTGTCTTCGATGAATTTTGCTTTTTTCACCGAAAGTTCCTCCTTTCATTATGGAATATACTGACTTTCTTACAAAGTGTATATCTCATTTGATACATAGTGCATAAATTTTTGCGAGATCTTTGCAAGTGTTTTGGAGGAGAAAACCATGAAGCTTTCCGACATATACTACGATTCTCATTTTGGGGAATTTGAAGAGCTCTTCCGTCAGAGCGGTGTCCCGGTCCACTTCCGGAAGGGCGAAGCCATTCCCACGGACTATAAGATCCGGAATATTTTTTATACGGTCAACGGCCTTTCCAAATACTTTTTTGTGCACGAGAACGGTACGGAAAAGGTGACCGGCATCTTTGGACCCGGTACTCTGATCCCGTACTCCCTATGTCTGCCGGTTTCGGAAAAAAACTTCGTCTACAAGGACTACTTCAAATCCCAGACCCTGACGGATGTGGACGCTATATGCCTGAAGCAGGCAACGTATCACAAACTGTTTGAAAGCTCCGCCGCATTGCGCACCGCAAATTATGATTGGATTGCTTTTCAGCATAACCGCTATGAATTTGAGACATTTTTTCTGTCAAATTGCGGAGCTTTTACAAAAGTATGTAATTTTTTGTACTCCAATAGTTCTTTGTATAACGTATACCGCCAGAACGGGCTTATTTTAACTCAAGATGATATTGGAGACATTATCGGCGAAAGCCGCCTGGACGTGGCGCGCGCATTCCGAAATCTGCGGGATTTGAACATCGTTTCAACCTCCCGCGGCTCCGTCACAATCCTAGACAAAGAAAAGCTTTTCCGATTAACCAGTTATTTGAGATAACCTGAATCCTGTTTTCGCTGATTTTCTGATATGCTCCCCATAGAGTAGACAAGCAGAGAGTAAAAATCTTCAACTACTTCAGATGGAGAGCATTCTTATGTTAGTGGTGAATTACGTGAGTTTGGAAATAAAAATCATTGCGGTAAAGCACAGTCTCATTGGAATGGAAAGTCTCAATCAGTCCGCAGCAAGATTTGACGTGAGCCGGAGCACACTACAAAATATGAAATGTTTGGCACGGAAGGTCTATGCCATTGGGCTGGAAAACATCACTACTCCGATGAGATCAAGTGCAAAGCGGTAGAAGTCTATTTGTCCGGGCGGATGAGTGAAGAGGATATCTGTAGATTCGATCGAGAACACAGCTTGAGAAGTGGGTTTCGTTGTATAATGGCCAAAAAGAGTTCCGTCCCGCGGTCGGAGCCAGGAAGGGTACGTGTATGGCCAAGATCAGTGGAGAAGAGAAACAGGCGGCGGAATTCTGCATCACCCATGACAGGGACTACGCCCTGACAGCAGCTCTCTTTGGGTTTACATCCCAGCAGGTCTACAGCTGGGTGCGGAAATATCATGCGGCAGGCATCAACAGCCTGAGGCATGAGAGAAAATGCCCCAGAGAACTTTCCGATTGGGTTACTGAGAATAAGCAGCTCAAAACGGTCAATCTTAAGCTGGAAATGGAGGCTGTGCTGCATCGGAAGCTTCAGCAGGGCCGGGTATATTACAAATGCCTCAACCGCACCGTGAGCCAAAAGCAAATAGAAGATGAGAAGCTGGCCGGGCTTATTACCGAAATTTATCAAGCCCAGCGCGGCATTCCTGGATACCGGCAGATGAAAATTATTTTGGATCGCCGGTATGGGTTAAAGTACAACTTGAAACGAATCTACCGTCTTATGCGTGTGCTTGGCCTGCGGTCTGTATGCAGGAAGAAAAAGCGGCTGTATAAGAAGAAAACTCCGTCAGAATACGTCGCGGAAAATGTCCTGAACAGAGAGTTTTCGTCTGACCGGCAGAATGAGACCGGCAGAATGAGAAGTGGGTGACTGACGTAACAGAGTTCAAATATGGCTCCATCAGCAAGGCGTACTTGAGTGCTGTGCCGGATCTGTACGGAAGGAATATCGTTGCGTTCTCCCTAAGCCGCCGCAATAATACACCTCTTGTTCTGGACACCTTCGATCAAGCGTTTCAGAAATATCCGGACGCAAAACCACTGCTGCACAGCGACCGGGGCGTCCAATATACCAGTCGTTCCTTCCGAAAAGAAATGAAACGCGCTGAGGTATGCCACAGCATGTCCCGTGTGGGGCGCTACCTTGGCAACGCCCCAATGGAGGATTCTAAGGAATCCTGAAAACAGAAATGTATTACCTCTATTATTTCGAGGATCACGAAACTCTGCGGGAGGCGATCTGCGCATATATTGATTTTTATAACAACGATCGGTGCCAGAAAAAGATTGGCTGTATGACACCGTCGGAATTGATCGCAGCTTCAGCAAAATAAAAACTATACAGAAAATCCCACACGATATAGAATCCTCTGCATAGTTTTTATTTCTTGCTTTCTCTACTTGACAGGGAGCAGTTCACCTGCCTGAAATATGCAATTTTTTACAGCAAAAAGCACCCGAAATCCACAGATTTCAGGTGCTTTTTGGAGCTAATGATGTGACTCGAACACACGACCTGCTGATTACGAATCAGCTGCTCTACCGACTGAGCTACATTAGCTTATCAATTCATGACATGGTGTTTTTGGAAAGGCACATCCAGAACAGGATATATTTTATCATATTTTTTGACGGACGTCAACAGATTCTTTTGATTTCCTGCCACACTCTCTGCATGGCAATTCCTGTATATTACATTTTGTATTTTGAAGGAATTCCTTCAAAATATTTTCAGGCGATTAGCCTATTTCCTACGCTTTTCCCCCGAATTCCGCCCATTACAACAGGAAATTCTGTTGTGATTTTCCCAAGAAACTTCGACAAATTCTGTCATTATTTTCTGTTGACTTCCTTCTT
>ERZ1673749.1268-NODE-1268-length-18309-cov-4.185165_pt1 | contig 18309 bp, 18 predicted proteins | sample MGYA00580204_ERZ1673749 | MGnify/ENA primary metagenome ERZ1673749 (study PRJEB41218, sample SAMN15661745) | gut metagenome | host: Homo sapiens | place: Canada: London | collected 2015-08-20/2019-03-30 | study: EMG produced TPA metagenomics assembly of...
AAGATTTTGAATCTAAATTTCCTGTAGGTTCGTCAGCTAGAATTAAAGATGGTTTGGTAACCAAGGCTCTTGCTATAGCAACCCTTTGTTGCTGTCCACCAGATAATTCATTAGGCATTTTATATTTTTGATCGCTTATCTCAAGTATATCTATTACAGAATCAACATATTTTTTATCTACTTTGTCCCCATCAAGACCAAAGGGAATAATTATATTCTCATATACATTTAGCATGGGCAAAAGGTTATATGCTTGAAAGACAAAACCAATATTTCTTCTTCTAAAAATGGTTCTCTCATCATCTTTTAAAGCATAAATGTCGGTATCATCAATTAAAACTTTTCCGCTTGTAGGATAATCAAGTCCTCCTAATAAATGTAATAGGGTTGATTTACCAGATCCGCTTGCTCCAATTATAGAAATAAATTCTCCTTTTTCCACATCGAAAGATACTCCGTCAAGAGCTCTTACTTCAACGTCATTTGATTTATAATATCTTTTTAAATTTTCTACTTTTAGCATATCTATCACCTCTTTACATTTAATATAACATTCATATCTTACAAAGTACTTACAAGACTTCTTACAGTTTTGTAAGAAAAAAGACTTCTCACAAGGGGAAGTCTACTGAAAATTTTATTCTGTTATTATCCAAAGACGCTCTTATATTTCCGCCATGCTTTTCTATAATTTCTCTGGCTATAAAAAGACCTAAACCCAAACCATCCTTTGAAACGGAATTTGTACCTCTATAAAACCTTTCAAATATCTTCGGCAAAGTTTCTTCTGATAAGTCTTTGCACTCATTTTCTATGTCTAAATTATAGTTTAGGTAAGATTTATAAACTGAAATATTAATAGTAGATCCCTTTGGCGAGTATTTTATAGCATTATCTACTAGATTGTGAATGGCTTCTTTAAGCCATCTTTCGTCCAAATTGAAAATTAAGTCTTCGTCTTTTAAATTTATGCTTATACATTTTTTATCTAATATTACTTTAAATTCTCTCAAAACATCTGCTACTAGTTCTTTTAAATTTACTTGATGTTTTTGTAAGGAAATAATATCGGATTCAAGCCTAGAGGATTTTACCAGGTTTTGAATTAAAAATTCTAGTTTATTGAGCTCATACTTTATAATTTCAAGATACTCATCTTTGGGATCATCTTCTAAAAGACTAATGTATAAAGAAAGGTTGGTAATGGGTGTCTTGGTTTGGTGTGATATATCTGCTATTAAATCTTTTGTTTTACTTTTTTCTGTATTTATTTTCGCTTCTTTTACTTGGCTGGCATACAAAAACTTAATAAGCTTTGATTTTATTTTAGATAATTCCTTTTCATCAAATTCTGTAATTTCTAAATTTCCATCCAAAGCCTTATCAATATAGTCTGAGAGTTCACTCATTTCACTTCTCAAGACAATATATTTATATAAAAGAATTCCAATTAAAATTACTAAAATACCTATTAAAATTGCCATTTATATCCAACTCCAAAGACTGTTTCTATTGGGTCATAGGGTTTTAATTTATTTCTTATCCTAGAAATATTGACGCTCAATGTATTTTGATCAATGAATTCATCATCTATTCCCCAAACAAAATCAAAAAGTAGTTCCTTAGTAATAACTTGAGAATTGTTTTTTATCAGGTAGTATAAAATTTTTGTCTCTGTCCTTGTGAGATCTATATTTTTATTATCTACAAAGAAGGTATTTTCATTGAAATTAAAGTCTATACCATCTTTCTTGTAAATATTTAAATCACTAGAGGCTATTTTCTCAAAGACTCTCTTTATCTTTGCTTCTAGGATTCCTAAAGAAAAAGGTTTTGTTAGATAGTCGTCTGCACCTAAATTTATGGCTGAAATTATATATGCTTCTAAATCCATAGCAGATAAAACCATAATAGGAATTGACGAAGTTTGTCTTGTATATTCTATTATTTCAAGCCCATCCCCATCTGGTAAATTCATATCAAGTAAAATTAAATCGGAATTATCAATAAAAGTTTTAGCTTCACTAATTGTGCTTACAGAAAAAACCTCATAATCTTTATTTAAGGCTATAGAAAGTCCTTTATTTAAATTTTTGTCATCTTCAATTATCAGTACTTTTTTCATACCTTTTTCCACCATCAATAAAAATCATAATTATAAAAATTATCTTTAGCTTTTATATTATCTATTATATATTTTATAGTCAAAAGAAAAAGCTCCCAAAAGGAGCTTTTATTCATATATTCTTAATTATCCAAAGATTCTTTTGTGTCATTTTTTTCTTCTTTATCCTTACCATGGATAAGTTCTTTTGCTTCTTCTGAAAGATCTTCTTCATTTATTGAGTCATTTGTATCTATTGATTCTTCATCAAGTTTCTCACCATTAAAGATTTTTTCGAAGTCCTTAGAATATATTGTTTCTTTTTCTAAAAGAGCGTCTGATAGAGCAAGCAACTTATCTAGGTTTTCACTCAAAAGCTTTTTACATTTAGCATAGGCTTCGCTTATTATTCTTGTAACTTCGTCATCAATTTCAGCTGCAGTTCTTTCAGAATAATCTCTTGAACGACCTAAGTCACGACCAATGAAAACTTCATTTTCAGATGAGTCATAATTTATTGTTCCCAATTTTTCACTCATGCCATAGTGAGTTACCATAGCTCTTGCAATTTTCGTTGCCCTTTCTATGTCATTTGATGCACCAGTTGAAATGTCATCTAGCACTAGGGACTCAGCAACTCTTCCCCCAAGAAGTGAAATTATTGATGCTTCCATTTTTTTCTTTGTCATAAAGGAAATTTCATCATCAGGAAGATAAGCTGTAAATCCTCCAGCCATTCCTCTTGGGATAATTGTAATCATGTGAACTGGGTCTTCTTCTGGAAGAAGTCTTGATACAATTGCGTGACCTGATTCGTGTACTGCTGTAAGTTTTCTTTCTTTTTCTGAAACTACACGAGATTTTTTTGCAGGACCTGCTTGAACTTTTATAGATGCCTCATCAACATCTTCCATTGTTATTGCACTTTCGCCGCGTCTTGCTGCAAGTAAGGCTGATTCATTCATTAGATTTTCAAGATCTGCCGGAGTAAAACCTGGAGTCCTTTTTGCAATTACTTCAAGATTTACATCATCGGCAAGTTTTTTGCCTCTTGAGTGAATTTCTAAAATTGCCTTTCTAGCACGAACATCTGGCTTTCCAACATAAACAGTTCTGTCAAATCTGCCTGGTCTTAATATAGCTGGATCAAGTATGTCTGCTCTATTTGTTGCAGCCATTACTATTACGCCTTCGTTTGTTCCAAAACCGTCCATTTCTACAAGAAGTTGGTTAAGTGTTTGTTCTCTTTCATCGTGACCACCGCCAAGTCCAGCTCCTCTTTTTCTTCCCACTGCGTCAATTTCGTCAATGAAAATTATACAAGGTGCGTTCTTCTTAGCTGATTCAAATAAATCTCTTACTCTTGATGCACCGACACCAACAAACATTTCAACAAAATCAGACCCACTCATTATAAAGAAAGGTACTCCAGCTTCTCCAGCAACTGCCTTTGAAAGGTAAGTCTTACCAGTTCCTGGAGGGCCTACTAAAAGAACACCCTTTGGTATTCTTGCTCCCATGTTAATAAACTTTTTAGGATTTTTTAAGAAATCTACTATTTCTCCCAATTCTTCTTTTTCTTCTTCAAGACCTGCAACATCATTAAACTTAACAAGATTTTTGCCATCTTCTTTGTTTATTAATTTTGCCTTGCTCTTGCCAAAGGAGTTCATTTTTCCTCCTCCACCAGCTTGTTGCATCATCTTATACCAAAAGAAAATCAAAAATCCAAACATAAGTAGTGTTGGTATCCATTCAACTAAAAATGAAGTTTGTTTTGTTGGACTTGAAACTACATTTATCTTTCCAGCATCAGATTTTTCTTTTAAGTAATCTTTATAAAAACTATCAGAAGCTTCTTGTGGAATTACTGTTCTAAAAGAATCATCATTTTTTAATTTAACACTTGCAACGGAGTCAACTCCATTTTGCAAACTTACACTTTTTACATTATCTTTTTCAAGTTCTGATACAAACTCAGTGAAAGATTTTTCTTCCACAACATTTGCAGGCGGACCAAAAAATCTAATTGATAATATTAGCACTAAAATCAGTACTATATAAAATCCCGCTCCTCCAAATTTTTTATTCAATAATATCACTCCTCACTATTAGAATAGACTGATTCATCTAGAATTCCAATGTAAGGAAGACCTCTAAATCTTTCGTCATAGTCCATTCCATAACCAATTACAAAATGGTCATCAATTTCATATCCGTTGTATTTCACTGGAAGCTCAACCTTTCTTCTACTTGGTTTAGAAAGCATAGTAACAATTTCTATAGAATTTGCTCCTCTTGATTTCAAAACTTTAGTTAAATAAGAAAGAGTTATTCCAGTGTCAATAATATCTTCGACAATTAAAATATCTTTTCCCACTATAGAAGTAGATATGTCCTTTAGAATTCTAACTTCTCCCATGGATCTTGTGCCTTGGTAGCTTGAAACATCCATAAAGTCATATTCAAGGTCTAGGTCAATACTTCTCATTATATCTGCCATAAAGGGAACACATCCCTTTAGGATTCCAAGTAAGAATAAGTTTTTTCCCTTATAATCATGAGTTATTCTTTCACCAAGTTCTTTAACCTTACTTTTTAATTCCTCTTCAGAATAAAGAACTTCTTTAATTTCTGACATTCTTAACCTCCAAAACGAGTTTATTTAAAGTATTTTTATCTATCTTTACATCTTCTGAAATATCCATACCCATTACATAGATAATTTTCTCATCATCACATATAAGACCTATCTCATCTCTTAAAAGTCTGTCCACTTTTCTATCTATAAAATAGTCCTTTAATTTTTTATTATTTTTCATCCCAAGAGCCTTAAACCTATCTCCTGGAAGTCTTTTTCTCACGTAAAGATTACCTTTAATTTTATCACAGTCTATTACTTTTATAAAGGAGTCATGTGGACTTTCTGAGTCATCTTTTCTTAAAATAATTTCTCCAAAATCTGTTATATTTTCTCCCAGATTTAGATCCTTATTTTTCATAACTTTTTTGTCTTTAGCTTTTTCAAGAAAAATCTTGTCATAGGACCTTCTGGCAGTGATATTCTTTCCTAAATGAATTTCTCTTCCACTTTCTCCAAGACACAAATCATAAATCCCCAAAATATTTGTCCTTGATAAAATATTTTCCTTGTAAAAATTTTCTTCAAGGTATTTTTTTATCAACTCACAGGCTAAGAATTTGTCGAGACTTTTAATTTCACTAACTATTAAAAAATTATCTTCCTGACATTTATAGTAATTTTCTTTTATAATCTTCCCAATAAAATTATCTGCTTCTTCAACATTTTCAGACAATCTTAAAATAGAATTTATTATATCTGGATTAAATTTTTCTAAATAAGGGATTAGTCCAAGTCTGATTTTATTTCTAGTATAAATTTCTTCAAAATTTGTTTCATCGTCAAAATATTTTAAATTATTTTCATGAAGATAAGCTTCAATTTCACTTCTCTTTATATTTATAAGAGGTCTATAAATATCTTCATTTACCCCAGAAATTCCAGAAAGTCCCCTCAAGCCTGTACCTCTAATTATATTAAAAAGAACAGTTTCAACTCTATCATTGGCATTGTGGGCAGTTAAAATTTTTCTATTTTTAGAATTTTCCCTAAAAAATTCATATCTCAAAATTCTTCCAGCTTCTTCAGATGATAATTTGTTTTGTCTTGCATAATCATTCATATTAACAGTTTTAGTAAAACACTTAACTTTATAATCGCTGCAAACTTTTTTGACAAAGTCCTCATCTCTTTTTGCCGTTTCTCTTATGCCATGATTTAGATGACAAACTACAATATCAAGATTCCAATCCTCTCTTAGGTCCATAAAATTATAAAAGAGATACATTGAATCAGCCCCACCAGATACAGCAAGAGTGAGTTTATCAGACTTTTTTATTATATTTAATTTTTTTAAATTTTCATAAAATAATTTATCCATAACTAAATAAAAAAAGTGGTAGAACTATCAAAAGATAGTCACCACTTACTAATTTCTAGAATTTTTCTTCTTTGTCTTTTGATTATATCTTGCTCTAGCTTCATCAAGCTTTGTATTGCTTTCCTTTAGGAACTTGCTCAATAAATCTTCAAATCTCTCATCAATTTTTTCATCTTGAGGCTCTTCTTTTTTCTCAACTGCATCCTTCATGGAAAGAGCAATTTTACCTTTTTCATCTATGCTAAGAACCTTGACCTTAACCTCGTCACCTTCTTTAACGTGGTTATTAATGTCTTTTACAAAAGTATCCGCAATTTCAGAAATATGTACTAGACCACTTTTGCCATCTTCTAAGTCAACAAAGGCACCAAATTTTGCAACCTTAGTAACTACACCTTCAACTATATCGCCTGGCGATAAATCCATAATTTCCTCCTAAATTTTATTTAAATACCCTTATCAGTATTTATATCAGTATTTACAATCTTATCTTTATTTTTATCAACATAGATAACCTCTCTAGGTTTAACCATGCCTAACTCTTCTCTTGCTACCTTTTCAATAAAATCAGTAGATGAAGAATTTTCAAGTTCTGAATTTAAATTGTCAATCTCAAGTTTCAAATCAGAAATTTCTCTATTATTTGCAGAAATTATCTCAAGTTTTTGATTTCTAAGTGATATGGACTTGCCTATTTTTACTGATCCAAAAAGAACAGTTCCAATAATAATTAGGGCAAGGGCCAAAGGAAATCTTCTTTGTCTTACTTTCATAAAAACTCTCCCATTTTAAATTCAAAATCTATCTAAAACTAATTTATTCTCTCGTAAAGAGTCTCTGCATCCTTTTTGCTATTTACATCAGATATATCCTTAACCTTGACACTCACTTCTCTTTCTCCAAGTTTCAAAGTTAAAATATCATCAACATTTACAGAGTCTGATGGTTTTGCAATCTTGTCATTTATTTTGACAAGTCCTTTTTCACAGGCTTCTTTGGCTACAGTCCTTCTTTTTATAAGTCTTGAATTTTTTAAAAATTTATCTAATCTCATAATTCTCTCCACTAAAGAATATATCAAATAAATAAGAAAATTTCAATACTTTGAAGAAATTTGAGCATAAAAAAAAGAAGGCCTTGCCTTCTCTTTTCTTACTTATTAACAGCTTCTTTAAGAGCTTTACCTGATCTGAAAACTGGTGCTTTAGATGCAGGAATCTTAATAACTTCTTCTGGATTTCTAGGGTTTCTTCCTTCTCTAGCTTTTCTTTGTCTAACTTCGAAAGTTCCGAATCCAACTAATTGAACTTTTTCTCCATCTGCAAGAGCTTCTTGAACTGAAGAAATAAATCCGTTTAAAGCTTGTTCTGCGTCTTTTTTAGTAAGACCTGATTTTTCAGCAATACTTGCTACTAATTCTGATTTGTTCATTTTATATCCTCCTTGAAGAATTTTCTTTATTCTTTTTTCTTGGTTTAAAAACTAATTTGCCCTTGTGATTTCACTAGGAAAACTTAGCTATAACCTAAGACTGTTACAATTATAACCTATGTCAGCTTTATTTTCTACATTTATTTTAAAAAAATCGCTATTTTATCCAATTTTTTGTATATTTCCTCATAGATTTGACGAAAATCAACTAAACCATCTCTATCTTTTAAGAATAACAAGATAAAAGATAAAATCAAAAGATCATTTTCGCTTTCATAGTCCATAGATAAGTCTTGTGATTTTTCTATAATTAAATCTTTTATCTTTGCAAAATTTTCCTCATCTAGATAAATATCTTTTTCTTCCAAAATATTTGAAAGTGTATCAAAAATAAGTGGCATATTTTTCCCATCTGTTCTTGGAATGTAAATACAAGATTGATGGTTGTAGTCATCAAATCTTGGCAATTTATAAATTTCAACTTCTCTTACTATTTCATCATCAAGACCAGCATTGGTTATGACATATGCCAAATCCTCTTCTTTATAAACTTCTTGAAGGGATAAAGATAAATCTGATGCTATTCTCTTGTTATAAACTTGAGTAATTAAAGTGTCACGTCTTGTGTCAAAGTCAAAAATATTTGCATCAGAATCTAAAAATAATAAACCATCTACTGCATCTCGTCCAACAGCTGAAAGAACTGGTTCAATAAAAGAAATTCCATTAACTATATTTATTTCACTCTTACTTTCAAGCAAGAGTTTTACAGTTTTTTCAGCAACTAAGGGAGTTCCTGGCACAAAATAATTTATATCTTCACTTTTTGACTTTTCTAACAATATTTCTACTATTTTCTTGTAAACTTCGTCAAAGCTTTCCATTTTATCGTATAAATAGTCGAAAGATTCATAGGATATATTATTTTCTTTAAAAAATGAAAGGGACTCATGCCTATCAGTTCTTAAAAAATTTTTATTTCCATTTTTCATAATTTTTACTGCTTCCAGAGTTAAATCTCTAGAAGAAGTGGAACCAAGTCCAACAACATTTATCATTTTCGATCACCTTCTAACATTATACACATAAATTCTAAAATTTTTTTATTTTTATTTTAAAAACAAAAAAGAGGGGTTGCCCCCTCAATTTTAATAATCATTTAATTAGTCAAATCCAAATTTTTCTCTCATTATTTTAAGCTCTTCGTCAGTTAATTCACTTTCATCAACTGGCTTTTCAGCTTCTTCTTTAGCCATTTCTTTTCTTCTTTCTTCAACGATTTTGTCGTGTTCAGCAATGACTTCTAAGGCAACTTCCTTAGGAATTTCTATGGATTTCTTTTCAACTTCAGAAAGTTCAACTTTTCCACCAACACAGAATTTTTTGCCGTCTTCAAATTCATAAACAAAAACTTCAAGTTCTCCTGCTGGGTTTTTTATAGAAATCTTGTAATCTTCATCTAACTTTTCAATGTCGTCTTCAAGATAATCGACAACTGCAACAGTTCCTGATCCACAAGATCCTTCTCTAAATAAAGTTTCTGAACCTTCTACATAAACATAAGGAATCATTTCTAATTTTTCTTTATCAAAGAAAATTACACCGTAAGCTTCATCCTTATAGTCTTTTTTAAGAATTTCAAGTGCCTTATCTACGAATTCTTTATCTTCTTTCGCTTCAACAATTAAGTGGCTAATTCCATGTAATTTAATAAGAGTGTAATCTTTGCCGTCAATTTTTACACTTTTTTTATCAAGTGGAGCATCTAGAGCAACGTAAGCTTTTTGATTTTTCACATCTGCAATTACATCTGTAGTTCCTTCGTGACCACTTACATAAACTTCTATATCAACAAGTCCATCTGTGTCATAAAAGCCTGCAGAATAAAGTCCATAAGCTCTTGTTGCGTTGGCACAAAATTCTCCACCCATCATGTCCATTCTTAGTGGTGCACCTTCATAAGCAGGAGAAATAAATCCAACTTGCTCAACGTCTTTATCTATTTGTTCCATTATACAGTCTGTGTAGGCTTTTCTATATCCTGGATAAACTGGCGCTACTACAAAACCTGTTATATTTCCACAAGGGTTTGCTCTAAAATAATTAAAACTTTTCTTCATAATCATCCTCTTCTCGACTCTAAAATAAATCTACCATATAAGTATACCATACTAAGTTAGTATTTTTTAGCACTATTTATTTGTTACCCTAAATTTATTTTTTAACACAAGAAAATCTATTAATTTTTATTTTAAATATTTTTTAAGTTCTTCTGCCCTATCTGTTTTTTCCCAAGGAAGGTCCAAGTCATTTCTACCAAAGTGACCGTAAGAAGCAGTTTGTCTATAAATTGGTCTTAATAAATCAAGATCCCTAATAATGGCAGCTGGTCTCATGTCGAAGTTTTCCATAATAATTTTTTCGATTTCTTCATCAGATAGTTTTCCAGTGCCAAAAGTTTCTACGTAAACTGAAGTTGGTCTAGCAATACCAATTGCATAGGCAAGTCCAATTTCTACCTTGTCAGCAAGCCCTGCTGCAACAAGATTTTTTGCAATGTATCTTGCATAATATGCTCCAGATCTATCAACCTTAGTTGGATCTTTTCCTGAAAAAGCTCCTCCTCCATGTCTTCCAAATCCGCCGTAAGTGTCAACTATAATTTTTCTACCAGTAAGTCCTGCATCTGCCATTGGTCCACCAATTACAAATCTTCCAGTTGGATTTATGAAAAATTCTGTATCGACATCAATTAAATCTTCTGGCACAACTTTTTCAACAACTTCTCTTATAATGTCTTCTCTGATTTTTTCCATGGAAACATCTGGAGCATGTTGTGATGAAACTACAACATTTTTAAGTCTTACAGGTTTATCCTCTTCATATTCTACTGTAACTTGAGTTTTTCCATCTGGTCTTAAATAATCAAGAGTTCCATCTTTTCTCACTTGAGTAAGTCGTCTTGAAAGTTTGTGAGCAAGTGAAATAGGAAGTGGCATTAATTCTTCTGTTTCGTTGCAGGCAAAACCAAACATAATTCCTTGGTCTCCTGCTCCAAAGGAGTCAAGTTCATCTACTCCTTCTTCCTTAAATCTGTCAACGCCCATAGCTATATCAGAAGATTGTTCCTTTATTGCAGATAAAACTGCACAAGTTCTTCCGTCAAAGCCATATTTTGCTCTGTTGTATCCAATATCTTCTAATACTTCTCTTGCTGTTTTTTCAAAATCAACATAAGTTTCTGTTGATATTTCTCCAGTTATAACTATCATTCCAGTGGATGCCATAGTTTCGCAAGCCACTCTTGCATTTTTATCTTCTGCCAAAATCTTATCTAAGATTGCATCAGATATTTGGTCGCAAACTTTGTCAGGATGTCCTTCTGTAACGGACTCTGAACTAAATTGCCATTTTTTCATTTTTCTTTCCTTCCTCCATTTTAAATACCTAGATTTAATGTATGAATTTATTATTTTTCTTTTAATTTATAAGTTTTTTAAATTTTTAATCCATAAAAAAATCCTCACGCAAAAAGTGAGGACCATTAAACCTCATCTTTCAGATAAAAATCTGTGGGATTTAGCACCAACTAGGTTGCCGGGTTTCACAGTGCCCATTCACTCCACCACTCTCAATAAGGTATTATAATTTTCATTTGTAATTTTGATTATAGCACTTAAATAATATTAGTGCAATAAGTTAAAATAATTCATAAGAGATATGCCCACTGGATAAGTAATTACACTCATAATAAAACTTAGAGTTATTACTTTTGAGGCAAATTCATAATCAGACTTCATTTGCTTTGTAAATATAAAACAGTTTGCGGCACAAGGTGTTGCCCAAAATACATAAGCTATTCCCAATTCCATATTTGTAAAACCAAGTTTAATGCCAATTGGTATCAATATAAGTGGTGCTAAAACAGTTTTTATAAAAGCTGATATAAACATGAGCTTGAAGTCACTCTTTGAACTCTCAAAGTTAAGGCTTGCTCCAATTAAAATAAGTGACATTGGAGTCGAAATCTTTGCCACCATTTCTATTGCCTTGTCAACTCCTTGATAAACTGGAATATTAAGGAAGTTAAAAATCGCTCCAAAAACTACACCAACAATCATTGGATTTTTTATTATTTTTATAAGTATATCTTTTACAGAAATACTTTTATCTTCAGCCTCACTATAATAAGTGAGAAGTACAATTGCAGAAATATTATAAAGTGTAAGACCAAAGGAAACTATAACTATCATGTGCTCCATTGAAGGTGCGCCATTGTAAATTATATCCAGGATTGGAAATCCAACATAGACAAAATTTGACCTATAAGCACAGTGGACAAAGGCCGATAATTTTTTCTTGTCCTCAATCCTCAAGGCTTTTGCAATTAATAGTGCAATTATTATTATAAAAATAACTCCTAATACAATGTAGAGAACGTACTTTGGATGCAGAGACTCTATCCTTGCATTTTTTATGTCATAAAATAATTTAAAGGGCAATGCCATGTAAAAGACTATCCAAGTTCCCTTATCAACAAAGTTGCTATCTATGTATCCTTTTTGTTTTGCAAAATAACCAAGGAGCAAAACTATAAAAACGGGAGATACAATATTAAAACCCATAAGTAAGTTTTCCATAAAATCACCATATTAAATTATAGGTTAAATATTTGGGCTTGTCGAGGGCTATATTTTTAAATACAATATAGTCATAGGAGGTCATATTATGAAAAAAATAATTGGTATTGCACTTTCATCACTTGTTTTATTTACAAGTGTAAATGTTTTTGCAAATGCAAAAGTTTCTAGCCAAAGTGTAGTTTTAGATGGAAAGGACACTGGAGTTAAGGGATATAACATTAATGACAACAACTATTTTAAGTTAAGAGATATTGCAGCACTTTTAGATGGAAAAGATGCAGAATTTAATGTTTCTTATGACAATGACAGATCTGCTGTAATGATAACAAGTAAGTCTGATTATAAAAAGACTGATGAAGATTTAGTGCCACTAAAAGATAGTAAGAGTGAAGTGAAAAAATCATCTCACAATGTTTTTGTAAATGGTGTTAGACATTCTTTTAAAGTTTACACAATTGATGGTTACAATTATTTCCAACTTAGAGAACTAGGAAGAACAATTGGTTTTGATGTTAATTTTGACGAAGAAAATAATTCAGTTTTATTGTCTTCCAAATCAATACCAGGTCTTTCTCTTGTAAAAAATCAAGTAGACGTAAAAATTGTGGACTATGCAACTGATTTCGAAGAAAAAGAATTAGATATTTTAAAGAATCCTATTCTTGACATTTCAAAATTTCTTGATAATATTAAAAACGACGTACTTGCAACAACAAATGAAGGACAACTTATTGCAGAATCAACTTATGTCAAATCAGAAAATATTGTTGAAGTATTGCCAAAATCTACTAAATATAATGGAAAATTCACTTACAAACCTTATATACAAATAAAACAAGCTGAAAAAACTGAAGTCTTTCCTTATGAAGGAAAATTTGAAGTTGCAAAAACTTTGACTTCAAAGGGCTTTGATTCTACAGAAGAATTTGAAATTAGTTTAGGAACAAATAATAAAGATAATTTTATTAAATACTCATCTTTTAAATATAAATAATTTTGGGTATATTAATTATGGAGGTGTTAAAGATGGAAATTAAAAAAGATATGTTAATAGGAGAAATTCTTTCAAAAAAACCTGAATCAATTGGCACTCTTATGAGCTTTGGAATGGGATGTATAATGTGTCCTTCTTCTCAAATGGAATCTCTAGAAGAAGCTGCTATGGTTCATGGTATAGATCCAAATATGCTTGTAGCTGCACTAAATAAAGATAGCAAGGAAGAAGCAGAAGCTTAATTTAAGCTAATTTTGAAGGGGTAGCAATACCTCTTCTTTTTTTACATAAATTTAATTTAAAGGAGCTTATTATGAAATATAAAAAATTAATTATTGCCACTTCGGCTTTATTGCTTTTATCTCCTGCTTTTGCAAGTGAAAAAAGTAATAATATTATGAATGATGATGCTACTTCTGTGGAAGTTAGTGCAAAGGAAAAGGAAAAAGTTGAAAAAATAAAAAACATTTTTAATATAAGAGGCGATTATAAATCTTTCACAATTTCAAAGGAGCCATTAGATAGCGATATTGGAAGTAAATATTTGGATAAGCTTGTCAAAGGAAAATATATCGAAATGTATAGATGGTCCGATGAAAATCTTGGGGGAATAGACATAATCTACAACAGTGATGGCGAATTTATTTCCTATAACAAGTGGACAAATGATGGCGAACAAGACAAAAAAGTTATCGCTAAAGATGAAGCGCAAAAGATGGCTGAGGATCTTTTGAAAAACTTAATAAAAGATTTTGACAAAAAATACACTCTTTCAAATTATGAAGTTTTCAGGGGCAGTGGCGACATTAATATAAGTTATCAAAGAATTATTAATGGAATTCCACTAGCTGATACCTTTATAAACGTAAATATTGATAGCCGTTATGGTTTAGTAAACAATATTTATTCTATGGGTGCAAACTCCTATGCTTATTCTTTTTTAAAGGATTCTGATTTTAAAAAGGACAATAAAATAAGTTTAGAAGAAGCTAAAGAAATATTTTTAGAAAAGTCTCCCCTAATTCTTTCCTATAGAATTAATGAAAGAAATGACAGTGTAGAAAAAGTTTATCACACAAAGGTTGCTGACATCGATGCAAAAACTGGTGAAATTGTCAAAGAAAAAACTGATATGAACTTTATGCCTTATGCAAAAGCTGAAGAAGCAAAGGATGCCAGTGGCTTAACTGAAACTGAAATTAAAAAAATTGATGGGCTTAAAAACATTAAATCAAAATCTGCTGCAAAGAAAAAAGCAATGGAAATTGTGGGTAAGGACTTTGAAATTGCAAATATTGCTCTTTACTCTGACGATGACAATTATTATTACAGAATGACTCTCGAAAAAGAAAAGAACTATGGAAACATTGTTTTAAATGCAAAAAATTTAAAATTAGTAAATTTTGACATTTGGTCTGATAAAAAAGATCCTGAAAACAAGGTTAAAGAAGAAGATGCAATAAAAACTGCAAAAAGTTTCCTTGAAAAATATGGCGACAAGAGTGAATTAAACTTAGAAAAAATCACAGTTGAAAAATCAGATCTAGGTACAAATATTTTCTTCCCTAGATATGTAAATAAAATTCCAGTAATTGATGAAGGCGCTAAAATTTTTGTAAATGGCGACAACCTTGTAACAACTTATGACAAGAATTCATCTAAACATGATTTTGATAAAGCAGAAAATATTGATTTCACAATGGAAGAAGCTAATAAAATTTATCTAAACTCCAAAAACTTTGGTCTAAAATATGAAATTACTGACAATGGTCCAAGGCTTTTATATGGATCTATCAAAAAAATCGAACCTATAGTTGGAAAAGATAAAATTTTGAGAGACTCCTTTGGTGAAATAGTTAATTTCAAAGAACAAATTAATTACGAAGACTTTGATCAAGCAAAAAATAAGGAAGCTTTAAATTCTCTTAAGGAAATGGGAATTGGATTGATTGGGAAAAATTTATCTGACAAGGTAACCTATAAAGAATTTTATTCTCTAATAGCAGAAGATTATGGAAAAGATCCTTATTATAAATCAAGATTTGGCATTGACTATAAAGCATTAAAAGACAAAAATATCACAGAAAAAGATATAGTTAAGAGTTTAGTTATAAATAATGAGCTGGAAAAATTTACAAAAGCAAAAAATATTTTTAAAGATGATTTGTTTAAAAATCAAAAATCTTTAGGCGACTATGAAAAATATTATATTGTGGCAAATGGCTTTGGCTACATTGATAGTGAAATAAATCCAGACAAAGAACCAAGCCTTGAAGAAGTTTTATACCTTATCTATAACTCAATAAAGTAATTGTAATTCTTTTGTAATTGCAAGTTACCTCCCACTGATGTATATTATCAGTGGGAGGTTTTTTATGACCCAAACAAATTACAATGCAAAGGCTTATGCAAATAAGAATTCAAATTATGATAAGAGAAAAAAATTAAGAAGGCAAAAGGCTAGAAGGAGAAAGAGAATAAGACAGACCATTTCTATTTCAATTTTTGCCCTAATCCTTATTTTTATATTTTCAAAGATTTTTTCTGCAATAAAGAAACCAAAGGATGAAATTTCTCCTGCCCTTATGTGGTACTATGCCAACGAAATAAATAAGGACAGACCGAGAAAATACTATTACGATCCCGAATATATTTCCAATGTAGCACTGGATCCCCTCCTTCGCATGGAAGATGAATTTATTGTCAAGGGCTCAAATCACTTGAAGAAAGCTGACAAGTATGCCTACGACACAAAGGAAATTCGCCACTACATTACGAAAAATAATTATGGCGGCGACAAAAAAATTGTATTCTTAACCTTTGACGATGGTCCAAATAATTCTATAACTCCACAAATTTTAGACATCCTAAAAAAAGAAAATGCTCGCGCAACTTTCTTCTTAGTAGGTAAGTCCATAGGAGATAAAACTGCAGGTCAAGTTCGCCAAATTTTAAAAAATGGAAATGCCATTGCCACTCACTCCTTTAGTCACGACTACGACTATCTCTATCCAGGAAGAGTAGTTAGCCCTGAAAGAGTCTATGAAGAAATCACAAAAACAAATGAAAGGCTAAAAAATATTCTAGGACCTGACTTTCACTCCAGCGTCTTTAGGTATCCTGGCGGTCAAATGTCTTGGCAAAACACAGAGGCAAGTAATGCCCTCTTGGAATCTAAGGGCATACACTGGATTGACTGGAACTCACTTGTCGGAGACGCAGAAAAAAAATCTGTGAGACCAACTACAGTAAATGGTTTTGTATCTTATCTTGACAAGAGTCTTAATGAAAATAAAAACACAAAGATTGCCGTAGTTCTTGCCCACGATGCAAGAAATAAACAGCTAACTGCTGACTCACTAACTTCTGTAATAAAATATTTTAAAGACAGAGGCTATGAATTTGGAGTTTTAAAATAGTTTCAAGCTTATACAAGAACTTCATAAAAAATAAGAGGACTGATTTCAAATGATTAAAAAAAAGAAAATAATTAAAATTGGATTTTTGTGTTTCTATTACTTGTTATTTGTAAATAGTTTTGGATTATTATCCGAAAATTTTTCAATTTTTCCCAATTGGAATTTATTAATTAATTATCTGGGCATTAGTTCAAAAGATTTAAGTATATTTTACAATTTTAGATTTTCTATTTTTACTTTAATCCAAGTTATAACTTTAATCACACAAATAATTTCCATAATTATTGGAATATTTATTATTGTTGAAGTTTCTAAATTGTATAGTTCTTTTAAAGAATAGTTTTAGTTTTGTTTTTATGGCAAATTTTAAGAGGGAAGATTTACTTATCTCCCCTCTTATTTTTTATACATAATTTAATTATATCTAATTCAAATTAAAGTGAATTTTTAATTTTTTCTGCTCTTTCAATTAATTTATCTTTACCAAGAAGATAAATAATATTTTGCATTTCTGGCCCGTGAACATTTCCTGAGATTGCAGCTCTTACTGGCATGTAAAGTTTTTTGCCCTTTACTCCAGAATCCTTTTGCACTTCCTTCATAAGTCCCTTGGCAGTTTCCATGTCAATTTCATCGTGAGATTTTACAATCTTTATAAAGGATTCAAGTAGTCCCTTTACATGATCTTGTGCTAATTCTTCCTTAGCTGAATCTTCTGTTATTTCAATGTCGCCAAATAAGAAGTCAATGTGCTTTGGAATGTCTTCTAACTTGTCGCAGGCTTCTCTTACTGTGTCAATTAAAATCTTATACCATTCAAAATTTTCTCTGATTTCTTCTTCATTTAATAGCCCAGATTTTGTCACAAAGGGAATTGAAAGCTCAGCAAGTTTGTCTAAGTCGTAGGACTTCATATAGTGAGAGTTAACCCAATTTAGTTTGTCAGTGTCAAAAATTCCTCCAGACTTTCCTACTCTTTCAAAGGAGAATTTTTCTATTAATTCATCCATTGTCATAATTTCTTCCCCATCTTCTGGTGACCAACCAACAAGGGCAAGATAATTTACAATTCCTTCAGGCAAATATCCTCTATTTCTAAAGTCTTCAACGGAAACATCACCTTGTCTCTTGGAAAGTTTTTTTCTGTCCTTATTTAAAACAGTTGGAAGGTGAACAAATTCTGGTGCATCCCAACCAAAACATTCATACATAAAGACATGCTTTGGAGTTGATGGAAGCCATTCTTCTCCCCTTACAATGTGAGTGATGCCCATTAGGTGGTCATCCACAATTACAGCCAAGTGATAAGTTGGGAATCCGTCAGATTTCATCAAAACTTGGTCATCAATTTCGTCTGTATTTATTGTAACTTTGCCACGAACTGCATCGTGAAAAGTTATGTCCTTATTTTTAGGAAGTTTTAGTCTAACAACATAGTCTTCCCCTGCTGCAACTCTCTTCTTTGCCTCTTCAAGAGGAATGCCACGGCAAAGTCCGTCGTACTTAGGCACCTTTCCCTTAATTCTTTGTTCTTCACGAAGATTGTCTAGTCTTTCCTTGGAGCAGAAACAATAATAGGCAAAGCCCTTTTCAATTAGTTCATCAACATATTTTTGATAAATTTCTAGTCTATTTGATTGGATGTAAGGACCGCAGTCGCCTACATCTGTAATCTTTCCATCTTTTACAAAGACACCTTCGTCGTGAGTGATGCCTGCCCATTCAAGGGATTCAATTAGGTTTTCTATGGCACCTT
>ERZ1673749.1270-NODE-1270-length-18308-cov-5.059004_pt1 | contig 18308 bp, 20 predicted proteins | sample MGYA00580204_ERZ1673749 | MGnify/ENA primary metagenome ERZ1673749 (study PRJEB41218, sample SAMN15661745) | gut metagenome | host: Homo sapiens | place: Canada: London | collected 2015-08-20/2019-03-30 | study: EMG produced TPA metagenomics assembly of...
TTTGTACTCTTTGCCGGGGCTCGACGGCGAGGTGAACGTGACTTCATCGCCGACCTTGATGCGGGCGATGTCACCCTCCTTGACCGTGGACTTCACCAACAGCGAGGAATCATCCGCCACGGTGAGGATGGGGCCTTCGGCGGGCATGCCGGCTTCACCACTGACGGAGGTGACAACGCCAGCCAGAGGGGAGCGCAGGTCGGCCTGGGAGAGCGTGTACTCCAGAGGCCCATTCTCCTTGGCGTTGCTGGCGCTTGCCGACGCCGCCGTCTCCACCGCATGGTTCACCGCTTGGGACTGGGAGGCGATTTGGTGTTCGATGGCCAGGTTGCTGGCCTGCAGTGCGCGCTCGGCATCGGAGACGGCCTGGTAGGAAGCGGCGGTGGCGCGCTGCTGTTCGCCGAGCTCGCGGTCGATGCCACGGAGGAGGCGACCATAGGATTCTTCGGATTCCTTCAATTGGCGCTCGGAGTCTTGCACGGCTTCATCGGAATCGAGGTAGCTCAAGAAAGCGCTGGCGGTGTTGATGCCGGAAGGGTCCTCGGTGGCGGTGCCGATGGAGGCCAGTGCGGACTGGAAGGACTTGGACTCGGCATCGCGTACCCCGGAGCGTGCCTGCTCGACGGACGCGCGGGCTTCGGCAACCTCGGGGCGGTCGCCCTTGGTGGCGAGGGCATCGTCGAGCTTGCGCTGCGCCTCGGCGTACTCGGTCTGCGCCGAGTTCACTGCGGACTGGGCGCTATTGACCTCCGGGTTGAGGCCTTGGTCGAGGGAATCTTGAAGCTGGCGCAGCTGGAGTTGGGCGTCCTCGATTTGGTGGACGGCCTCGAGCTTGCCTGCCTCTTGGGAGGTGCGCTGGGCTTCGAGCTCACGCTCGGTTTCGGTGGTGTCCATGCGGCCGAGCAGCTGTTGGGCCTCGACGCGGTCGCCCACCTTCGCGTCCAGGGACTGGATGGGTCCGGTCAGCGAGGTCGTCAGAGAAATCTCGCGCTCGGCGGCGACGGTGCCGGTGGCGGAGACGGAACTGATGAGGTCTTCCTTGGCGGTTGTCGTGACATCGCTAGCGGTGAGCTGAATGTCGGAGGAGCCGCTGGTCAGTGCGTACATTCCACCACCGCCTGCGAGGAGAACCGCAGCGATAGCGCCGGCGGTGATGCCGAGAGCTTTCTTGTTCATGAGTCCCTTACTGTCAGGTAAACGCCGTCATTGAAAATCGAGTTCAGGTTAACTCTTGGCTATGCTTCCTGTCATGTACAGCGGGGGAATATAGGAGGTAGATCAGGGTCTACCCTTAGATGGTGTGAGGCCATGAGGACTGGTGACGTTTCGATCAACTAAGGGTCCGAAAATGGGCGGTTTTCTGTCACTATTTGATCGAAACGTACTTGGCATCGGCCTTTTAGAAGGGCACATCGATGCGAATATCCTCCGCGCGCGGCAGCGGGGGAAGCGTCGGTATGTGGTCGAGGCCGGCTTGGACTTCTGGCGGAATGGGGATGGACGTGGGCACCCGCGGGGGCTCAGGCAGTTCCAGCTTGGGCTTGGGCCGCTGCGGTGGGGCCGGACGGGGTGCTGGTGCGGGGGCGGGGAGGGTGACGGTTTCTACCTCGACGCGCGGCGCTGGGGCCTCGACGGTCGTGGGGATGGGCGTGGGCGCCTCGGTTTCAGATTCCGGTTCGGCCGGGGCGGGCGAGATGGAGGTGGTGTCGCCAAAGCGGTTGACCGGCTGGGGCAGGGCATTCGGCTGCCAGGACGTTGGTTGGGCCGAGGTGGTAGGGCTGGGTTCGGTGTGCGGAGCGGTTTCCGCCTGAGTGGCAGCGCAGGCAGACAGCGGAAGGCAAGCAAGAATGACAAGAAAACGGCGCGATGTCATGGGAATCCCCCTTAAGTAGTGCCTCTCCACAGCGCACCCCAGCGCTCAAATAAGGAAAGACAGAATCAACAGTGTGCTGCCAGCATAGCGCCCCAGTGATAGGCGCGCAGCGCGAGCGATTGCTGCCGCTTAGGAGGCAGTGGAGGGAAAACGGAAGAACACAAGGGGACTCAAACTTTTGTATAGGGCTAAAACCGATACAATGTGGGCTATGCCTAACTCCAGCCAGCGAAATCAGCAGAATACGTCCCAGTCCGCCGAGTGGTTTGAGCGCGCCACCAAGGTCACTCCGGGCGGCGTGAATTCCCCGGTCCGCGCCTTCGGATCCGTGGGCGGCCAAGCCCGCGTTATCGCGCGCGGTGAGGGCTCGCGCCTCTGGGACATCGACGGCAACGAGTACGTCGACCTGGTTAGTTCCTATGGCCCGATGATCCACGGTAACGCCCACCCGGCCATCGTGGAGGCAGTCCAGAAGGCGGCTGCCGACGGTCTCTCCTTCGGCGCGCCCACCGAGGGCGAGACGCTGCTGGCGGAGCACATCGTGAAGCGCACCGCCGTGGAGCAGGTACGCCTGGTCAACTCCGGTACCGAGGCCACCATGTCCGCCGTGCGCCTGGCCCGCGGTTTCACCGGTCGCGCCAAGGTCCTGAAGTTTGAGGGCTGCTACCACGGCCACGTGGACGCGCTGTTGGCGTCAGCTGGCTCCGGCGTGGCCACCTTCGCGCTCCCGGATTCCCCGGGCGTCACGGGTGCCTCGGCCGCGGACACCATCGTCGTTCCTTATAACGATCTCGACGCCGTCCGCGAGGCCTTCGCCGCGCACCCGGGAGAGATTGCCTGCATCATCGCCGAAGCCGCGGCGGGCAACATGGGCACCGTAGCCCCAGAAGAGGGTTTCAATGCGGCACTCAAGGAGATCGCGCATGCCGACGGCGCCCTGCTCATCCTCGACGAGGTCATGACCGGTTTCCGCACCTCCTACAAGGGCTGGTTCGGCGTCGATGGGGTAGCGGGTGACCTGGTGACCTTCGGCAAGGTGGTCTCCGGTGGCCTGCCGGCAGCTGCTTTCGGCGGCCGCGCCGACGTCATGGCTTCCCTCGCCCCCGCTGGCCCCGTCTACCAGGCGGGCACGCTGTCCGGTAACCCGGTGGCGATGGCCTCCGGTCTGGCCTCTCTGGAGCTGGCCAACGAAGAGCTGTACCCGCGCCTGCACTCCAATGCGGATCGTCTGACCGGTCTCATCACCGAGGCACTGAGCGCCGCCGGAGTGGCACATCACATCCAGCGCGCGGAGACGATGTTCTCCATCCGCTTCGCCGAGGGCCAGGGCCGCAACTTCGCCGATATGCAAGCCGCCGATACCTGGCGCTTCGCACCCTTCTTCCACGCACTGCTGGAGGGCGGCGTGTACGTCCCGCCGTCAGCCTTCGAGACCTGGTTTGTGTCTGATGCGCTCACGGACAATGATTTTGAGGTAATCGAGGCAGCTCTCAAGCCTGCCGCCCAGGCCGCTGCCAGCGCGCAGCGCCCGCAGTAAACCAACCATTTGAGGGGATAGACACAGGTATATGTCCACCACCATCGTCCACTTCGTCCGCCACGGCGAGGTTTATAACCCGGATAAGATCCTCTACGGGCGCATCCCGGGCTATCACTTGTCCTCCCGTGGGCACTCGATGGCCGCCCGCACGGCAAAAGCCTTCGAGGGCCATGACATGACCTACCTGGCGGCCTCGCCGCTGCAGCGCGCGCAGGAAACCGCGCTGCCGATTGCGCAGGTGACGGGCTTGGAGGTGGACGTCGACAAGGGCGTCATCGAGTCCGGCAACCGCTTCGAGGGCCTGCGCACCAAGGGCTGGAACTCGCAGCTGTGGAACCCGCAGCGCTGGCCGCTCATGGTCAACCCGCTTGAGCCCTCGTGGGGCGAGCCTTTCGAGGAGATCGCCGCGCGCATGATGGACGCCGCCGAGCGCGCCCGCGCCAAGGCCGAGGGGCACGAGGCCATCGTGGTGTCCCACCAGCTGCCCATCGTCATGGTGCAGCGCACCGTGTTGGGCAAGCGCCTGGCTCACGCGCCGTGGGACCGCCAATGTGCTCTCGCCTCGGTGACGTCGCTGGTCTACCGTGACCGCGAGATCATCGATATCTTCTACTCCGAACCGGCGCAGGACATCTAATGGGACGCAGAACTATCCGCGCCGCCGCGGCCGGTGTCCTTGCTGTGTTTGCCTTGGCAGGCTGCTCGCAAAGCGAAGAAAACGCACAGAACGCAGTAGCCTCCGGCGGCACCTTCGAGTTCATCTCGCCCGGCGGGCAAACCACCATCCGCTATGCGGAGGAAGAGCGCAAGCCGCTCAAGGACTTCTCCGGCGAGGACCTGCGGGATGAGTCCACGACGATCAAGCTATCGGATTTCAAAGACCAGATCGTCGTCCTCAACTCCTGGGGCCAGTGGTGCGCGCCGTGTCGCTCGGAATCGGACGACCTTCAGGCCATCCACTCGGAGCTACAGAAGCGCAAGGTCGGTACCGTGTTGGGCATCAACGTCAAGGACTTCAACCCGGAGATCTCCCGGGACTTTATGGCCGATAACGGCCTGGAGTACCCCTCCATCTACGATCCGCCCTTCAAGACGGCCGCAGCACTTGGCGGCGTGCCTACCTCCGTGGTGCCCACCACCATCGTTTTGGATAAGCAGCACCGCCCCGCCGCGGTCTTCCTGACCGAGATCACGGAGAAGGATGTCCTCGAGGTCGTCGACGAACTGGAGAAAGAACAGTGATCCTCGCCGCTGACGGTGTAGGACAAAGCTTCGCCGATGCCGCTGTGTCCGGCCCACTCCTTCTCGGAGTGCTCGCCGCCGCTGTGGCCGGTCTGGTCTCTTTCGCCTCACCCTGTGTGGTTCCGCTCGTTCCTGGTTATATCTCTTACCTCGCCTCCGTGGTCGGCGGTGAGGTGAGTTATGACGAGGAGTTGGGGGTGGGCGTCGGCAAGCGCCGGCGTTGGGCCGTCGTCGGTGCCGCAGCACTGTTCGTGCTGGGCTTTACCGTCGTGTTCGTGCTGGCCACGGTCTCGGTTTTCGGCGCTATTTCGGCGCTGACTCTCAACGCGGATACCCTCATGCGCGCCGGCGGCATCATCACCATCCTCATGGGTGTGGTGTTCATGGGCGTGGTGCCGGTGCTGCAGAAGGACACGCGCATGGCGCCGCGGCGCTGGACCACGTGGCTGGGCGCGCCCCTGCTCGGCGCGGTTTTCGCCCTGGGCTGGACCCCGTGCCTGGGACCCACGCTGGCCGCCATCCTGTCCGTCTCCACCGGCACCGAGGGAACCACCGCGCTGCGCGGCACCATCCTCATCATTGGCTACTGCCTGGGCCTGGGCCTGCCCTTCCTACTCGTAGCGCTGGGCTCCGCTAAGGCCATGCGCACCGTGACCTGGATGCGCAAACACTCCCGCGCCATCCAGATCGTTGGCGGCATCGCCATGATCCTCGTCGGCGTGGCGCTGCTGACCGGGCTGTGGGGAGATTTCATCAACGCCATCCGCCAGTGGACCGTGTCCTATGGCGCGACGCTGCTGTAAAGGAGAATTTTCGTGAGATATATCCGCAAGGCCTGGCACTGGCTGACCAGCATGCGCACCGCCTTGGCGCTGCTCTTCCTGCTGGCCATCGCTGCCATCCCCGGATCACTTCTGCCGCAGCGCTCTCTCAATGAATCCAACGTTAATGACTTCATTGAGACCAACGGCAAGGTGGCGGAGATCTACGATAAGCTGCAGCTTTTCGACGTCTTCTCCTCCGTCTGGTTCCAGGCCATCTATGTGCTTCTCATGATTTCTTTGGTGGGCTGCATCATTCCGCGCTCCTGGGATCATTACAAGGCCTACCGCACCCCTCCGACGCGCGCGCCGAAGTACCTGGAAAAGATGCCGCTGAACGCCACCGGGCACTCAGAGAAGTCCCCGGAGGAGATCGCGGCTGCCACGAAGGCCATGCTGAAGAAGTGGCGTGTCAATGAGGTCTCCCCGGAGAAGGACCGCGCGGGTGCGCAGTCTTTCTCCGCCGAGCGCGGCTATGCCCGCGAGCTGTGCAACCTCATCTTCCACATCGCGCTCGTGGCCATTCTGCTCACCATGGCAGCCGGGCGCTTGGTGCACTACGAGGGCCAGGTCATCGTGGTGACGGAGAAGAATTCCCAAGGCGAAACCCAGGAACAGCCGCAGTCCACGGAGTTCTGCAACACCTCGACCTCCGTCTATGACTCCTTCCGCGCAGGCCCGCTTTTCGACGGCACGGGTCTCCACCCCTTCTGTTTTAAGGCCCACGACTTCACCGCGGACTACCTGCCTAATGGCCAGGCGGAGATGTTCACCTCCGATGTGTCCTATGCCGCCGGCGATGATATCTTCACGGACCCGGAGACCTGGGAGGATTACAAGCTGCAGGTCAACCACCCGCTGCGCATTGATAACAACCGCGTCTACCTGCAGGGCCATGGTTTTGCGCCGACGATGACGGTGGAGTGGCCCAACGGTGAAAAGCGCACGCAGACCATCCAGTTCCAGCCCAACGACACCACGTTCTTCCTTTCCTCGGGCGTGATGCGTTTCGATCCGCCATCGGGCATGTACCCGGACCTGTTTGAGCGCCGCCAGAACCAGATCGCTATCCAGGGCCTGTTTGCGCCGACCGCCGAGTGGTCCGGTGAGAACGGTAAGCTCTTGCAATCCTCCTACCCGGCGATGCTGGATCCGGCGGTGGCTATCGATATCTACCGCGGCGATGCCGGCCTGGACACGGGCAAGCCGCAGTCCTTCTTCTCCCTCGATTCCAGCCTGGTCCACTCGGGCCAGCTGCAAAAGATCGACCGCGTCAACCTGACCCAGGGTGAATCGGTCACGCTGGACGACGGCACCAAGGTCACCTTCGACGGTGCCTCCGAGTTTGCGAACTACCAGGTGTCCTATGACCCCTTCCAGGGTTGGGTGCTGGTATCTGCTCTCGTGATGTTGGTTTCGCTCGTCGGCTCCCTGGTGATCAAGCGACGCCGCGTCTGGGTGCGCATCCGCCCGGGTGCCAACGGCGGTACCGATATCGAGATGGGCGGGCTTGCCCGCACCGACCGCGCGGGCTGGTCTGAGGAGTTCCATAAGCTGCACCGCGAGCTTTTGGAATTGCCGGATCCCGATGACGTGGAGGAGGACGAACTCTACTCCGCCGACTAAAGGCGCGGACCGTATCCTTCAAAAGTTGGATACAGCTGGGAAAAGGGGGTAGCCTTATGGGCACCATAAATCTCTCCGTTCATGCAGCCTCGTGCGTGGAGCACGGGGTAGGCACGATTGTGAAGGCAAGGTTTCCCACTCATGCAGGTTGATCAGAATCTGTCCAACTTCTCAGACATCGCGGTACAAACCGCGTTCGTCGTTTATGCGCTCGCCTTGGTGCTGTCCCTGGTGTACTACGGCCGGATGCAGAGCATCATTGAGGCCATGCGCGCCCGTACCGCAGCTGCACCGCAGCAGCGTGAGCTCGCCACCGTGGGGGCTTCGGCAGATGGCGCCGTGCTTGGCGACGTTCCCCCAGTGTCCAGCACCGCAGACGATGATTTGACGAAGAAGCAGGAGAACGCCGACAAGCTCGGCGGCATGACGCAGATGCTGCTGTGGCTGGGCATCGCCCTGCACCTGGCGGCCATCGTGCTGCGTGGTTTGGCTACCGGCCGCTTCCCGTTTGGCAACCTCTACGAGTACATGCTCATGGTGACCGCCGGCGCGATGGTGGTGGCGACCGTCGCCATGCAGCGCAAGGAGTGGCGCACCCTGTGGCCGTGGCTGCTCACGCCAATCCTGGCGCTGATGTTCTACGGCTCCACCAAGCTCTATGCGGAATCCGCTCCGGTGGTTCCGGCGCTCCAGTCACACTGGCTGCCCATCCACGTCACCGTGGTTTCGCTGGGCGCATCCATCGGCGTGGTCTCCGGTATCGCTTCTTTGCTCAGCGTGCTGCGTGAGTTCCAGCCTAAAGGCGTTGAATCCGGTTTCTTCGGCGCGCTTGCCCGCCCGCTTCCTTCGGCTAAGAAGCTTGATCGCCTGGCCTACCGCCTGGGCGTGGTGGCGCTGCCGACCTTGGGCCTGGGCATTGTGCTGGGTGCTATTTGGGCCGAGTCCGCGTGGGGCCGCTACTGGGGTTGGGACCCGAAGGAGACCGTGTCCTTCGCCACCTGGATCCTCTACGCGGCCTACCTGCACGCCCGCGCCACGCCGGCCTTCCGCAAGGCTGCTCCCTACATCAACATCGCGGCGATGCTGCTCATGGTGTTCAACCTGTTCTTCATCAACATGGTTGTCTCCGGCCTGCACTCCTATGCGGGGCTGAACTAAATGACGGATATCCATAAGCCACGGCACAAGCCCGGCAAACCGGCGGGCGATAACCCTCAGCTCATCGCCCTTGGTGAGGGCTTTGCGCAGCGCCGTCGCGAGCTGGGCATCCTGCAACAGGACCTGGCTGGGAAGGCCGGGATTTCGCGCTCCACGCTGCATACCATTGAGCACGGTGGCTCCGGCGTGCGCTGGGAAAAGGTCGTTGCGGTGGCCGAGGCCCTCGGCCTCGAGATGACTTTTATACCGAAGGACTAGGCTTCTTTCCCCTTAGAGTCTTTGCCTTCAATGTCCTTGTCCTCGGGGGCCTTGGGCTCCTGCTGCCCCTGTGAGCGCCGCCGTCGTTCTTCCTCTTTGCGCTGGGCCTCCCGCTCCTTGGCGCGGCGCTCCTTGAAGCGCTGCTTCTCCAGGTTCCACAAGAATTCCTCGTCATCATCGGGGCCCTTGATTGCCGGGCGCTGCGGCTGCTGCGCCTGCTGCACCTTCTTATTCCAACTCGACGGACCAAAAGCCTTCCAGACGAGGACTGCCGCGAGGACAAACAAGAGTAGTAGTATCAATCGACCCATGCGTTGTATTCTACGGAATGCCCGCGAAGCAAAAGTGAGAATTATGAGCCAGACAGAAAACACCACCAACGCCTCCCAGACCCCCGAGCCGCCCCAGCCGGACCCCGCGCTCAAGCGCCGCTCCCGCGTCGCTTTGTGGAAGTATGGCGCGGCCCGCGTGGTGCTGTTTATCGTGTTGACCGTGGTGATTCAGCTACTGGCGATGGCGGTGCTCCAGACTTTTCCGCTGCTGGTCTCCGCACTGCTGGCCCTGTTCGTGGCGCTGCCGCTGTCCATGCTGATCTTCTCCAGGTGGCGGGTGGAAGCAACCCAGACCTTGGCGGAGTACTCCGCGCAGCGCAAGGCTCACAAGAAGTGGGTCCAGGAAGAGCTGGCTGGCCGCTAAATCAGAGGCTAAACCAGAGCCAGCGCTACTGCGTTGACAACCGCCCACACCAGCATCGCGCGGCCAGTCATGCCGAGCACCGGGATGAGTTTGGGTCCGCGCGCACCGCGGTTGACGGTGCGGATAGCGCCCAGTGCGAGGGGGAAGTAGAGCAGGGAGGCCAGCGCTGCCCAGGAATCGAAGGCCAAGCCCACGGTGAGCAACACCGGGAGCAAAAGCAGGCTCATGAACAGCGTGCGGGACTTCTTATCGCCCAGCCGCACGGCCAGGGTGATCTTGCCGGTGGCCTCATCGGAGGGGATGTCGCGGATGTTGTTGGCCAGGTTTACCGCGGCACTCATACCGCCGATGCCCACGGCCAAGGCAAGGCCCGTCCACGTGATGCGGCCGGCCTGCGTGTACTCGGTGCCGAGGACCGCGACGAGGCCGAAGAAGATGAAGATGGCAACCTCGCCCAGCCCACGGTAGCCGTACGGGTTCTTGCCGCCGGTGTAGAACCACGCACCGGCGATGCACACGGCGCCGACGAGGATGAACCAGGCTGCATTCGCGGCCAGGGAAAGCGAGATGCCCGCGATAGCCGCCACGCCAAAGGCGGCGAAGGCCGCGAACTTGACGTGTTGCGGCTTGGCCAGCCCGCCGCCGGTCAGGCGCTGGGGGCCGGTGCGGTCATCGTCGGTGCCGCGGATACCATCGGAGTAGTCGTTGGCGTAGTTCACGCCGATGATGAGCGCCCAGGCCACGATGAGCGCCAGCAACGCTCGGCCCCAGTGCAGGCCGTGGGCCGCGGCGGCGGCACCGGTACCAGCAATCACGGGGGCGAAGGCGTTGGCCCAGGTGTGCGGACGAGCGCCCTGGAGCCAATCGGCAGGAGTGGCAGTATAGGCAGAATTCGGCATAGCTAGTATTGTGCCACGCGCTTTCAGCAGCCGGATAGAATGGTGGCTATGCATCTCCACGACCTGCCTGAACGGACCCAGGACTACCTCAAGGTGGTGTGGGATCTTTCCGAGCACCTAGGCGGGCAGGCGGTTTCGCTCAAGCAGATTGCGCAGCGCACGGGCCAGAAGGTGCCCACTGCCTCCGAAGCTATTAAGCGCCTTGCCGCCCAGGGGTTGGTTCATCATGAGCGCTACGCCGGGGTGAGCCTGACCAAAGAAGGCAAGGCTCTGGCCATGGGGATGGTTCGCCGTCACCGCCTGCTCGAGACCTTCCTCGTACAGGAGTTGGACTATACCTGGGATGAGGTTCACGCGGATGCGGACCTGCTGGAACATGCCTGCTCCGATCGCTTCATCGAGCGCCTCGACGCACACCTGGGTTCACCCACCCGCGATCCACACGGCGATCCCATTCCGGATGCACAGGGAGTCATCGACGTGTTGGAGGGCGGCACCCTTGATAGCGCGCCTGTCGACGTCCCCCTGATCATCCAGCGCGTCTGCGATGAAGATTCTGAGCTTCTGCGCTACCTCGATCGGTGCGGTATTGGCGTGGGCGATGAGGTCGTCGTTGCTGCGCGCATAGCGGGCTTGGTGGAGGTTCGCCACGGCGCTGATGAGTTTTCCCTCGCGGAGGTTGCCGCACGGGATGTCACCGTCCGCCCGGCACACCCGGCCTAGGCAAACAACTCGGCCACAGCCTGGCGGTCTACTTTGCCCGGCCCGATAGTGGGAAGCGAGTCCACGCGCAGCAGGTCCTTCGGCACCTGCCAGCGAGGGAGGTCATCGAGGGCCTCAAGAATGTCGGTACGCGAGGCCCAGCCGCTATAGGCAGCGACCACCATCTGGCCCAGGCGCGGGTCTGGGATTCCCACCACACAGGCTGCCTCTACGCCAGGGACGCGCAAAATGTGCTGCTCTAGTTGCTCCGGGTGCAGCTTGAGCCCGCCAGAGTTGATGATGGCGTCGAGGCGCCCGGTGACGGTGAGGTGGCCGTCGTGAAGCGCGCCGGTGTCGGAGGTGGCGAACCAGGAAGTGCCAGATTCATCGACCATGAAAACATCCGAGTCCACGTTGCGGTAGCCCTGCGCAATCATGGGCCCGCCGAGGTAAATGCGGTTCTCCTCGCCGATGCGCACGCGCGCACTATCCAGGGGTTCACCGTTATAGACGCAGCCCCCGGCGGTTTCCGAGGATCCATACGTAGTGACGATGCTGATGCGCAGCTTCTTTGCCGAATTCAGCAACTGCGGGTGGGTGGCAGCGCCCCCGACGAGGATGGCATCAAAGGTGCGCAGGGCCTCGATTCCCTCTAGTGAATCCATGGCCTTGGCCAGCTGCATCGGGGTCAGCGCAGTGTAGGAGCGATCCCCAGTCGCGTGAAGCTCGTGTGCAGCAGACGCGAAATCACCGATATTAAAGCCGTGTGAGAGGTCCAAGCACAGCGGTTCCACCCCCGCGACGAGCGAGCGCACGAGAACTTGGATACCCGCGATGTGAGAAGCCGGCATGGCCAGCAGCCACTGGCCGGTGCCACCTAGTGCGCGATGCGTGGCGTCCGCACTCGAGACTAGGTTGGCAGCGCTAAGTTGCGCACCCTTCGGCGTACCCGTGGACCCAGAGGTGGCCACAACAAGCGCGATGGAGGAATCGATGGCCTCGCCCGCCCGCATGTGGTTACGCAGTAGCTGCGCGCGGGTTAAGTCATTCGCCGGAAGCGGCAATAAGGTGGCTTGCCCCGCGATAGCCGCCTCCAAATCTTCGAGGATGGCAGCGGGGTCACGCGGATCGACAGGTAACGGAGAGAGGATGTGAGTCACAGGTAGTTAGCGTAGCGCCCGGCACACGGTACTTCCCACGTAGAACACGCCCGCCAATACGGCGATGGTGCCGCCCGCAGAAAGATCTAGGATGACTGCCGCTGCCAGACCGCCCGCAGCGAGTACAACCCCCACCAGCGTTGAGCCGACAAGGAGGTGGCTGGGGCTGGAGACCCAACAACGCAAGCCCGCCGCCGGCGCGACAAGCAAGGCGAGGGATAGGATGGTTCCCACCGCAGGGACGAGCGCTACCATCGTCGCCGTGGCCGCACCGAGTACAAGGTATTCGCACAGCTGCGCCGGCCCGCCCGAAGCACGGACCGAATCCGCATCGAAGGCGGTGGCGATGATCTGGCGCCGCAACGGCACCAGAATGGCTAGACACACACTGAGCAGTGTTACAGCCACCATGACATCACGGGAATCCACCGTGGTCAGAGAACCGACCAAGAAGGTATCCACGCGGATAGGCAGTGGCTGGAACCACCGAAGCAAGACAATGCCCAAGGCATAGCCCACGGTCAACGTGACACCCGCCGCGGCGGAGGAACTGACGCCGCGCACCCCGCCCAGGAAGCGGGTAAGCACAATGAGCGGGATACATCCCAGCGCAGCCCCCACCATCAGGCCGGAGGTGGCGTGTATTCCACAGGCAGTGGCGCCCACGACGCCCAGTACTGCGCCGGGAAAGATGCCGTGCGAAAGACTCTCGGCGAAAAATACCCGGCGGCTGAGCACGACGAAGGCACCCACAAGCCCAGCCAGCACACCCACGGCGATGGCTTCGGCTGCAGGTAATACGAGGATGCTGGGATCTGCTAGTTTCATCGCACCCTCCTCTGCACAATCAGCGCAGGAATCAGGGTGAGCGTTAAAGCGAGGCTCACCATGGCCTGCGGGGAGAGCTGGTGGGACGTCTGCGTGAGCATCGCTATAGAGCCGGCTAGCACTGCTACAACTGAGAGCACGGCAGCGGCCAGGCACATGCTGCCGGGGCCGCGGGACATAAGCCGTGCCGCAAGACCGGGAACAACGAGGAAGCTTAAGACCAGCAAGACGCCAACGGCTGCCGACGCCGCGACCACCACCATGGCCACGGCCGCGTGTGCTGCCACCGTGACCGCGGTGACCGGAATGCCGTGGGCAGCAGCCGCAACGGGGTCGAAAGCCACGGCGACCTGGTAGCGCCACGTCACTGCCAGAACCACTGCGGCAAGAATGCAAAAGGCCGCGGCGGGGTAGAGGCGTGCCGCCGTAAGGTCAAGCAAGCGGCCAAACATGAGGGCCTCGAGTTGCCCGGATGTATCACCATGGCGCAGGCTGATCACCACGCCGAGCCCATACATGGATGTCAGCACTACCGCTGTGCCGGCATCGGAGGTACCACGCTGGCGCGCATTCAATGCCACAAAAACGGCCACGGTTATCGCTCCCACTAGCGCCGCACCAGGCAGAATACCGGCAATACCGCCGACGGTAAGGCCGATGACGATTCCGGGGAAGACCGAGTGGACGGTGGCCTCGACAGTGAACTCCATACGACGCAGGTTGACCACCGCACTGACCACTGCACCCGCAATCGCCAAGATAAGCAGGAAGACGAGTGCGCGCTGGAGATAAGGAGCGGTGAGCAACAGCATCATGGCCGTATCTCCTCGCGCAGGAAGGACGTGGCCTGGGCATAGCGCTCCACGGCGTCCTCGGTGTTCATGCGGGTAAGCGTGCCATCAGCAATGAGCCCAGCCCAGTCGCAGGTGCGCTGAGCCAAAATAGGATCGTGCGTGGAAATGAGCAAGGCTACGCCGCGCTTTTTCAGCCTCGTGATGGTGTCGAGCAATACCCGGCGGCTGGTCTGGTCGAGGCCGTTGAAAGGCTCATCGAGAAGCAGCAGTTGCGGATCCGATACCAGCGCGCGGGCGATGAGGACGCGCTGGCGCTGACCGCCGGAGAGCTCACCAAAGCGCGTGGTTGCGATATCCGCTAGGCCGACCTCTTCGAGTGCTTCTATGATCCGGGGCCGGAAGCTGCGCATGGATAGCGCGCGCTGCCACCAGGTAGCTTTTCTGAGTATCCCCATCTCCACCACGTGATACGCGGTGACGGGGAAGGTGGGGTCGGTGTCTTGGTGTTGAGGCACATAACCCAAACGCGGACGAGGAGTTTCAAGTCCATGGAGTGAAGCCAGACCGACAATCGATTTAAACAGGGTGGATTTTCCCGCGCCATTGGCACCTAAGAGCGCAACTGCCTGCCCCTTCTTCACGTCGAGGTTGACCCCGCTGAGGATCTGTACAGAACCATAGGAACAGGAGGCGTTGTGAAGCCTCAGTATGGAATCCATTAGTGGGCGAGAGCGGAGTCGAACTCGGATAGGGATTCTGGCAGTTCAGCCGGCTTTCCGCCCCAGGCGGTGACCAGGGTGGAAACGTTGTGGATGAGGGAGCCGATGTAGGTCTCGCCCGCACTGCCTGGAATGCCCAAGGAGTCTCCGTAGAGGGCGTCCTCAGCGGTAATGGCTTTCACGCCAGCGGCTCGTGCGATAGCCTCGATGGACTTCGAGTTATTGGAGTTCTCCGCGAAGATGGCCTTAGCACCGGATTCGCGCACGGTGCGTGCTGCCTCATCGATATGGGAGGCGGTGGCGTCTTGCTGGTTGTTGAAATCACTCAATGCAGAACCGATGAAGGTGACATCGTAGGCATCAGCGAAGTAGCCGAAGGCATCGTGGGAGGTGAACAAAACGCGATCCTCGCGCGGAATGTCAGCCAGGGACTGAGCGGCCCACGCATCCAGATCCTCCAGCTGCTTTTCGTAACTTGCGCCGGCTTCCTTCACAGACGGAGCCTTCGTGGCGAGCTCTTCGACGATATTCTCTACCTGGATTTTTGCCTGCTTAGGGGAGGTCCACACGTGTGGATCGTGGCTAAATTCTGGTTCTTCGCCGTCCTCTCCAGCAAACGGCCAGGGCTTGACGTCGATGCGGTGAGAGCCTTCCTTCACCTTGATGCCTTCGGGGGCGTCACCGGAGTTTTTCACACCGGAGGTCACAGCCATAGTGCCGTGGAACCCGGAGGAAGCAATGGCTTGATCCAAGAAGTGCTCGAGGTCAACGCCGTTGGTAAAGAGGTAGTCCGCTTGGGCGAGCGCCTGCATCTGATTCGGGGTCATCTCGTGCTCGTGGGCGCTGGCGTTCGGGGCGAGCAAGCAGGTTAGCTCCAGTGTGGTGTCACCGTTGCCGGTGGTGGTTTTCTCTCCTTGGGCATCCGTCTTTTCCAGGGTGAGGCCGCCTTCTGCGATGTGTGTGAGGTAGTCGCAGATTTGGGTGGTGGTGGCGACGGCCGTGATGGTGTCGGATTCAGCAGCGCTGGAAGAATCCTTAGCAGAGTCAGCGGACGTGCTGCAGGCTGTCATGGCCACGGCGGTGGCACCAACAAGAGTGAGAAGGGCGGCACGTTGGGGGTGGCGATGATTGGACACGAGGGGTCTCTCCTTAGAGATCGAAGTGATTAATTTTCAACGATGCATCAAAAAGAGAGTAGCTCGATGGAATAAAAAGTTCAATGCATTGAACTCAAGTGGGTATGGGTGCCCACGTGTGGGCATAAAGCGCTAGTTAACCGCGGTGCTCGTAGGGATTGATGAGTTCATCCTCCTGATCGAAGGGGCGTTCACCGTCCCTTTGGGCCTGCTTGATGTGGCGCAGCATCCACACGCGGGAACCCACGACAGCAACCAGCGCGATGGCCGCGAGGGCAATGGCAAAGTACAGCACGGGGTGATCTCCTGTCTTGGGACTAGTAGTAGTACGGGAAATCGTCCCAGTTGGGCTCGCGCTTTTCCAAGAAGGACTCCTTGCCCTCGACCGCTTCGTCGGTCATGTAGGCCAAGCGGGTGGCCTCGCCGGCGAAGACTTGCTGGCCCATGAGGCCGTCATCGGTGAGGTTGAAGGCGAACTTGAGCATGCGCTGGGCGGTGGGGGACTTCATGTTGATCTCGCGCCCCATCTGGATAGCAGCGTCCTCCAGCTCGGCGTGGTCAACCACCTCGTTGACGGCACCCATTTCGTACATGCGCTGCGCGTCATAGGTGCGTCCCAAGAAGAAGATCTCGCGGGCGTACTTTTGGCCCACCATCTTGGCCAGGTAGGCCGAGCCATAGCCGGCGTCGAAGGAGCCGACGTCGGCGTCGGTCTGCTTGAAGCGGGCTTCCTGGCGGGAGGCGATGGTCATGTCGCACACCACGTGCAGGGAGTGTCCGCCGCCGGCGGCCCAGCCGTTGACCACGGCGATGACCACCTTCGGCATGGTGCGGATGAGGCGCTGAACCTCCAGGATGTGCAGGCGGCCGCCCTCAACTTTTTCGCGGGCGGTATCGACGGTGGATTCGTCGGCAGTCGCGTCATCATGCGCGTGCTCGGTGGCATAGCGGTACCCGGAGCGGCCGCGAATGCGCTGGTCACCGCCGGAGCAAAACGCCCAGCCGCCGTCCTTCTGGGAAGGCCCGTTGCCGGTCAGTAACACCGTGCCAACATCTGGCGTGCGGCGCGCGTGGTCCAGCGCGCGGTAGAGCTCATCCACCGTGTGCGGGCGAAACGCATTGCGCACCTCGGGGCGGTCGAAAGCGATGCGGACGATGCCGTCTTTACGTTGTGGCTTCGGACCGTCACTGATGAGCCGGTGATAGGTGATATCCGTCAGGTCCTCAAAGCCCTCGACGGGGCGCCAGAGTCCCGGCTTGAACGGATTATCGGTGCTGTAATTCTTCTGCTCGCTCATGGCACACCAGCTTAATTGGAAAGCAGTGCGCCGGAAGTATAGTCCCCATTCCCAAACCCTCACCCACACTCTCCGCCCAGCGCGGCGGTGATAAACAATAAACAATACTGCGGGGTATGCCCCGTCAATGTGCACGTGTACTCCGTACCAGCGCGGTACACCATACAGTGGGACGGAATCGAACCTCCCTGCCTTCTTGCGCTACGAAGGCGCCTGAGAAGCACTGGGCTTTTCCCTGCCCAGTAAGGGTTGCGCTCGCTGCGAAGAGTGTGGGCTACCGTCGTGTGCGGCTCAGCGCACACGACATGACTAAATGTCGAACGACATGACGTGCCGCAAGAATGCGGCACAACTAGCGGCAGTCGCTATTTAGTTATCAGTTCCGTATTCCAGTTCAGCTGCTGGATGCGGGTATCCAGTTCGCGGTACTGGCGGGCCAGATCATCGGCGCGCTCGCGCAGCTTCGGCACGGGCACGGTGGCCACGAACTTGATCTCGGAGCGGGAGTAGCGGTCGTGGCGCGCACCTGCGCGCTCTGCCAACCCCTGGTAGATGCGGCGCTTGCGCAGCAGTCCATCACGCAGTGCGAGTGCCTCCATCAGCGAGATCTCCTCGTCGAACGGGGTGGCCGTGTTCGTGGCGTTGATGGCGATGACAAGCTCGTCGATGCGCTTGGTCACGCCCTCGAGTTCACGGAGGAGATCCGTCGGGTTCTCATCCGGTTCATCGCCTTCCTGTATGCGGACGGTTGCCGCAAGCCGGTCACTCAGCGAGTTGAGGCGCTCCTGCGCCTGAGCGCGCTCGGCCAAGGCTTCAGCAAGTAGCATGATTCCTCCTTAAGAAGTTAGAAGAATTAAGCTAGGGCTACGGCGCTTCGCTGTCAATAGATGATGAGATCAATTTCAGAGTCTTTGCGACAATTCGACTTTCCGCGTCCCTGTAAATCCTTCACTAAGCTATTGATAGCAGTGTAGTGAGGCTGTGGTTCAGTTCTCAATACCCCTGATAGACTTCAACCCTTCTGTCTGCCGTACAATTGCCCGCTGGGGTTCAGTTCTCATTACCCCTGATAGCCTTCTCGGCAGGAGCCTTGACGGCGGACGCGCGCTGGGGTTCAGTTCTCATTACCCCTGATAGACTTCAGACGCGACACGACATGTTGGCAGTGTGGCTGGGGTTCAGTTCTCATTACCCCTGATAGACTTCAAATCGTGCACCGAGGTTACATCGCCATGCTGGGGTTCAGTTCTCATTACCCCTGATAGACTTCTACGCCACTTGCGACTGGCGTGGCTGTCGCTGGGGTTCAGTTCTCATTACCCCTGATAGACTTCCCAGGTGCGCCGCACCGTCTCCGCCAAGGCTGGGGTTCAGTTCTCATTACCCCTGATAGACTTCATGTCGTTGTATTCCTTGCCGCCCCTCGGCTGGGGTTCAGTTCTCATTACCCCTGATAGACTTCGCACCGCCTACAGGTACCTAGACGACCTGCTGGGGTTCAGTTCTCATTACCCCTGATGGACTTCGAGGGTTCATCGAAAACCTCGACTCCTCGCTG
>ERZ1673749.1286-NODE-1286-length-18031-cov-3.962283_pt1 | contig 18031 bp, 13 predicted proteins | sample MGYA00580204_ERZ1673749 | MGnify/ENA primary metagenome ERZ1673749 (study PRJEB41218, sample SAMN15661745) | gut metagenome | host: Homo sapiens | place: Canada: London | collected 2015-08-20/2019-03-30 | study: EMG produced TPA metagenomics assembly of...
GAGTTTGGTCTTGAAAGTGATTCACAAAGTGTTATGTTTGCTGACTTTGGAATTGAAACAAATAACATAATATGTAAGCCATTATCTATGATGGCGATTTTGAATTCATATCTGAACAATCGTGATGCCTCACATCGTTCTTCACAGAAATGGGCAAAAGATAAGAGCTCTATCTTGGGTGATTCTTTTTGGAGATCTTCCAATTTCAGTGCATACAACAAATATAAGCAATGCTTTGAAGAATGGCTCAGTGAGATGAAAGAAAATCATATTTCTTTTGAACCATTTAGATTGGATAAATCTTCAGTTGATGCTTTAGATATTATTGTAGGTATTACTCCTCACTATGGCTTTTTATCAAAGAAAGGCTGTGACTATATCGACAAGAAGCTAAGTGATAACATTGGTAAAATTTCCGCTAATCTCAATCCACTACAATCTTTTCTTGAGCTATTCTATATTACTCTCAAGGAAATATGTGAAAACAAACTTAAATTGTAATTATGGGACACATTTTCAGATTAAAAAGAGCTGGTGCTGTTGCTACAAAGACTACTATTGTTGATTGGAGTAATTCAACTGCAACAACATATAATCATGGGTATGTTGATGGAATCTCTGATGCAACAACTACGCAAAACGAAATAACATCAATCCCTTCGCCTTTTGCGAGAATAGAATTGGTGAAAGAAGCCTTTGGTAAAATTATTCCGGGCACATTAAATCAAATGTCTGTTGACGATGTAAAATCGCTCCTATCAGGCAATACAATTTATCATAAAATGGTATCTGACACCTTAGATGTAGCACAAATATTTTTTTCATATCCAACCATGCAAGATAAGGTTGACATTGTTGTTTGGAATATGAATCAAGAATTGCAGAAGTTATTGTTGTCACCTAATCCGAATCACCAAGTTGCTGGTAGATCATTAGACATGTTCCTCAAGCAAGATGCCTTAGGAAATGACCCATACAATTTTGGGAAAATGAAGAATATGTATATTCTTAAATATAAGGGATTAGGACAGAAACAGATGCACATCATTGGGGCTACTTCACCTGCAACCCTATTTTTCTCTACAGCTAATAACGAGTCTGCTATATCAAAGGAGCTATGTTTCGGTACTGATTATGCATTTGATTCAAACTATTCATCTCTTGACCAAAGAGATCCAAAATTCTTGAAATATATGTTTGCATTTAGATACTCAAATGCGAACTTTAATAATGATTATCCTGAGGTTGCCAAATATATGGATGCTGTTTACTTCGTTCTTGATAATAGCCTCAAAAACGAAATTAATAGCATTCAAAATCAGTGTATTTCAATAATTCCTGGTACAAAAAACTTCGTAGATAAGACTTATGAAGTTCTTAGTGTAAATATTAATACTACAACATCTTTTGATGTCGAAATCAATGGAGTTTCATTCCATTGCAAAAGAGATGTTGTCACAGGAAACTCTGATTTTGAATTACAAGCTCTGAAATCGACAGAAACATTACCGTTAGTTCTTCCTGTTGTCAGAGGAAACGCTTATGAAAACATGGAGTACTATGGTTCTAAGTTTGGTAGAAGTTTTGATGTACCATATTATGATGCTTTGCCTCTTGCGCAACGGCGTCTGCCTGGCATTAATATCCAGCATCCTTATTTAACTATCAGCGACTTCCTTGAAGATAAAATTGTAAAACTCCCTTCTGCTATTAATAAAGCAGACTATTTTGATGGCAACTATCAGAGTTCAAATGGCAATGTTGAAGGTTATTTATTGCCAATAAAGGATACTTTCTTTGATTACTTTACATCTGATTATTTAATTGGCTTGGCCCCATCAGGCAAAAAGGCTTTTGAAATTAAGCAAGTAGCTTCCGGTGTTGAAGTATCACTCCGTGTACCTATTAAGGCTGGAGAAGTGGAATATAAGCGAATATATACTCTTGATGTTAAAGCTGATGAACAGAACAATAAGGGTGCAATTGTTATTCCTGATGAGGATTTAGCAGTAGGTGTATTCCCGCCTGTAAAATTTGCTCTGGAGGCTGATGCTCATTATAGAATCGTTATTCTTTCCGATCATTCTGTTAATAAAGACTGCACATGTGCTTGTTATACTAATGTTGCTGGTAAGTTTGTACCAGATTATGTTACTAGGAATATGGATATCCAGGAAGAGTTAAGCTCTAAAGTATACTTGTTAGATGGTAAATCTTTTGACTTTGCAAGAGTTTCTTTAGTTTCAGAATCTGGAAAAGAAAGAGTGGGTAGTGGATTATTAATACCCAAGTTTAAACAACGTGCCGGTGCTGCCTCGTTGACATTTGCCATTGACTTAGGGACATCGAACACTCATATAGAGTACTCTTCAGGTGATGACCAACTACCTAAGCCATTTGAATTTAATAGCGACCAGCCACAGTTCAGTCTGCTTTTCTCAACAGATAGTGCGGTGGTTATGGATCATATCAGAGGTGAGTTTATTCCTGAATCTATAGGCGTGAACGCTAATTGTCATTTTCCCATGCGCACTGTCCTTTGCATTGATAAAGTAAATTCCGGACGTAATGGCACTGGAATTGGTGCATATGAGCCATTTGGCAATGCATCTCCTGCATTTATGTATAATCAAAAAATAGTAGGTACAAAGTACAATGAGTACGTTCCTAACTTAAAGTGGAGTCAAGCTAGTCCTACTAATGAGCAAAGAATAAAATGTTATATTGAATCTTTGTTTATGATGATACGTACAAAAGTAGTTCAAGAAGGAGCTAGTATACAGCAAACACAAATCAAATGGTTTTATCCAATAAGTATGTCTGCTTTTAAGAAAGGATTATTTGAGCGTTTGTGGACTGCTGCATATAAGAAGTACTTTAATCCAACAGGAGTTCCTACTTCTATAACAGAATCTGTTGCTCCATATTCATTTTTCCAAAAAACTAGATCTGACGTAACTAATATCGTTACAATTGATATAGGCGGCGGTACAACAGACATTGTTGTTGCGGATACAAATGGTGTAAAGTGTATATCATCCATGAGATTTGCTGCTGATGCAATCTTTGGTAATAGCTTAGTTAGCGTTCAAAATGGAGAACTAAACGGTATTATCAGACAATGTAAAGATGATTTCATTTCAAAACTTGAAGGTGAAGAGGAATTACAGAAAATGCTCATCCAAAAGACTGCTAATAACTATGGTAATTCTTCAGAGGTTGCATCTTTCTTGTTTTCTCTTGCTGATAACGAAAAGATCAAAGCAAAGTCTATGAGTGATGCAGTTGATTTTAATGCGTATTTAATGCGTAATGGAAGCCAAAAGATAGTATTCTTCATCTTCTATACTTCTATTATTTATCACTTGGCTTATCTCATGAAAGCAAAGGGATTAGAAGTTCCCGCGAATATAGCGTTTAGCGGTAATGGCTCGAAAGTAATATCTGTTCTAAGTCCTAATAAATCTTCTCTTGAGAAACTAACAAGGCACATTTTTAAGTTGGTGTATGATTCTGATATTGATAAGGATATTAAGCTGATACTAAATTCTGAGAACCCGAAGGAAGTTACTTGTAAGGGTGGTTTGTTCTTGAGCCACGAACCAACTAATATAGAATCCGCGAAGAGTATTCTTTTAGGAGTTTCAAGGAACTTACTGTGTGAATCAGAAACATATGCTGATGCACAGACAATGTATGCTGATGTTGTTAAAGACGTAAGAGCCTATTTTAACTTTATTGCTTTGAAACTAGCACGTATTCAGGGCTTTTCGTTAAGTAACGAGTTTGGTATTGATAAGCAACATCTTGATTTAGCTGCAAAGTGTTTCAATGAGAACCTGTCTACATATGTAGAGAAAGGTGTTCGTTTGAAATTGGATACTAGTGATGTCAGTCTTGATGATAAGTTAGAAGAGACTCTATTCTTCTATCCGATAATTGGTGTAATTAATGATTTAAGTAATAGAATTTGTGAAAATGAATAATTCAAAGAGGAGAAGCGGCTTGTTTTTGTTTCATCTGCTTGCATACAGCTTTAACAATACTCTTTTTGCCCAAGATAGTATCAAGGTTAAGCAAGATTCTATCTTTGAGGAATTGACTTCAAAGGTGAATTGTCTAGAAACATCAACAAGAGATCTAAGTAATAGCTTGAATGAATCCCTACATCATAATCTAATTAGTGGCTTTCCAGACATATATTTGATTTTGATACTTTGTGGCATCGCCATTTTATTTAGTCTATATGCAATCTATAAAGCACACACTAATTATGCATATAGTCATTCTGATATGGATTGCGACAATAGTTTTTCATTCAAAATAAAAGATGAAATTGTACAGTTAAAGAATCGTATACACGTCCTTGAAAGTCAATTGAGTAATTCACGAAAAGTACAATCAAACTCTACAACAGGAGGTGTTAAAAAGAATACTTTTCGTGAACAGGGTACTAATTCTATGTTACCCAACACAGTGAAGCCAAAAGATAATAATGACAAAGTTGCCAATAGGCAAGCAGAAACTCGTGAATATATTTGGCTTAAAGCTGTTGATGGAGGAAAGTTGTCAATAGCTCAATCTGCTGATGTTGCCATGTATAGAGCGTGGAAAAGTAATGACATTTATGCTTTTGAATTTTGTTGTGCAAAGACAGGTAAAGCTATTAATAACCGAACTAGCGTTATTGATCCTTTCTGTGAAATTCAAACAAACGGAATTGATCCAGATCAAGCAAAGAGTGTAAATGTGAAGAAGCCTGGGAGCTTGTCTAGTGACTTTCAAGTTCTCACAAAAGTTATAATCCAGTATTGTTAAGTTATGTTTGAAGTCAATATAAAAGTAGAGCCGCAGAATTCTTCTGACATGCAGCGAGCATTAGAATTCATTCTCGATCAGCCTTGTATGAGTAAGTTCAAAGAGATATATGATAATAAATCGTCCTATCTTACAGGAAATTTGGCTGGTAATAGTAGAAACAATCAAGAACTCATCGATAAAATTAAGGAGCTTGAAAAAGAAATTTCTCGTTTTAAGAAGATGCTGGAAAGCTATTCTGTTAGTTTCGGCTCTGATGATCCTTCCGAGAAAATCTATTTTGAAGTATCAGAAAATGGTACACTAGAAGAGAGCATGATTTCGTCTGATTCTCTATATTGGGCAAGCAAAAGTGGCAGTATTTACAAATTTACAATTAATACTGACGATGGTCCTATGATTAAAGCCATATCAGATGTTAATCGATATCTCATTCCATATTGTGACATCCAAAATCAAATGGAAGGTGCCAATACAATCCAGATTATTTCTATTGGAGAAGCAAAACTGATGATGGGATCATTTCAAGTAGAAAAGAAAGCGGTTATTTCATTAATTAAGCAATAAACTATGTCTGTTCAATATTATATAGTAGCGATTGTCGTAGCATTTATCGTTGTCCTTCAAGTAATTGCATTCTTTAAGAACCTGTCAATTATTGGTAAACTTAGAGCATTGTTCCCTAATACAAATACATTGTCATTACATAAAGAAAGTAACACAATAGAATGCTCTCTTAATCATGCAGAATTTGAAGGAACTTTGCATGATATTAATGGGTATCTAAATGAAAATCAGAATACGTCTGCAGATTATCAGATAATCAAGGAGATAGTTGAAAGAGATTCCCAAAGAATAGAGGAAGATGTTGATACAATGTTATCGACACCCCTTTATCTTGGCCTTATGGCTACAATTTTAGGTGCCGCAATTGGAGTTGTATCTTTTGCTTGGACAGACCTTGGAACTTTATTGACAGGTACTAATATTCAGGTCGAAGGAATTAAGACTCTTCTGACTGATATTGGTATTGCTATGATTGCAAGCTTTCTTGGTGTCATGTTTACAGCCATTTCTACCTCAAAGTACAAGGAGGCACGAGGTGAGATGCTTAAGATGAAGAACAAATTTCTGTCTTGGATTCAGACAAAAGTTATGCCTAATATGTCAGATAACCTTACCGGTGCACTTACAAAAATGGCAAATGACTTAAACAATTTCAATAGTACTTTTGCTGAAAATACCAAAGAATTAAAGGAAACCTTATCTCAAGTAACTGACAATTATGACACTCAAGTAAAATTACTTGATGCTATTGATAAAATAAAGATTGCTAAGATTGCTAAAGCTAATGTAGAAGTATATGATAAGCTGCAAGGATGTACAGAAGAGTTGGAACGCCTTTTTGAACATCTTGGAAATTCAGAAGAATATATAGCTCAGGTAGTTAAATTGAATTCACGCTTGGGTGATATTGAGGACAGGACTCGTCTTTCTGAAGAATTAGGTAATTATTTCAAGAGTGAGATTGAATATGTTCAAGACAGACAAGGAATGATGAGACAACAGATGTCTAGTCTAGACTCTGTTGTTCAAGATGCCTTGGATAATTTAGGAACAAGTCTAGCTGGAAGTATCTCTAATTTGACTGAGGTTTTCCAAAAGCAAAATCAACAAGTTCAAGCATTGATTGAAGAACAACAAGAGAGCCTTTCAAAAGCACTTGAAGATCAACGTGTAGCTATTAATAATAAGATAGCAGAAATTAATGACCCATTTGGTGGACTAAAGGATACATTCAAAGAGGTAGAAGAACAATCTCGTCAAGGCATTGAGAGTATATCAAGTACTTTTGAAACTCAGAACACAGCAATCAAAGAAATGTTAGCTGCACAAAAGGAATTGCTTGAAAATGAGATCTCAACTCAGCGCGAATCATTAAAGTTACAATTCGCAAATGTGCCAAGTCAAATGAACGAGTTGGCTAAAGTAATGGAGAAACTGAATCAAACAATACTAACTCAACAACAAAAGATTGATGAGCAAGGTAATGCAATTCAAACTCTAGCAAGTTCTATTGGTACACCATTGGATTCTAAAGGAAATGCTAAGCGTAATTGGATGAATGTAGCCATTGCTGTTGGCGTTTGTGGTTCGTTTATTATGCTTCTTGCTATGCTTTTCGTTCAAATGTTTGATATTAAAATCTAACATATATGGCAAAAGGAAATAAGAAATCTTTGTTTTGGACAAGCTATTCAGATTTGATGACTAGCTTGTTCTTTACATTACTTGTGCTCTTTGTTGTAGCGATTATTGCAATGGGACGAGCACTCAAAAAAGCAAATGATTTACAAATTGCGACTCAAGCAGAAATCGATAAGATTCATAATATCGAAAATAGTATACAAAACATTGATAGTGAATGGTTTGAGTATAATGAACTACATAAGAAACATGTGCTAAAGATTGATGTCTCGTTTCCAATAGGCCAATCTGAAATTACTCATATTCCACTAGAAAAAAGAGAAGAACTATATAGCGCAGGTCTGGCTATAGATCAATTCCTAAAGCATGCAGAAGAAGAGTATGGTGAGTCTGTAAAGTATTTGTTAATTATTGAAGGTCAAGCCTCTAATGATGGATATACTGGAAATTTTGATTTAAGCTACCAAAGAGCTTTGTCTTTGTATCGCTATTTTCAAATTAACCGCCATTTGGATTTAAAGCGACAAAATTGTGAAGTTTTAGTCTGTGGTAGTGGTACAGAAGGTGCTCTTAGGGCATATCCTGATAATGCTTCTAATACTAAAAATCAAAGATTTCTAATACATATTTTACCCAAACCGGGTGTTATTAACTAGTATGAAAAAAATATCCATATTACTATTTTTTTGCTGTTGCACCACCCTCATCGGCTGTCGTAAATCTGCAAGAAATCAAAGAGAACGGTATCGTTCTACCGAAATAGTAACAGAAAGTAATAGAGAAAATTCTCCTATAAAAGAAGTTAGAGAAAGACGAGCGTCATCAAGTCAAAAAAAAAGGAATAGCAAACGTTCTAATCAAAAGTTGGAAGGTTCTCAAGTTTTCGATAGATACGGTAATGCTGTATTTATGATTTTTACGAGTGATGGTAGTAATGGGTATCAAGGTTCAGGTTTCTTTGTTAGTAACGATGGACTTGCCGTTAGTAACTATCACGTATTTAAAGGGACTACCATTGGTAGGGAGCAAATAAAGTTGGCTGGCAGTAATAAATCGTATTCTGTAGCAAAAGTCCTTCATAAAAGTGAAAAAGAGGATTTTATCGTATTTATGGTAAACTGTCAAAATACTAATTACATTCCGATAGCAAAGTCTAAACCTAGAATTGGAGATAAGGTATATGCTATCGGTAGTCCACGAGGATTGGAAAACACTTTCTCTTCAGGAGAAGTTTCACAATGGCGTGCGGATAATTTAATGCAGATAAGCGCACTTATTGATCACGGGAGTAGTGGCGGTGCACTAATCAATGAGTATGGAGAAGTTGTTGGCATCACTTCCGGTTCTTTTGCTGATGGCTCTCAAGCTAATTTAAATTATGCTTGGAGCATAGATGTTGTTAAACCATATATAAAATAAATCCACATGAAGCCGATATTGAAACTTATAATCGCCATTATGCTGATTCTTTGCTTAGCAGATATGCCATATGGCTTCTATGAACTAGTGAGATTTGCAGCGGCAGGTGCATTTGTTTATCTATCATATGACTATTTTAAAAACAAAAGAGATGGACTTGGGTTCTTATTTGCTGGATTAGCTCTTTTGTTTCAGCCATTTTTCAAAGTTGCACTCGGAAGGGTCCTTTGGAATATCATTGACATAGTAGTAGCTGTAGCTTTAATATTCCTTATCGTGAGAGCCTTTAAGAAAGAACAATAAAGCGGATGGAAGTTGAAACCATTAAATATATTAAGTAGGCATTCAGTTTCAGTTACCTTTCAGAATCAATATATTTGCAAAAACAAACCCGATAGCTTGACGAATCAAGGGCTACCAAGAGTAAACATTGTAAAGATATGTTTTTTCAAGAAAATGCACAAATCTTTTCGAGAAAAAATCAATAGGTACAGACATGCAAAGCGGGTTTGTGCGACATTGGCACTTCTTGCTACTCCCTAAAACAGTTACGGTTACTCCTACTATGCCATCACTCAGATAGTGTTCACTCAGCTAATACGAGGGGCTGCGATTCTTCCTCTGCCAAAGGTTGTGGGAAAACGTTGTCGGTCGTTCGCTGATTAATAGAGGGTAATGCCCGGGATGTGTTGTTCGGGGCTGTAGAGCCATTCTCAACAGTTCTATCATTAGACAGGTCTGTTGACGAGGCCGTAGAACTCCCGGAAGAACTTCCTTCAATGTCGGGCATAGAATGGTCGGTTCTATTAGTGGGCGATTCATTGGTGTCTGTCGGTTGCGATGCTGCATCATTACCAACTACGTTTTCTTCCCCTGATGGTATCAGTAATTCGCCATTATCAGAATAGACTGGTGGCTGTAAATCTAAAATAGGGAAAGAAATAGGTGAACCGCAAGGCTCGGTAGGTACAGTTTCGTACGATTGGCGAGACTGTAAATTAAAGTGTGTCAAGTGAATAAATAATTAATTTTACAGACACATTTTATTTATGAGCAACACATTTGACTTTTAGGCCTTCAAGGCCAATGCAATTGATCAATTGAAATCTGGCGTTCCTCTTTCTGGAAAAGAGGGAGTATTGGCGCCTTTGTTAGAGAACCTGTTGAACAGTGCCCTTGAGGGCGAGATGGACAGTCATCTGGAGAATGGAGAACGTGATTTCGGCAACCGCCGTAATGGTCATATAAGCAAGCAGGTGCAGACTTCCATGGGCGAGGTTACCATAAGCACTCCCCGCGACCGAGACGGAACCTTTGACCCGCAAGTTGTCAGAAAGTGAGAAAAGATACTCGCAGACTCGCTGGCAGACAGGATAATAGGTCTTTATGCCATAGGCACCAGTACTCGTGAGATCAGCGACATATTGGAAGAACAGTTCGGCAACCGCATATCCGCAGAGACCATCAGCAGCATAACCGACCGTGTTCTCCCTGAGATACAGAGCAGGAAGAGCCGCCCTCTTGATCCGGTGTATCCCATCGTTTGGCTGGATGCCGTTCATTACAAGGTCATGGACGAGAAGAATCGTCCGGTGACCCGTGCCATCTACAATGTGCTTGCCCTGTCATCCGATGGCAGAAAGGAGTTGCTGGGCATGTACATATCCAAAAGCGAGGGCGCAAACTTCTGGCTGAGTATCCTGACCGATCTCCAAAGCCGTGGCGTCCGGGACATACTCATCGCCTGCGTGGACGGCCTTAAAGGTTTTCCCGATGCCATAGCGAGCGTCTTTCCGGACACGACCGTGCAATTGTGCATAGTGCATCAGATACGCAATTCAATCAAGTATGTCGCCTGCAAGAATCAGAAGGCCTTCATGAAAGACCTCAAGCTGGTCTATCAGGCTGTCAACAAAGAGGCGGCAGAAAACGCCCTGAAAGCTCTGGAAGACAAGTGGGGCGAGGACTATCCAATTGTCATCAAGAGCTGGAGGGACAATTGGGAACGCCTCAGCGCATACTTCCAATATACAGAACATATCCGCAGGATAATCTATACGACGAACACCGTGGAGGGGTATCACAGGCAACTTCGTAAAGTGACGAAAAACAAAGGGGTGTTCACTTCCGATACGTCACTGGAGAAACTTGTCTATCTGGCGTTTACAAGAATCAGAAAAAAGTGGACTCAGCCAGCACAGAACTGGAGGCAGACGGCACAACAGTTGGCTATCCTCTTCCCCGACAGGTTCAGAATTTTGGCTTAACTTGAAGATTCACAATATTAGAGGTTAGCACTATTTCTATGTTTATAATGTTGAAAATATTTTCAATTGTACTTTATTTTAGACTTATAATAGGAATTATATAGGGTATCCAGTTTAACGTTCTAGTTTTTGCATTAAAAATGAGTTGCTCGTTTACTAATAATATGGGTATTCAATAATAATGAAGATTATAATGCGTTCTCAGAGTGTTATAGTAAATAAATTGTTAAATTTGTAATAAACAAGAAAACGTAAAAACGGACATCCTAGAAATTATATTATTTTTGTACATAAAGAGTTATCAATAGGTAAAGTAACGCAGACCATAGCAATTGGGACGGTTGCCAAATCATTACCCAAAAACAAGATAATTCTTTTAACTCGTTTAATCTCAAATAGCTATATTCCTTATACAGATTTACTATAACAATTTTGAGAACGACAGCTTTGACTGGTTTTCCTTCAATGAAGCCATTATCAGGGAACACCTTAAAGGTGGTCGTAAGGCGATAGTCGTTGATCCGTCTTTCATTCCAAAATTAGGCAGCAAAACGCCGTGGATTGGTTATTTCCGGTCCGGTTGTGCCGGTGAATACAGGCGTGGACTGGAAATAACCGGTATCGGAGGCATAGATGTTGACAACCATGAATGTATGACTTTGGGCTCTGTGCAGACACCTGACAACACAACGCTGGAAAGTCTGGAGAAGAATCTTGTAGACTGATGCCGTGCTGTTTTATCCTACTTTGGAAAGCAGGACCGGAAAACGTGGAAGGCCCAAATTGTATAACGGAAAGCGGACAAATGGCAGCTGTATTTCTCTACGGATGAAACACAGAACGCACAGGACATTCTAGACTTTTACAGGACACGTTTTCTGCTTGAATTCTGCTTTCGTGATGCCAGGCAACATGCCGGAATGACGAACTGTTAGTCAACCGACTTCAGGAAACCGGCATTTCACTTCAATGCATCACTTGTTGCGATAAACCTTGCCAAGGCTACCTGTAAGAAGATGGGAATAAAATATTCCATATCATCATGCAGGTCAGTCATACACAATACTTACATGCTTGAACGATTTATTTGCGTGTCTGGGATTGAACCTAACACGCAATTAATTGACAAACTTTTCAAAGAACTCATCTTATTTACGGCCAAGGCCGCTTAGGCTTGGCGAATTTTTGACGAACTATTGGGATATGAAAAAACTATCAGCATTTTTAAGAACAATTATTAGAACATTTAGTGGTTGAATACGGGATTTTTATACACTTAGAAAGCTATTTCATACATTGTCAAAAATATGATTTTGTCATGTGGATAAACCTATATACATTTGCTTAGAAAAACAATCGAATGAAGAAACAATTGGTCATATCAACCTCTATTGATTTGGTTTGTATAGCACCAGAAAGAATCGTTTATATATCATCGGATGGTAACTATTCTACGCTCGTACAAACCGACAATGAGGCGCGTATGCTTTCCTATCAATTGGGGCAAATTGAAAAGATGATCTCGTCTCAACTCGGTAACGAAGGAAATATTTTCATTCGTATTGGAAAAAGTCTGATCATTAACCGCTCCTACATCTACTACCTCAACATTCCTAAACAGAAATTGATTCTTTCAGATGTGGCATCATTCAATCATACCGTTACTGCATCCAAGGAGGCACTGAAGCAGTTGAAGGAGCTATTGGAAAAGGAGGTAAAATAATGATGAAAGAGCTTAAGGAAATCCGTGATGATCAAATTCGCATTATCGGCGAAGGAGAAAGTAAGAATCCTTTGCCGCGTAATGTACGGATTATCCTCCTTTCTATTTTAGGTATTGCCGTAATCGGTGTAATTATTCTGCTATGCTCGGACCATAAGGAAGAAGAGGTTATTGAATTAAAACAACCTGAACCAGCCTTGTTTGAGCCTGTAAGATTGCCTAAGCCTGTTAAACCTCAATGGATAGGAAAAGAAGTCGATTCATTGGCAACTGGATTTACAGAGATTCGTGATACTCTAATTAATGATATTCCTATAAGAATATACATTCCTCACAACGCGGAAATGTCTCTGCATATTGGGCGAATAGATAAGACAGATACAAGTATTGTATATGTAGCACAAGCAGCAGATGTGAGAGCAGATAATGGCGGAATTGTCGGAGCTTTTGTGTTGAATGGTGAACCCATAGCTTGGGGATTGTCGAAGAAAGGATTTTGTGCATCAATTAATGGTAAGGTGACTGTTGGAGTCGCCGATAACACATGCCTCTTTGAAGAGGCGACCGTCAGCGGTGGATATTTCTTTAGACAGTATCCCCTCGTAAAAGACGGTCAGGTAATCGATAACGAGCCAAAGGGAAAGTCTATCAGAAGAGCAATCTGTGACAGACAGGGCGAGATATTCATGGTAGAGACGGGTACAACTGAGTCATTCCATGATTTTGCGCAAGCATTAGCCGATTTGGGAGTAAATCAAGCTGTATATTTAGTCGGATCTTCTGCATACGGGTGGGCCGTTGATGAATATGATACAACCCACGAATTTGGAGAGGACAGTTATTACACAGGACGTAGAAGAATGCCCAAGAACACAAGTTATATTGTTTGGAGAAGGAAATAAATTATAAATGTCAGACGATTTCTTTACCAGAATTATTGATTGTATGTGGAAAACTTGCAAATGGTTTGTTTTGCAGGTGTTCTTATATTTTCTGACGCCATATTTATGGAACTATGAATATGGAGTGGAAACATTATCACTAATTCTTTTATATACCTTATTCTATGTAGCATATTTTGAGTTTATACCTAAAGAAAGGCTATTTAATTGCTTGCTATTCCCATATATATTATATTCAACGACAGCCTTACTATTATACAATTTTGCCGATAATTGGAATGCTCCTATATGGACTTGTCTCTTTTTACCATTACATGGGCTTATATGTTTTATTTGTTTCAAGCTGTTAAAAAGATATTCCAAAAGGACTATAAAAACTAGATTCAGAAGTATCGTAATATGCTCACTGTTTTTAACATTCTTATTCATCTTGAAATCTTTCAGTGTTTTATGGATGTGTCGTGAACACGACTCAATAGAACAAGAAAGAAATGACATTATAGAAAGAAGGGATTATCTGCTTGACAAATTAATTACATCACCACAAAATGTATTGGATGAAATGCCTGCCGGAATAGGAACACAGTTTCAGGGCGAATGGGCATTGTATTCCTGTTCTATGTTATCAGCTGCATTAGTAAACATTTCTCATTTGTATCCCGAAACGAGAGAAGAGAATATATTGTACATCGATAGTCTGATAAATATTGTGATGTCTCCGGAAATTCGTTATTACGATACAATGAGATGGGATGAAGATCCACTGGAAACTTTAGATGGGAACAGCAGCCATGTGTCATACATAAGCCATTTGGCATGGATGATTTGTGGGTATAAAGATATTGGTGGTGACAATAAATACGATGAATTACTTTCAAGCCTTTGCAAAACGATGAATCGCAGAATTCTTAAAAGTAAAGGTTTGAACTTACCTACATATCCTGATGAATCCATCTATGTACCAGATATGCTTGTTGCGATTGTTGCATTGAATCAGTATGCAGATATGCATAAAGGTAAATATCGTTCTACCGTAAAGAAGTGGATTAAGAGAGCGCAAAAGGATTGGATAGATAATGGTACAGGTCTGTTGGTTTCATTCCTTGATGAAAATGGTAATTTATACAAAGATGTACCAATCAAAGGGTCGTATTCTGCTTTGAATTGCTATTATCTGACATTTATAGATGAAACATTCGCTTACCAACAATACAAAAAATTGAAATCGCTTTTTTGGAAAGATGGATTTATATCAGGTTTAAAAGAGTATTGGGATAGGTCCTGTCCTATAGGTATTGATATTGATGCCGGACCTATTCTATTTGAGTTGAGTCCATCTGGCACAGCATTCTTTGCTGGTAGTTCGGCTTTCTTTAATGATGCTGAGATTAGAAATGAAATCTTAACAACTGCGGAAATCGCTGGACATACAATAAAAATTGGCAATAAAAGGCATTATTTACTGGCAAATGTCGCATTAGTTGGTGAGGCTATTATGTTAGCAATGCGAACGAACTTCAAATAGAGTATATGCAATATGATGAAATGATACAATAAAGGATATTTCATACACTCGGAAAATGATTTCGTACAGTTGAAAAAGAATCTTTCAATTGTACGATTTCTTTTTATGAATTTTGTATTTGAACAAATGTGTAAACGAATAAAATCAAGTGTAAAATGAAGAGTGCTTTGCAAAAATTCCGGATTGCTATTTGGGCTTTGATGAGCCTTGTTGCTTGCGACTCGAAAGAGCCGATGACATCTGATGAAGCTGCCAATTGGGTGGCAAATATGAAGTGTAGCTTTGTTCTAATTATTGTCTTGGGAGTGCTCTGTGGATGCGTCAGACCAAAAAAGGCAGATTCTTCCGGCGCGGAAAGTATTGATATGCCCGAGAGTAAAATAGATACTTTGGTTAGTGTGGAAGCCGCCTCTGATTCCCTGCAAGTGGCGAAAAATGCCATCTATTACTGGAAAACTGTTTTTCGCCTGACGGAATATGACAGGCAATTTTTAAAAAAGCACCATATCCGGAAAATCTATCTGCGGATGTTTGATGTAGACCGTGTAGAAAATGCGGATTGGGAGTTGGAAGTTATTCCCATTGCCACGACCTTGTTTCAAGACACGATTCCTGCCGGAATAGAAATTGTACCCACGGTTTATATCACTACAAAAGCAATCAGGCACGACTCTGATTTTGCAGAATTGATGTACAAGAGAATATATGCCATGTTAATGCGTCATCAGATTCGGAACGTACAGGAAATCCAGGTGGATTGCGACTGGACGGCAAGTACCCAGGATTCGTTTTTCGGGTTTTGCCAAAAATTACGGAACCTATTGCAGGCAGACAGTTTATCGCTTAGCGCCACCATACGGTTGCATCAGTTGAAGAAAAAGGTTCCTCCGGTGGACAAGGGAGTTTTGATGTTATACAATACGGGGTCGATTTACAATCCGGAAACAAAAAATTCCATCCTCAGCTACAAAGATGTGGAAGCCTATTTGAAATCCAACATAACATACGGATTGCCTCTCGATTTTGCATACCCGACTTATTCGTGGGGAATTTTGATGGAAGAAAGGAATTTTAGGGTAATTCTGCACGAGGTGAATTTCTCGGATACACTGCGGTATAAAAAGATGACCGGTGGAAATTATTTGGTTTTGCAAGAGCATTATTTAGAAAACCATCATATCCGTAAAGGGAATATCATTCGTCTGGAAAATTCCACATTCAGCGAAATTATGCGTGTCAAACGGCTCATTGCATCTAAAATGGCATCAGAATCCGGCAATACGGTTCTTTACCATCTTGATTCATTGAATCTATCAATGTTTGAAGAAAAAGAAATTAACCAAATATATACCCCAATTCCATGAGATATCTTTTTTCAATTCTTATCGTCCTAATTCCGGCATGTCGGCTTTCTTTGGCTTGTGGTCCTTATGACAGATCATATACACCGGATGAGTATCATACATTTCGTATTTGTGGAGAAAATATGTCAGGAGATAACATAAAAGGTTGGCGCTACTCCTGGCGGGAAAATCCCCAAATGGACAATTGCCGTAGTTGGGCAAAAATCACTTCAACAGATATTCCACTGAAAGACATTCAAGAAGTCGTATACCATTGGGGATACGACCGGTTGGAGAAATTACATGCCGATGCGGTGGCTGGCAAGAAGAAAAATGACAATGCTTTTGCTAACTGGTTGATTCGGGAAAAAGATACGGAAATAACGTCGTTCCTACTTTTGGCAAAAAAATGCGAGCAGACCCGGGAAAAACAGTGTTCCCAATGGTATTACCCTGCATGGGGAGATGAGGAGAATACCCTTTTGATGGAAATTGTGGAAAAAGCTAAGGAGTACAAGGGGGAACGTCTATTCGACCGTTACACGCTTCAAATGATGCGGGCGCTTTTTTCTTTGCGTCAATATAATGAATGCCTGAGCATTTGGTTAAGCCGAAAGAATTCTTTTCATAGAGATGTAATAGAGGAAATGGCTAAAAATTATGCGGCAGGGGCATGCTATCATATCGGTGAGATAGCAAAAGCAAAAAAGATGTTTATAGAAACCGGAGATATCATTTCATACGTTTTCTGTATAAACAAAGAAGGAAAAACTTATGACAGCTATGATATGCTGCCTATCATTTACCAAAGGGACACGAATGATAAAAGACTGTTTCAGCAGATGCAGAATATAATACATTACGATATAGAATGGGGCAGACCCAATCTTGAAAAGAATTTAAAAACATTATATGATTTCACACTCAACGTATTGGACGAAGGGAAAGCAAAAAATCTTGCCGGCTGGTATTATACAGCTTCCTATCTGTCCGATAAATTGTGTGATACGGTGCAAGCTTTGGAATATATCCGACAAGCAAGGGAATTGCCTGCCGGACAAGATCTGAAAGATGCCATCCGTGTATTTGATATTTATTTAAAAGCTAAATCTGCTACCAAATACGATACCGATTTTGAGAATTACCTTTATGATGAATTGAGTTGGCTGGATCAGAAAATCGTTATGAATTTGGATTCTGTGACAAAAAAACGTATAATCCGATATGGAATAACCTACCGCAATTTTGGCCACAGCCTGTATTATTGGGATGATATGATGCGTAAAATACTCCTTTCACAGGTGGTTCCCAAATGTATCGCTTCCGGTTATCAGGTTCGGGCATTGCAATTGTTGAATATGGCAGACAATCGGTTGTTAAATCTTGTAGGGAAGGTTTATGATTATTCGACGGATTCCATTATGGAATGGGGAAATTTCCAAAGAATTTGTTGTTCATACAGAAGTCGCTGGCGATTAGATTACCTTCCTTACAACGACTATGATTATGGCAACGATTTCTTCATTAACCTTGATTCACTCGGAGTGCAGCATATCGAACGGTTGGTTGTCCGCATGCAAAAGCCGTTGTGCGATTTTGACCGTTTCTTGACTGAACGCAGTTACGTCAATATGGAATATTTTTATGAAATCATCGGAACCCAACTGTTGGCGGCGATGAGATATGAAGAGGCCATTCATTACTTGAATCAAGTATCGAATGAGTTTATGCATACGACCAATGTATCTTTATACTACAAAACAAAACCAAAATATTACTATACAACAGAACCGAAAGATTATAAGTTGAACTTTGCCAAAAAGATG
>ERZ1673749.1289-NODE-1289-length-18005-cov-4.053426_pt1 | contig 18005 bp, 13 predicted proteins | sample MGYA00580204_ERZ1673749 | MGnify/ENA primary metagenome ERZ1673749 (study PRJEB41218, sample SAMN15661745) | gut metagenome | host: Homo sapiens | place: Canada: London | collected 2015-08-20/2019-03-30 | study: EMG produced TPA metagenomics assembly of...
CTGCAGTTATCGCTGATAACGTAGGAGATAACGTTGGTGACGTTGCTGGTATGGGTGCTGACTTATTTGAATCTTACGTTGGAGCACTTCTTTCAGTTATTACTCTTGGAGTTGTAGCTTATGGAGAAGATGGAGTTACTTTCGGAATGCTTGTTGCAACAGTTGGTATTTTAGCATCAATTGTAGCAGCTTTCTTTGTAAAGGGAGATAAGAATCCACAAAAAGCTCTTAACGCAGGAGAATATGTTGCTGCAGGCGTTACAATGATAGCTTCAGCGCTTTTATCAAATTACATTTTTGGAAGTTTTGCACCATTTGCACCAGTTATTATTGGTATTGCAGTTGGTCTAATAATTTCCAAATTCACAGAATATTACACAGCTGATGATTATGCACCAGTTAAAAGAATTGGAGCTGAATCAGAAACTGGATCTTCAACAAATATTATTGCTGGACTTTCTGTTGGTATGATGTCAACAGTTGGACCAATCATTGTTATTGCAATTGGAATTATTGCAGCTTACCTTGGAGCAGGCGGAAGCACTGATTCTATCGTAGGACTTTACGGAATTTCACTAGCAGCTGTTGGTATGCTTTCAACAACTGGTATGACAATTGCCGTTGATGCTTATGGACCAATCGCAGATAACGCTGGTGGTATTGCAGAAATGTGCGAACTACCAGAAGATGTTCGTGATATCACAGACTCACTTGACTCTGTTGGTAATACAACAGCAGCTATAGGAAAGGGATTTGCAATAGGTTCAGCTGCACTTACTGCACTTGCACTTTTCGTTTCTTACATTAATGCTACTGGACTTAGTGGAATTGATATTTCTAAACCAGAAGTTATTGCTGCAACATTCGTTGGTGGTATGCTTCCATTTGCCTTCTCTGCACTTACTATGTCAGCAGTAGGTAATGCGGCATCTGAAATGATCGACGAAGTAAGAAGACAATTTAGAGAAATTCCTGGAATCATGGAAGGTAAAGCAACTCCTGAATATGCAACTTGTGTTGATATCTCAACAGGTGCTGCTCTTAAGCAAATGATCGTGCCAGGACTAATCGCTGTAATTGTTCCAATCCTTGTAGGTCTACTACTTGGTACTGAAGCACTAGGTGGACTTCAAGCTGGAGCTCTTGTAACAGGCGTGTTAATGGCAATCTTTATGTCAAACGCTGGTGGAGCTTGGGACAACGCTAAGAAATACATCGAAGGTGGAGCTCACGGTGGTAAAGGTTCAGAGGCTCACAAAGCTGCTGTAACTGGAGATACTGTTGGTGACCCATTCAAAGATACATCAGGACCTTCTCTTAATATTCTAATTAAACTTATAACTGTTGTATCCCTTGTATTTGCACCACTATTTGTTGCATACGGCGGAATATTCCTATAATAAAACAAATCTGTTAGAGAGAAATCTCTAGCAGATTTTTTATTGCAAACTGTATAAAATTTCTAAGGACTCTGTTAGGTATTTTACTTGACAGAGTTTTTTATAGGGATAATAAATTTGACAAACAGAGAATTACTATATATAGTTTAATTAAATAACGCGATGAATTATTTAGATGATTTTAATGGAGGCTACTTATTCATGAAAAGAAAATTAGGAATAGTTTTAATTATTATCTTATCTTTATTTTCATTAATATACTTTAAAGGAAAAACTAATAATGAAAAATTAAATTATAAGAATAGTTCCAATGTTATGAGTGAAGAAGTAAAAGCAAATAATTCCAATGACCTTTATAGAGATGTAATCATAAGTCAAGATAATGTCTTTCATGGAAGAAAGTTGAATAGTCAGTTTTCCTTTACATTATTACTAGAAAAAGATGATAAAATAAAATTCAAAAACCCTAAAGATTATGAAATTAAATTCAGATTATTGGAAGATGAAAAAATGAGAGAATTTTATGAATATCAAATTCTTTCAGAAGACTTTGAACTTGTTAAAGATTATAAAGGTATAGAACACTTTAGGTTTTATCTCACTTATTCTATAAAAGAAGATATGGGAAAATCAGAAAATAATGGACCAGAGATTTATAGCTTACACGGGGAAATAAATTTAGAAGATATATAAAGACTCATCTTAGAAATAAGGTGAGTTTTTTTAAAGTAAAACTTATACAATAATAAAACATCAAAGCTAAGTTAAAAGTTTAAATTATATATAAAAGGCAGAATAAATACCTGCAATCAAATTTGAAATTGCGTGTATAATCCAGCTTGGAATAATTGATCCATCTGATAATTTTTCGTTAATATATCCCATAGACAAGGCTACAAGGCTTGTTAATAAAACAATTAAAATAGTTTTTAAAATTCCAACAAGGGGAAAGAACATTATTCCATGCAAGAGACCAAATAGGAGTCCTTGTATAAAATTTGCCTTATTAAATCCTAGCTTATTGGCAAGTCTTTTTAGGATAAATCCTCTGAACAAGATTTCTTCAGGAAAAGACGTGTTAAAGACTGCATAAATAAAAATTGCAGGAAGGGCTGCAAATCTAAGTCCTTGAAATTTTGTAGTTGCATTTTCAATATTTTTTAAGTTGTTGAGAAAAACTAAACTTATTGACAAATAAAAAATTGTTACAAGAATAACTGCAAGGGCTGTATTCTTGCCTCCCTTTATTTTTTTAAGTCCTATCCATTCTCTAAATCTTCCTTGTTTTCTTGCTGAAAAATGCCAAAAAAGAAAGGGAAGGAGAGAAAACAATATGATTTCTAGTAAACTGTTGATGATTTTATTTATTGCTAAGGTCATTTTACACTCCCAATTAAAATAATACTTGTAACCTCTAAGACATAAAATTTTAAGAAGATAACTCATGCTTAAAGAATATAAAATTTAAGGGCTACTTAATATTTTTTTAGTATAGCACAAGAAAATATTATTTTTTCTAGATTCTTTTAAAATTTTTGTAAATTTTTTATAAAAGTTTCTTATGTAAAAAACCACTAGCCTTAGCCAGTGGTTGTGATTAAAAATATTTTAGCAATCTGTTGGGTCTAATAGGTTATTTAAAGTCTTTACATGAACTCCAGTTGCATTCTTTGGAAGATAGCCTGATTTTTTACTTCTATAAGCTGTTGCTGCTATGTCTAGGTGAACCCAAGGAGTATTTTCTTTTACAAATTCTCCAACAAATAGTCCTGCTGTAACAGATCCTGCTTGTCTACCTGAAGTGTTTTTGATGTCGGCAACTTCTGACTTGTTTAATTTTTTGTAGTCCTCATCATAAGGGAAGGACCAGATTTTTTCTCCAGATAATTTTCCTGCTTCAAGGACTTCATTGTAGAAGTCTTCGTTATTTGTAACAGCACCTGTGTAAACTTCTCCAAGGGCAATTGTCACTGCACCAGTAAGTGTTGCAAGGTCAATAATTTTTTCTGCTCCAAGGTCATTTGTGGCATAATGAACTGCATCGGCAAGGGTAATTCTTCCCTCAGCGTCAGTATTTGCAACTTCAATTGTAAGTCCCTTCATAGAGTCAATTACATCTCCTGACTTGTAAGATGATCCAGAAATCATATTTTCACAAGCTGCTATTACTCCAACTACATTTGTCTTTGCCTTGTTCTTTGCAAGGGCATAGATTGTCCCAATAACTGTACCAGCACCACCCATATCGCAGTGCATGTAGTTCATGCCAGCTGCAGACTTGATGTTGTAGCCACCTGAATCGTAAGTTAGTCCCTTTCCAACAAGGGCAACTTTTTCTGTGTCGGCATTTTTGTATTCCATAACAATAAGTCTTGGACGGTTACTTGCACCTGCTGCAACTCTTAAAAAGGCCTTCATTCCAATTTTTTCGATTTCGTCTTCTTCATAAACTGTTACCTTAACGCCAGCTTCTTCTAATTTTTCTTTTGCAATATTGGCTAGGCTTTCTGGATAAATAACATTGGCTCTTTCGTTTACAAGGTCCCTTGCAAGGAAGACTCCATCCATAATATTTTCCATCTTGTTAAGACCTTCTCTTAATTTTTCTTCAGGTCCCTTAAAGGCAGAATAATTTACTGTTATTTCAAAATCGGATTTCTTTTCTTTAACATCAGTTTTCTTTGTAAATTCATATTCACCTTGACGAAGTCCTTCGTAAGCTGCCATAATAGTTTTTCTGTTGCACATACCAAGCTCTGGCATCCTTATTTCAACTTCGTGCTCTTCATTATCTCTTAAAATATTTCCAAGTTCAAAGAAAAGATTTCTCACATCTTCTAGGTCAAGTTCATTTTCCCCAAGTCCCATGAAAATTTCTGATTCTTCTTCAAAGCTTGGAAGATATAGACTTTCCTTAAACTTATAAGCGAACTTTTTCTTTTCTAAATAGTCCTTAATTTCACTAGGAAGTTCTTCATCTTTTTTTACGAAGTGGACCTTTAGTCCCCCTTCTTTATACAAATTAAATTTAATCATATTTCACCTCTTATTCAATTATACATGAGAATTGTAAAAGTTCTAATTAATAAAGTATAAAAATAATCTCATCACATTACTATTTTTTCCCGATAAATTATGATAATATTAATTTATAGAATTTTAACATCAATTTAGATTCAAACTTCTGAATTGGTGTTTTTTGGGTGGTGTAAAAATGACAAGAGAGTTTAAAGCGTCCATAATGTTATTTGTAACAGCAATTATTTGGGGACTTGCCTTCGTGGCACAGACAGCGGGAATGGAACACTTGGGGCCCCTTTCATTTACTGCAGCAAGGTCTTTTGTGGCAGTGGTATTTTTATATTTCACCTATGTATTTTTTAGGAAGAAATCAAAATCCTTTAGAGAAGAAAAATTTGACATGAAAAGGACAATTCTTGGTGGAAGTATTTGTGGAGTAGTTTTTACTATTGCCATTAATCTTCAACAAGTTTCCTTGGTTTATACGACAGCAGCTAAGGCAGGATTTTTGACAGCTTTATACATAGTTTTTATCCCAATTCTCGGCTTGTTTTTGGGTAAAAGACCAAGTATAAAATTAATTTTTTGCATTTTTCTTGCCATGGTAGGAACTTATCTTCTATCAATAAGAGGAGATTTTCACATGAATAAGGGAGATTTAATTGTAATTTTATCTGCTCTTATTTTTGCCATACACATTTTAATTATGACAAATTTTTCTAAGGGGACAAATGTAGTTTTAGTTTCCTTGATTCAGTTTGCCATCTGTGGAATTATTTCTCTAATTGGAGCATTTATTTTTGAAGAAGTGAATATGGGTTCAATTTTAAAATCCTATTTAACTATTTTATATGTTGGGATTTTATCATCTGGAGTTGGTTTTACTATCCAACTAATGGCACTAAAGGATTTAGATCCAGTTATTGCTTCTATGATAAGTTCGCTAGAATCAGTTTTTGGAGCTCTTTTTGGCTGGCTTATTCTTTCACAAGAAATGTCAGAGAGGGAAATATTTGGAGCTATAATAATTTTTGGGGCGACACTACTTGCCCAAGTTCCTATAGAAAACTATTTTAGAAAAAAACTAAAAAAATCGTAAAATTTCACAATAATCTTAAATTGATAAAAAAACTTTCACAATCCTATTGTATAATTGTGGGGAGGTGAAGATATGTCACTATTTGAAAAACTTTTCCAAAAAGCAGGAAAAAAGATAATTACAATCGACGGAGAATACGGCAGCGGGGCAAATGAAATTGCCAAAAAAGTTGCTGATAAATTAAATTACGAACTTTTTGATGAGAAATTAATAGAACTAATGAGCCTAGAAAAAAAGGTAAAGCCTGAAGAAATAAAAAAAGATGATTCCTTTTTACAAGGAACTATTTACGACTTGTATAGACAAAACTATTCCTATTCCCAAGAAGATATTGCAACTAATGATGCAGCTTTTCTACTAGATTCAAGAACTATTAGGGAAATTGCGAAAAACAAAAAGGCAGTTATTTTTGGCAAGTGTGGTGATTTTGTCTTGGAAGATTTCCCGAAACTGTCTGTCTTTATTTACGCTTCAAAGGAGTTTGAAGAAGAGAGAATTTTAAATACTTACAATATAAAAAAAGATAAACTTGAAATAAAGATGACTCGTGAGAACAACAGACGTGCAAATCATTACAGTAGAAATACTGGAAGAGTTTGGGGCGAGGCACACAATTACGACATTTTAATAAATTCATCGTCCTTTGATTTTGAAAGTATTGCAAATTTAATCGTGGAGATGTCACAAAATAGAAAGTGAAAAAACCTGGCGAAAGTCAGGATTTTTTTATGCAAAAATTTACAAAATTTTTAAAGAAAATATACATTTGATAAATTATTAGTTTGTACAATATAAAAAATAGGAAAATCTGGATTTTAGCGGATTTGCAACTGCGAGTTTACAAATTGCAAAGTGGTCTTTATAGTTTGCAATCACAGATTTTTATAAAATACCTTTAGAAAAGGAGGTAAGAATATGATTTTAGCAGACAAAATTATCAGACTTAGAAAGAAAAATTCCTGGTCACAAGAAGAACTTGCAGAAAAACTAGGTGTAAGTAGACAGTCAATTTCAAAATATGAGAGTGCACAATCTATGCCTGATATGGATAAGATTTTAAAACTTAGCAGAATTTTTGGAGTTACTACAGATTATCTCATTAAAGATGAAATCGAAGATGCTGAATTTTTAGATGAGGACTATGAAGAAACTAAAAAGAAAAAAGTTTCTATGGAAATGGCAAATGAGTATTTAACTTTAAAGGAAATTTCGGGTAAAAATATTGCACTTGGAGTTTCACTTTGCATAATTTCTCCAATCCCTTTAATTATTTCATCAGAAGCTTATGAGAGTAAATTATTGTCGGTTCCAGAAAATGTAGTAGAGGGAATTTGCCTTACAGTTTTAATTTTATTTGTAATCGCTGCTGTTGGTATTTTTGTGACAGAATCTATGAAGTTAAAAAAATATGAATTTAATGAAAATGAAGAAATAGAAACAGATTATGGTGTAGATGGGATGGCAAAGGATAGAGGCGAAAAATTTCACGATTATTTTATGAAATATAATTTAATTGGAATTTTACTTATTGTAGCATCAGCTATTCCTATTTTTATTGGGATGATTGTTTCCGTAGACGACATGGTCATGGCTATTTCGGTTTCAATTTTGCTTGTACTTGTTTCTATTGGTGTAAATTTTTTGGTTAAGACAAATATTTATATGAATTCAATAAAGGCAATTTTAGAAGAAGAAGATTTTACAAGAAAAAATAAGGCTTTTAGGAAAAAATCAGAACCTTTTGTAACTGCCTATTGGATAATTGCAACAGCAATATATTTAGCTTATTCCTTTGTGACAAATAATTGGGATAGATCCTGGATTGTCTGGCCTTTGGCAGGGGTGTGCTTTGTAGTTTACAATATAATATTGAGATTTTTCTTAGAGAATAATTTGAAAAATTGAAGAGATTAGAAAAATAGATTTCATTTATTTGGGATCTATTTTTATTTGAAATTTAGAAAGAGGATGAGATTTATAAAAATTAAACTCAATTATAAAAAAGGACATTTAATAAAATGCCCTTTTAAGTCTATTAAATTTATTTCAAATTACTATCACTTGTGACCTTGATTTTGTAGTCACTTAAAATTGTGTCGCCTAAAAGAGTTTCCTCGATGGCCTTTTTAGCTTCTTGGTCAGCCTCTTTTAAAAGGCCTCTTTTTATTGCCTTAGCTTCCACTTCTTTCTTTTGGTCCTTAGAAAAATTGTTGTAGTCTTCGATATCAATCCTGTTAAAAATAGATTCTCTTTCGTCGAAAACTTTTAGCGAATCTTCATAAATTTCGTGGCTTAATATTTTTGCAGCTGGAATTTTTATTTCAATGCTTTTACCTTTTAATTTCACGTCCATTTTTTCAAGGTCCACTCCTGCGTGGATAACTCCGTCATAAGAAACAATAAATTTTTTTGATGTGAAGGGAACTTTGTAGCCGTAAAAAGTATTTTGATTTTCAAATTGCCCCATATTTGTGTAGTAATATTTAAGAGTTGTGAGTTCTCTTACATTAATTAATTTATTAAAGATTAAAGTCGATGTGATTTCTGGTTCCATTTCATTTTTCATGGATTTTTTTCCCGCAAAAAAAGTGGAGAAAAGACCAATTACAACCACGAACAGTAAAATAACTTTTTTATTAAATTTTTTCATTAATTACCTCCAATCTTAATTCGTGATTTATTAATACCACAATAAAATTTTATCTAAACCTTGTCAAGTAGCTAAAAAAAAGCTAAATAAGAATTATTATTTTATTTTACAATCGCAAGTTCTTTGATATAATTAATCTAAAAGATATGGAGGAAGATGTTATGGACGATGGCGCCTTGTGGGCTAAGCTCATTTTAATAGCAATACTTACAAGCATTAACGCATTTTTTGCGTCAGCTGAAATGGCAATGGTTTCAGTAAACAACAATAAGATAAAAGAATTGGCAGAAGAAGGAGACAAGAGGGCAAAAACCCTTTTATCATTATCACAAGATCAAACGAGATTTTTATCCACGATTCAAGTTGCAATAACTTTGGCAGGATTTTTCTCATCTGGATCTGCAGCCACTTCTATTTCAAAAGTTTTTGGAGAGTTTTTAAGAGGATTTGGGATTCCATATGGTGGCACTGTGGCATTTATTTTGGTGACACTTTTTCTATCATATATCACCCTTGTTTTTGGTGAACTTGTGCCAAAGAGAATTGCTCTGCAAAACTCAGAAAAAGTTGCTTTAAAAGCAAGTAATGTAATTGCGATTGCGTCAAAAATATTTTATCCCTTTGTTAAACTGCTGTCTTTATCAACAGTCTTAGTTTTAAAAATCATGGGAAAATATTCTGAAGATGTTGAAGAAAAAATTTCAGAAGAAGAACTAAAATCTTATATAAAAGTTTCAACACAACAGGGAGTTATAAACTCAGCTGGTGAAGAAATGATTGTAAATATAATGGACTTTGATGACAAACTTGCCTATGAAATTATGACACCAAGAACGTCAATTTATATGTTGGATTATGACGAATTTACAACAGAAACAGTAACAGAAGTCTTAAAAAAAGGTTATTCAAGGATGCCTGTTTATAGAGAAAATACGGATAACATCCTGGGAACAGTTTATATCAAAGATCTTTTTGTGGAATATGCAAAAAACAATTATGAATCTATAAATTTAGATAATTGTATAAAATCTCCTTACTATGTGCCTGAAACCAAAAAAATTGACATGCTTTTAAAAGAACTGCAAGCATCAAAAAATTATGTGGCAATTTTAATTGACGAGTATGGCGGTTTTTCTGGTATGGTAACTGTAGAAGACATAGTAGAAGAAATTGTTGGAGAAATTGAAGACGAATACGACAAGGAAGATCACTCTGTAGAAAAAATTGCTGAAAATGAATATATAGTTGATGGATCCATGGACATAGAAGATATAAACGATGCACTTGGAGTTTCACTTTATTCAGAAAACCATGAAACAATTTCTGGACTTATAATCGAAAAACTTGGCTTTATCCCAGATGAAAAACAAAAGAAAAAATTAAGTGTAAAGGCATCTGGATGTATCTTGACAGAACTTGCAGTTGCTGAAAAGAGAATAATAAAAGCCAGCATCAAGGTTATACCAGAAGAACAAGAAGAAGCAAAAAGAGAATACAAAGAATTTAATTCATAAAAATATTAACAGGTCCTAGTGACCTGTTTTTTGATAAAATTTTTTAATTAAGCTTTAGGTAAACAAAAGAAGTAAAAATAAAAATTTATAAGTAAAATTCTTTAGAAAACAAGAAGAATAAGAATAAATGCTAGTTTTAATTAATATTATATTATAAAAAAGGGCAAAAAAATTGCCGAGACTATCTCGGCGAGTAAAAGGAATTTAATTAAAAAGTGTATTAAATAATCTGTTATTAGTTTAACATAGTAGCATGAATAAGACAACAAAAATTTTAAAAATTATTTGCAAAAATACTAAAACTTTTCTGTGAAGTTGATAATTTCTTGAGATAAAATAGCCAAAGATTGAGTTAAAAAACAATTTAAGGATTAAAGAAAGAGTGAATTTGAGGAAAAATAAAAATTTAAAAATAAATTAGCAGACTACTTGCAAGAGTGCTAACGATGTTGTATAATGAAATAGTCAAAGATAGTCAAAATTATTTTTGACATAGCTTTTTAATTTAAATTGATTTCACATAAAGAAAAAGTGAAATAAAATATTTAATTTAAATGAGAAAATAATCAATTTAATTCACATTTATTTATGTTGTAATTATTCTTATTGGGATATAAATAATTTGAGATTAAATGTTTAAATATATGAGGAGGTTAAAATTTGAAATACAAAGATTATTATGAAATCCTTGGAGTTTCTAAAGATGCAGATGAAAAGGAGATAAAGAGCGCTTATAGGAAGCTTGCGAAAAAATATCATCCTGATCTTCATCAAGGAGATGATGCTGCGGCAGAAAAGTTTAAGGAAGTTTCAGAGGCTTATGAGGTTTTATCTGATAAGGATAAGAGAAATAAATATGATAAATTTGGATCTAATTATGATTTTTCATCTGGATATGACTTTGACCCTTCTCAATATGGTTACACTTATACCACAGGAGGAAGTGGAGCAGATTTTTCCGATTTCTTTGAAACGATTTTTGGTTCATCTAAATCAGGAGGCAACTTCTCTGGTGGTTTCAATATAAATGACATCTTTGGAGATTTCTCTTCTAAGGGAAGGGGAAAGTCCAATAAAAAGGCGAGAAATAAATTTGAGTCAGAACTTTCTATCTCCATAAAAGAAGCCTATGAAGGTGTGACTAAAAATGTTTCTTTGACTTACAAGCAAGAGGAATATGATATTGCTGTTAAAATTCCTGCTGGAATAACAAGCAATAAGAAAGTCAAGGTAAAGGGAGAAAAGTTTGGTCTTCCAGGCGATATTTTATTTAAGATAAATATTCGCGATGAAAAAAATCTTTCTCTTAATGGTCTTGATATTATTAAGACAGAAAATATCTATCCTTGGGAGGCAGCTCTTGGAACTACAAAGACTGTTGAAACTTTAAAGGGAAAATTAAAGTTAAAAGTTCCAAAAGATTTTGTTGGTGGAAACAAGATGAGAATTCCTTCAAAGGGATTCAAGGATTTAAAGGGAAATGTTGGAGATTTATATGTGATCTTTAATATTGTAAATCCTAAAGAATTATCTGAGGAACAAGAAAAATTATATAAAGAATTAGAAAAAATAAGCAAATAATATTTAATATAGATTAATTATAAATGAGGTGTTTTTATGAATTTTGACAAATTTACTCAAAAATCCCTTGAAGCCGTTCAAGGCGCATACAATACTGCGAAGGAATACGGCAATCCAGAGGTAAAAGAAATTCACATCAACTACGCCCTTTTAAATGACAAGGAAGGCCTTATACCTAGGGTCTTGACATATATGGACAAAAATCCTGAAATGATTAAAAGTGACATTTTAAAGGTAATTGAAAGACTTCCAAAGCAATCAGGCGCAGAAGTTTATGCTGATTCTTCTTATAGAGAACTCTTCCAAAAGGCAGAGGGATTTATGAAGAAAATGGGAGATGATTTCCTTTCAGTTGAGCATATTTACCTTGGACTTTTGAATATGAAGGGGACAGATTCTTTTTCAATTTTTAACAAAAATAAAATTGATGCAGATGGATTTTTAAATGCCCTTAAAAAAATTAGGGGTAATCAACACGTTACTACTGATAATCCAGAAGGAACTTATGATGCCCTTAAAAAATATGGTCAAGATTTAACTGAGCTTGCAAGAGATGGAAAACTTGATCCAGTTATTGGTCGTGATGAAGAAGTTAGAAATGTAATTAGGATTCTTTCTCGTAGGACTAAAAACAATCCAGTTTTAATTGGTCCTCCTGGAGTTGGTAAGACTGCCATTGCTGGTGGACTTGCTCAAAGGATTGTTTCTGAAGATGTGCCAGAAGGTCTAAAAAATAAAACTGTTTTTTCTCTTGATATGGGAGCTCTTATAGCAGGTGCAAAATATCGTGGAGAATTTGAAGAAAGACTAAAGGCCGTTCTAAATGAAGTGAAAAAATCTGAAGGAGATATAATTCTTTTTATAGATGAAATTCACAATATTGTGGGAGCAGGCAAGACTGATGGCGCAATGGACGCATCTAACTTATTAAAACCAATGCTTGCTCGTGGAGAACTTCACGCAATTGGCGCAACAACTCTTGACGAATACAGAAAATATATAGAAAAAGATCCAGCTCTTGAAAGAAGATTTCAAAAGGTAATGGTAAAGGAACCCAGTGTTGAAGATACTATTGCCATACTTCGTGGATTAAAAGATAAATATGAAATTTATCACGGAATTAGAATTGCTGATCCAGCAGTTATTGCTGCAGCAACTTTATCTGATAGATATATTACTGACAGGTTCTTGCCAGATAAGGCAATTGATTTGATGGACGAAGCTTGTGCAATGCTTAGGACAGAAATCGACTCAATGCCAACAGAAATTGATGAAGTTAGAAGAAGAATTTTGCAACTTGAAATTGAAAATCAAGCCCTTAAAAAGGAAACTGATGAAGCAAGTGCAGAAAGACTTAAAAAACTTCAAGTAGAACTTTCTGAAGAAAAGGCTGAATTTGATAGATTAAAATCAAAATGGGAAGCAGAAAAGAAGGAACTTGATTCCACAAAGGACATAAAGAAAAAAATTGAAGATACAAATCACGCAATTGAAGAAGCTGAAAGAAATTATGACCTTGAAAAACTTTCTGAATTAAAATATGGCACTCTTCCAAAATTAAAAGAAGAACTTGCAAATAGAGAGAAATCAAAAAAAGATGAATCTTCTATGGTAAAAGAAGAAGTCACAGAAGATGAAATAGCTTATGTTGTAAGTAGATGGACTGGAATTCCAGTAGAAAAATTAAATAAAACTGAAAGAGAAAAACTTTTAAACTTAGAAGACATTCTTCACAAGAGAGTTATTGGTCAAGACAAGGCAATAGAACTTGTGTCTGATGCAGTCCTAAGAGCTAGAGCTGGTTTAAAAGATAGGAACAAACCAATAGGTTCCTTTATATTCTTGGGACCAACTGGTGTAGGTAAGACTGAAACAGCAAAGGCACTTACAGAAACACTTTTTGACGATGAGAGAAATTTGATAAGAATAGATATGTCTGAGTACATGGAAAAACACTCTGTGTCTAGACTTGTGGGATCTCCTCCAGGATATGTTGGATACGATGAAGGTGGACAACTCACTGAAGCAGTTAGGAGAAAACCATATTCAGTTATCTTATTTGATGAAATTGAAAAGGCTCATCCAGATGTCTTTAACATTCTTTTGCAAGTACTTGATGATGGCAGACTTACTGACAATCAAGGCAGGACTGTTGATTTTAAAAACACAGTTATAATTATGACATCAAATATTGGATCTCATTTCTTGATAGATGGAATTGACGAAGAAGGAAAAATTAAAGAAGATGCAAGAAATAATGTTATGAGTGACCTTCGTGCATCTTTTAGACCAGAATTTTTAAATAGGGTTGACGAAATTGTTTTGTTCAAACCTCTTCAAAGAAGTGAAATTTATGGAATCATCAAGCAAAGTGTTAGAGAAGTTGAAAGAAAACTTGATGATCGTGATATTAAAATTGAAGTTACAGACGGAGCTTTGGACTTTATCTTAAATGCATCTTTCAGTCCTCAATATGGTGCAAGACCAGTTAAAAGATATATTTCTCACGCTCTTGAAACAAAAATTTCAAAGATGATAATAAAAGGCGACGTTATGGATGGGGACACAATTTTAGTTGGAGTAGAAGCAGACGATTTGTCTGTTAAAGTAAAATAAAATATGGACTTGCCTAGGCAGGTCCTTTTTTATGGAAATTTTTTATTTCTAGTTTATTACAAATTGTTAAGAAAATGTTAAATTAGGTAGTTAATCCTGAATTATCACTTTTTTATCACAAATAGGATTTAAACTCAGTAACATAGTATGAAATAGAAGGATATTTTATATTTTAATTAGGAGGAAATTTTTATGAAACCATATAGTAAAAAATATTTAACACTTGCACTTGCAGGAGTTTTAGCAACATCAATTCCAGTATCTGCTTTCGCAGCTAATGAAGGTACAGAAACAGATAAAAAACCAGGAGTAGAGGAACCAGCACAACCAAAAGAAACAGAAAAAACTCCAGAAGAAATAGCTAAAGAAGAAGCTGAAAAGAAGGCTAAAGAAGCTGAAGAAAAGGCAAAGGAAGAAGAAGCTAAAAGAAAAGAAGCTGAAAAGAAGCTAAAAGATTTAGAAGAAAAGGAAAAAGAAGAAAATAGAAGAAGATATGAAAATATTAGCCTTAGAAATGTAAGATATGATGGAACTTACATCAAGGGTGAAACTTCATCTGAAGCAAGAATTTATGTTAAAGATGACTATTATAGAGAATTTAGAAATTCTAAATCTATTGGAAGCGCTAATAAAGATGGATATTTTTCAATTAAATATGACATCAAGGAAGGCAAGAGCGTAACAATCTATGCTGAAGATAAATATGGATATTCAAGAGAAGTAGAAGTTAAAAATGACAACTACAAAGACATCAAGGGCTCAAGAGTAGATGCAAGTGATCTTAGACTTATGAGCAGAACTTTAACAGGATATATTAAAAATCATCCTTTTGAAAACATAAGAGTTTATAATGACGGCGAACTTCTTGGAAGCTTTAGAACTGACAAAAACTCATATTTCACAGTAGTTCTAAGTGAAAGCATAAGAGAAAAAGAACTTGATGATTTAAGATTCTACACTGATTCTAAAAAAGTAGAAAACAAAAACCTTAAAGTTACTGAAGCACTTGAAGGACAAAAACTTGTAAAAGGTACTGCAAATACTGGCGAAGAAATTACAGTTTACGATGCATCTGGCAAAAAAATCAGTACAACTGCTGTAAATAATGCAGGAGTATTCACTGCTTTCTTAGATAGAGCTCTAGTTTATGGCGAAACTATTAAAGTAGAAGCTAAAGACAAAGACAAAAATATAACTAAAATTGATTACAAAGTTACAAGAAATGAAGTTGAACAAGTAAAGGCAATCTCTTATATTAAGGGATATCCTGATGGAACATTTAAACCTCAAGATAATGTAACAAGAGCAGAAGCAGCTCAAATGTTTGCTACACTTTTAAATGGTGGAACTAACTTTGGAACAAGCTCAATGACAAAATTCTCTGATGCAAATGATGATTGGTATTCTAAGGCAATCAACTATGTTGTTGCAAAGAACCTAATCTCTGGTTACCCTAATGGAACATTTAAACCAAATGAAAGCATCACAAGAGCAGAATTTGCACAAATGATTTCTGGATATGTTAAGAACGAAAAGAAAACTTCTTCTGACTTCCAAGATGTTAAAGATCACTGGGCAAAAGATGCAATTGACAAACTTTATGGAAACAAAAATGTCAATGGTTACCCTGATGGAAGCTTTAAACCAAATGCAAAAATCACAAGAGCAGAAGCTGTTACAATCCTAAACTCTGTATTTAACAGAAACACAAACAAGAATTCACTTAACAATGTGAACACTTCATCACTAAACAAATTCTCTGATGTTAATGAAGGATTCTGGGCTTACTACAACATTCTTGATGCAGCAAACACTCACGATAGAGAAAGACTAAACTCAACTTCTGACGTTGACATGTGGAAATAAGTTTACAAATTAGTTTATAATATAACTTTGAAGGCTCCCTTTTGGGAGTCTTTTTTGTATTTATAAAATTTTTATTGGGATTTTTAATCCTATGAAGATCACAAAAGCTTAATAAATTAAAAAATTTCACAAAAATGAAAATTGCCCTTGACTTTTATTAAGCTCCTATATATAATTGATGAAACAATTAAATAAATTGTATTGAAAAATACGATAGAGGCGCGGATTTTATCAGTAATCTCTTTGAGCAAGACCATGCAGTGACAAGAGATGAAAGGAAAATTCGCCGAAGTATATTATTGGTAAAAATAATATGCTGGGCATGCAAAGAATATTTGCATGACTGTCACAAATATGTGGGGAGCTATCTAAGGTTAAATACTTTGTCTTAATTATAGACATTTTTAACAGTTTGGTTTTCCAGACTGTTTTTTTATTACTTTTTGATAGTTACCGAAGATTTTTACGGAGGTATATCATGAATTTAAGAAAGAACGTAGCAAGAGTTTTAGTAGTAGGCGCTTTAGCAAGCACAATGCTTTTAACAGGATGTAATCCAAAGGGTGATGGAGGAGCTGCTGCACCAGCTGATTCTGATACATTAAGAGTTGGAATGGAATGCGACTATGCACCTTTTAACTGGACACAAACTAGTGAAGAAAATGGATACAAAATTGCATCTGGTGGTTATGCAGGTGGATACGATGTTGAAATAGCAAAGAAAATTGCTGAATCCATGGACAAAAACTTGGAAATTGTAAAAACTGAATGGAATGGTCTTACTCCAGCAATTACTTCTGGAAAGATTGATCTTATAATAGCAGGTATGAGTCCAACTGCAGAAAGACGAGAAACACTTGACTTCTCAAATACTTATTACACATCAGATCTTGTAATTGTAGTTAAAAAAGATGGAGCTTATGCAAAGGCAAGTAGTCTTAATGATTTTAAGGGTGCAAATATAACTGGTCAACTTAACACTTTCCACTATGAAGTAATTGATCAAATTGAAGGTGTAAATAAATCTACTGCTTTAGAAACTTTCCCAGCGATGATAGTTGCTCTTAGAAGTGGAAAAATTGATGGATATGTATCTGAAAGACCAGGTGCTCTATCAGCGGTTGCTGCAAATGATGATTTAACTTTTGTAGAATTTGCTGAAGGCAAGGGATTTGAAACTTCAGTTGAAGATACTTCAATTTCAGTTGGAGTTAAAAAGGGTAATACTGAACTTTTAGAAAAGGTAAATGACGCACTTTCAAAAATTCCTGAAGAAGAAAGACAAAGTATAATGGAAGAAGCTGTGGCTAACCAACCACTAGGCGATTAAGATAAGGTTGGGAGATAAAGATGCCAAGTAGTTTTTTCGGATGGATCGGATTTTTATTAAAAGAATATGGACCCCTCTTTGTTGAGGGGACTATAAACACAATTATAATTGCCGTTGTTGGCACATTAATTGGTTTTTTAATAGGTCTTTTAATTGCAATAGTTAGAACCATAAAAGTAAATAAAAAATCTTCAGCATTTAAAAGAGTTGGACTTAAAATTTTAAATGCTGTCATTACTATTTATATTCAAGTAATTAGGGGAACACCAATGATGGTACAAGCCATGATGTTTTACTATGGTTCTCTACAATATTTTAATTTAAATATGGCAGCCATGCCTTCAGCACTAATAATAGTTTCAGTAAACACTGGAGCTTACATGGCAGAAATCATAAGAGGTGGAATTATTTCAATTGACAAGGGACAAACAGAAGGAGCTCTTTCCATTGGAATGACACACTGGCAAACAATGACAGAAGTTGTCCTTCCACAAGCTATTAGAAATATAATCCCATCAGTTGGAAATGAATTTATTGTAAATATAAAAGACTCATCAGTTTTAAATGTAATTTCTGTTTCAGAATTATTTTTCATTTCAAAGTCAGCTGCAGGTACTTATCTAAGATATTTCGAAGTTTTCTTTATAACAGCTTTGATTTATTTGGTATTAACTGTAAGTGTAAGCCAAATTATGAAACTTATTGAAAAGAAACTCGATGGAGATGGAACTTATAAAATTTATGGATCTCAATCAACAGCAGAAGTTATAGAAGTCAAGGAAGAGGTGTGAGATGACTAGCATTTTTGAAATAAAAAATTTACACAAAAGTTTTGGAGCAAATGAAGTTTTAAAAGGAATAAATTTCAAAGTTCAAAAGGGCGAAGTTGTTTCAATAATTGGATCATCTGGCTCAGGCAAGTCAACCC
>ERZ1673749.1291-NODE-1291-length-17993-cov-4.251143_pt1 | contig 17993 bp, 9 predicted proteins | sample MGYA00580204_ERZ1673749 | MGnify/ENA primary metagenome ERZ1673749 (study PRJEB41218, sample SAMN15661745) | gut metagenome | host: Homo sapiens | place: Canada: London | collected 2015-08-20/2019-03-30 | study: EMG produced TPA metagenomics assembly of...
GAAAACCTCTGTTAATCCAGGATTGCATCCCGCTGAATAAATTATACAATTATTTTTCTTTGTGTTATCTAATTCTGCAATTTCACTTATATCAAAAAATGATGGATCCACATAATTTACATTGTTTTCCATGCAAACATTAATAATGTTTGCATTTTTTATACCAGTGCAATTTATTACAACTTGACATTTAGAAATAAAATCATTTAGTTTATCTTTATTCTCAATATCAAAAATCTTGTGATGTATATTGTTTTTCTTAATAATATTTCTTTCGTTTCTAGTTGCTGCATAAATATAATTATCTTCAGTTTTAGAAATTTCTTCTAGAACAATTGAACCAATATTCCCACTACAACCTAAAATACCTACTTTATACATTCTTTTTAACCTCTATATATCTGTTTTTATCCCCATCTTTTATTTGTTAATTACTTGAATACATTATTCATATTTACAAATTTTATATATTTTTACCTATTATTCTTTTAAATTTCTAGTGCAATTATTTGCTTATTTTCCTGTCATTACAATTCCATATATACTAAATACTTTACAGTGCTTAATATATTCTCCTATTACATTTTAAAATTCATAAACTCTATCACAAGTAGCATTTATAAACTCTATGTCATGAGATACTATAAAAATATAGTAGCCATTTTTACTTAATTTTTTAAGTTCCTTAGATACTACTTTCATTCCTTCGTAATCTAGTCCTGATGTTGGTTCATCAAAAATAAATATTTGTTTATCTGATAACACTGCATTTCCAATTACTAACCTTTGTTTTTGTCCTCCTGAAAGTACCATAGGATGCAGCTCTTTAAATTCAATTAATCCTAATTCCTTTAAAACTTCTTCAATCTGACTATCACTACAATTATTTCCTAAATGACATTCTTCAACTAGATTATTTGTAAACAATTGATAATTTACATCTTGCATAACCATCGCTGATAGTTTCTGCCTTTCTTTATTATTTAGCACCTTCCCATTTAGTGAGATTTGACCTTCTGATTGTTTGTGCAGGCCTGCAATACATCTAATTAGAGTAGTTTTCCCTACACCGTTTTTCCCTATAATTCCTAATATTTCTCCTTCATTTACTCCTAGCTTTAAGTTCTCAAATACTTTTTTTCCACCATAATTACAAGATACATTTTCAATCTTTAAAGAATTGTTTGATATGTTTTGCTTAGTTTCAGTTTTTAAAGTTGGTTCTTCTAAGCTTCTAAGGCCCATTGATATTCTTTTTTTATCATCTAACTTAAAAAAATCATTTCCAGAAAAAGATTGTTTAATAACTCCTTTATCTACATATAATACTCTATCTACTAAATCCTTTAAAAAATACAATCTATGTTCACAAATAATTATAGTATGTCCTGCTTCTTTTAACTTCTCTATGATTTCTCTGATTTTTAGAATTGTTATCTTGTCAATATTTGCAGTAGGCTCGTCCAGAACATAAACTTTAGGATTCATAGCATAAATAGATGCAAAGGCAATAATCTGCTTTTCTCCACCTGACATTAAGAACATATTTCTGTTTGTCAAATTTTGTATATTCAATTCATCTACAGCTTTCTTATAGATTTTTATAATTTCCTCAGATTCCATTCCACTATTTTCCAAACCAAAAACAATCTCTGCATCTGAATTTGTATGAAAAAATTGTGCTTTTGGATTTTGAAAAACTGTTCCAATTAGTCTGGATAATTCATACATTTCAAATTGATTGGTATTTTTATCATCAATATAAACCTCCCCATTCATAAGTCCGTTTTCAAAAAAACGTGGGATTAAATTGTTTATAATTCTACCTATTGTTGTTTTTCCACATCCACTTCTTCCACACAACAAAATACATTCACCATCTTTTATCTTTAGATTTAGATTTTTTACTATCTGTTTCTCTTCTGAATAAGAATAAGAAACATCTTTTAATTTAATCATATCTTTCCCTCCTCTTAATATCTAAAATAAACCAAAGCATAGAAAGCAAAAGATATGACACATACAAGCAAATCTCTTCTTTTAAAATGTAATTCAATTATTGAATTTCTTTTCACAGGATTGTCTATACCTCTTACCGTTGCAGCTTGTGATAATTCCTCTATATTTAATGTAGCTCTCGTAATAGTGGTAATAATTAATCCATTTAATTTATCTATGGTCGACATGTTTTTTAACTTCATAGCATCACGTGTTTTAGCATAGTCCTCTTTCAATGCTGGAAAATATCTAAGCGTTATTGATAAGCCTGTTATAATACTTTCTGGAAAACGCATTTTTCTAAGGGCACTAATCAACTCATATAAACTTGTTGTTTTAACAAAAGTATAACCAAATAATGCTACTGATAACATTTTTAAAATATACATTAGCAAAATAGCAAAAGACATAGCAATTAAACTTGGTAACTTTGGTAAAACAAAAAACTCTATCCCATAAAACAGCAAGTATACAATAACAAATTTTATTGATATCTTGTAAAATCCATTGTATAAAGCATATATACAACTCCAAAGCAATAAAAGAAACAATGCAGAAGTTTTTGATACGTTAAATATTGTAAAATTCAAAATAAAGAGCAGGAAAATCCCTGCTCTTGGGTCTAAATTTAATTTATCTTTATTCATTTTACATAATACCTGCTTTTTTAAAATGTTTTTTCATTATCATCTTTGCAAACAAAGAACCTAGTACTGCACATATTAGCGTCAAAACAAAGACCCCTATCAGTACCACAGGTGAAGTAAATGTTTCTAAGGTATTTATATAGTCCTGGGACATTCCAACCTCTGCTATATGTGCAAAAAATGATTCTTTAAATAACCAAATAGGTAGTGGAGAACCTATCATACCAATAGAAAAAAAGGCAAATGACAAAGTATTTCCTAAAAAACTATTATAATTAGTAACTTTTCTTATAATTTCTGCGAGTATACAACCTATTGCAAAAGTTGCAAGAATAACTGTTGTAAATTGACCAGTCGCATAGTAAATCAAAACAGTAATAGTACCCATTATTAAAATAGCCCCTGGCTTTTTAACTTTATTACATATCATCATATATGGTATTCCTGTAAAAAGTGCAATTAATGCAGACATTAATATCCACATAACTGGTATAATTCCTGCCACCATAAAGGCAAAATTGATTGCAAAATATATCGCTGTATAGATTCCTATTGTTATTAAATCTTTTCCCTTCAACTTATTATCCATTTCTCTTCTCCTCCTATATCATTGATTTTAAAATTATATTATCAATTTCTTCTTCGCAATAGCCTGAATTCACTTTAATCTCATTGCTTTTAAATACCCCTAGACATATCTCCTTCCACTTTTTAATTATTTGATCATAAGAAATATCATGGTCAATCATATATTTTTCATTTAATATGACTTCTACCTCTCCAATATACGGAGATAGATTTACATTAAAACTTCTTAATGTCTTTTCATGAACGTTAAATGTTTTAAAAATAAAATCATGATCGAACCTCTTCTCTTGATATATAATTTTCGCATATTTTTTTAATCTTTTTTCTTGTTCTTTTTGCAGTCCAATATAATCTGAAACGCAATTGTTTGCATATTTTAACATAATTTCATTTGTAATCCCAAATCTTTTTAAAAACTCTTTTTCTATCATTTCATCGTTTATCATATAATTTTGAATCGGAAAACTGTCTACTAAAATTGATTTTTTAAGCGACATTCCTTTTTTTAACAATTTTGAGGCCACATCAATAGCAAGAATACCACCAGTTTGAAATCCTATTAGTTGAATTTCTTTATAATTTGATTTTACTATAGCGTCAAAACACATATTGCTGATAGATAGAAATAAATCATCTTCTTCCATTGAACAATATGAATCTGCATCAATTACGGAAAATGTAGCAATGGTAGAGTTGGTGTTGTTTTCTAAAAGCATATCTAATATGTTTTTCATATTGTCAACGGTTCCAAAACTATCAAATAATATAACTTTTAAAACATCTTGTCCCTCATTAAATAATTTCAATTCACAATTGTTAAAATTATTATTCTTTGTTATATTTTCTAAATTATCCAATTCTTTTGACTCCATGGTATCAGCTATATTTTTAAGTGTCGGCTTTTTTAGTAGAGATCTATATATCTCATCAAATCTTAGTTTGCTATCTTCAATACTTACACTAAAAGAATCAATTATTTCTCTAGCTAATTGAGCTAAAAGCAAAGAATCTGCTCCATAGCTATACAAATCAGCATCAGGTGATATATTTTCACTGCCAAGTAATTTTCTTGCTATATTACATAATTGATTTACTTTTTTATTGTAACTATCAGTTGAATCAAAGTCTAATTTTTCATCATCTGTATTTATAACTAGATTATTTAAATCTTTATTAATATTCCAACCATAATGACTTTGTTTTAACTGTTCTTTATTAAATGCCTTTTTATTATTATTTAAGCCATTTTCTTTATAAACATCAGAGATAAGTTTATTAAAAGATTCTAGGTTTGAAAAATAATTTAATAAACCAAAATAACTTTTTACTATTGAGTTTGATAATTCTTTTGAAAAAACACCTGATCTTAAATCAAAGTTAACTATTAATTCTTGATTTACTTCCATAACTTGACAATCCATAAAAACTTGAGGAGTTTCACTTAACCCTTCCTCTTGTAAGTGAATATATTTATAATCAGATGAACTTACACCTAATGCACTCGTAAAAACAAATGGAAATATACTATTTCTCTTAGCTGTATTCTTCCTAATTTCACGAATAGTTTCTACTCCTGTAAATGTTTCATGCTTTAAATCATCAATAATCTGTTCTTGTATCTTTTCTAATAAATCACAAAAAAGTTGCTTATTGTTTACTTCAACTTCCAAAAGACTCGTTGCTGTAAAATCATTTACAATATCTATCCCATCATATTTTTTTGGTCTATTCATGGTTGTTAAATTAAGAGAAAATTTAGAATTAGAACTCCAGTTGTTAATTATAATGGCCATTATTGTTATCAAAAAAGATGTTTGCGTAAAACCTAATTTCGCTAAATTCGATTTTATTTTAGTCCATTTAATAGTATCAGCTTTAATCTGCATTCTCTCAAATTTATCTTGAATTGTAGTGTTTTGGATTGGTAATATAGGTGAACTTGGGAGCGTAGGGATTCTACTCTCCCAAAACTCTTTATCTGATAAGTATTTTGAGCTTTTCTTTAGAGAAAGTTGGCTCATTCTAATCTCTTTGAGATTGTAAATACTATTTGAAATAGTTACATTATTGAAATAATTATTTTCAAATTCTTTCAATAAAATCCAAATACTAGTCCAATCTAAAATCAAAAAATCAAAAGAAAGGTGAAGTAAGCTGTAATTATCCACTTGACTTACAACTATATCAAATAACGGCCATATATTAGTTTTATATCTTTTCCCCTTCAATCTCTCTCTTGTTGAGTTTACTTTTCCATTTATACCTATACCTTCATTAAATTCAACTGTGTAATACAAGTCTCTTTTTAGTATTTTTTGTGTATTATTTGATGTAAATATTGAACGTAAGGCTTCATGTTCTTTTATTATATTATTCCAAACATCCTCTGTTCTGCTCTTTTCTAATAATGGCAACCTTACTTCCATATAAACATGACTTGAAACCCCACCTAATTCAAAGTGATTCTCTCTACCTAATAAATATGCGCTTTGAATTTCTGTTAGAGGAATTTCATTATCCCCTAACACACAAGAAGAATTAATGCTGTCTTTATTTAATATAGTAACAATTTCGTTTTTATATTTTTTTAAAAAATCTATATCCTCTTTTTTAGGTATTCCACTGGTAGACCTGTAATTTAATTCTTCTTTATTAGCAAATACCTCAAGTCCATTTCTGTATAGTTCTATTAACTTACTTTCTATTCCCATGATCTTCACCTCCATTATTTTTTAATATGAATAACTTTTGATTAAAATCTTCTAACCAATCTCCATTCTTTGGTTCAAATGTCAAGAGTTCAAATCCTAGTTTTTTAAACATCTCTATCCATTGATTCATTTTCAAAAAGGTAATGTTTTCTTCATTACGAATATCATCTGTTTCTGTCATCATAAAAACTTGCGATATTAAAATTTCTGGTGATTCATCAACAGCCTCCACAATCATTAATATACCTTCATCTTTTAATATTTTTTTTATATTCATTAATGAATTTTCAATGTTTCTGGCATTATTTAATACTCCTACAGCTATTATTAAGTCAACTTTGCTACTGACTTGATTATAAGATTCATCATCATCTATATTTATAATCCCATATTCTATACCTGTATATTCTCGAAATGCATCTTTTGCTTTTTCTATAAAATAAGGAGATATGTCCGTGAAAATATACTTGTCGTATTCTATATTAGATACTATTTTTTCTGTAGTAGATGCTGTTCCTCCTCCCAGTTCTAAAATTGTTATATTTTTTTCGTTTAACAATTCTTTTATATTACTAATTATTAATTCATTCAAGTATATCGCTATTGCTGTTTTAGAATATAATCCTTTAGCAATTTCATCACTACCCTTTGAAAATAAAATTTCATTGGCATTAACTTTTTTATTTAATAAATCATTTAATACTCTAGCATTCTCCCTGAAATATTGAAACACATTCATCGGCATTGCTTTTTTATTCCATTTGCTTTCTAGTAAATCCCATTTTTTAATTAGAACATTCTGAGCTATTCTTTTCGATTTAATAATAATGTTATCATCTTTTTTTCTTAAATAATTAAAAGATTCCAGATGAAGTATCCATCTTTCCATTATTGTCTTATACTTTTCACTAACCCCTAGTTTATTAAATAATATCGAAATAGGAATACTATTTTCTGATATGTGTTTAGTTAAATAGTAAAACATAGTGTCTCTACTAATCTTATTTAACTCATTAATAGATTTTTTTACACTATAGCAATTAATATCAGTACGCTTAAAAATATAAGGATCAATATATTTAGTGGTATCATTCAATTTTGTTTTAGGATATCCTAAGTTTCCCATTATTTTTTGCCATAACACAGCAATTTCTAAATCATGCTGAATTTCTATACCACTTAATTGTTCTTCATTTATCTCATTAAAAATAAACTTCTTTAAATCATCTTTTATAGCTTTAACCCAGATATTTCTATATATATAGTTCTTATTATATTCATCAGCCTGATATAGAACTGATATCCAAGGTTTGTTGCATCCCACTCTATCATCACCATCTAAAAAACTTGGAATAAGATCTATTTTTGGTACATTAGGGGGTTGTTCCCAAAAAACTGGTCCTAAAGGACTTGATAAAACTAATCTTCCAGAAGGATATCCAACCACCATCGAAAAAAGCATACGCATATTTGAATCTAAATTATTCTGCCCCATTTCATTAAAGGCTTTTACTAAAACTTCCACCTCGTTTACATTCATAGATAATATATTGCAACATGACTCTTGCTCAATATATTTGTAATTCTCATTTACTACAGTGGTGTCCTTTAAAATTTGTTTTATGATTCCTGATACAGGATATGATAGTTGAGTATTTAAATCCACCATTAAATAGGATGCATGGTTTATCATATCAGCTCTCTCGATATTTAATAAAAAATTTCTAACAGCTGGTAAATTGTTGTATAAATTTCCAATCTTAATTTTAACATTATACGAAATAGCAGTATTATAGAGTTCTGATATTTCCCTTACATGAATTGGCTGCTCAAACAACACATTTATTCTTTTTTTTAATAGCTCCTTGGCAATTTTTACACCATTACCTCCAAATACAGAAGAGCCTATGGCAACACAGGCAACATCTATATCCTTTGGCAAACTCTCAACACTAGTAAAAATCTTTAAATTATAATGATCTGCACACTTAACAGAACGATTACTACCATTAGCTAAAAGTCCAATGACTTCAATGTTTTCCATATCTTTTAGTGCTTCAATATAAAATTGCCCAAACCTAGAACCACATACAATAACCTTTTTTATCATAAGCTTCCCTCAACAATACTTCCTTTTCCTTTAGTAACTATTGCACTCAATTCTTTGATGGAAGGATTCTTAAATATATCAAGCAAGTCTATATCCACTAAAAATACTTCTTGAATTTTATTACGAAGTTGAATGGCTTTTAATGAATCTCCTCCTTCTTCAAAAAACTTACAGTGATTATTCTCCACAGAAGTATTTAGTATCTCTTCCCAAATGCCTTTCATTTCTTTCTCTATATCAAAATCACCATTACCTATTTTCTCTATCTCTTCAGCTTGTTTAGATGTGTTGTTAACAGAAAAATACTTATCATTATATTTTCTTGTTCTCATCACTGTGCTTTCTTCGTCAAAAGAATTATCAGCAATTTCATTTAAAATATTTACATACTTTTCAAACATTACATCAAGATTTTTCTTACCTAAAACTTCATCAATGCTATCCCAATAGATTTTTAATCCATCATTATAAACCAACGCTTGATTATCTAAAAAAACTTGTGGAGTTTGGCTTAACCCATACACTATTTTTCCTAAACTTTTATCATCATCCCATGAATTTATCCCTATTCCACTAGTAAATACTATAGGCATTAATACTAATTTATCAGTTTCAACTTTTCTTAGCTCCTTTTGCATTTCTATTCCCGAAAATAATTCATGATTTAGATCATTTATTAATCTTTTTTGTATCTCTTTAAATCTATCCAATAATTTTTTATACTTAGCATTATCGATTTCAAGTAAAAGTAAAGTTGTAAAATCTCCCAAAATTTCATTTATCTCTTTATCTATTTGTGGTCTATTGAATCTCGTAACATTTATTGTAAAATTTTCATTCTCGCTAACTTCTCTTATTGCTTCAGCATATACACCTATTAATAACGATGTTATTGTAAGGTTGTTTTTACTTGCAATATCCTTTATTGCTTCCCACTTAATAGGTTCAATATATGCTTCTCTTCTAATAAATTTTGTTCCTTTTGTAATTGGATTATTTTGATAATTATTTATAATAGGTGCTTTTAAAAATCCATCCACGCGTTTTAACCAATATTCTTTATCCTCAGAATATTTTTGTGTGTTTTTTAATTTATTTGAGTAGTCAACATATTTTCTAAAGGTTGAATTACTAGCTTTATAATCTTCTTTTCCATATTTATATATATTAGACCACTGTTCTAATACATAGAACATGCTCCATCCATCCAAAATTATATTGTCAAAGCTTATATGAATTATATCCGCCTTGCTTTCATGTTGACTAATTCTTATATCAAAGACAGGCCATTGATTTATATTAAGGACTTGCTGCGACATACTGTTGCGAATTGCAACCTCTGAATCCACGCTAGTCATTATTTTATAATATGGTACATCTGATAATATTTTCTGCTTACCATTGTCAGTTATAACAGCTCTTAACATGGGATGAATATCTATTAAATGATTCCACGCCTGTTCTAGTTTATCTACATCTATATTCATAGATTCAATTTCAAAATAGCAATGAGTGGAAACACCTCCTAAAATCATATCTTCATTTCTTCCAATATAATAGGCTTGTTGAACTTCTGTTAAGTCAAATTCTTCACCATTAAGAGTATCTTCTATTACACTAATTTTATCCACAAAATTATGTCCTTTGAGCCTATCTTTAACTATTTTTGCCTGACTCTCTATAGTAATATTTTCCATTACATCTTTTATGCTGAATTTGATGCCGTATTTGTTTTCTATTTTAGTTGCTAATCTTGTAGCAATTAAAGAATCACCACCACTAGAAAAGAAATTTGTTCCAGTTGTTATGCGTTTTTCAAAAACCTCATTCCATAGGTTTCTGATTTCTTCTAATTCCTTTTGTCGTAAATTTTCACTAAAATTCGGTCTGGATATTTCTCTATATATATATTTTTCTTCCAATTGTTTTCTATCTATTTTCCCATTTTTATTTTGAGGCATGTTTTCAATAAATACTATATCATCAGGGACCATATATATAGGTACTTTTCTTTTTAATTCGTCTTTAATAAATTCAGGGTCAACTCTCGACTTTTTTAGCTCCAATATATAAATCATGCTTTCTCCAATAAAGCCTTGTTTAATGCATTTAAGACCTGAATCACTAAAAAGATCATTCCACTCATGAATACTAATAATAGAATCATCATATCCAGCAAAATTATTAAGAATACTTGTGGTTATATCTTGAATTCCTAATCTTTTTTTTGGTTCAACCATTATAATCTTCCCATCATATGCTAAAAGATTTTTTAATTCATTTAATGATTCTTTCACATTTATATCTCTATGAATTGAATTAAATGCTAAAACATACTGCACTGTTCTGTGAAAACTTTCAATGTCATTTTCATGTAAACTTTTGGCACTAAAATCTCCAGATATTTGTTTTAACTTATTAAGGGATTTATCTAAATAAACGTGCATATTATTGTTTGAAATCGAACTTATTCTTTCTGATATCAAATCATCTCTTGAGTCATAATCAAAAATAATATTTTTTTGATTGTAATCCATATCCTTTTGCATGTAATCTAATATATATTCTATTACTTTATTATACCAAGGTAGCATTTTGCTCAAATTAACAGGAGATAACAGAGGATAATCATGGTAGAAAAACTCTATCGGATTTATTTTTCCTTGTATTATCCCTAATAGATTGCTATTTATTAAAAGAAGTATCTCATTTAATTTAGAGTTGTTATTTTCAATTCCTATATTCTTGATTTTTTCAAAATTATCATAGTTTGATTTATTTAAACAATAAGTATCTTTACTACTTTTTAATATAATCTCTTTCTTACATAAATTAGAAATCCATAACTTTATTACATTTTTTAAAGAATCAGCAGGATTTATTTTTGATATGATTTCCTCATAAGTTACACAATTGCCGTCTGCAAATATCTTACACTCCTTGATAATATTTAAAATAATTCGATCTACACTTGAGTCCAATTCATTTATAAAAGATTCATAAGCATATTTTTGTGATATTTCTTCATTCCCATCTGGTATTGATACTGATTTCTGATTAAACTCTTCATCGGCAATGCCCTCAACAAAACCTATCAACTTGTTTATATTCCCATCTTTAATAACTAAAGCAACTGATTTATTAACACAATCAAATAAATTTAATGCATTCTCGATCTCCCCAAGTTCAATTCTATGACCTTTAATTTTTACTTGAGTGTCTTTTCTTCCGAGAAATTCAATAGTACCATCATTCCAAAATCTTCCATTATCTCCAGTTCTATACCATCTAAGTCCATCTTCTTCAAAATACTTTCTATTAGTTAGGTCTTCATCTCCATGATAACATTTAGCGACACCTACCCCACCAATTAAAAGTTCTCCCTTAACATAATTAGGGCATATTCTACCTAATTCATCTACTACTCTATAGACTTGATTTTTAAGTGGTTTCCCATATGGAATTGATATCCAGTCTTTTGGTATTTCTCTTGGTACATTTAAATAATTTGACCATATAGATGCTTCTGTTGCCCCGCCCATAGCTACAACTATAGAATTTTCTTTTTCGCTTATCTTATAAAATCTTCCTGGTAAGTCTTTTGCTATCCAATCTCCCGATAACATAACAATTCTAAGTGGTAAGTTTTTCTTTTCACCCTCTGCCATAGTTACGAGCATGTCAAAAAGTATAGGTACAGAGTCCCACACACTTACCTTATATTTTTCAATAATTCTAATCCACTCATCAGGATTACGATAATTATCTTCATTATTTGTTATTAGAGTTCCACCTACACCAAGTATTCCAAAAATATCATATACTGATAAGTCAAAGTCTATTGCTGATACCATAAGTAACGTATCATTTGAATTAATAGAATATTTTTCATTTAAATCATTAATAGTATTAATGGCACTTGTATGCATGATCTCAACACCCTTTGGCACTCCTGTAGTACCTGATGTCATTATTATATAGGCTGAGTCAAAAGGACTTACTTCTATAGGCTTATCAAGACCTAAGGATTTGTCTATAGCTTTGTCTAAGTCAATTAAAGAAACTTCTCCCGTATCTAGTTTGCAATTTTCTATTGTTTTATTTTCACTGATGACAAACTTTATACCAATTTGTTCGTATATTTTAGTTCGTCTTTCGCTAGGTTGATTTATTCCAACAGCAACATATGCCGCTCCAGAAAAAAGTATTCCAAATATAGCGTAAATTTGCTTGCTTGATCTTGGGAGAGTAATGCCTACATAGTCTCCCTTTTTTATTCCATTTTCCTTTAAATATCCTGCTACATTTAAGGATTTTTCATATAAGTCTATATAAGATATTTCTTCTTTAGATTCTGAATCTATAATTGCAATTTTGTTTGGATTTTCTTTTACATTTTTTATAAATCCATCATATAATCTCTCATCAGGAAAGTTTAATGGAATAATTGATTTAAGCTCTTTTTCTCTTGCTAGTTTTTGATTTTCTGATAGCACATCAAATTTGCTTTCCCAATTTTCTTTTTCTGTTAGTCTTAAAAGTTGTTTTTCTAAAGAATTTAACATGTCATCTAACATTTCTTCAGGGAAAAGTTCATCTACACTGTCCCAGCATAATACTAAATCTCCATTTTTTATATAAGATTGGAAATCTAACCATACTCCTGGAGTTTGTGATACCATATATGTAATTTTTCCCAAAGCTTTTCTTGAAATTTCAGTTTCTAGTGGATAGTCTATGTTGCACGCAAAAACTACAGGTGCTACATTAAGGCTTGTACCCTGTGATTTTGATATATCCCTTTGAACTTGTACTCCACTATAAGATGAATGGCTAACATTGTCTATAAAGGTTTTGCTTATTCTATTCAAAGTTTCTAGGAAAGAAGTATCATTTTTTCTTTCATGCTCTACTAATAAGATATTTGTAAAGTCTGCCACCATATCTTTCATGTTTTCGTTTGAAAGATCTCTATTAAATAATGGTAAGTTTATAAAAAACTTATCTTGGTTAGTCCATCTTTCTAGAATTAAAGCATATGCAGTTAATAAAACCATCGATGGAGTAGATTTATAGCTTGCTGCAACCTCTTTTATTTTGCTCCATTTATCTTTTTCAATAACTCGTTTTCTTCTAGTAAATCTCGTTTCTTTAACCATTTCAGGCCTAATTTTTAGTGGTAAATTAGGTGCTTCCATAGGAAAGTCATTTTCAATTTTTGTCTTCCAAAAGTCCTTATCCTCTTCTAATTGTAATTGATTGTCTTTATAATCTCCAATATAAACTTTGAAGGTATAGTCTATAGAATATAATTCACCTTCTCCTACATAATTTCTTGTTAATTCTTTAATCATAATGCTTAGACTCATAACATCTGCAACCAACAAATCAATATCTAAAAAGATTTTTGTCTTTCCCTCAGGTAATAAAGCAATTCCAAGACCTGCTACTTCACCTTCTTCGACCTTTAATTTCCTATGAGATATTTTTTCTCTAATTTCATTTAAAGAATCCTTAATTTCTTTATTATCTAGATTCTCTAAGTTGTATACACTGATTTCGTCTGTGTAAGGAGACTCCATGATTTCCTGAGTGCCATCACTGTTAAATTTTGCTCTCAACATTGGATGATCTTTTTGTAATTTTATCCACGCTTCATTTAATTTTTTAACATTTATATCTTTACCATCAATTTCTAGATAGGCATGACACCCTACGCCTCCCAAAACCTGATCATCTTCTCTACCAACCCAGTAAGCATATTGCACATCTGTTAACGGAAATTTAATACCAACATATTCTTTGTTCTTAACTATTTCTGCTTCTTTTGATATAAATTTATCGTTAATTTTTGCACTCTTAATTAACATTTCCCATTCATTAAAAGTTGGTTTTTCCATTAATTTAGAGAATGATATTCTAATACCTGATTTTCTTAACTTATTAGATATTTTCATTATCATAATAGAACTTAATCCTCTTTCTATAAGATTATCGCCCTTCTCAAAATCATCGTTAATTTCCATGCGAATATGTTCTTTAATGGACTGTATCGCTTTGTTTTTTATATCATTTATCTCCATTGCTAATTCCTCCTATAAGGCAGATTTTCTAAGTGTTTCTTTACTTATCTTACCAACGCTTGTCAATGGCCAAGCATCAACCTTTTTAACTAAATCTGGTAATTTGAAATGGGCTACTCCATGCTCTTTTAGAAATGTTCTGATTTCATTTAGAGTAATCTCGTTATCTCCTGAAAGGACAAAAACTCCTATTTTTTCTCCTAAAATTTGATCTGGAATTCCTACAACTTGTACTTCTACAATTTTATCGTGAGTTAATAGAATTTCTTCTAGCTCTGTAGGGGTTATTTTTTCTCCAGCTCTATTGATCATTTCTTTTAGCCTTCCTACAATTTGAAAATTACCATCTTTAAGCTTTCTAGCTTTATCACCTGTTTTGAAGTAACAATCTTCAGTTATACAGTTCTTATTAATTTCATCTAAATTATAATAACCATAAATTGTATATGGGCCTCTAACTATAAGTTCTCCATACTCCTCTACAGGTAATTCTTTCCCTTCTTCATCAACAATCAATACCTCATCATATTCACTTATTGGTTTACCTTGTGTATTGTATATAGTTTCACTATCATCATCTAAACTTGTAGTTGATATTAAACCTTCAGCAATCCCAAAAATTTGCTGAAGCTTACAAGAAAAACCTCTCTCGATTTTCTTGGCTGTAATTTGGTCTAAAACAGAACCACCTATCTGAATCAATTTTAAAGAGGATATATCATATTCATCCATTTCTAAAAACTCTATACACATATTAGCCATGGCAGGAACTAATCCAGTAATTGTAACTCTCTCTTCTTCAATTAACGGTATTATCTCATCAGGGCTTGTAGTAGGGCAAATCACTATTTTCCCTCCATAAAACAATGTTCCCATTATTCCAGGGCATCCTAAAGGAAAGTTATGAGACATCGGTAAAGCAGCTAAATATACACTTTCTTCAGTTAACCCACACCTTCGTCCCGAATACTCTGCTACATATAAGTAATCACAGTGTCTCCTTGGGATTAATTTCGGTATTCCTGTTGTTCCTCCAGATAACAATAGTAAACCTATGTCTTTATAATCAACATTCACATTTTCTTCAATAGGCGTATTTGCTTTGATTTCTGTTAGTGATCTGAACTCTTCATTATCTCCCTGAATAAAAACTTTTATATCTGTTCTATTTTCTTCAATAACTTCTCTAATCATTTCCGTATAAGAAAATCCTAAATACCTATCTTGTGCGATATATGCCTTTGCTTCTGATAATTCAATTATTCCACTAATCTCCGTCTTTCTATGAGCTGGTAAAGACATAATTGGAATTACTCCTATTTTAAAAAGAGCAAAAGCCACAAAAATCAATTCAGCACTGTTTGGTAGTTGTAATACAACTTTATCACCCTTTTTAAAGCCTTCTTTTAAAAATCCCTTTGCATATCTATTAGAGATACTTTCAATCTCTTTATAAGAATACTCGTTTCCATTTTCATTGATGGCTATTTTTTCACTATATTTATTGGAAACTTTAGTTAAAAAATCACCTAGAGATAAATGATTCCAAACCTCTTTGTCATAGAAGTCTTCTAATTTTTCTTTAATTTTTATATTCATTTTTCCTCCGTTGTGCAAATTGCCCCTATATACCCTGAATTATCTCTAATCATTCTAAGTTGTTTATTGTAGCCTTTACTATCTCTTAACTCAGCCCAATTCTTGCTGATATTTATAACTTCTATCTCCTTAGTATCTCTGATTAGACCAATACCATCACATTTTAAGTAAGCTTCCTTAATCGTCCATAATTCATAAAATTTGCAGAAATCCTTATCTATATATTCAATTTCTGAATCTGTAAAACAATTATTTACTATATCTTTGTACTCAAATCTCTTATTTATCCATTCTATATCTACGCCTATTTCTTCTTGAGAGAATCCAACTATTACAAGACCATCTGTATGGGAAATGTTGAACTTTATTCCTTTATTGTTTTTAACAAATGGTTTTTTGTACTTTCCATTTAATACCTCTATTTTTTCAACATCTTTTCTTAATATAAAGGAAAAAACTTTATTTACTACGCTTCGAGATACAATATAATTTATCCTTGCTACCTCTGATTTAAATCCTTGAGCATGTTTAATTTCTTCCTTTTTTAAAAATTTTTCTGTATAATATTTATCCTTAAATTCAGATGTGTTAATTGTTAATAAAGCTACTTCATTATCAAAAAATCTATCAACAATACAGTCGATTTCATCAAATTTAAACACTTGTAAAATTTTTGTATCCATTCTAATCGTTGATATATTTTCTCAATTCTTTAATTACATCTTCTTCAGAAGTATTTATAAACATATGTTCTCCTTCGATGTACTCATATGTTAAATTCTTTGTCGTATATTCACTCCACTTAGTCATTTCTTCTAAACTCATTTCCTTATCAATTGTTCCCATCAAGCCTAGTATATCACTATCAACTTTTTTATATTCTTCATCTTGATAGTCCTCATCTATGATAAAATCTGCTCTTAAAGTAGGTAAAAAGATACTAATTAAATCCTTGTTATCTAATATTTCATCAGGAGTTCCACCATATCTTCTCAATCCTTCTATAAATCCATCATCATCTAAATGGTAGATAGGATTTGGCTCTTTATAGCATGGCGCCCTCCCCGCTGAAATAATTAAGCCTTCAGGGTTTGGAAGCCCACTCTCTTTTATTTTCAATGCTAATTCATAAACTATCTTAGTCCCCATGCTGTGTCCAAATAAATAATATGGTGATGTAAAGTCAAAAACTGTTTTCATAGCTTTAAATAGTTCTTCAACTAATTCTCTGATATCCTTAATAGCTTTTTCAGAAAACCTATTTTCTCTACCTGGATATTGAGCAAAATACACACCGCTATTTTTAAAATGTCTTCCCCAATTTTTAAAAGAAGAAGCTCCTCCTCCAGCATATGGAAATATAAAAATGGTATTCCTACTCTCTTGTATTCCTATTTCATTGCCATGTACAAACCACTTACTCAAATTATTACCTCCTGAAAAATATTAAATATTAGCATTTGTTAGTTTAAGCTAACTTAATAATAGCATATATTGATAGCATTTTTCAATATCTATTGATATTTTTTATAAAAATATATTTTACTATTTACAAAATCTAATTATAGTTTTCAAACTAGATATATCTATTGTTTGTTTTCCATCGCTCCAAGCATTTTCTGGATTTAAGTGAGATTCTATTATGATTCCGTCAGCACCTGCTGAAATTGAAGCTTTACATAAGGGGCCTATTAGTTCCCTCTTTCCTGTTGCATGACTTGGATCTGCGATTATTGGTAAATGTGTAATATTTTTCAAGAAAGATATGGCAGCTATATCCATTGTGTTTCTTGTATAATTTTCGTAAGTCCTAATTCCTCTCTCACATAAAATAACTTTTCTATTGCCACCAAGCATAATATACTCAGCACTTAATAAAAATTCTTTTATCGTTGCACTTAATCCTCTTTTAAGTAAAATAGGCTTATCTAGCTTCCCTAATTCTTTTAACAGAGAGTAATTGTACATATTCCTAGCACCTACTTGTAAAATATCAACCTTATCTATCATATAGTCCAGTTCTCTGATATCCATTATTTCCGTTACTACAGGTATCTCAAGCTCTTTACCAATCTTATTAAGAATGTCTATTCCCTTTCTACCTAAGCCCTGAAATTCATAAGGAGATGTTCTTGGTTTAAACGCTCCTCCTCTTAATATATCTGCTCCTGCTTTTTTTATACCTATTGCTATATTTCTTACAATTTCTTCTGACTCAACAGAACAAGGTCCTGAAATAACAACAGGTTCTTCTCCT
>ERZ1673749.1303-NODE-1303-length-17730-cov-4.811372_pt1 | contig 17730 bp, 15 predicted proteins | sample MGYA00580204_ERZ1673749 | MGnify/ENA primary metagenome ERZ1673749 (study PRJEB41218, sample SAMN15661745) | gut metagenome | host: Homo sapiens | place: Canada: London | collected 2015-08-20/2019-03-30 | study: EMG produced TPA metagenomics assembly of...
GTTTGGCGGTGGATGTCTTGCCGTCGATGACGGGCGCGCCGAGGTGCTCACCGAGCTCCTCGAGCTGGTCGACGTAGGCGCCGATGATGAGTGCTTGCTGTCCCTGATGCTTCTTTAGCAGCTTGTCGACGGCCCGCAGCTTAGCGCTTGCCGACGCCGCAATCCTATACCTCTCCCGCGCCTGTGCCGTGGCATAGAGCAGGCGCTCCTCCTGCGTCATATCCACGCGCACTTCCACGCAGTCCGCGGTGGCGATATAGCCGGCGGATTCCAGCTCCTTCCACGGCGCGTCATAGCGCTTGGGACCGATGAGCGAAAAGACATCGCCTTCGCGGCCGTCCTCGCGGATGAGTGTGGCGGTCAGTCCTAAGCGGCGGCGCGATTGTAGGTCGGAGGTCATTCGGAAAACTGGGGCCGGCAGGAGGTGCACTTCGTCGTAGATGATGAGGCCCCAGTCGTGGGAATCGAAGAGCTCGAGTGCACGGTATTCGCCCTTGGTCTTGCGGGTGACCACCTGGTAGGTGGCGATGGTAATCGGCTTGATTTCCTTTTTCTCCCCCGAGTACTCACCGATCTCCTCTGGCGTGAGGCTGGTGCGGCGCAGCAGCTCATCGCGCCACTGGCGCCCGGCCACGGTGTTGGTCACGAGGATGAGCGTGGTGGCCTGTGCTTTGGCCATGGCGGCAGCACCCACGATGGTTTTGCCCGCGCCACAGGGCAGGACCACGATGCCGGAGCCACCGGACCAGAAGGAATCGGCGGCATACTGCTGATAGTCGCGAAGCTGCCAGTCCACTTCCTCGGTGCTCAGCGCGATGGGATGGGATTCGCCGTCGACATAGCCGGCGCGGTCATCGGCGGGCCAGCTGACTTTGAGCAGCTCTTGTTTGAGCCGCCCGCGTGCGGAAGGCGGCACGGCGATGGTGTTGTCATCGATGCGCGGGCCCAGAAGTTCGCTGACTTTCTTGGTACGCGTGAGCTCTTCTAGGATGACGGGCTCCTCGGATTCGAGGATGAGGCCGTGGGCCGGATGCGCCAACAATCGCACGCGGCCATAGCGCGACATGGTCTCGGCGACGTCGATCAGCAGCGCCTGCGGCACCGGGAAGCGGGAGTAATTCTCCAGAACGTCCACGACTTGCTCGGCATCGTGCCCGGCGGCGCGTGCATTCCACAGAGCTAGCGGGGTGATGCGATAGGTGTGAATGTGCTCGGGCGCGCGCTCCAGCTCAGCAAAAGGCGCGAGTGCTGCGCGAGCCTCGTCGGCCTGCGGGTGATCCACCTCGAGGAGGACGGTCTTGTCCGATTGGACGATGAGCGGTCCGGGCATGTCTGGGGGCCTTTCTACTCTGTGCGTCAGGGAAGGGGGCTTAATCTCTGTCGGCGAAGCGGACGGAGGAAATGCGGTGAACCGGGAAACGCACGGGCTTTCCCGCGGTGCCTAGGGCATCAATGTAGCCGCCTTCTACTGACAGTGGCTTCACAGTTACGGTGCGGAGATCGCCGCTTTTATCGGCATAGGAAATCACGATATCGGCGTGGAAGCGCGCGGCGGCGCGGGCCAGAGTGAGCGGATCTGGCTCCTCCTCCTGGTGTTGGCTCGGATCCTGCGCTGACTTCTGCAAAGCCTGAAGCGCCTGCTCCACCGAGGCGGGCTCGCGCTTGCGCGGCTTCGTGCGGGGCGTGGGCAAAAGGTAGGGCTCGGGGGCGACGGTAAGGGAAGCGCCGGATTCATCCTCCGGGGTGGGGGATAGGCCCTTCGCTCGCAGCTTCTCCAGCAACTCGCCCACGCGCAGCTGCGATACCGCGACGGTGGGCGCGAGCAGGCGCAGACCGGGAACGGATGCGACGGCAAGCTCCAGCAGCGCGGGGTCCTCGCTGCGAAGGTACGAGAGCGCTGGCCCGCTGCGGAGGGTGCCATGGCGCTTGGCGACGTCCCCGATGGCAAACCCCAACGCCTGCGGCACGCCCGTCGGGCAATGCGTTTCCAAAAAGTCGGTCATTTCCTGGGCGGTCAGACCCTGGTCCATGCCACGGCGAATGGTGGACTCGCTGATGCGGTACACGCTGGCCAAGCCTGGGGATTCGAGGTCCGCCAGGGAGGCGAGGGTGCGGTGCGTGTCTGGCTCAAGGGGGCCGGGCACGAGGACGGTGAGATCTTGTTGGATGATGAATTCGCTGACGGTATCGGGGACGAGGCTGGCGGCCGCGGCGGAATCAGCCAGCACGCGGGTGGCTTTGCCCAGTGCAATGGCACCGATCCATTCGGCTTCGGCGCGCAGATTCTCAATGGTCAGCGTGCGCGTGTGGCTGGCAAAGAGAGGGGAGCGAAAGCGCAGATCCTCCCAGAACTCTTCGCTGTTCAGCGCGACGGCGGAGTGAGCGTAGACACCCAGGACGAAGCTACGGAAGCGCGGCAGGCGGCGCACTGCGCTGTCGTCTGCGAGCACCCGAGTATCGCTCCATGTGGCCCAGGGGGAGGTACGCCAGGCGTCGAGAAGAATGCGCCACTTCTCCCCGAGATCGGCCTCGAGCCAGTCCTGGGAGCCGGTGGTGGGGGCGAGGAAATGGCCCTCTAAGCCATCAGGTTCGCCGCGGTGGAGAAGCCGGGCGTGGTGTCCTAGAGCAATAAGCCGCCCGACTTCTTCTTTATCCAAGTCGAGGTCCTTCGCCAACTGGTTGAGCGGGCGAACGCCCACCGAAGAATCCTTGAGCAGCGCGACTGGGTGGTTACCGAGCAACTCGATGAGCCTTTCCATGCCGCGCACGGCCTCGAGGCCCGCCGCGGCACCGGCGTCGTCTGCCTTTGAATCCGGTTCCGGGGTGCCGGCGCGGCCCGAGGGAGTGGTGGGGATGGGCGGGGTTGCGTCCCCAACCAGTGCACGGGCGAGCGCGCGCGGCAGGCGTACCGAGTGGGCATTGATGCGCTCCAGGAAACCTTTGGCCAGCAGGCGCTTGGCGGGGTCGTCCGAGTTGATATCCGGCTCGGTGTCAGTGGTGTATCCCACGCCATCGCCCTTGGCCAATGCGTCGAGGATATGGCGCTCTTCTGGAGTGAGCGCTTCTATGTCTTGTGTGTCGAACTCGACTTGATTGCGCAGCGACCAGCCGGTGGGAAGCGAGCCCATGACGGCGGTGACGATGCGTACCTGCGGGGCGTTGCCGAAGACGAGGCCGCGCTCCTTGAGCTGTTTCGTGATTGCAGGGTTGGTGTCTTCCACCATGTCGACCTCGCCGCCGCGTTGTGCGATGTCCTCCAAGGCAGCGAGCTGCTCGGCGTTGCTTGCCGCCAAGGCATCCGCGACATGCATCGGAAGTGTCAGGCGCGAGGCCAGCGCGTCGAAGTCCCTCGGCGCGGGGGAGAGAACATCGCTGCGGTTGCTCAGCAGGGCGCGTAAGTCTTCAGCGGGTAGTTGGCTGAGCCATTCGCGGTAGCTCTCGGTGAGGTGGGCGCGGTTTGAGGGGGAGGTCATGATGGCACTCAAGCTTAGTGCTTCGGTGAACGGCAGGATTGGATCGTCCTGAAACAGAGGAAACCGCTGCACTGGCTTAGAAGTTGATTGAGGGGCTAGCGGGCCACTGCGACTGTGCAACAATTGTTGTACGATTATTGTGCAAGAATTACTGCACAATTTCTGGAGGTTTAATGTCACCTCGCGTTTACCGCCATCCGGGTACTGACGAAATCACTTTGGTTGGCGTGTTTGCTGCCTTGAGCGACCCTACGAGGCTGGAGATGATCCGCCGGTTAGCAGACGGGGAAGAACATGACAGTTTGGAGCTGGCGGACGATTTGCCCCGGTCGACGCTGACGTATCACACGCGCATGTTGCGGGAAGCAGGGGTGACGTGGACTCGGAGTGCGGGTCGTGCGTGTTTGATCCGGTTGCGGCGCGAAGACCTAGACCAACTTTTCCCGGGAGTGCTTGCAACGGCAATCGCCAACGCAGGTTATGGGGTGGATCAGTCATGATGCATCGGCTATGGCCTTTTGTCCTAGGTAGCGTAGCGCTCGGCTTGGATGCATACGTCGTCGCGGGTCTCCTTCCATTCATTGCAACTTCCCTCGGTGCAAAGGAAGCCACGGTCGGGCTGGGCGTTGCGGCTTTCACGGGCTCGTACGCGATCGTGGGGCCCTTGCTGGCAGGACGAGCTGGGCAGAGGTCACGGAGCAGCCTTCTTGCCGCCTTGCTGGTGTTTACTGTGGCGAACTTGGCTACGGCGCTTTCGCTGACAGTGGGATTCTTTCTGGTCACTCGTGTGGTGGCTGGTGCAGCAGCAGGCGTCTACTCGCCGCTGTCGTCCGCAGTCGCCGCCGAAATCGTGGGACAGCAACGTCGAGGGCGCGCGGTGGCGCTAGTGCTTGCTGGATTGGCGGTCGGTACTGTGTTCGGCGTCCCTGTCGGCTTGGCCCTGGCGCAGCGGTGGGGCTGGCGAGCTGCGATCCTGTTGATCGTGATCATCGGTGGCGCAGCGCTGGCAGGCATCGCGCTGCGTGGCGGCGAACTGCCAGCAATTCCAGCCTCAGCCCCCGCTGAACGGCTGCGATCCATAGCGCGACCAAAGAATCTCCTCACAGTAACTGTGACACTACTGACAGGCGTCAGTTCTTTGGGGCTTTACACCTACCTGGCAGTCGTTCTTTCCGCGGGAAGTCTTGCTTCGCATCAGAACATGGCGATTTGGATTTGGGGGCTCGGCGGGGCGGTCGGGGCGTTAGGAATCGGGAGGCTCGTGGACAGGTTTAATCCCCTTCGCTTGAGTTCTGTCATCCTCGCTGTCCTTGCATGTGCACTTGCCGGCATGACCCAAAGTGAGATTCCAGAAGTACTGGTGGGGAGTTTATTCATTTGGGGATTGTGTGGTTGGGCATCTCTCGCGCCTCAGCAACATGTTCTGCTTCAGACGAATCCTACCGATGGTGCTACGGCTGTAGCTGCGAATGCTTCGGCGAACTATCTGGGCTTAGCCCTGGGGGCGACCATCGGTTCACTGTTGGTCGCTGCGCATGCGGCGCCGGTTGTTCTTTGCGGCTCTGCGGCGGCGGTGGCCGTGCTTGCTCTGCTCTGCCAGCTTGTTCGACAGCGCATGGGCTTTAATGCGTAGATATGCGTCTCATCGCCGTGCATCCGGCGGCTGGCTTGAGCGGTCGAGCAGTTCAGCGCTCGCGGTGTAACCGTCGCGTACGGTTTGCTGTTTAACAGAGACGTTTACCGCTTTCGTGCGATGGACCAACGCCCTAGTCGTTGTAGCTAGAGAAATTTTTTAGATGGGGGAGGGAAGGGGCACTTGTTGCTTCTTTGAATTACTTTTTGCCGCGGGGTTTGGAATAATGAGGAGCATGTCGAATGAGAACAAAGGCTTCGTATCCCCGGCTTGGCCGAAGAACAGCCCCCGCGAGCACGTCATTACTGAGATCACTGCACCGTTTGCTGGCGCATCCAGCCCGTATGGTGACGATCTGATTCTGCCGATGCCGGCAGAGAAGCTGAACTACGTACACCCGTACACCCGCATCAACCACTAATCGGCTGCGCAGATAGCTGCGCATTCATGTGTGGTGAGGCCGCGGCCTTTCAGCCGGCGGCCGGCTTTCAGCCCCTCCGAGAATGTTCTCCTCGGTGGGGCTATACGTGTTGGTAGCTGCCTGGAAAGCCTAAGCCTGCTCCTCCGGAGCCTCTGTATTCTGCTTCTGAAACTCTTCCTCGAACGGGAAGAATGTATTCGCAATGTTTACCCACGTGAGTGGCGTCATGATATAGGGAACGGCTGTAGAGTTCCAGAGGATGCCGCCTCTAAATTTTTCGGTTTCGCGGTCTACCTTTACCCACACAACGGCCACGTCAAAGTCCATTCCGCGCGACGCGGCGCGCACGAGCTCAACGGCCGGCTTCTCTAGTGTGGTGCGGGAGAAAACCGCGTTGGTGTAGACCCCGTCCTTGCGGTAGAGGACCGGATCCACCTGGCGCAACGCTATGCCTTTAGCGCCATTGACCACGACGAAGTGAATAAGGGTGGCATCCCACGTCCCGGCAGATTCACTGAGCTCTGTTCCCAGGGCTTCGTAGAGCTGGTCAAAATACGGATCGAGCTCTGCTTCTGTTCCGTTGAGGTAATCGATTTCTGCATTGGGCATACCCATTAACCGTAAGGGGGAAAAGAAGCCACCCATCTGGGCCGCCGAGATCGCCTTCTTCCTTACGCGCAGGCCTTCCTCGCGCAAGTCCTCCTTCTTCTTCGGTACCTCTTCTTTCGTGAGGTGGTCCTGCAAGGAGTATTCAAAGGTGCCCATCTTGCGGTCGTAGTACGCGGTCAGTGTGGTGGCTACCCATTCAGGGGCGTCCTCGGGCGGTGTATCGCCACCGTTGTTCTCGAGGCGCAACCAGTGAGTTTTGGGGTAGAGGTCCACGAGGAGCTTGGCATGGGCAACTTCGTTGTACTCGCTGTAGCGAAGAGTCTCGGTGAATAGGTTCTCTTTCTTGTCACCGATTTCAGCGAGGTTGGTGTACTGGAAGCTGCCGTCGGGGCGGAAGGTGATGAAAAACGCAATTGAGTTGACGTTTTGTTCTGTGATCAGGTGGTCTGTTTTAAAGTCGGCGCGGACAGCATTTTCGAAGCGCTCAGTCGGGGTACCAGCAAATGCGGAATAGCGTTGTTCCATGGGGACATGGTACGGGCGCTGGCGGCGTCGCGCGCGCCGAAAACGTGGATGACTATTTCGCCTGGGTTTTGAAACCGTCCAGCAGTGTATTCGATAGCTTGCGCGCTGAGGGCACCGCCGCGGTTGAGGTCAAGGCAAATCAGAAGAGACCAGCTGGATTTCCTCCAGCTGGTCGCGTCTGTTTTATGTAGTTAGAGTTTGCCTCGATGTGCCGTGCTTGCACGGCGCGGCGCGCTGCTTAGCGTGCAGCCAGAACCTGTGCCAGCGGGTCGATGACGTGGCGGTTGGCGGAGTAGAAGGCGTTGAAGTCGTGGCGATTTGCCTTGTACTGCTCGGTGAAGGAGGCCGGAATCGTCAGGCCGTACTGGGTGGCGGTGTCCTGGATGAGGGAGTAGAGGGCGTCGGAAGCCAGCTCATCGGTGGGCTCCTCAGCGGCCTCCTGAACGGCCTGCGGGGCGTCAGCCGGAGCCTCCGGAGCGGTCTTCTCCTCGGCCGGGGCTGCGGCTGCGCTTGCATCACGCGGGGTCGGGGCGGAGTTCAGGCCCAGGCTTGCGGAGCAGGCCGGCCATGCGCCCCAACCCTGCTGTGCCAGGGTGCGCTCAGCAACAACGATCTGCTGCTCGCGGGTTGCCAGGTTAGCGGTTGGAGCGAACTCACCGCCGCCGTAGGCCTGCCAGGTCTGAGCGTTGAACTGCAGGCCGCCGTGGTAACCGTTGCCGGTGTTGATGGCCCAGTTGCCGCCGGACTCGCACTGTGCGAGGCGGTCCCAATCGGAATCCGGTGCAGCGGCAGCGTTCGGTGCCATGATGGCTGCGGCGGCGCCCACGGCAACGGTGGAGGCGGCAAACTTGGTGGCGATGGACTTGTTCTTAGCGGAGTGGCGTCCCATTAAAGTATTCCTTCTCTAGGTTGTACTTGCTTTCTCGCGCCCAGATGATGCCCAGTCCGGCATAATGTCTTGCAGTTGATGTTCATAGTCATGCACATCATATGCGGCCGCCTAGTGGAAGCCCGGACTGTGTCTGGGGCGAGACTTCCACGGCCGGCGGCCGAAGTGCCTGTGGGAAAGAGTAGCGGTTTATAACGAAACAGTCACGTTAAATGCTCCAAAACGGTAACAATCATGCCGATTTATCTATGTTTCCCCTGTTCGCGGCGGGAATGTTAGCTACGTCACACGTGTTATGGGTGTGGTTGATGGGGTGAACCCTGGGGCAAGTTTCTCTGGCGGAGCGTGGGGAGGTTAAGATGTATCTCTTTATAAGTTCCACGGATAGTTCCTCCGCGCGGCCGCTTCGGTATTAATTACGCCGCGCCTCCTCGTCCCGGAATGCTTGCGGCCTATAGGCCTGGCGCATGGCAGCGCCTAAGCTTTCATAAGAGGAGAGACGGAAAGAAAGTGAGTGAAGAACCATGCCTATCGGCAAAGTGAAGTGGTATGACGCGGACAAGGGCTTCGGCTTTGTCAGCAACCCCGGCGATGAAGACGTCTACGTTAGCCGCAACGTGCTGCCCAAGGGCGTTGACGAGCTGTATCAAGGCCAGCGAATCGAGTTCGACTTCGCTGCTGGCCGCCGCGGCCCGCAGGCGCTGCGCGTGAAGGTCCTTGATTCCCCGCGCCGCCGTACCCCGGCCCGCAAGCCGGAGGAGCTGTCGAGCATGCTTTCCGACGTCATGACGTTGCTCGAAACCCAAGTGCAGCCCGTGCTGAGCCAGGGCCGCTACCCAGAGCGCAAGACCGGCCGTCAGGTGGCTGAGATTCTGCGCGCTATTGCCAAGGACTTGGATAGCTAAGGGGCGGCCTACATTCGTAGGCCGATGACTGAAAAAGTGCCCTAGTTGCCAAAAGTTAGGCTGATTTTTCAATGATCAGCCCTAAGTTTGGCAGCTAGGGCACTTTGTCGATCGGTGGGGGCAGGGGGCGCTACTTCTCAGCTGGTGCTTCGCCCGTGGCCTTGGACTCCTTGAGTTCTTTATCTGTCATGGTGGACAGGGACCACACCGTCTGCATCGGGGTCTCCTCGCCATTGGCATCGTGGCCAATCATGAGCGTAGAAATCTCCACCACCATCAGCTTGGGGCGCTCACCGGTGGAGGCCTCAATCGGCGGCACAGAGCCGGGGATGTCCAGCGAGGTGGTCTCGTTGGCGCCGTGAGAGGTGCTGTCATTGGCGGCCGGGTCATCATAGATGGACAGCACGGACCACTCGTGGTTAGAGATGGCCTCGGGGATCTCCAACTTCAGGGTGTCATCGGGGCCCACCGTGAGGTTGGGAACCTCGCCTTCCTTGCAGTCGGTGCCAGGCTCGCAGACGCTATAGGGTGCAACGTCAAGGGTGTCGGAGCCCACCGTGGCCGTGATGGTGACGTCCTGTGGCTCGGGGCCCGGGCGGTCATTCCTCCACTTTTGGAACAGCACCACCGCCACGACGATGACCGCCACGGCGATAATGAGCGCCAGAAACTGCAGCAGCGATTTCTTCCTTGCTTGCTTCACGGTAGCCATGGCTGAGAATCCTACTCGAAGCGCACCCGGTACAGCTCATCCCAGAGCTTGCCGGTGATCCAAAACTCGTCGGTGCCCGGGATTCGGGCAATGCCGTTGAGGACGGCGTTGGGATCCGTAGAAGGGGAGTGGTTGAGGTTTGCGGTATCGATCACGGCGGTGACTGCGCCGGATTCCGGGTCGATGCGCAGGATATCCTCGCTCATCCAGACGTTGGCATAGACCGCACCGTCGACGCACTCAAGCTCGTTGAGGTTATTCACGGGGGAGCCGTCGAGGGTGACTTCGGTGCGCGGGCCGAGCTCTGCGAAGGTCTTCGGATCGAGGTGGCGCAGCTTGGCGGAGCCGTCGGACATGATGAGTTCGGATCCCGCGTTGCACAGGCCCCAGCCCTCGCCGTCATAGCTAGCGCGGTCCAGTTCCTCAAAGGTGGCGGAATCCCGCAGGAAAGCTGCCCCGGATTTCCAGGTCAGCTGCCAGATGCCGGCGTCGGTCTGCGTGATTCCCTCTCCGAAGAATGAGCTTTCCAGCGAGGTTTCTTCCTGTGGGTCCTCTGCACCCGGGCTGAGGCGCAGCAGCCGGGACTTGCCGTTGAGCCCTGTGCCGATCAGCAGGTTGCCATCGGTGTCAACCTCCAGGCCCTGGGTAAAGGTATCGGGCGGCAGGGGTGCGGTGTCTAGGACGGTAACGCCCAAGCGTTCTGGGGAGCGTGCGCTTGGCGACGTCTCACCGCTCCCCATCGACGAGGAGGACGACGCCGAAGAGGCTGACGACACCGAAGAGGCAGGCGACACCGCGTGATCGCCTGCGGGCTGGGAGGAACACGACGCGAGCGGTGCGAGGAGAGCGCCGGTGGAGAGAACTGCAGCTAGTGCGCGAGACGCGAGAGTGAGGTGTGGGAGGGCCATGACTGTCATTGTGCACTATGGCTTGGTGCGTGATTAATAATGGGAGGGTGACTCGCAAGAAAAAGATGCATTCCCCGCTTCTCGATTCGACCGCCGTCGACTTGGCGCGCCGGGCCGTGGAAGAGGTAGGTGAGGGGGACGTCGGCAAGCACCGCGGCGTTGCCGGAGTAGGCCGCAACGTGGCTACTCACCGTTTCGACGCCCACGTGCCGGGCTATCCGGGGTGGGAGTGGCATGCCGTCGTCGCCTGCGCGGAGGGCTCGCGTACACCGACCGTTAACGAGGTCGCGCTGGTTCCCGGCGGCCAAGCCCTCCAAGCCCCCGAGTGGGTGCCCTATTCCGAGCGTCTGCGCCCAGGGGACCTTGGCCCGGGCGACCTCATGCCGCCCGCGCCCGATGATGAAAGGCTTGATGATGGGAAGCTTTCCGAGGCAGGCCTCAAGGAAGCCAAGGAGCGCTGGCGCAAGAAGTATGGGCCGAATTCGGAGATGGCGGCGCAGGCGCAGCTGCAGTGCAAAACCTGTGCTTTCTATCTTGAGCTGATACCTAATTACGGCGTCTGTGCCAATGAATACTCGGCGGATGGGAAAGTGGTGCACGCCACCTACGGGTGCGGTGCGCATTCCGGCACGACCATCCGTGAGGGGGGATCGGAGCAGGAGCATCCCTTCGATGATGAGAAGCCGATCTTTTAAGAGGCTCGCCTTTCTCCCCGCACGCAGCAACGACGCAGCGTGCGGGGTTTGCGTTTTAGTGCCTGGATGGAGCACCCTTAGCAGGTAAAACTTCATTTCTCTAGATAGAAGGGGCGCTCTCTCACGATGAACGCAGCTATCGATCGCTATTTCAAGATTTCCGAACGCGGATCCACCGTGGGAACCGAGGTCCGCGCCGGCGTGGTCTCGTTCTTCGCGATGGCCTACATCATCCTCCTCAACCCTCTCATCCTGGGTACCTCCGCCGATTCTGCCGGAACCACCCTGGGCATCCCGCAGGTCGCCGCCGCCACCGCACTGGTGGCCGGCGTCATGACCATTGCCTTCGGCATGATCGCCCGCTACCCATTCGCCATGGCCGCGGGCCTGGGTATGAATACCTTCGTGGCCGTGACGATGGTTTCCCTCAACGGCCTGGAATGGCGCGAGGCGATGGGCCTCGTGGTCATCGAAGGCATCATCATCGTCCTGCTGGCCATCTCTGGCTTCCGCCAGGCCGTCTTCGATGCCATCCCGGCCTCCATGAAGGCAGCGATGGGCGTGGGCATTGGTATGTTCATCGCGCTCATCGGTTTCGTGGATGGTCACTTTGTTACCCGCGTGCCGGATGCCGCGATGACCACTGTTCCGGTGAGCCTGGGCGTTAACGGCTCGATCGCCACGTGGCCGGCCTTCGTCTTCGTCGTGGGCCTGATTCTCTCCGCCTTCTTCGTCATCCGCCAGGTTCGCGGCGGGCTGTTCATCGGCATCGTCATTACCACCATCATCGCTATGATCATTCAGGCGCTGACCGGTTCCGAGGACTGGGGCATGGCCACCCCGGAGGTACCCAGTTCTTTGGGTGGTCTGCCGGATCTTTCGATTGTGGGCCAGGTCGATCCGATTAGTGCCTTTACCAAACTCGGCGTGGTCTCCACGGTCTTGCTGATCTTCACCCTGCTGCTCACCAACTTCTTCGACGCCATGGGCACCATGAACGGCCTGGGCAAGCAAGCAAACCTCGTGGACGAGAAGGGCAACCTTCCGAACATGAAGACCGCCCTGGTGGTTGAGGGCTTTGGTGCCGTTGCCGGAGGCGCCGGTTCGGTCTCCTCCAACACAGTGTTTGCTGATTCGGCGGCCGGCATCGGTGACGGTGCCCGCACCGGCCTGGCCAACGTGGTGACCGGTGTGATCTTCTTGCTGGCCATGTTCCTCACCCCGCTCTACGAGATCGTGCCCATTGAAGCAGCGGCCCCCGTCCTCGTCGTCGTGGGCGTGATGATGGCGGCACAGCTCAAGGACATCGAGTGGAACCGCATGGAGGAGGCCATCCCTGCCTTCCTGACCATCGTGGTCATGCCCTTTACCTACTCCATCGCTAACGGCATTGGCGTGGGCTTCATCGCTTATGCCCTGATGGCTACCTTTGCCGGCAAGGCCAAGAAGGTGCACTGGATTATGTGGCTCGTGGCTGCGCTCTTCGTGGTCTACTTCGCTATGGAGCCCATCAGCTCGCTGCTGGCATAGCCCGCCTGGGGAGAGCACGCGGCCCTGTGCCAAAACTAGGGGCCATGCGTTTTGTCATCGATGACCCCACAGACCCTCGCCTGGACGATATCCGCGATCTCAAGCACGCGGACAAGTCCGGCGAGGGTTTCGTCTTTGGTGAGGGCCCACTGTGCGTGGAGCGCCTGCTCGCCTCACGATTCCCGGTGCGCTGCATCATCGGCTTTGAAGGAAAGCTCGACACGTTCCTAGCGAACCACGATGTTGGCGATATTCCCGTCTATCAGGTCACTCGAGCAACGTTGGGGGAGGTCACCGGTTTCGATATGCACCGCGGGCTGGTGGCTGCGGCCGATCGCGCGGAGGCCTGGACCGTAGATGAGGTCATTGAGGGGGCTCGCACCCTGGCCATCATGGAAGGTGTGGGCGATCATGAGAACATCGGCTCGCTCTTCCGCAATGCCGCGGGCATGGATGTCGACGGTATCCTCTTAGGCTCGGGGGCTGCGGATCCGCTCTACCGGCGCTCGGTGCGCGTCTCCATGGGGCACGTGCTGCGTTTGCCTTGGGCGCGTTTCGATGGCGGTTTTACCACCTGGCAGCGCGGGCTGGAGAAGCTGCGCGACCAAGGCTTCAGACTGGTGTCGCTGACCCCGCACCCGGACGCCGTGCATATCGCCGACGCCCTGGAGGGCGCGGATAAGGTGGCGCTGCTGGTTGGCGCTGAGGGCCCAGGCCTGACCGAGCATGCCATGCGCGCTACCGATGTGAGGGCGCGAATCCCCATGGCGGAGGGCACGGATTCCCTCAACGTGGCAACGTCGGCGGCCATCGCCTTCTACGAGCGCCAGCGCTCCCAGAGGCTCCGTGACGTCGACACCGCATAGCGGCGCACGAGCCCGCCGAGGTGCTTGGCGGTGCGGATAATCTCTTCGCCGGTGGATTCGGGATCGAGGTCGTGCTCTTCGTAGTCGTCATAATCGTTGAGCCCCAACTTCGCCACTGAGGTTGTGGCCACCTCAGCCACGGTGCGGCGCGGTGGGGGAGTATCGACCTTGGGCTCGGGGCGGCCGTCGGTGGCATAGCCCACGACGTCCACGTCTGGGCCATCTTCGCCCACTTCGATGCCCAGCCAGAATTCCTGGGCTGCCTCGGTGATGGTGAATGGCTCGAAGGGCAACGCAATGCCACCGGCAGGCTCATCCATCTCCCCGGCCCAGTAGGGGGCCTCAAAGGTTTCAGGCAGGCCATGATCCTCGTAGAGGTTAAAGCGCGTTCCACACAGGGAGCGTCGCAGGCGGCTGCCCGTCCAGTGCGCAAAGCCGGCATAGCCAGTCTCGGGGTTAGAGGTGAAGGCGTAAATCTCCTCTGCCGGCACGGCCTCGCGCAGGGTGCGGGAGAGCTGCGAGAGGATCAGCTGGTCATCATGGATGATGGTTTGCACGACAGCCACACCGGGGTAACCGCCGATGTAGAACTCGCTCGCGCCGGGTTCGGCGGAACGGTTGAGGGGGAACTGCCCGATAGGCGTTACCGGTAGGGAGGGGTTGAGTTGAGCGAGAAACTTGCGGCCGAAACCGCGGTCAGCCTTGGGCTCACCGCGGAGAACCTCGGCGGGATCGGCGGCAGTGACGTACCAGAGAGTGAGAACGGCGCTTTGGGTATCCACGGCAGGCTACTCGTTAATCGCGGGGGCGCTTGGTAGAGGAACGAACGCCGAGCAGCACATCCTCCCAGTGCGGGGTGACGGCCTTGCGGCGGCGCTTAGCAGGCTTGGGTTCCGGATCTGGGTTCTGGAGGAAGTCCTCGTCTACGCCCGTTTCCTTCTCTTCCGGCTGTGCCGATGCGCCCTCGTCGCGGGCATCTGCATTTTCATCGGCGCCGGTCTCGACTGGGTGCTCCCCGCCGCGCGGTGAGGGAAGCACGGAAGGTTCGGCATTGACGTCGGCCTCCGCCTCAGAGTTCTCATTTCCGTTGCCAGTGTAAGAAGACAGCTGAGTCACGCCGGGGGCGCCAGCGCGTGCGTCCTCGTTGACCTCTCGGCCCTCGGCGTAGTCACGCCCATCGATGGCTTCGTCGTAGCGCTCGCCGCGGCCCACGGAGGTCAGCGAACGCACCGGCTGGACGAAGTCCGGGTCAGTCAGGTCTGCGGCCACGGAATTGCGTGCCTCCACCGTTGCCGGGGAGGACATCGTCTGCTTGAAGGTCCACTCCGCTTCATTGGCGGAAAGCCCCGTCTTCCACGTGATGCGCAGGATCCACGGTTCGCCTTGATGGCGGTAGGCGTCCCACGTTGCCTCCGACAGCGAGTGCCCGCGCGCGGCGAAAGCGGTGGCCAGGATCTCCCACAGCGTGAGCTTGGCCGGGCCATCCTCGCGGATGGGGTGCGCCTGCTTGGCGACGTCCGCAATGCGCGCCCGCTCCAAGAGCACCGGGTGCGCAAAAGGCTCGATGCGGGATTCCGGAACGTCGAGCTCCTCGGCGATCTCAGCGGCGCTGGCGCCGGCGCGGATGCGGGCTTGAATCTCATTGGGGCGCAGGCGGATTTCTTGTGCCTGCTGCGTGTGCTGAGTCTGCGGAGAGGAAGGAGAGCCACCAGAGGATGGCATGACGGTGTGCAAACCAGCAGAGCGCGAAGCCTGTGCAGAAGTGGGGGAGGAATCGTTGGTGGCGTTCCCGGCCTCGTGCGTGGTGTGGTCGGATGCCTCGTTCTCGGAGTCGGATTCGGCGGAGTCGGCGGGAGCGAAAAGCTCGCGAAGCTCGTCGGTGACCTCGAGGAAGAACTCCTCACCATCCTCGGCCCGGAGGACGAGCGAGGTGTCAGTTGAGTCGCTGGGTGCGAGGAAAATCTCGCGCATGATGGCGCTCCTTAGCCTGGTAGCGGACATGTGATGAAATCCACTTTACCCAGAACATGCCCCGAACTCTGGCAAGAGCTCGGGGCATGTTGTATGACTCAACAAAAAGTTGCAGGCAATGCTGTTGCGTGGTGTAAGGAGTGGTGGGCGAAGGTTAGCGGTTGTCCAAGACGTAATCGATAGCCTTGGTGAGCTTGGTGACGTCGGCTGAGTCGATCGCCGGGAACAGGCCCACTCGCAGCTGGTTGCGGCCCAGCTTGCGGTAGGGCTCGACGTCGAGAATGCCGTTGGCGCGCAGCGTTGCGGCAACCGCAGCGGCATCGACGTTGTCCTCGAAGTCGATGGTGCCGACCACCAGGGAGCGCGCGGAAGGTTCGGTCACGAAGGGGGTAGCCTCCGGGCGGGACTCTGCCCAGTTGTACAGGATGGAGGAGTTCTCCGTGGTGCGCTTGACCATGCCGTCGAGGCCGCCGTTGGCGTTCATCCACTGCACCTGGTTTTCCAACATCAGCAGCGTGGCCACAGCCGGGGTGTTGTAGGTCTGGTTCTTGCGGGAGTTGTCCACGGCGGTCTGCAGGTTGAGGAAAGCCGGGATGAAGCGATCGGAGGAGTTAATCTTCTCGATACGCTCGAGCGCTGCCGGTGACATGGCCGCCAGCCACAGTCCGCCGTCGGAAGCGAAGCACTTCTGCGGGGAGAAGTAGTAGACGTCGGCATCCGACATGTTCACGGGCAGGCCGCCGGCGCCGGACGTGGCGTCGACGACGACGAGCTGCTCCGCGTTATCGGGATTGGGGCGGGTAACCGGAACCATGGCGCCCGTCGAGGTTTCGTTGTGGGCCCACGCGAGGATGTCTGCGCCTTCGGAGTCGGCGGCCCGTGGATCAGGTGCGGTGCCGACCTCGGCTTCGGTGACGAGCGGGGCGTCGAGCCAGGGGGCGGCGGCTGAGGCTTTAGCAAATTTAGAGGAGAATTCGCCGAAGCTTAGGTGGGCGGATTTCTTCTCAATCAGGCCGAAGGTTGCCGCGTCCCAAAACGCGGTGGCACCGCCGAGGGAGAGAACGATTTCATAGCCCTCTGGCAGGGAAAACAACTCGGAAAGCCCTTCGCGGATGGAACCGACGAGGTTCTTGACGGCTGGCTTGCGGTGCGAGGTGCCAATGATGGTGCTGGCACCCGCGGTTATTGCCTCAATTTGGGAGGGGCGGACCTTCGAGGGTCCGCAGCCAAAGCGGCCGTCGGTCGGGAGGAGATCTGCTGGCAGGACGAGTTCTGAGTTGCTCATGTGGGCAGTGTAGCCTAATTTCGTTCGCGCATTAGATACTTTGCCAGGATTGCCAATGTTGGCAGAGTCACAGGTTTTGCTAGAGTGTGAAGAGGTTTAGATCTGTCGCGCCGGCTGCGGTCGGCGTTGAACATTGAGGAAAGGAAAACACGTGGCTTCTGAAAAGAACAAGGTTGTACTGCAGTACCCCGGCGGCGAATATGAGATGGACATTAAGCAGTCCACGGAGGGTGACTCCGGCTTCGATATTGGCAAGCTCCGTAACGAAACCGGCCTAGTCACCTTTGATCCGGGCTATGCGTCTACCGGCTCTACCGAATCCAAGATCACCTTTATTAATGGTGAGGAAGGCATTCTCCGCCACCGCGGCTACGACATCGCGGATTTGGCTGAGAACGCCACCTTCAACGAGGTGTCTTACCTGTTGATCAAGGGCCACCTGCCTACTGAAGACGAGCTGTCGAAGTTCAACACCGACATCCGCCACCACACCCTGCTGGATGAAGACTTCAAGGCCGCCTTCAACATCTTCCCGCGCAACGCGCACCCGATGGCTGTTCTAGCCTCCTCCCTCAACATTCTTTCCGCTTACTACCAGGACCAGCTCAATCCGCTGGATGAGGAGCAGTTGGATAAGGCAACCGTCCGCCTGCTGGCTAAGGTGCCGATGTTGGCCGCTTATGCTTACCGCGCATCGCAGGGTAAGCCCTACATGTACCCGGATAACAAGCTCAACGCGCGCGAGAACTTCCTGCGCATGATGTTTGGTTACCCGACTGAAGATTATGAGGTCGACCCGATCGTGGCCAAGGCTCTGGATAAGCTCCTTATCCTGCACGCTGACCACGAGCAGAACTGCTCCACCTCCACCGTCCGCATGATCGGCTCCGCTCAGGCCAACCTGTTCGTTGCTATCGCTGGTGGTATCAACGCCCTGTCCGGCCCGCTGCACGGCGGTGCTAACCAGGCTGTTCTGGAGATGCTCGAGGATATCCAGAACAACCACGGTGGTGACGCAACCGACTTCATGAACCGCGTGAAGAACAAGGAAAAGGGCGTTCGCCTCATGGGCTTCGGCCACCGCGTGTACAAGAACTACGACCCGCGCGCGGCGATCGTCAAGGACACCGCGCACGAGGTGCTCGAGCACCTCGGCGGCGACGAGCTGCTGGACCTGGCCATGGAGCTCGAGGAGATCGCGCTGAACGACGAGTACTTCATCCAGCGCAAGCTCTACCCGAACGTCGACTTCTACACCGGCCTGATCTACCGCGCCATGGGCTTCCCGACGGACTTCTTCACCGTCCT
>ERZ1673749.1307-NODE-1307-length-17703-cov-5.522949_pt1 | contig 17703 bp, 24 predicted proteins | sample MGYA00580204_ERZ1673749 | MGnify/ENA primary metagenome ERZ1673749 (study PRJEB41218, sample SAMN15661745) | gut metagenome | host: Homo sapiens | place: Canada: London | collected 2015-08-20/2019-03-30 | study: EMG produced TPA metagenomics assembly of...
TCCATGCAGTTCTCCCCCCTCACATATACCTCTTTGTGATTATTTTATCGAACACCCGGCATTTTTGGAACGCCTGTTTTTCACATGACAGGGGAGGATTTTTGGTTTTTTTTCAAAAACGTCATTTTGTGTAAATGTGTAAGTGCTTTTTTGTTATATGTTTACAAAAACCTTCTGCATCTGCAGAGCAGGCGGCACTTATGCACGGTCAGACATTTTCGCTGAACGTCTGGAAGTCCCTGTGACATATAAAAATAGCCACACCTAAGGGTGTGGCTATTTTAGTGTGGCTATTTTATATCAGGCGCTGAGAGAAGGTACATATCTCAACGTTCTGCGGCATGGGGGTGTAGACAATGTACGTGCTTTTTTAAAAGGCTGACACGCTGACAACGGAATCTGGTATATGAGGCATTGCATCCTTGATACCGGTACGGCAAAGCTCCAATAGAAATTTTTTGTTTTTATTTAGAAAGAACCTTATACAAAAGGCCAATAGTCTCTCATACATCCATCTGGCTTCACTTTTCTCCTGCACGCTATGAAATCCAGAAAGCGCAGGATTGCTGGAGACTGACGGACGCAGGCCGGCGGCCCCGTGCGTGAAAAAGGGGCCTGCGCTCATACCTGTTCCCGCTCTGCTGTGTGCTGTTATGTCGGGAAGGTACTGGCTCGGTATTCCGCCTGCCTCGTGACTTCTGCCTGTGACGTTTCTGTTCTGTGTCCGCCTGAAAGCGGAACGGCACATGTCAGGCTGAAACTATGCCGCATCGATCAAAGAAAGGTGCTCCTCAGCACAAAAAACCATGTGTACAGTGAGAGGATTGTAAAAGCACCAGGGATAGATCTTTTGCGGGATACCGTTTCGGCCTTCCGTCCAAAAGCTGCCCGACTGTTTGGAGCCGGGGACCCGGATATCCAGACAGCTTTTAAAATGATCCTAAATGGGTTCATGATTATCCCCGGGCTGGGCTGAACACATGAAACGGGACTGGTTTGCCGCATGTTTTGCACGGGAAAATCAGATTGTTCCCCGCCTCACACTGCCAAAAGGCAATGAAAATCAAATATAATTTGTCATAAATCTGCCATCAGGGAGGCACAAATCCCAAACTGCAAAATTGTATACCTTCACAGGTATCCGCCGTTCAAAACATACTGTCGAAACTGCCGTACCGCTGGCGGCAGGTAGATCTTATCATTGCTGACCAGATAAAAATTCCGCTCCAGCACAGGGCGACTAATCTGCAGGATCTTCACATCCAGACGTAGCAGCATCTCCATATAAGGAACCACGGAGATCCCAAAGCCATGCGCCACTAAGCCGGCAATTACTTGGTCTTCTTCCGTCTCATAGGCGATTTTCGGGGTGCCGCCGATCTGGGCAAACAGGCCGTCCACAACGTCCCGCATTCCGGAGCTCTTGGAAAAATAGACCTGCGGGTAAGAGAGGGTATCCGCCAAATCTACCGTATGGAATTCTGCCAGGGGATGACTACGTGGGACGATCAGGACCACATCCTGACGGCCCGCAGGAACGGCTGTGAGTTGAAGCGCCGCCGGAGGCTGGGAGCAGAACGCCAGGTCGAATTGCTTTTCCAGCAGTCCCTCCAGAAGCTGCTGGGTAACCCCTGTATGGAAAGTGAAGCGGAGATTCCAACCGGGATTTTCCCGCAGGTAGCGGGCGACCAGTCCCGGGACAAAATCTACGCCCAGCGTCCGGAGCAGTCCCAGGCGGATCAAGCCCTCGCCCCGGGCCACTCGCTGCAGAGCGCCCACTCCTTCATCCAAGGTTGTCAATGTCTACTGTGCACAAAGAAGGAACTGCTTCCCAAACCGGGTCAATGTGGTAGTCCGCCCGGCCCGTTCAAACAGCGGCACACCCAACTCTGTCTCCAACTAGGTAATGGCATGGCTCAAGCTGGGTTGTGTGATGTAGAGCTGCTCTGCCGCGCGGGTGAAATGACGGGTATGCGCCAGCTCGACGAAGTAGCGGAGGTGCAGCAGATTCATGAAAGATCCCCCCTATGGTTTGCAGGCTCACTATACCACAAACGATAGAAAGTTTCTATAAATTTATACAAAATAATTGATTTGTTAATTTCTTATCATTAAAATGCAGTGATGGTAACCGAACTGACAATACACACGGTAGGACACCCGGCACGTGCTCGCCCGGTACTACAAATTCCGGTGGGAAGTGGATGTGCCATGGAGGACTTCGATAAGCGCCTGACTGTCCGGGGCGGGGTCGCGCTGCTGGCTGCACTGGTAATCAACAGATTCGGCGTAGTACTGATGCGGTACTCCGGCTCCGGCATTCCGGCAATCTCCAGCATGCCATATGCCCTGACTGCCGTATGTCCGGCGCGCTCCATGGGGACGTAGACCTATCTCTTCCAGGGGGCTGATGCTGAACCTGATGCTGCTGCGCAAGCGGTTCGTGCCGGCTTATCTCCTCAGTCTCGCGGTGGGATTCTGCTTTGGGGAGCTGCTGGAGTTTGGGATTGGCGTCCTGCCCAAGACGTTGCCCTTTCGGGTGGCGTATTTTGCCGTGAGTTATCTGGTGATTTGCTTTGGCGTAGCCCTTTTCAACCACTGTAAAATACTGTTTGTTCCAACAGAGCTGTTCCTACGGGAAGTCTCGGCCATCACAGGTGTGACCTATGCGCGGATCAAGGTGCCTTTCGATCTGAGGTGCCTGGTCGTCACCGCACTGCTGGCAGGCATTTGGGGAGTATTTTGGATGGCTTGGGGGGCCGGAACCGTTCTGGCGGCTCTGATCAAGGAAAAGGTGATCGGGCAGATGAACCGTTTCTTGGACCAGAAAGCAGCATTCAAATCCCTGCTGGAGAAATACGCATAAATGGCACGCCCTATGGCAGAAAGAGAGGAACTTGCTTTGCACATTTCAGGAACCACGGCCATGCTGGGGCTCATCGGAACGCCGGTGGAGCACTCCCAGTCCCCGGCCATGTATAAACACTGCTTTCAGGAATTTGGATTGAACTGGGCTTATCTGGCTTTTGACATCCCGGCGGCCCGGGCCGCCGGCTGCAAAACCTGCGACGGGCTGGGGATGCTCCTCTGCCAGGAGGCGGCGTTCCGCCTTTACAGCGGCCTGGAGATGGCGGTGGAGGAGATGCGGGCGCTGCTCTACACCTGAAGAAAGGAAGAACCGACATGAACCAGACTGTGGACTCCAGAAAATACTACCCCACAGCACTGGTCCTGTACATCACCTATTTTGTCCTGGGCATCACCGCCTCCATCATGGGCCAGTACAAGCAGGACTTCGCCGCCATGTGGGATGCCGCCGTCCTGACGGACGGCAGCTACGATGTCTCCGGCGTGGTGGCGGTGATCGCTGCCATCGGCCTGGGCTGGCTCATCGCCTTTCCGGTGGCCGGGCCCCTGTCCGACCGGCTGGGCCGCCGCCTCTCCGCCCTGGTCGGCTACGCCCTATACGCCGTGTTTTTGCTGGCGGTGACGTTTTCCCCCAACTTGTATGTGGGTTACGCCCTGGCCATTGTCAGTGGCATGGCCAACTCCTTCCTGGACACTAGCATCACCCCCTCCTGCATGGAGATTTTCAAGGAGAAGGGCACCATTGCCAACATCTTCACCGGGCTCTCTATCTCCATCGCCCGGTTCCTGCTCCCCTTTGTCATCAGCTTCGTGGCGGTGCGGAAGCTGCCCTTCCGCACTATCTTCCTGGCCACTGCGGCGCTGATCATCGTGGACGGTGTCTTCCTGGCGTTCCTGCCCTTCCTGTCCTTTGAGTGGACTGTGAAGGCCAAGGACGCCCCCAAGGAGCGGATGCAGTTCACCACCTCCGCCGTGGTGCTGGTGTGCCTGGGATTCACCACCTCCACCACCTTTATGCTGTGGATCAACTGCAATCAGGAGTTGGGGGCCCTCTACGGCCTCACTGATCCCAGCCGCATTCAGTCCTTCTATTCCGTGGGGATCGTCCTGGCGCTCTTTGCCAGCGCGACCCTGCTGAAGCGGAACGTGGAACCCGCCAAGACCCTGGTGGCCTATCCCACCGTGGCCCTGGCGACGCTGGTGGCCATTTACCTGGTCCAGGAGCCCGTCATGTGTCTGGCCGGCAGCTTTCTGCTGGGGTTCTTCGCCGCCGGTGGCGTGTTGCAGCTGGGGACGGCGGTGGCCAATGAGATGTTCCCCAAGAAGAGGGGCGTCATCACCCCCGTCGTCATGATCGCCTCCAGCGTGGCCAACTATCTGGTGGTCAGCGTGGCGGGCGTCCTCACTCGAATCGGCGGTATCGAGAGCCCCCAGCTAGTGCTGCTGTTCAACATGGCGGTGATGTTGAACGGCATCCTGCTAGCCCTGTACCTCAATGTCAGCCTGAAGCGGGAGCGGCCCGGCGCTGTGGAGGCCGCAGCGGCTATGGAGGCCCAGAGATGAACAACCTGTTTCTGATTGGCTTCATGGGTGCGGGCAAGTCCTCTGTCTCCGCCGGACTGGGCCGGATGCTGGGCCGGGAGAGCCTTGAAATGGACCAGGGCATCGCCGCCCTGATGGAACAGCGCCGCCCCAAGTACGAGGCCGCGGCGGACATCACCGTAGACACGTCCCATCTGAGCATCGAAGAGGTCTGCCGCCAGGTGCTGCGGCGGGTGCCGGAACGATAAAGAATCATAAGGAGGAACTATTCATGTCTCAGAACGATCCCATCACCATCAACTCCTGGACACTGGGGGACCAGTGCGCTTTTGAGGAGCGTATCGCCGCCGCCAATGCTGCCGGCTTCGAGGGCATCGGCCTCCGGGCGGAGACCTATGTGGACGCCTTGAACGAGGGGGCTCTTTGATCAAGATCTTCTGGATATTCTGGGCAAGTACGGCATGAAGGTCACGGAGGTGGAGTACATCGTCCAGTGGGCGGGGGAGCACCGCTCCTATGAGCAGAAGTACAAGGAGCAGATCTGCTTCCACATGTGCGGACTCTTCGGGATGGACAGCATCAACTGCGGCCTGATGGAGAACTACTCTGTGGAGCACACGGCCCAGAGGCTCCGGGAGCTGTGCTATCGGGCGGGGAAGTACACCATCGGCGTGGAGCCCATGCCTTACAGCGGCCTACCGGATGTGAAGAAGGCCTGGGCCGTGGTGCAGGCCGCCGGCTGCGACAACGCTAAGCTGCTGCTGGACTCCTGGCACTGCGTCCGGGCGGATCAGCCCCTGGACCTGTCGGTCCTGGAGGGTCTCCCGGCGGAGAAGATCGTCTCCACCTAGATCAACGACGTGCAGGCCCATCCCTATGCCAAGAGCATCCTGCGGGACGAGTCCATGCACGACCGGATGCTCCCCGGCACTGGTTGCGGCAACACCGCCGGCTTTGTAAGGCTGATCCGGGACAAGGGCGTCCGGCCCGCCGTGGTGGGCGTGGAGGTCATCAGCGACGAGATCCTGAGCCGGGGCGTGGCCCAGGCCGCAAAGGACAACTATGAAGCCGCCCGGGCCGTGCTGGAACAGATCTGGCCCGAGGTGCTGGAAAGATAAAGGAGGAAACGAACGATGGAGAGCAGAATTTCCGGACACACCAAGCTCTATTGCTTGATCGGCTCCCCGGTGGGCCACTCCGGCTCCCCGGCCATATACAATTATCTCCAAGATAGAGTTCTTCCTGTGTTCAGTGTAGCAACAAGTACGGTGTTTTACGACTGAAAATATGGGAGATTTGCAGACTTCATAGCCGATAGCGCCTTTTATCGGACGGTAGCTTCTACTATTAACATTACGTTATTATTAAATCGTGCTTTCCCCACCACAAGGACAAGGGAAATGTATAAAAAATAAGGCATTTTACCGCTTTGTGATCTTTCCGGCTATAAAGATTTCCGGTCATGCTGTCTACGGTTTCCGGGATAAATGCGGTTCCCCTTTACTGTGACGAATTATTTTTGTTTTTTATGTCCCAATTCGACTTTGTGTTCCCGGCCATAAGCTGACGAATATTATGTGAATACTGCCTATAAACATACAGATGCGCTCAGAAATGGGTGCGTCTATTATTTTAAGCAGATTAGATAATTCAAGTATCTATTTATTGTGCATATACAAAATTGAAATATCAAATATTTTTTGATAGCAAAGATATATATGACGTTCCAAGGAGAGAGAACTACGTTATATTTTCCACCTAAACATCCCATATATTAAGTGATACATCTCCAATTAGGCAGAGAAAACCACAATGATACGTTTGGATAAAAGGGGTTGAACTTAAAAAGTTCAATCTACTTTGAAAGGACGTATACATCATGCGTAAGCCTATGGACATTGACTTTGAGCGTTGCGCTTCTGGCATTGAGTTTGAGGAATGGGTTAAAGAACTGCTTGTCAGCTTCGGATGAAGGCAGAGCGTGTAGGTAAGAACGACTGTGGTATAGATATCATAGCTATAGCCGCAGTAAATAAGAACACGACCAAGCGGTTTTATATTCAATGCAAGTACTACAACAAGCCTCTTGGGAAAGGACCAATCCAAGAGATATTTGCTGGGACAGCGCATCACAAGGACTATGGGGAGCCAGTCGTTATCACAAACAACTATGTAACCTTTGAGGCTCGCAGGTACGCAAAGGACTTAGCAGTTGAAATCATAGCGGCCCCAGAGTGGGAAGAATTTAAGCGCATCAATATAGAGAGGAGGATAGACAATCCAAATCAGCACAAGGGGCTGTTTGGTATCATGGTGGCATCACTGCTAAATGATGCAGGATATTTGAAAAAAGCATTACTAGATGAGAGTGAAGAAAAGGCAAAGAGCAAAAACGAACTTCGGCTTCAAATCATCTCAGAATTTGGTGAAGCGGAGGAGTGTGTAAAGGAGGCGGCATATCTACAACAAAGAGCGGCACAATTCCAGCAGAGGGCGCTTGACATTCAAAAGCAGGCGTTGTTGAGGAACATCATCTACGATTGAAGGGCAAGCGCCGAAGATGGAGCAGGCGCAAAAAATTCCATAGAATGGGGTGGCCTACGTATGTCCGACTTTTTCTCAGACATAATGAAGAACGGCGCCCTGGATAGTTTGACAGCAGACCAACTGGATGAACTGATACTTCGGGCGCAGGCAATAAGGTCGGAACAACAAAATGACAGGAATGAGAAAAGTATCAATGCGTGTCCACATTGTGGGAGTATTTCCGTCAAAAAACACGGAACCACCTCGAAAGGCAGTATCCGCATGATATGCAAGGACTGCGGAAAGACATTCAGCATATCAGAGAACCCAAACACCAGACTAACCCGAAGTCAGTTATCCGCCTTGTTTACGGGTATCATTGAGAATATCCCGATTCGCCAGCTTGCGGAGAGGATGGGTGTCAGCAGATCAACAGCACACAGGCACAAAATCCAGATTGGGGACATCCTATACCAGAGGATGGCTGAGAATTTGGGTGCATTAGATGCGAGGGGCAAGCCAGCCTTTACCTTTGAGGGCATTATACAATGTGATGAATGGTACTGTCTGGTATCGTTCAAGGGAAAGCGGGACCCAGCCTTTTTCATTTGGAAACTCCGCAGATTTCCCCGGCACAATATGACCATGCAGGAACAGAACGAATATTTGGTGAGGCATGGTTTATGGGAGCAGGTCACAGCAATTCCCGGATACTTACAAGAACTTCGTGACAATACCAAGACCTATAAGCGGGGTATCAGCAACGAACAGGTCTGTATCGTGGTAGTGGTAGACGATGAACAGCAGATAATCGCCAAGCCGGTATCCGTAGGCAGACTGGAAACAGGCGACGCAAAGAAGTTATTAAGCGGCAGGTTGAGCGGTAATACAACACTTGTCACAGACAGCCATGGGGCCTATCCGACTTTGGCAAAGCAGGAGCGTGTACGCCATGTGCAGATACCGTCTGGCGAACATTCCAATGGCCCATTTAACCTCGGAGCAGTCAACGGAATACACTCACAGATAGAAAAAATGCTTCCAGAGAGTGCAGAGCGGTTACCAGCAACAAAATACCTCAACCAATACATGGCATTGTTTATCTGGCTATGGCAACATAAGGGGCTTTCCCTTGCAGACAAAGAACTATTGCTTAAGCGAACCATAGCGGACGGCTCCCAATATGCAGAGAACTACGATAAAATCAAAGTCAGGCCATTAGACATCAATACTAAGGGTGAGTTCCCACAGGTAGTATAAAAGGCAACCAGCAATAGGACTATCGTTCATAACTGGATGGTAGTCCTATTTATATATACTGTAGTGATAACAATATGGTATTATTGGATAGAAAAAGTTTGAAAAAATGTGTGAGATTTGAGTTCAAAAGTTGTGTATATAGGTGAAAAGGTAAATAAGGAAGTGAGGTGAAAACCGATGGATGATGCACAGATAGTCCAGTTATACTGGGATAGAAACGAGCAGGCTATCCATGCCACATCTGACAAATACGGGAACTATTGTGCCTCGATTGCTAAGAACATACTGGGCAATCAGGAAGATGCCGAAGAATGTGTCAACGATACTTACTTAAACGCATGGAACGCCATGCCGCCTCACAGGCCAAGCATTCTGTCCACATTCCTTGGAAAAATTACAAGAAACCTGTCGTTTAACAGGTATAAACACAATACTTCCGATAAACGTGGTGGTGGAGAATTGCCTGTGGTCTTGGAGGAACTTTCTGGCTTGGTATCTGGCAAGGATGATGTTGAACAGGCATTTGACCAAAAGGAACTCACGAAAGCCATTGATACATTTTTGGATAGTCTATCGCCAAAGAAAAGAAGCATTTTTATCAGCCGATATTGGTACACCGACAGCATTTCAGAAATTGCTGTCCGACACAGTATGAATGATGGAGCAGTATCAATGACCTTGAACCGCACCCGCCTAAAACTACACAACTACCTTTTAGAAAGGGGCTTTGAACTATGACGAATGAAAAACTGTATGAAGTCCTCGGTGATATCAATGAGAAGCATATCAACGAGGCAAGGGCGGATCACAAAGCAAAGAAGCCCAGCTGGATGAAATGGGGAACTATGGCAGCTTGCTTATGCCTTATCGTAGCGGGGGCATTTACACTTCCCCATTTCATTGGAAACGATATCCCCAGCACACCACCCGTTGTCGAAGAAAATGCTTACGGGTTTACAATGGAAGGAAGCGATGTTCTCTATCTTCCGATTTCTTTTTCTCAACGAAAGACTTTCGGACTTATAGACGAAAATGCAACAGGTTTGACCGATGAAAACACATATCAGATTACCGATGATGATTTAGGCGACATTATGGGTATTGTCGGCGATAGCCAAGACGAAAGCATAATTGGAGAAACTATTTATCATTTTATAAAATTCCCGTCAGATGATGCTATTTGCATTGTAAAGGTAAATGGAATATATCAATTTTATGTGAAAGAGGGTGTGGCAGGAATTGAGGGAACTAACAATCCCGATATAAACATTGACGCGCCTGTTGATGAAAACACCTACCATGAGGTAGAGCCTAATACCCCCGCCGAAAATGAAACAGGACATTATGATATTAAACCAGAAGAAAATCAACAGACGCAGAGCGAAGAAGCAATAACAGAAACAAATACCCCGACTTCTCCGGCAACAGAAACATTCAATGAAGTTATCACATTAGAATATATTACCGAATTACAAGCTAAAGTCAGCACAGCTATGAGTAATGGGGATTTACCATTTGTTTCTTATTCTGCTGTCTATGAAAATCCATATCGGCTTCATATTATTGTATCATCAAACGCAAAAAATGATTTGGACAAGTTAAAAGCCTTTGATACGATTGGTGGAGCTTTAGAAATTGAGTATGACGCAAACCCCATTTCCGTAGAAGATGTTTTAACAGAATAAGAAAGAAGAAATTTACCCCAAGGGACAGCCGAGAAAACCGACTGTCCCTTTCTATGCCGACAGGCAGAAAGAAACGACCAGTCATGACGAAACCGAGAGAAAACCTGCAAGGAATTGACTTTCAAGACTTGAGGTAGCGCATCATATGCCCAGATGAATATTTCTACATCGGCTTCTAGATTTTAGTCTCTGGGAACACAAAAGGGAATTGGGAGTTTTTTATTATGGAGTGATTGTAATTATCAAAGCAGAAAGAAGACTGCCGGAAAATGACCGGTCCGAGAATATATACAGATTTCTATATGAAAAGTGACGGATATTTGATATAGTCATCCCAAGGCGGCATCACTAGGTGAAGCTAGACATGGAACGACAGAACCTTAAGCGAGAGTGCTCCAAAGGGCTGGCGTGATGCGGCAGCCGCAGAAATTTGATCTACTGGAGGATGACCATGAAAAAATCGCATTATGAGAAGCAGGTTCTGGGGTATCCCATCTGTATTGATTTGCAGCCGCTTGGAAAGGACTTGCTCGTGCAGATCACCGGCGGCTGTGCGCCGCATATCGGCAGCATAAGCGTTGGCTATTGGGAGAAAGGTCGCAGCCATCTGAAAACTATTTTACTTCCGGAGCATCGGGATGACATTGTGGGGGATGAGTTCGCAAAAACACTGTCCGAACATCTTCACATAGCGGTCACGGTGATCTGCGGTATCCACTACGAAGCTCCTGGAAAGGATGGACTTGCGGAGATCGTGGCCTGCACAGAAAGGCTTTTGCAGGATATTTTGACAGAAACAAAGTGAAAGTAAGGTGCATGCCGGACACACAAAACGCCCGGTATGCACCATATTTTTTCCTCGCGCTTTTTGACATCATCTAAATAAAGTTCCGTTTCGTAATCCGTCCACTGAAGCAGAAATCCACTACTTGCGGACAAAGAGGCAGAATAATCACTTAAATATGTGCAAAAATGCAGATTGTTTTATGACATTTGTATAATCGAAATTAGGCAGGATTGTAGCAATGATAGAATTCTTCTGAAAATTCCTTTTGTCTCGCTTTTTCGACAAACCCTACCACAAAGAAAGCTTCCAGAATGGTATATTTTCCACATGGAGCAATAGCATCGCGATGGCGGAATACCGCAACTCCAGCTCCCAACGAATGCGCAGCCGTTGAGAGAACCAAAGGCCAAACGATTTTTCACGTGTGTGGGAAAAGAAAAAGGAGAGTTTTGTATGGATAACTCGGCGTTTGGAAAAGACAAAATCAAAAAGCTCATTTACTTGCTTCTGATTTTCGGTGCCTTTGCGGTTCTGCACAACTTTGTGCCGCAGGGGCTGGACCAAGCGGGCTGGGATGGGTTCTTGGTCCTCTTTGTCGCTGTATTTCTGTGGCTGACGGAAGCCGTTCCAATGGCGGTTACCGCTATCTTTGTCCTCTTCTTCGGCGCATGGGTCGGATTTGCGGCAGAAGAAGAGATTCTGGCCGGCTTCTCCGGAACTGGTACCTTTTTCCTGCTGGGCGCTATGATCATTGGCCAGATCTTCGCAAAAGTCGGCCTCGGCAAACGTCTCTCCCTGTATGTCCTGCCCATGTTGGGCAACAAGTCGAAGATGGTCCTGCTCAGCGTAATGCTGGGGACCTGCATCATCTCAATGTTTCTGGCGGACATCCCCACGGCGCTAATCTTCTTTGGTCTGTGCACGCCTCTGCTGGAGAAGAATGGCTGCGAGCCTGGCAAGTCCAACTATGGCAAGGCTATGATGCTGGGCATTCCTGTGGCTGCCGCTCTGGGTGGTATCGGCACTCCTGCTGGCAGTGGCATGAATGCTGTGACTATGTCTCTGCTCAAGAGCATCTGCGGTGTGGAGATATCTTTTGTACAGTGGTCCATAGTGGGCGTACCCGTGGCAATTGCCAGCACCATTGTGGCCTGGCTGTTCTTCTGCACCATCTTCAAGCCTGAGATGGACGTAGTGAAGGGTCTGGACTCTCTAAAGGAAGACCGCAAGAACATCGGTCCCCTGCGCGGCGATGAACTGAAGTTTGCTATTGTCTTTTCCGTTATGATCGTTATGTGGTTCATCCCCAAGTACACCGGTATCGACATGTACATGACTGCGTGGGCCGGCATCTTCGTAATGTCCATGCCTGGTATGAACATGGTGGATTGGAAGGAAGTCAACAGCAAAGTCGACTGGTCTGCATTCATGATCTGCGGCACCGCCACCGCTTTGGCCACCATGGTTGCCAACTTGGGTACCGGTGAGTGGCTCAGCGGCATCCTGGCGGATCTGTTCCTGAGCAAGGTTGCCGGAATGGGTATTCTAATCCTGCTGCTGGTCATCAACTTGATGATGATGGTCGGACACTATCCCATGCCTCAGGGCGTTTCCCTGGCTGGCCTGTGCCTGCCCGTGGTTGGCGCACTGGCGCTGAATCTGGGCCTGAATCCCATCGTGGTGTGCCTGCCCGTCTGCATGTCCACTAGCATGCTGCTCCTGGTCCCCATTGATCCTACCTGCTACACGACCTATTCCGGCGGTTTCTGGAAGATCAAGGATATGATGGGCACCGGCATCGTCATTACCATCGGCTATGTCCTCATCAACTCGGTCTGGACTGCGCTGATTGCAAGCGTGGGTCTGCTGGGATAATTTCCATACATCCAGGATACCATCTGCAGGCCCCAATATGAAAAATCGTATGGAGGTAGTGCAATGTATCAGATGGATGAAACTGATTATGAGATCCTGGAAATTTTAAAGGGCGACGGGCGATGCTCTTATTCGGACATTGCCGAGCAGGTCCATTTGTCCCGCGTAGCAGTCCGGGAACGGATCAACAACATGAAGGAGGGCGGCGTGATCCGCGGTTTTACTGTGGTAATCGATGCCAAAGCTTATCAAAAGCTGGCCGGTGTATTCATGGATATTGAAGTGGAACCCGGCAAGATGGATTCCGTGGCCCATCAAGTGGCTGCACAGGAAGAAGTAGCGGTGGTCTCTCAGCATACCGGAACGACGGGGCTGCATGTACATGCCTATATCGACAGCCCTGAAAAAGTAGCCAGTTATCTGGAAGAACGGATCTACAGCATCGACGGTGTCAAAAATGTGCAGACACAGCTTTTGATCCGTCAGTACAAAACGAATTCCTACCTAGCGCGTTACCAGGAGTGACGTGTTGAGCGGTGACAAATTTATAAGGAGGAAACCTTAGTATGTGGGAATTTAAATTCTATTCTCGCGGCGGTCAGGGTGCGGTCACGGCGGCCAAAATCCTGATTAACGCTGCAATCATAGAGGGAAAGTTCGGCCAAGCCATCCCCTCTTACGGCCAGGAACGCAAGGGCGCCCCTGTGTATACCTACGCTCGGATTGCTGACGACCCAATCAACGTTAAATCCTACGTCTACCGCCCAAACTGTGTAATCTGCTTCGATACCAGTCTGAAGGATCTGGATATCGACATCACAGAGGGCGTCCGCCCAGGTTCCACCCTGGTGGTGAATACCGATGAGGTCGATTACGTCAATAGTTCCTTTGAGAATGTGGCCAAGATTGACGCCAACAAGATCACCCACGAGATGCTGGGTGAGGTCCCCCCTAATGTCGCGATGTTGGGTGCCCTGGCCAAGGCCACGGGCTGTGTTTCCCTGGACAGCCTCATGCAGGCTGTGAAACTGAAAATTCCCGGAAAGGCTGGTGAACTAAATGCAAAAACTTGTGCAGCAGCGTATGAAAATGCTTGAGACTCTCCCTAAGATCCTGGGTCCCGTCTCTGTAAAGATCTCTGATGTTCACACTGGTGCCTGGCGGTATCGCCGGCCTGTCATCATTGATGACACCTGCATCCACTGTGGTATCTGTGCGGAATACTGCCCCTGCGGCGTGATCGAGAAGCAATCGGACAAAATGGTCATCAACTATACTTACTGCAAAGGGTGCGGCATCTGCACCGTGGAGTGCCCCAAGAAAGCCATCGACTTTGTCTTGGAAGCAGACTGCGAAAAGGAAGGGATGTAACGATGGGAACAATCAAGGCATTAGACGGTAACGCAGCAATCGCTTACGGCGTTATGCGTTCCAAAGTACAGTTGGTCGCAGCGTACCCCATCACCCCGCAGACCCCCATCGTGGAGACCATCTCCTCTCTGATCGATACGAAGCAGTATGATGCCACCTACATCACGGTGGAGTCCGAGCACTCCGCTCTGAGCGCCGTCATCGGCGCTGCCTCTACCGGCGTGCGAACTTTCACCGCCAGTGCCTCTCACGGCCTGGCTCTGATGCATGAGGTCACCGGCGTGACCTCTGCCTCCCGCCTGCCAGTGGTCATGGCCGTCGTCAGCCGTGCCATCCCCGGCCCCATGTGCCTGTGGTGCGATCATTCCGATATCATGACCCAGCGCGATCAGGGATGGATCCAGCTATTCGCCCAGAGTCCCCAGGAGGCCCTGGACATGACGATGATCGCCTACCGCACCAGCGAGGATGCGCGTGTTCTGATCCCCACTATGGTGGATATCGACGGATTCTTTTGCTCGCATCTGACCGAGCCGGTCAATGTTCCCACTGTTGAGGAAGCTGAGCAGTTCATTCAAGAGTTCAAGCCCGTCAACGCATGGCTAGATACCGACCGCCCTTACGCCATTGACAACCTGACCTCTCCCGCCATCTTTACGGAAATCAAGAAGTCTCAGGATCTGGGTATGCGCGCCGCTGCCGGCGTTCTGGACGAGCGTTTTGAGGAGTTCAGTAAGATTTTCGGCCGCAAGTACAGCCGCGTCATGTGCGATGGCACCGAGGGTGCAGATACTGTGGTGGTCTGCATGGGTTCTATGTCCGGTACTGTCCAACATGTGGTCCATCAGCTGCGCGCTGAGGGCAAGAAGGTCGGTATCGCCCGTGTGGTGGCCTTCCGTCCTTTTCCCCAGAAGGACCTAGCCAAAGCCCTGAAGGGTGCCAAGAATGTGGTCGTCATCGACCGCGTCTCTGCCATGGGTTCCATGGGGCCCCTATACGAGGAGACGCTGGCCAGCCTGAAGTTGAGCGGAAACAATGCCAACGCTTACAGCTTCGTCGCCGGTCTAGGCGGCCGCGACATCTGGGAGCAGACGGTGGAAGATGTGTTCGCCAAGGCGGAAGAGCTAGGTGCGAAGAACGCTACCTGTGATGAACCCATCTGGATCGATTTGAAAGAAAGTGAGGTGCACAGCAATGGCTGAACTGGATCTGCTGAGTAAAGGCCTGACTACCTGCCAAGGCTGTCCCATGGAACTCGTTGGCCGTGCGGCACTGGAGGTTCTGGGTCCTAAGACTATCACGATGACACCTCCTAGTTGCTCTGCCATTCTGACAGGCAGCGGCGATGAGACTGGCTGGGGCATTCCCTCCGTTCAGACTGTCCTTATGAGCCTGCCCGCCTTTGCCTCCGGCGTCTCTGAAGCCCTGAAGATCCAGGGCAAGAACGATGTCACGGTCATGGGCTTCGCCGGTGACGGCGGCACCTTCGACATCGGCTTCCAAGCGTTGTCCGGTGCCATCGAGCGCGGTCACAAGGCGGTCTTCATCTGCTACAACAACGAGGCATACATGAATACCGGCAACCAGCGCTCCAGCGCTACCACGCTGGGGGCCTCCACCAAAACCACCCCCACCGGAAAGAAAGAAGTCAGCAAGAACATCGACTTCATGCTCCTACACACGCCTCTGGCCTATCAAGCCACTGCCTCTGTGGGCAACATCAGGGACTTCAAGCGCAAGCTGGCGAAGGCCGCTACCAAAGACGGTCCCTGCTTCATCCATGTGCTGACACCCTGCCCCTCCGGCTGGAAGTTCCCCACTGACCAGACCATCCAGATCGCAAAACTGGCGGCCAAGTGCGGTATGTGGCTGCAGTTTGAGCGGGAGGACGGCAAGATTACCATCAACCAGAAGCCCACTAATTTTGACCTGATCCCCGAGTATCTTGGAAAGCAGAAGCGCTTCAACCGCATTGACGATGAGATTCGTGAACGGATCATTGCTGAGGCAAAATCCCGCTACGAAACCCTGCAGCGTCTGGCGGAGCTGAACTGCCTGTAATCACACACTTTGGGCACAGGGTACTGCTCCGTATTTACCTCCTGGAACAGTATCCTGTGCTTTTTTATCAACTCTTAAATAAGGAGCATCTCTATGGCGAAAATTATTTCAATTTCCGAGGCCGTGGATCTGATCCACGATGGTATGACCGTTGGCGTCAGCGGCTTTGGCGCATTTGCCTCTCCAGACAGCATTCTGGAGGGAATTGGCAAGAAATTTCGGAAGCAGAATACTCCCAAAAAACTGACTATCGTCTCCGGCGTCGCCCCTGGCGACTTCGTAGAGGACGGCTGCGGCATGTCCAAGATCAAGGATGACGGCATCATCGATACCCTGATTGCGTCCCACCTACGGATGTCTCCCCCCATTGGCCGGGCAGTCAGCGAGAACAAGATCGCGGCCTACACCATGCCCCTCGGCGTCTATGGCCAGTTGATGGCCGCCATCGGCGGCAAACGACCTGGCATCCTGACCCATGTGGGCCTGTACACTTATGCCGACCCCCGGCAGGAGGGCTGTAAGATTAATGACCGCGCCAAGGAGCAGGGCCGCGAAATTGTAGAATTGGTGAAAGTGGATGGGAAGGACTACCTGTTTTACAAGGCTTTTCACATTGACGCCTGCATTCTCCACGCCAGCTATGCCGATGAGTTGGGCAATATTTCCCTGCAGGATGAGCCCATCCGCGGTGAGCTGCTAGAGCTGGCTGCTGCCGTACACAACAACGGCGGCACGGTAATCGTAGAAGTAAAGAATATTGTGAAAGCTGGCTCTCTGGATCCCCGCCAGGTGCTGATCCACAAGTCCTATGTAGACTATTTGGTGAAGACGGAGAAGGAGGACAACATAGCTCTGGCCTACAGCCCCTCCCTCATCGGCGATATCCGTGTTCCTACTGAGGGAAGCGTAAAGCCCCTGGCGCTGTCCTACAAGAAGGTGATTACCCGCCGCGCAGTGATGGAGCTGCAGAAGGGCTCTCTGGTGAACCTCGGCATCGGTATTCCCGCCGGCGTGGCCAATGTAGCCAACGAGGAGGGACTCAGCGAGCAGGTGACGCTGTCTCTGGAGACTGGCATCTATGGAGGCGTACCTCTGGACGGTCCCCTGTTCGGCGCCTCTGTGAACCCAGACTCCATTACCCGCTCATCCGATATGTTCACTACCTACGACGGCGGCGGCCTGGATATGACCGTGCTGGGCGGTGCGGAGATCGACCCCTGCGGCAACGTGAACGTGTCCAAGTTCTCCGGCCGCTGCGTGGGTCCCGGAGGCTTTATCAACATCTCCCAGAACACGCCGAAGGTCTGCTTCGCTTTCTCCTTCACCTCCGGTAAGCAGGATATCGCCGTGGAGGATGGCAAACTGGTTGTCCGGCAGGATGGCAGCGGCGTGAAGTTCAAGAAGGCTGTGGAGCAGATCACCTTCTCCTCTATCTACGCTCAGGAGACGAATCAGACTGTGCTATTCATTACAGAGCGTGCAGTGTTCCGCCTGCTGAACGGGAAGGTGACCCTGACGGAGATTGCCCCGGGCGTGGATCTGCAGAAGCACATCCTGGATAAAATGGAGTTCAAACCGGAGATTGCCCCTGACCTGAAACTAATGGACATGCGCCTTTTTCGTGAGAAAAAGATGGGGCTGTCCTTCTGAAAACATCAGACCCGTTCCCGGGGAAGACCAGCTATAAAAAGTCAAGAGGAAAATGAAAAAAGTCAGAGATAAGATGAG
>ERZ1673749.1310-NODE-1310-length-17666-cov-5.403725_pt1 | contig 17666 bp, 14 predicted proteins | sample MGYA00580204_ERZ1673749 | MGnify/ENA primary metagenome ERZ1673749 (study PRJEB41218, sample SAMN15661745) | gut metagenome | host: Homo sapiens | place: Canada: London | collected 2015-08-20/2019-03-30 | study: EMG produced TPA metagenomics assembly of...
AGCGTCGTTGATCGCGCGGTTGACCTGCCCGTTGATTTGGGAGGACATGTCTTGGGCACCCGCCTGCACCGGAGCGATCGCACTACCTGCGATGAGCAAGGCAGCGAGACCACCTGCAAGGCTTTTCACAAGTTTCACTCTGGTCACATTAACCCCACCTTTATGTATCAACAAGCAATACAGACGTGCGTGCACAAATGGAGGTTCGTTAAAGTATCGACACATGCCGACTTCCAGACCCGATAGCGCCCCAGACTTTCTGCTCTCGCGTGGCGACGGCTCCGTGCGCACCCAAGGTGCACTCCGCACCTTCGACGACGCGTGGGAGGCCGCGGACGCGATCGCGCGCGGTGAGGAAGAAATGATTGTCGGTGCCCTCCCCTTCGACCACGACTGCCCAGCGGCGCTCACGGTCCCCGAGCACATCATCCGCGAGCCGGGTGCGCTGGAGCCGCACCCGTACTACCGCGTCGGCGAGGGTTCCAAGCTCAACGCAATGCTTATCGACGTTGACCCGTCCCCGGCCGAGCACCTGCGCCGGGTCGAAGCCGCCATTTCGACGATCCAAAGCTCCGCCCTGGACAAAGTTGTGCTGGCGCGTGCTGTCGACATCGCCTTCGACCCACCGGTGGATCCCCGCCTGGTCGCAGCCCGGCTGATCGACCTGTCGTACACGCACGACGGGTTCATCGCGGACCTCTCCCCGTCGGGACGCGACGGGCATTTCCTCGTGGGGTCCTCGCCCGAGGTGCTGGTGCGCAGGCGCGGCAACCGAGTCTGGTCGTTCCCCTTGGCCGGCTCCGCCGCCCGCGTCCCCGGCGACCAGGAAGCAGACCAGGCGGCGGCCAACTCGCTGCGCGATTCTGCGAAAGACTTGGACGAGCACCGCTTCGTGGTCGACCACATCCGGCGCATCCTGGCACCGCTGTGCAGCGAGCTCACCATCCCCGATCTGCCAAGGCTGGAAAAGACCAGCGAGATGTGGCACCTAGCAACACCGATCGAGGGCGTGCTGAAAGATCCCGCACCGAGCGCGCTCGATCTCGCCTTGAGCCTGTACCCCACCCCGGCGGTCTGCGGCACCCCGCAAGCGGCGGCGGAAGCGCTGATCACCACCGCGGAGTCGGACCGCGGGTTCTACGCCGGCGCGGTGGGATACACGGACGCCGCCGGCGACGGCGAGTACATGGTGGCTATCCGCTGCGCCGAGGTCAACGGCGACGGCACCCGGGCCCGCGCCTGGGCAGGCGGGGGCCTGACCGCCTACTCTGACCCGCAGGCAGAGCTCGACGAGACCTCGGCCAAGCTGCGCACCATCATGCGCGCGCTCGGCCTGTAGGCGTCCTACGCCCGCTCGACCGGGTTGCCCAGCTTGCCGATACCGGGGATCTCCACCTCGATGTAGTCGCCCGGCACCATCTCTGCGGTGCCAGCGGGCGAGCCGGTGGCGATGACGTCGCCAGGCAGCAGCGTGAAGGACTCGGAGACCCACTCCACCATCTCGCCGACGGACTTGATCATCTGGTTGGAGTTGGAGTCCTGCTTGGTCTCGGTGACGCCGTTGTGGGTGTGGTGCGCCTTGATGGGCAGGTTGGCAAAGTCGAACTTCTCCAGGTCCGTTTCAATCCATGGGCCGATGGGACCGAAGGTGTCGATGCCTTTCGCGCGGGCCCACTGGCCGTCTGCGAACTGCAGGTCGCGGGACGACACGTCGTTGATGATGGTCACGCCGCGGATAACGGACTTCCAGTCTGCAGCCTTGACGTTCTTGCACGGCACGCCGACAACGAGCGCGAGCTCGCCTTCAAACTCCACTCCGGTGGCGTACTCCGGGATCTTGATGGCGGCGCCGGGGCCCACCACAGCGGTGGACGGCTTGATGAAGATCGTCGGCGGCAGGTGCTCGGCGGACTTTTTGAACACCTCGGCCACGTGGTCTGCGTAGTTGCGGCCCACTGCCACCACCTTCGACGGCAGGGTCGGGGCGAGCAGGCGGACGTCCTCAAGCGCGTACTCTTTGCCGGTGTACTCGGGGTCGGTGAACGGGGTGCCCGCGATGGCCTTCGCAGTTGTGCCCTCGTCGTCGATGACGGCGAATGTCATTCCTTCAGGTGTTGCAATTCGTCCAAAACGCATGTGACAGAGCATATAACCAATTACAGAGTGGCGTTACCCGGATGCGGTCAACGCGAGATAGAGCTCGGCGCACGCTACCGCGTCGGTCAACGCGTTGTGGTTCGCGTACGTCGGCAGGTTATAACGCTGCCGCACCCTGGGCAAACGCAGGTCTTCGCCGCGCGGGTAGGTGCCCATGCGTTCCATGTGGCGCCGCTCCATGGCGAAGGTGTCCACCACTTCGCTGTCGTGCAGCCGCCACTTGGACCCGCGCACGTCCTGGTGCAGTTTGCCTAAAAACCCGGTTTCCATCTGCGCGAAGTGCGCGAGCAGCTTCCGCCCATCGAGCGCAGCCAGAAACGCCTCGAGCACCTCTGCAGGCTCCCGCCCCAGCGACGTCACCTCGTCGTCGGTCACCCCGTGCAACGTGGCGGACTCCCCCACGTCCGCACCGCGCAGAACAAAGTACTCGGCGCCGGCGAGGTCGATCACCCGGCCGTTGACCGGCACCCAACCCACGGACACCAGCTGCGAGTGCGTTGGTTTGAGGCCCGTGGTTTCGACGTCCACGGCGAGCAGGGCGCCGTCGATAAGCTTGCGCTTCTTCGGACCGAACATCTCACACCGCCCTGGTCGGGTACGCGGTGGAAAGCGCGTTCTGCAGGGACTTGATCACCCCGAACGCGTCGCGAAGTGCTGCGCGGTCGCGCTCGGGCAGCTGCTTCGGGTCAATGCGGTAGTTTGGCGCCTCACCCGCGCGCACCTGCGTGGCCTGGTGGTGCATGGCCAGGTTGGCCAAGTATTCGTAGGCGTCCAAGAGATCCGCGGCGCCCTTCTCAGAGACCGGCCCGCCGGCGGCGCCGCGCAGCCGCGCGATGGTATCCACCTCGTCCACCCCGGCCGCGATGGCGTACAGGCGCGTCATCTGCACCACCGCCGCAGTGCCGCCGCGCTTAATGTCCAGCGTGTGGGCGTAATCGCCGCTGCGCTCGAGCACAAACCCGCGGAAGAAGCCCACCGGGGGCTCGCGGAACGTGGCCAGCGCGGCGAGGTGCGTGTGGAGGCGGCGCGAGCCGTGCGCGGACGCCAGCGCACCCGAGCGCACCCGCGCGGCCATGTCCTGCCAGCCTTCGCCGAAACCGAAGACGGCGCGGAAATCGAAAAACACCTGCGCGTTAAGCAGCGCGTCCGGCTTCGGCGCGGTGACCCAGCCGTGAAACGTACGTCCCCACTCGCTTTCCGTCATCCGCCACTTCGGCGAGGACGCCATCATGTCCCCCGGGCACAACGCCTGGCCTGCGCGGGCGAGCCCCTCACAGACGAATGCGCTGACCTGGGCAAAGTACTCGCCGTGCCGCTCGGCGTCGTAGGAATCGGCGAGCACGAGCGCGTTGTCCTGGTCGCTGGCTGGCCCCATCTCCCCGCGCGCCTGCGAGCCCACCGCGACAAACGCAAACGGCACAGGCGGAGGCCCGAGCGTCTCGACGGCTAAAGTGCCCAACCTTTTCGCCACCGCATCCGCGATCGAGGTGAGCAGCCGCTGGGTCTCGGCCGCTGAAGCGCCGCGCTCGAAAAACCGCACCGCAACGCGCGCCGCGTCCCGGTACGCGCCCTCCAGCTCCTCCAGCGACGCCCGCGCCACGTCCGCCGCGAGGTAGATCGGGTCCGCCTGCAGCTGGCGCATGATGTCCGCGGCAGTGACCACCCCAACGACGTGGGTGTCGACGGCGACCGGCAGGTGGTGGATACCCAGCTCGCTCATGGTCAGCATCGCTTCGAACACCAGCGCGTTGGGCGCAATGGTACGCACCGGGCTGGTCATCACATCAGCCACGGGCCGGGACGTGTCCACTCCTTCCGCGACCACGCGCGAACGCATATCGGCGTCGGTAATGATGCCGGTGACCGCCTGCCCGTCGGTGATGATCAGGCTGCTGATGCCTTCCTCGCCCATCGTGCGAGCGGCCTCGGCGATGCTCACGTCCTTGTCTCGCGTGACCGGGTCACGCCCGGCGAAGATCTCGCGCAGCGGAGTGCGCAGCACGTCGGTGGCGCCACCATCGCGCACCTCCTCAGCGGCGGCACGCACGCGGCGCGAGGCGGTTTGGAAGAAACGGCCCATGTCGGGGAATTGCGCAAGCAGCTCGAGGAACGCCTCGCGCGGGAGCATGAGCAGGATGCTGTCTTCCACCGCCTGCATGAGGTAGGCGGACTCACGCTCGCCCACCAGCGTGGAGTAGCCGAAGTTCAGCCCGGCCTCGCGCCGGTCAAGCAGCAGGTTGTCCGCGCTGACGATGTCCACCGCGCCGGAGCGGATGACGTAGAGCGTGTCGTTGGGCTGACCCACCTCCACCACGGCCTGACCGCGGCGGACGTAGGTGATGCCCATCTGCGCGGGAAGCGCGCGAAGGGTGTCCTCGGGCAGCGTCGAGAAGGGCTCGTGCTGGGCGAGGAAACCGTAGACCTCTTCAAGCTCCACACTCATGGAGCAAGAGTATCGTGCAGCTGCGCCGATACCGGCGGTTTTTATTGGTAGCTGACAAACCAGGGACGCGGGTTGACGTCGCGGTAGGTCTGCTCCGGGGTAAAGGTGGGGAAATCCTCGTCGAAGAAGTTCTTCCACGCCATGAAGTAATTCGGGTCCAGACCTTCGCGCAGCACGTTCCAGGTGTCGAACTTCTGCTCCGGGCCGCCGTGACCGTCGGCGTGCAGGACCCAGGCGAGCTCCGGCTGGCCGGTGACGATGTTTTCGCGGTCCGGGTACATGGCCACGTTGAACTGGTGCAGGATCATTACCTTCTGCGGCAGGTTGTTGTCGCGGACGAGCTGCGCGAGCCAGTCAGCCACCTCGTTGATCTCGCCTGAGGTGGCGCTGCCGATGCGCGACAGGGGCTGCTCGCCCGGGTTGAGCTTCCATTCGGCGTCCAAAGCCAAACCGACGTTCGGGCGCTTGAGCAGTTCCTCATACAACTTGGCCTGCTCGAGGAAGCTACCCTGGCCGGGCTGCAGGTCGATCACGGCGTAGCCGCCGGCGTTAACGATCGCGTCGACGTAGGGCACGAGGTCCTCCATCGGTGTCTCGTTGGAGAAGTTACCGTCGTCGCCCGGGCCGCCGGAGGCCACGGTGGCGATGACCTCGAACGCGGGGATGACAGGGGCCTCGCTAAACGGCTGGTAGTCCTCGGCGTACTTCTTCGCCAGCTCCACCGCGGCCGCCGGGTCCTGCTCCCCCATCACGCCCAGATCCGGGCCGTAGGGGTGGCCGTACAGCGCCACCATGCGACGGCCCGGGAACACCAGACCGCCGCCGCCCGGCAGCTCGCCGCCCTCTGCCAGCGCCGCGCGTTCCTGGAAGTTTTCGGTGTCGCCCCACTGACGGCCCAGCGCAAGGGTGTCCTGGTCGGTGACGGTGCGCATACTGTCCGCCGTGGCGCGCGGATCCGGAGCCGCCAGCACCTGCACCTCGGCGCCAGCCGCACGCGCGGTGGCAACGGAGGCGCGCGAGGACAGTGCGGTGGCGAACACCGGCGGCATGGTCAGCTTGCTCGGGTTCTGCGCATCCAACGCCGCGATCGCAGCGGCGTCCTCGGCCGGCTCGGCGGAGGCGACCGCTTCGACTTCTTCTTCATCGCCCGGCACGTTGATCACGCGCGTGGCGCCCAGGCGCTCAACCTCGGCGTCGACGGCGGAATCGGTGCCGTCGAGACGCACAAGCATCGGCACCCCAATTTTGACCGCAAGGGCCGCGGCCTTGAGCTGCTGGTCGCGCTCCTTGGCGGAGACCACGACGGTCTCCGAGGATTCGAAGAGGCGCTGCGAGACTTCCGCACCGGTGCCGTCGGCGTCCTGGATGACCTCGTCACCATGAGTTTCGAGCTCGGCCGGGGCGCCGATCCCGCCTTCCGTACTGCTGCAGCTGGTCAGCACCAGTGCTGTTGCGGTCAAAACGGCGGGGATCGTGCGGGTCACATGCATGCGCACAACCCTACTTCAGGGCCGCGGCGATCCGGTCACCCACTTCGGCGGTTCGCACCTTCGCGTCGCCACGGGAGGCCACATCGCGCTCGACGGCCTCTTCGATACGAGCGGCGTTGTTCTCGTCGCCGAGGAAGCGCAGCATCATCGCCACCGACAAGATCATCGCGGTGGGATCCGCAATGCCCTGGCCGGCAATGTCCGGGGCCGAGCCGTGCACCGGCTCGAACATGGAGGGAAACTCCTTGGCGGCGTTGATGTTGCCGGAGCTGGCAAGCCCCACGCCCCCGGCGACGGCGCCTGCAAGATCGGTGAGGATGTCGCCGAAGAGGTTGTCGGTGACGATGACGTCGTAGCGCTGCGGGTCCTGCACCATGTAGATCGTCGCGGCGTCAATGTGGTTGTAGTCCACCTCGACCTCCGGGAACTCGGGCGCGAGCTCGTCGACGACGCGCTGCCACAGCCCGCCTGCGTTGACCAGCACGTTGGTCTTGTGCACCAGAGTGAGCTTCTTGCGCCGCGTCTTGGCCAGCTCAAACGCGTAACGCACCACGCGCGAAACACCGTGGTAGGTGTTCTGGGAGACCTCGGAGGCCACCTCGTGCTCAGTGCCCTGGCGCAGGGTGCCGCCGTTGCCGGCGTAGAGCCCCTCGGTGCCCTCGCGCACCACCACAAAGTCGATGTCCCCCGGGTTTGCCAGCGGGCTCACCGACGACGGGTACAACCGCGACGGGCGCAGGTTCACGTAGTGGTCCAGCTTGAAGCGCAGCGGCAGCAGCAGGCCGCGCTCGAGCACGCCGGCCGGCACGCGCTCCGGGTCGCCGATGGCGCCGAGCAGGATCGCGTCGTGCGCTTTCAGCGCGTCCAGGTCCGCGTCCGTGAGCAGCTCGCCGTTTCGCAGGTAGCGGCGGGCGCCGAGGTCGAAATCGGTGGTCTCCACGTCGTCGCGCACGGCGCGCAGGACCTTGAGACCTTCCGCCATGACCTCTGGTCCGATGCCGTCGCCCGCGAGCACTGCAATTTTCATATTCTGAAACTTTCTTCTCACATAGTAGAAACAGCCTCAGACTATCACCTCGCGCGGCACTAGAAGGCCGCTTCCGCCTCCTGAATCCGGTCAGCCAATTCCTCGGAGGTGCCGAAGTGGCTCCCCAACGCCACCAACGGCCGCTCAGCCAACCCCGCCATCGCGAACAAGGTCTGCTCGCTTTTGCGCGGATCCGTCAACGGCACAACGGTCACATCAGCGCCGTAGCTGCGCGCGTTTGCCACGGACGGGATGGACGACTCCCAGGTGGCCACCACCCTCGGTGCCATATTCGCGTCGCGGCACGACTGAATGGGAAAGGGTTCGGGGTTCGACGCGGGCAACACCGCCGGGTCCGCCCACTGCGCGCGCAGCCACATCGGTTCGCGCTGGCGCAACTCGGATACCTCCCGCACCGCCTCCTGCGGCGTGGCGACGGTGCGTTCCCGGTAGCGCAGCGCCGTCATCCGCTCCAACGCCCGCAGTCCACCGGGGTCACGCTGCACGCTCACCGCGCCTTTCGACGGTGCAATGGCCACGTCCCCGACCGTGAGCACGTTCACCGTGCGCATATCGGCGATCATTTGCACGTACTCGGCGTGGCGGGCCGGGTCGTAGACCATCATCGGCGCGTTCGTGATCACCGCGATGGATGCCGCGCGCAGCTGCGCCTCAACCGAAGTGTCGCTGAGCACGAGCGTCTCCGACGTCGGGAAGAACAACTTTGTGGTCTTGATGCCCAGAACGTCGTCGACGACCTCCGGCTCGCCCGCGAACAGCTTCCCCACGTGCTTGGACTGATTCACGCCGCGGGCGCGCTCGAGCGGGCTCAACTGCGCCTCGGACGCACACGACGTCAGCATCGCGGAGGCCGCGATTACTGCGGCCGCCCCCGCGAGAGTTTTCGCTTTCGCCACTTACGCCTCGCCCGGCTCCCAGTCCCGCTCGGCGGCGCGGTCCATGGCGTACTCGATCATGCCCACGAAGCGCTCGCGCCTGTCGGCCACGAAGCCCTCCCAGTTCGAGGCCAGTACCAGCTCCGGGTCCATCTCGTGGCCCTCAAGCATTGCGTCGAACTCGTCGTCTTCAAGCAGGGACTTCGACTGCAGCCGGGACAGGTAGCGCTTCGGTTCGTTGCCCTCGATGACAACGTCTGTGCGCCGCCCCATCGGGGTGCGGTTGAGCACCGAATCGGCCAGCTCCGGGTCCTTGTCCAGCGCGCCGGTGACCGCCAAGTATTCGGTTGGGAACACCTGCCGGAAGCGGGGCTGCAGCTGCCCCACCGTTTCTGCGGTGAACGGCTCGGCGGTCCGCCAATCGCGTGCGCCCCGGGCCATGAGCAGCGAGTACAGGCCGCGGTAGACGCCACTGTCCGGGCCGGCTGTGCGCAGGCGGGACTCGAAAAACTGCGCATCCGCCACCGTGCGGGGCAGCTCATCGGTGTCCCCGCGCACCCACGGGGTCACCTCAGTCACGTCCAGGCCGATGCGGATGGTGGGCGCGTGGGAGCCGTACAGCTCGCCGAACACGCCGCACCAGAACCATCGGTTGAGCCGGTCAGCCGCGCCCTCGCGCTCGAGTGCGCCCGGATCCTCGGCCAGCCGCGCCAAGATCACTGCCAGCGGGATCAGCTGGGCCGGGTACGGCACCTGGTCCGCGGAAACGACGCGGCGCTCCTCCAAAAACCTCGCGGCGGCGAGGAAGCCGTCCAGCATTTCTCCTGCGTGGGACCGGTACTGCTCCAGCGAAATGTCCAGAATGTCGCCGCGGTGGCCTCGCGCCTGTCCCCTCCTGCTGGTCAGCAGCAGCGACAGCGCGCGCAGGAACTCCACGCGGCCCACGCTGTCCAACACGGGGTGCTCGCGCAGCTTGCGCTCCGTTTCCCGCCAGCGCTCCGCCAGCACGAATGCCGGATCCTCGGACGCGAAGACCGCCGTGAGCAGCTCGAAGACGTCCATCTGCACGCCGGCGGAATTGGCAAACGCGAAGATCTGGCCAACGCCCGCCTGCGTGGTTTCGCGGTCCACGCGGATCACCGGCACGTCGTAAGCCGAAAGCCCCCGCATGACCTGGTTGACAAATCGCTTGACCGCACCTCGCAGCTGCTCGTCCTCGGTGTTCGCGGCCATGTCCACGAGCAGGTCGTTGCCCTCCGGCCACAGCAGCATGCTCACCGGGATGACACCGTTATGTATGTAGGCCTCGCGCGAATTCAGGGCGCCGTCGACGCCCGGGCCGAAGTGGGAGCGCACCTGCCCCTGCTCGTCCACCGCGAACAGCGCCTCCACCGGCATCGGGTCCGCGGACGCCGCGGCGCGCACGTCCACCATGAAGCGCCGCCGGATCGGCCGGCCCAAAAAATCCACGGTGTGGACCTCGCCGTCGTTTTCGAACGCCTGGTAGAGCGAGGTCAGGCGCTGCTGGCCGTCCAGAAGCAACAGCCCCGGCGCCACGCCGTGCACCTCCACGCCTTCGAGCGGGCGCGGCTTGAAGCGCTGCTCGGTGTTGCGCGTATCCAAGGCGAGGAACGAGCCCACCGGGTATCCGCGCAGCACCGACGTCACAAGGGTGCGGACCCTGTCGACGTCCCACAGGTACTCGCGCTGAAAGTCGGGCAGCTGCAGCTCTCCCCGCCCCGCGCGGGAAAACAGGTCCTTGAGTGAATAGCTCGGCGTGGTGAAACCCATGACACCAAAGCGTAGTGCAGTTTCAGCACACCTTCTCGTGACCGATGTGCTCGGGCGGCTCAATCTGCACCGTCGCGTGCTCCACCCCGAGCTGCGCCAGGGTGTCCTGCACCCGGTCCAGCAGCTGGTCCCGGTCCACCCCGGGGCCCGCCACCACGTGGACCGTGGCCAGCACGCTCACCCCGTCCAGCGACCACAAGTGCAGATCGTGTGTGTCGCTGACCCCTTCGACCTGCCTCAGCGCCCGTTCCACCTCGTCCGCGTCGAAGCCGGCCGGGACGTGCTCGAGCATCACCCGTGTCGAGCGCACCATCAGCCGCCACGCCTGCGGCAGCACAAGCGCCGCGATGACGAGCGAGGCGAGCACGTCCGCTCCGGTAAACCCAGTCACGGCGATCACAGCGCCGGCCGCAAGGACGGCGACGGAGCCGAGCATGTCCACAATCACGTGCAGGTAAGCGCCCTGGACGTTGATGGATCCCTCCCTGTGCCGCGAGAGCACCCACGCCGAGGCCGCATTTGCGATCAGGCCGATCAGCGCAATGACCACCATCGGTCCTGTTGCCACCGGCTGCGGATCCCGCAGCCTGCTCACCGCTTCCACCACGATCCAGATGGAGATGGCCAGCACAGCCGCCGCGTTCACCAGCGCAGCCAGCACCTCCGCGCGCCGGTACCCATACGTCGCTGTCGCCGATGCGGCCTTGTGGCCGACGATGATGGCGACGAGGGAGATGATCAGCCCCGCGGCGTCGGAAAGCATGTGCATCGCGTCCGCGAGCAGCGCCATGGACCCGGAGAGCCACCCGCCGACAACCTCCGCGACAAACACCGTGCCAGTGATCGCTAGCGCGACCGTGAGCGCACGCAGCGGTGCGCCGTGGGCGTGGTCGTGGTCGTGGTGAGCGTGGTCGTGCATCGTCGGTCCCCTTCACATTGCCTATCGACGACCAACGATATGCGCCGTTTCGCTTAATGACAACTAATTGAAAATGGTTCCGCTTGAAGCCAGCTACCCACGAGCGCAGGGAAAACTCCGGAGACAATGAGATGCGCAGCACTGATCTCACGACGGCGGGTGCGGAAGTTTTGTTACAGTGGGCGGTCGTTCGCCGATGATGCTGGCGTAGCCCTGCGTCCATCGGAGACGTTATGCCAGCACTTGTGTTAGCACGAAAGGAATTTACAATGAACAACCCCATCGATCCGAAGCGCAACCCGAAGGACTTTGCCAAGGACGCTAAGGACTTCGGCCAGGACAAGCTCCACGATGCTCAGGACAAGCTCCACGATGCCAAGGACTTCGGCCAGGACAAGCTGAACGACATCCGCGGCCGCGGCGGCGAAGGCGTCGACCGCGTTAAGGACGGTGCCAAGGAAGTTAAGGACGTCAACGTGGACCGCACCAACGTCGACCCGAACAAGGACGTCCGCGTTGAGCGCACCACCACCGAGCGCACCGCTACCACCCCGGCTCGTTCCACCTCCGGCTCCACCGCTGTGACCGAGGAGAGCAACGCTGGTGGCGGCTGGTGGAAGTGGCTGCTCGGCCTGTTCGTCGCGCTGCTGCTGCTGTGGCTGCTGTGGTCGCTGTTCTCCGGCGACAATGGCGAGGGCGAGACCGTTACCTCCACCACCACCGCCGCAACCGAGGTTGTCTCCGAGACCACCACCGTTGAGGGTGGCGCCGAGGAGTCGGCCGCTGAGTCGGCAGACGAGACTGTCACCGAAACCAACATCGTCGACGAGATCACCGAGACCCTGGCACCGGAGGAAGCTCCGGAGGGTGCAGCGGCTACCAACTAGTCGCTAGCTAGAAAAAGCTTCACCCCGCGTCTCCCAATCGGGAGCGCGGGGTTTTTGCTGTCTGCCGGTTCTATCGGGCGGTGTCGGTGAGCGGGTTCTTCACCCAGCTCATCATGTCGCGCAGCTCTTCGCCGGTCTTTTCAATCGGGTGCTCGGAAACCTTCGCGCGCAGGTCCTCCAGCTCCTTGTTGCCGCCCTCGACGTTGGCGACGAGGCGCTTGGTGAACGTGCCGTCCTGAATGTCCTTCAGGATCTCGCGCATGCGGTCCTTCGCGTCGGCGTCGATGACGCGCGGGCCGGAGAGGTAGCCGCCAAACTCCGCGGTGTCGGAGATGGAGTAGTTCATGTTGGCCAGGCCGCCTTCGTAGATCAGATCCACGATCAGCTTCATCTCGTGCAGGCACTCGAAGTAGGCCATCTCCGGCTCGTAGCCGGCCTCGGTGAGCACCTCGAAGCCAGACATGATCAGGTTCTCCAGGCCGCCGCAGAGCACCGCCTGCTCGCCGAACAGGTCGGTGACGGTCTCCGCCTCGAAGGTGGTCGGGATGACGCCTGCGCGTGCGCCGCCGATTGCCGCGGCGTAGGACAGGGCGAGCTCCTTGCCGTTGCCCTGCGGGTCCTGCTCCACCGCGATCAGTGCCGGGACGCCCTTTCCGTCGGTGAAGGTGCGGCGGACCAGGTGGCCCGGGCCCTTCGGCGCGACCATGGCGACGGTGATGTTGTCCGCCGGCTTGATCAGGTCGAAGTGGATGTTCAGGCCGTGGCCGAAGAACAGCGCGTCGCCGTCCTTGAGGTTCGGCTCAATGTCCTCGGTGAAGATCTGCGCCTGGGAGGTATCCGGGGCCAGCAGCATGATCACGTCGGCCCACTCGGCGGCCTCCGCGTTAGTCTTGACCTCGAATCCGGCCTCGCGCGCCTTGTCGGCGGACTTGGAGCCTTCGTGCAGGCCGACGACGACCTCGACGCCGGATTCGCGCAGGTTGTGCGCGTGGGCGTGACCCTGGGAGCCGTAGCCGATGATGGCGACCTTCTTGCCCTGGATCAGGGACAGGTCTGCGTCGTTGTCGTAGAGCACGTCGATTGCCATGTGTACGTCACTTCCTTCATTTTATGAGACGGTCGTTTCACATTATGACACAACCATCTCGGGTTTTTAAGATTTACTCGGACTTTGCCATTGTCTTCGAACCACGCGACAGCGCCACCGATCCCGAGCGCGCCAACTCGCGGATCCCGAAGGAGTCCATCACTTCAAGAAACGCCTTGAGCTTGGCGGAGTTGCCCGTGGCCTCGATAATCACGGAGTCCACCGCCACGTCGATCACGCGGGCGCGGAACAGGTTGGCGGCGTCCACCACTTGCGGGCGGGTCAGGTTGTCCGCGTTGACCTTCACCAAGAGCAGCTGGCGGCCGACCGACGTGGCGTCGTCAAGCTCGAGCACCTTGTGCACCTGGATGAGTTTGTACAGCTGTTTGGTGATCTGCTCGACGGCATGGGGCGTGGCGTCCACGACGACCGTGAGGCGGTTGATGCCCTCCTTCGCCGTCTTCGCGGAGACGAGAGAGACCAGGTTGTAGCCGCGGCGAGTAAACAGCGCGGTGACGCGGGTGATGATGCCGTCGACGTCGTCGACGAGCACCGACAGCGTGTGGCGGGTGATTTGTTCGGGCTGTGCCATGGTTAGTTTCCCTCCTGCTCGAGCGCTTCGATGGTGTCATTGATGGCCTCCGGCGTCTCCGCCGCAGACTCCTCCTCACCGAAGAACGGACGCATGCCGCGCGCGTACTCGATGTCGGAGTTAGAGGTGCCGGCCGCGATCATCGGCCACACCTGCGCGTCCTCGCCGATGACGAACTCGACCACCACCGGGCGATCGTTGATCTCGCGGGCCCGTTGGATCGCCTCTTCCACCTCGTCGGCCGAGGTGACGCGGAACGACACCGCGCCGAGCACCTCGGACAACTTCACAAAATCCGGGACGTAAACCTCGCCGCCGAGCTTGGTGTGCGAGTAGTGCCCGTCGTAGAACAGGGTCTGCCACTGGCGCACCATGCCCAGGTTGCCGTTGTTGATCAAGGCCACCTTGATGGGGAAGCCCTCGAGGGCTGCGGTGGTGATCTCCTGGTTGGTCATCTGGAAACAACCGTCGCCGTCGATGGCCCAGACCTCTTTCTCCGGCATCGCCGCTTTCGCACCCATCGCGGCCGGGATGGAAAAGCCCATCGTTCCTGCGCCGCCAGAGTTGATCCAATGACGCGGTTCGTCATAGTCGATGAACTGGGCGGCCCACATCTGGTGCTGACCCACGCCCGAGACATAAATTGCGTCGGAGCCCGCGGTCTTGGACAGCGTCTCCAGCACGTACTGGGGTGCCAGCGTGCCGTCGGTGTGCGGCTCGTAACCGCGCGGGAAGCGCTCTTTGAGGTCCATCAAGCGGTCGATCCACGGCTTGATGCTGGGAGCCTTGACCTTATCCTTTTCATCGAAGTAGTCGGTGAGCTCGGACAGCACCCGCTTGGCGTCGCCGACGATGGGCACGTCCACCGGGCGGATCTTGCCCACCTCGGCCGGGTCGATGTCGGCGTGGATGACTTTCGCGAGCGGGGCGAAGGTGTCGGTGTCGCCGGTGACGCGGTCGTCGAAACGCGCGCCGATCGCGATGAGCAGGTCGGACTCCTGAAACGCGCCCACTGCCGGCACGGTGCCGTGCATGCCCGGCATGCCCAGGTAGAGCGGGTGGTCGTGCTGGAACGCCCCGAGCGCCATCAGGGTGGTCACCACCGGGATGCCGGTGGCCTTCACAAACTTGGCCAGCTGCTTGTGCGCATTTGCCTTGACCACGCCGCCGCCGATGTAGAGCACCGGGCGCTCCGCCTTGGCAATCATCTTCGCGGCCTGCGCGATCTGGCGGTTGTGCGGCTTCGTGTTCGGCTTGTAGCCCGGCAGGTCCACCTTCGGCGGCCACGCGAATTCGAGCTCGGCGTTTTGCACGTCTTTCGGGATGTCCACCAGCACCGGGCCGGGGCGGCCGGTGGAAGCGATATGGAAGGCCGCCGCGATCGCGGTGGGGATCTCCTCGGCCTTCGCCACCATGAGGTTGTGCTTGGTAATCGGCATGGTCACGCCGCGAATGTCTGCCTCCTGGAACGCGTCAGTGCCCAGCAGCGGCGAGCCGACCTGGCCGGTGATCGCAACCAGCGGCACCGAGTCCAGGTAGGCGTCCGCGATCGGGGTGACCAGGTTGGTCGCGCCCGGACCGGAGGTGGCGATGCACACGCCCACGTTTCCGGAGGCCACCGCGTAGCCTTCCGCGGCGTGGCCTGCGCCTTGCTCGTGTCGCACGAGGACGTGGCGTAGTTTCTCGGCGCGGAACAGCGCGTCGTAAAGCGGGAGCACTGCACCACCGGGCAGACCGAATACGATCTCGGTGCCCAGTTCCTCGAGGCTGCGCACGACTGCGTCCGCACCCGTCATGCGTTCGGGCTTTCTTTTCTCTGCAGCTGCCACGTGAAGGCTCCTTGCTTGCTCGACTCTGCTTGGTATCGCGATCTCATACAACAAAAGCCCCCGGCGAGCGATGTGCTCTCGAGGGCGCTTGGTGTGTGTGAGCGGCGTGTAAAACGCACCCGCTACGGCAAGCGCCGTCGGGAGAGAATAATTACAAGTCGCTCGTTGATCACGATTCAGAACTGTAGTGTCCCAGGCAACAACTCGAGGGTTTTTATTCAAGTATTTAAATTGCGGGCTATTGCCTATCGACGTTCCAAAGGTGACTACCATCCCCAACTATGACTGACACGCCGGAGCACACCCAGCACGTATTCAAGCCCACGCGCGAGCACATCCTCGCCATCGTGCTCGCCACCGGCATCGCCCTGATGGGCATTCTTTGGGCGCCGAAGTACCTGGCCTGGCTGCTGATCTTCCCCGCCGTCTGGCTGGCCTGGGTGCTCGCCTCCTCCACCACCGTGGACGAGCGCGGCATCACCGCCAAGTATTTGGTGCGCAAGAACGTCACCCTGCCGTGGCGCGACCTGAAAGGCCTCGCGTTCAAGGGATCTGCTGTTCATGCCGTCACTGTCGACGGCACGGAGCACCCGCTGCCAGGCGTGACCTTCAACTCGCTTCCCGAACTGGCCGAGGCCTCCAACGGCCGCATCACCGACGTGATCACCGCAGCCCAGGAGGCCGCCGACGGCAAGTACGAAATCATCGACAAGGGCGGCAACAAGGTACTGCTTACCCGCGAAGAGTACGACGCCTACGTAGCCGAGCACCCGGATCTGCCGGGCCCGCGCCCGTCCGCGCCGAAAACTCCCCCTGAAGCTTAAGGAGTAACCACCGTGATCCCACTTCGCTCACGCGTCACCACCATCGGCCGCCAGGCTGCGGGCGCCCGCGCACTGTGGCGCGCCACCGGCACCGGTGAGAACAAGTTTGGCAAGCCGATCGTGGCCATTGTGAACTCCTACACCCAGTTCGTGCCAGGCCACGTCCACCTCAAGGAAGTCGGCGACATCGTCGCGGACGCCGTGCGCGCCGCCGGCGGAGTGCCCAAAGAGTTCAACACCATCGCCGTCGACGACGGCATCGCCATGGGGCACTCCGGCATGCTGTACTCCCTGCCGTCGCGCGAAATCATCACCGATTCGGTGGAGTACATGGTCAACGCCCACACCGTGGACGCCATGGTCTGCATCTCCAACTGCGACAAGATCACCCCGGGCATGCTCAACGCCGCGATGCGCCTGAACATCCCGGCCGTGTTCGTCTCCGGCGGCCCCATGGAGGCCGGCAAGGCATTCTCGGTCGGAGGGGTGACCAAGCCGAAGTCCGACCTCATCGACGCGATCGCGCTGTCCGCCAACGACGACGTCTCCGACTCGGAGCTCGACGACATCGCCAACAACGCCTGCCCCACCTGCGGCTCATGCTCCGGCATGTTCACCGCCAACTCCATGAACTGCCTCGCCGAGGCGCTCGGCCTGTCCCTGCCGGGAAACGGCACCACGCTCGCCACCCACACCGCGCGACGCGAACTGTTTGAAAAGGCCGGCCGCACCATCATGGAGCTGTGCGAGCGCTACTACGGCCAGGGCGACGAATCCGTCCTGCCGCGAAACGTGGCAGGCGTGAACGCGTTCCGCAACGCCATGGCGCTGGACATGGCCATGGGCGGATCCACCAACACCATCCTGCACATCCTCGCCGCCGCGCAGGAGGGCGAGATCGACTTCGACCTCCACGACATCGACGAGCTGTCCCACCAGATCCCCTGCCTGTCCAAGGTCGCGCCGAACGGCGAAGCCCACGTCGAGGATGTCCACCGCGCTGGCGGCATCCCGGCGATTTTGGGCGAGCTCAACCGCGCGGGCCTGCTGCATGCGGATGTGCACTCGATCACGTATCCGTCGCTAAGCGAATGGCTCGCAGACTGGGACATCCGCGGCGGGGCCGCAACCGAGGAGGCGCTGGAGCTGTACCACGCCGCCCCCGGCGGCGAGCGCACCACGAAGGCGTTTTCCCAGAGCGCGCGCTGGGCCGAGCTGGACACGGACGCGGCAAACGGCGTGATCCACGACGCCGAGCACCCGTTTACGTCCGACGGCGGCCTGGTGGTGCTGCGCGGTAACCTCGCACCAGACGGCGCGATTTTGAAGACCGCCGGCGTGGAAGAGGGCCTGTGGGAGTTCACGGGTCCCGCGCGCGTGGTGGACTCGCAGGAGCAGGCCGTTTCCATGATCCTCAACCGCGAGGTGCTCGAGGGTGAGGTCGTGGTGATCCGCTACGAAGGCCCCGCCGGTGGGCCGGGCATGCAGGAGATGCTGCATCCGACGTCGTTCTTGAAGGGCGCCGGCCTAGGCAAAAAGTGCGCGCTGATCACGGACGGGCGTTTCTCTGGCGGCACCTCCGGGCTTTCCATCGGCCACATCTCCCCCGAAGCCGCCGCCGGCGGCCTGATCGGCCTGATCGAAAACGGCGACACTATCTCCATTTCCGTGTCCAACCGCGAGCTGAAGCTCGACGTGGACGAGGCGGAGCTGGAAAAGCGCCG